>Ga0076930_101042_pt1 | contig 17725 bp, 19 predicted proteins | sample HotLakConsoUCCRE_FD_71149 | JGI IMG/M metagenome (GOLD analysis project Ga0076930, IMG submission 71149) | Hypersaline microbial mat communities from Hot Lake, Washington, USA - Hot Lake Consortium UCC-RE (version 3) (version 3) ...
ACGCTGGAGGTGCAGTTCAAGGGCAAGTCCATCGCCGACGTGCTCGACATGACGGTGGAGGATGCGCAGGAGTTCTTTCGCGCCGTGCCCTCGATCCGGGAGAAGATGGACGCGCTGATGCGCGTGGGCCTCGGCTATATCAAGGTGGGCCAGCAGGCGACGACGCTGTCGGGCGGCGAGGCGCAGCGGGTGAAGCTGTCGAAGGAGCTGGCCAAGCGGTCTACCGGGCGGACCCTGTATATTCTCGACGAGCCGACGACCGGGCTGCATTTCGAGGATGTGAAGAAGCTTCTGGAGGTGCTGCACGAGTTGGTGGAGCAGGGAAACACGGTCGTGGTGATCGAGCACAACCTCGACGTGGTCAAGACCGCCGACTGGATCGTGGACATCGGCCCGGAGGGCGGCGATGGCGGCGGGCGCGTCGTGGCCACGGGCACGCCGGAAGAGGTGGCGGAGGTCGCGGATAGCCATACCGGGCGCTACCTCGGGCCGATGCTGAAGGCGCGGCGGGTGGCGGCGGAGTAGGGCGCGCGCGCTCGTCTCGCCCATGCGGGCGAGTCTCGCGGTTTCGGGCGTCGGCGTGAGGGGTGAGGTCTGAGCGAGGGGCGCTGCCCCTCGCGCTCCCCGGGATATTTCAGGCCAGAAAAATGAGGGAGCCGGCGCGAGGTCTGACGGGCGCGCCTCAGAGATCGGCGTGGAATTCCTCGATGAGGTGGCGCACCACGGCGCGCATCTGGCTGTCGTGATCCTGCCCCTCGGCCTCTGCCGCGTCGCGCACGGCGCGTTGGCGTTCCGAGGACGTGCCGCCCTGCAGGATGTCTCGGGTCGCCTCGAGTTCGGCCATGCACCCCAGCGCGTCGGCATCCTCGGCCACGAGGTCGATCAGTTCCTCCAGCAGCGCGGGGACGGGAACGATCTCGCCGCGGCCGAAGTCGATCAGCCCTCCGCCCACGCCGTAACGCTGGGCGCGCCAGCGGTTCTCGGCGATCAGGAAGTTGTCGTAGCGCCGCCAGCGCTGGTTCGAGCGACGGAGCCGCCAGAGCATCCGTGCGATGCACTGGGTCGCGGCCGCCAGCGACACGGCGTGGTTCAGGCGCGGAGAGACGTCGCAGATCCGCGTCTCCAGCGTCGGGAAGCGGTGGGAGGGGCGGATGTCCCACCAGATCTTGGTGGCGTCCTCGATCACCCCGATATCGACGAGGGCCGCGACGGAGCGTTCGTATTCCTCCCAGCTTTCGATGCGCGGCGGCAGGCCGGTGCGCGGCAGGTTGTCGAAGACCGAGAGGCGGTAGCTGGCGAGACCGGTGTCGATGCCCTGCCAGAACGGCGAGGAGGTGGAGAGCGCCAGCAGGTGCGGGACGAAATAGGCCATCTGGTTCAGAAGGTCCGCGCGCAGGCTGTCGTCGTTCAGGCCCACGTGGACATGCATGCCGCAGATCAGCATCCGCCGCACCACGCCGCCAAGATCCTGGCGCAGTTGGTTGTAGCGCTCCCTGTCGGTGTGGTGCTGGGCCTTCCAGTCCGCGAGCGGGTGGCAGGAGGCGGCGATGGGAGAGAGGTTCCAGCGGGCGGCGTGGCGGCTGACGCTTGCGCGGCAGCGGCGCAGGTCGTCTCGCGCCTCGGGGATGGTGCGCGCGACGCGGGTGCCGATCTCGATCTGGCATTGCAGGTATTCGGGGCTGACCTGTTCGGCGAGGTCCTCCTGGCAGGCCTCGAGAAGCCCGTCGGGCGCCTCGCGGAGGGCGAGGCTGTCGCGGTCAACGAGGAGGTATTCCTCCTCGATGCCGAGGGTGAATTCGGGCTCCGCCATCGCCTGCTCCGTGCTGCCGTCCTGCCATCAAAGCACAGCGGCGCCCGGGGGCAAAGCGGCACGCGTCAGGCGGGCAATTTCAGGTCCGCAAAGCTGCGTTCGCTGCGTCCCAGCAGATCGAGCGCGCCGATCTCGTCCTCGGCGATGGCGACCGTGACGCCGGGCAGGCCCTCCCAACTGCGCTGACAGATCCGGGCCATGCGGTAGGAAACGGGAGTGGGCGCATAGTAGATGAGAAGCGTGTTCTTGTCGTGCTCCTGGAACAGGCTCGCCTTTTCCGCCTGCAGGCGCATCACCTTCACAAGGTCATCGTCGAAGGTCTCGATGTCCGAGAGATCCACGAGCTGCGTCTGACCCGGGACCCGCTCCGGATGCCGGGCATAGGCCGCGAAGGCCCGCAGCGTTTCATCGGTGTCGACATGGTAGAGATATCGGACATACACGAGCCCGCCGGATATGAAGTGAAACGTGATCGCCACGGTGCCCCCCCCTCAAACTGCCCGACCGGGTTTACCGGTCGGGCCTGAAAAGGCAAGCATCTCGAAGCCTTGGCTCAGTCCATCGCCTTGAAGTTGAACTCTCCGCCGTCCTTGATTCCGGAGAACCAGCGTGCGGTGACCGTCTTCGTCCGAGTGTAGAACCGGAAGGCGTCTGGGCCGTACTGGTTGAGGTCGCCGAAGGCGGATTTCTTCCAGCCTCCGAAGGTGAAATAGCTGAGCGGCACCGGGATCGGGAAGTTGATGCCGACCATGCCCACGTTCACCCGGCTGGCGAAGTCGCGCGCCGTGTCGCCGTCGGCTGTGTAGATCGCGGTGCCGTTGCCATACTGGTTCTTCATCACGAGGCCGAGCGCCTCCTCGTAGGAGCCGGCGCGGACCTGGGTCAGCACGGGGCCGAAGATCTCCTGCTGGTAGATGTCCATCTCGGGCGTCGCGCGATCAAAGAGCGAGGGGCCTATGAAATAGCCCTGCTCGTAGCCCTGAAGCTCGAAGCCGCGGCCGTCGATCACCAGCTCCGCGCCTTGTTCCACGCCCGAGGCGATGAGGCCCTCGATGCGCGCCTTGGCGGCGGCGGTGATGACCGGGCCGTAATCGACATCGTCGCCGGCCGTATAGGGCCCGACCTTCAGCTTCTCGATACGGGGGACGAGCTTTTCGACCAGCCGGTCGGCGGTCTCCTCGCCCACGGGGACAGCGACGGAGATCGCCATGCAGCGTTCGCCTGCCGCGCCATAGCCCGCGCCCACCAGCGCGTCGGCGGCCTTGTCAAGATCGGCGTCGGGCATGATGATCATGTGGTTCTTGGCGCCGCCGAAGCATTGCGCCCGCTTGCCGTTCGCCGCGGCGCGCCCGTAGATGTATTGCGCGATGGGGGTGGAGCCGACGAAGCCCACGGCCTCGATCGTGTCGTCATCCAGAAGCGCGTCGACCGCCTCCTTGTCGCCGTTCACAACCTGCAGCACGCCGTCGGGCAGGCCCGCCTCCTGCAGCAGTTCGGCAAGCAGGATGGCGGTGGAGGGCGTGCGCTCGGACGGCTTCAGGACCATGGCGTTGCCCGACACCAGCGCCGGCGCCATCTTCCACAGCGGGATCATGGCGGGAAAGTTGAACGGCGTGATGCCCGCCACGACGCCCAGCGGCTGGCGCATGGCGTAAAGGTCGATGCCCGGTCCGCCGTTGTCCATGAACTCGCCCTTGAGCATCTGCGGCGCGCCCATGCAGACCTCGACCACCTCGAGCCCGCGCTGCACGTCGCCGCGGGCATCAGGCAGGGTCTTGCCGTGCTCGCGGCTGACGCATTCCGCAAGGCGATCCATGTTCTCGTTGATCAGCGCGCCGAATTTCATCATCACCCGGGCCCGGCGCTGGGGGTTGGTGGCGGCCCAGCCGGTCTGCGCGGCGGCGGCACGGGCCGTGGCGTCGCGCACCTCGTCGGCGCTTGCGAGCGGCACGCGGGCCTGCACCTCGCCGGTGGCGGGGTTCATCACGTCGGCGAAGCGGCCCGATGTGCCGGGCGTGCGCTTGCCGTCGATCCAGTGGTGAAGCTCTTCCATGGCGGTCTCCTCCGTCTTTCGCGACCAGTCTAGTCTTGCGCAAATGCAGGGAACAGAGAGAATGTGGCAAAGTGATCTTGCATGAATGCCCGGACTGATGCGCCTTCGACCCCGTTCATGCCGTGCCGCCGAACCGCGTTGCAGGCGCGGCCCCTGTCCTCATCTGGCCGGAAATACTCCCCTTCCGGAACGGGAGCGTGGCGCCGGGCGGGCCGGGTCGTGAACTGGGACGACCTGCGGGTCTTCCTCGCCGTGGCGCGGGCCGAAAGCCTGACGGGGGCGGCGCAGGTGCTGCGGATGGACCCCGCCACGGTGGGACGGCGCGTGGCACGGCTGGAGGAGGGGCTGGGGCGGGCGCTGTTCGCGCGCAGTCCGCGCGGCTATGCGCTGACGGATCTGGGCGCGCGTCTGCGCGACCATGCGGTGCAGGCGGAGGCGGCGCTCGATGCGGCGCTGGAGGAGGGGCAGGGCGAGGCCGGGCTGACGGGAACGGTGCGGATCGGCGCGCCGGACGGCTGCGCCAATTTTCTCCTGCCGCAGGTGGTGGCGCGGCTGGCGGAGGAGAATCCGGGCCTCGACATCCAGATCCTCGCAGCGCCGCGGGTGGTGAACCTGTCACGCAGGGAGGCGGATCTGGCGATCACCGTCTCGCCACCCAAGACCGGGCGGCTGACGGTGCAGAAGATCACGGGCTACCGGCTGCATCTCGCGACCCATCGCGACTGGGCGGCGCGGGACCCGATGACGCTGCCGCTGGTGGGCTACATCCCCGACATGATCTTCGACGCGGAGCTGGACTACCTCGGAGAGCTGGGGCTCGACCGGGTGGCGCGGGCGTCGAATTCCGTGGCGGTGCAGTTGCAGATGCTGCGACAGGGCGGGGCCGCGGGCATCGTGCACGACTTCGCGCTGCCCTTCGCGCCGGAGCTGGTGCGGGTGCTGACCGGCCGGGTGTCTCTGGAGCGGGCCTTCTACCTCGTGCGGGACGCCGCGGACCGGCGATCGGACCGGATGAACCGGCTGGCGGAGGCGCTGATCGCGGGGCTGCGCGCGGAGGTGGCGCGGCTGGAGAGGCTGGCGACGGGCGGTCAGCCGTAGTCGGTCCAGTCGATGCCGTGGCGCCGGCTGAACCAGATGAAGAGCGGCAGTTCCATGGTCAGCATCGTGACCAGCGAGAAGACCCACCAGCGCGTCTCGAACAGCAGCATGTCGAAGCGCAGCCCGTCGCCGGCATAGAGCAGGCCCGCGACAAGAAGAGACGCCCCCGTGACGGCGAGGTCCCTCAGGCTGATCGCCAACACGGTCTTTTCCGCGAGGCCCGGATAGACCCAGACATACGCGAAGGCGATGAAGACGGCGTTGATGCAGAGAAGGACGGCTTCGGGGGGCATGGGGTTCACCGGGGCAGAACGCTTGACAGGACGGACTGTCAGGGTGGAGCCTGTTCGGATCAAGCCGGTTTTGGGAGGACGTGGCATGACGGTGGCGAAAATTCTGAAATCGAAGGGCAACGACGATGTGGTCTGCATCGCGCCGGAAAAGACCGTCGCGGACGCGGCGCTCGTGCTGTCGGAGAAGCGGATCGGATCTCTGGTGGTCTCCTCGGACGGCAAGTCCCCGCTGGGCATCCTGTCGGAGCGCGACATCGTCCGCGAGATCGGCCGGCGCGGGCCGGGCTGCCTCACCGAGCGGGTGGACGCCATGATGACCACGCGGCTGGTGACCTGTACCCGGGACGACCGTGCGGACGCCGTCCTCGCAACCATGACCCAGGGCCGGTTCCGGCACATGCCGGTTCTCGATGACGGCGTCATGGTCGGGCTGATCACCATTGGGGACGTGGTAAAGCACCGTCTGGACGAGCTGGAGATGGAACGCGGCGCCCTTGAGGGGATGATCATGGGCTTCTGAGCCCCGGGTTGCGCGCGCCCGCGCAATCGTGCTCTCTGCCACCGGGCGGCCGCGGGAGGCCGGGCGGCAAAGGAGGGGTGGGATGCGCGTGGCGCTGTATCCGGGGACGTTCGATCCGGTAACCTACGGCCATATCGACATCATCCGCCGGGCCTGCCGGCTGGTGGACCGGCTGGTGATCGGCATCGCGATCAACCGCGACAAGGGACCTCTGTTCTCGCTCGAGGAGCGGGTGGCGATGGTCGAGGCCGAAAGCCGCGGTCTCGCGGGAGAGACCGGGACGGAGATCGTCGCCCATCCGTTCGAGAACCTGCTGATCGACTGCGCGCGGGACGTAGGCGCGCAGATCATCGTGAGGGGGCTGCGCGCGGTCGCGGATTTCGAGTACGAGTACCAGATGGTCGGCATGAACCGGAAGCTCGACGACAGCATCGAGACGGTCTTTCTCATGGCCGAGGCGGAACATCAGGCGATTGCGTCGAAGCTCGTCAAGGAGATCGCGCGCCTTGGGGGCGACGTGTCGAAATTCGTCAGCCCGCCGGTGGAGGCTCTTCTGGCGGAGAAATACGGCTGAGGCCGGTGCTCGGGATGCTCCTCGGGCTTTACCTGCTCTATGCGCTGGTGGCCTCGCTGATGGTGCCTTCGGTGATCTATCCGTTCTTCCCGGACCCCGCCCGGATCGACGGGTTCGCGCGTATTGAGGTGGAGCGGGACGACGGGAGCGCGCTGGAGCTGCTCGTGGCCGAGGGGCCGACGGGCGCGCCGGTCGTGCTCTATTTCATGGGCAACGCCGGGAGCCTCGCGGCCTTCGAGCCGATCCTCGCGCGGCACGCCTCGGCGGGGCGCAGTGTCGTGGCGATGACCTTTCGCGGGGGCGGCGGGATGGACGGCCGTCCGTCCGAGGCGGGGCTGAAGTCCGATGCCCTCATGGCGCATGACGCCGCGGCGGGCGCATTGCCGGGGCACGGTCCGGTGGTGGTCGAGGGCTATTCGCTGGGCACCGGGCTGGCGCTGCATGTGGCGGCACGGCGGGAGGTGGACGGGGTGATCCTCGCGGCTCCCTACGGGCGGCTCTGCAGGCTCATGACGAGGCGGTCCGGGGTGCCGGCCTGCCTTCTGCCGTGGATCGACCGGTGGCGGTCGGATCGGGATGCGGCCGAGATCGCGGTGCCGGTCCTGATGCTGCATGGCGAAGAGGATGTGCTGATCCCGCCCGGGGAGGGCCTGCGACTGGCCGCGGCGCTGCCCGAGGGGATCGGGCGGTTCGAGCGGCTGGCGGGCGTGGGGCACAATGATCTCACGGCGGCGCCGGACTACTGGCCGGCGGTCGAAGGGTTCATCGCCGGACTGGCGCCGTAGCATCGCGCGGAACAGGGACGCGAGGCGGCCCGTTTCCGGGACATGACACGCTTGTTATGCGGCCTTCCGCCCGGGCGCGGCCAGCGTCCATTTCAGCACGCTACCGGGGTTGGATGCCTCCCATGACGATCATCTGCATCCCGACGTCGTGCGGCTGCGGGACGGTGGCCGGCTGTGTCAGGAGGCGCCGAAGCGAAAGGGCCGCGCTCCGGTATCGGAGGCGGCCCGTACAGTCCGGCAATCCGTGCCGTGCGGGGCGGCGACGCTCACCGTCCGTAGACGGCCTGATATGCGATCCGGTCGGCGTCGCCGGGATAGAAGCCGAGATCCTCTAGGGCGAATTCGGCGGGCAGGCGGGCGAGTTCGCGGCGAGTGCGGTTGTAGAGGGCGCGCTTCTGAACGGCGCTGCGGAGGGTCGAAAACATGGATCTGTCCCTTTCCAAGGTGGCTGTTGCCGTTGCGTTCGTGGACCATAGGTAGCCATGCTGCGTCGCAGCACAATCGACGGTTTGCGCTAACGGCCCTGCAGCGGCTGCATGGCTGAACATCAGGTCCCGGTGCGGCGTTACGGGGTGGTCCAGAATGTTGGAGACGCAGATGCGACAGCCGCCCCCCACCACCCTGCCCGATGCCACGATCCCGTTCCGGCGTGATCCCTACGGTTATGCGCGCCGGACCGCCGACGCCCTGGGGACGGACGTCTTCCGGACGCGGCTGATGCTCAGTCCGGCGGTCTTTCTGAGAGGTGCGCGGGCGGCGGAGCTGTTCTACGATCAGCAGAAGTTCACCCGGGAGGATGCCGTTCCGTCGCGGATCCGCTCGGTGCTTTTCGGAGAGGGCGGGGTGCAGGGGCTCGACGGCGCGGCGCACAGGGCGCGCAAGGCGATGGTGATGTCGCTGATGCGGCCGGAGCGGATGGAGGCGCTGGCGGATGCGGTGCGGGAGGGCCTGACCGTGCGGCTGGCGCGGGAGGGCGATCTGAAGGTTGGGGAGGCCGCCCGCGACGCGATCTCGGAAGCGGTGCTCGACTGGGCGGGGCTGGGGGATCTGAAGGGCAGGGCGGCCGAGGCAAAGGGGCGGGAGATGTCACGTCTGTTCGGTCATGCGGCGGATGCGGGGCCTGCCCATCTGCGCACGCGGCGGACGCGGCGGCGGCTGGACGCCTGGGCGGCGGAGCGGCTCACGGCGCACCGAGAGGGCCGGGGTTCGGCGCCGGAAGGCAGCGCGCTCGCTGTCATCGCCGGATGGCGCGGGCCGGATGGCGAGGTCCTGATGCCCGAAGTGGCAGGCGTGGAACTGTTGAACGTCATGCGGCCCACGGTGGCGGCCGCGCTCTGGGTGGAGTTTCTCGTCCATGCGCTGGCGAAGACGGGTGCGAGGCCCGTGACAGCCGTGGAGCGGCGGGCTTTCGTGCTGGAGGTGCGGCGACTCTATCCGTTCTTTCCGGTCATCGGGGCGCGCACCCGGGGTCCGGTCGCCTTTGGCGGGGTCGAGGTGCCGGGCGGAACCCGGGTGCTGCTCGACGTGCCCGGGACGAATGCGCATCCGGGCACCTGGCGTGACCCGGAGCGGTTCGATCCCTCGAGGTACGACGGGGTGGAGCCCGGACCCTTCGACATGGTGCCCCAGGGCGGTGGCGGGTTCGAGACGGGCCACCGGTGCGCGGGAGAATGGCTGACGGAACGTCTGATGCTGGCGGCGATGGAGGTCTTCCTAGATCGCGTCGCCTGGACAGCGGAGACTCGGGATGTGCCTCTGACGCGGTCTGCCGCGCCGCCGCGGGTGCGGAACGGGATGCGGATCCGTGTCCTGCGGGCGGGCACCTGATGGAATGCCGCCCCGGCCCTGGGGACCGGGGCGACGGGATCGTCAGGGCGCGCCCGTCAGATGTATTTGGCCATCGCCACCGCGGTGTCGTTCATACGGTTCGAGAAGCCCCACTCGTTGTCATACCACGTGAGGATGCGGCACATCGTGCCCTCCATCACCTTGGTCTGGTCGGTGTGGAAGATCGACGAACGGGGGTCATGGTTGAAGTCCATCGACACCAGTTTCTCGTCGGTGAAGCCGAGGATGCCCTTCAGCGGGCCGGTCGCGGCGGCGCGGATCGCGTCGTTGATCTCCTCGACCGAGGTCTCGCGGTCGGCCTCGAAGGTCAGGTCGACGACCGAGACGTTGGGCGTGGGCACGCGGATGGCCACGCCGTCGAGCTTGCCGTTGAGTTCGGGCAGCACGAGGCCCACGGCCTTGGCGGCACCGGTGGAGGTGGGGATCATGGACATCGCCGCGGCGCGGGCGCGGTAGAGGTCCTTGTGCATCGTGTCCAGCGTCGGCTGGTCGCCGGTGTAGCTGTGGATCGTCGTCATGAAGCCGCGCTTGATGCCGATGGTGTCGTTCAGCACCTTTGCCACGGGCGCGAGGCAGTTCGTGGTGCAGGAGGCGTTGGAGACGATCAGGTCGTCGGCGGTCAGGCTCTCGTGGTTGACGCCGAAGACGATGGTCTTGTCGGCGTCCTTGCCCGGCGCCGAGATGAGCACGCGCTTCGCACCGTTCTCCAGATGCGCCTGGCAGGCCTCCTTGGAGGTGAAGATGCCGGTGCATTCCATCACCACGTCCACATCCGACCAGGGCAGTTCGGCGGGGTTGCGGATCGCGGTGACGCGGATCGGCCCGCGGCCCACGTCGATCGTGTCCTCGGTGGTCTTGACCTCGCCGGGGAAGCGGCCGTGGACGCTGTCGTAGCGGAACAGGTGGGCGTTGGTCTCTACCGGGCCGAGATCGTTGATCGCCACCACCTCGACATCGGTGCGGCCCGACTCGATGATGGCGCGCAGAACGTTGCGACCGATCCGGCCGAACCCGTTGATTGCGACTTTGACTGCCATGGAATGATCCTCCTGATCGGTGTTGGGGGCGCGCGGTCCCGTCGGGGCCACACACCGCAATCCGGTGTCCTAGTCAACCTGCCGCCGGGCGGGAGGTTCAGTCCGGCTCAGCGCCAGAAGGCGAGCCAGCCGATCAGGGCGAGAAGTTCCCGCGCCAGAAAGAGCAGCGTCGCGCCCTCGTGCAGGACGAGATCGGCGGCGGCGAGGGATGCGAGTGCGAGAACGACCCAGAAGGTGGCGGAGCGGAACATGAGTGACGTGGTGGCACCATGGCCGCGCCAAGACAAGGACCCGCTGCCCCGGCGCAGGACCGTGGGGCGGGCCCCGCGGCGGCGGGCCCCGCGCATTGCGAACCGGACCTCGGGGTCTGTGGTGCCCCCCGACGGACATGGGAGACCAGACCGATGAGCGGACTTCTTGCCTTGCTCGACGATGTCGCGGCCCTTGCCAAGGTCGCCGCGGCGTCGGTGGACGATGTCACCGGGATGGCAGCCAAGGCCAGCACGAAGGCTGCCGGCGTAGTGATCGACGACGCTGCGGTCACGCCGAAATACGTGACGGGCCTCGATCCGGCGCGGGAACTGCCGATCATCTGGAAGATCACCAAGGGTTCGATCTTCAACAAGCTGGTGATCCTGCTGCCCGCGGCGATGCTGATGTCGGTCTTCGCCCCGTGGCTCATCACGCCGCTTCTGATGCTGGGCGGGCTCTACCTGTGTTTCGAGGGGGCGGAGAAGGTCTGGCACTGGCTGGCGTCCCATCCCGGCGAGGCGGTCGAAAAGGACCTGACGGTGGAGAACCCGGCGCAGCTGGAGGAAAAGCGGGTCCGCGGGGCGATCAAGACCGATTTCATCCTGTCCGCGGAGATCATGACGATCATCCTCAATCAGCTTCCGCCCGAGGCGGACCTCTTCGCCCGGATCGCGGCGCTGGCCCTGGCGGGGCTGATGATCACGGCGGCGGTCTACGGCGCCGTGGCTCTGATCGTGAAGATCGACGATCTCGGGCTCCGGATGTCGCTGAGGGGCAGGTTCGCGGTCACGCGGGCCGCGGGACGCGGGCTGGTGAAGGGGATGCCGACGTTCCTGACGCTGCTCAGCATCGTGGGGACGGTCGCGATGCTCTGGGTGGGAGGCTCGATCCTGATACACGGACTCGAGGTGCTGCACTGGTGGGCCTGGCCCTACGAGGCGATCGGTGCGCTGGCCGAGCGGGCCGGCGATCTGGCGGGTCGGGCTGCGGGATTTGTGGACTGGGCTGTGACGGCGGTCCTCGACGGCGTGCTGGGGCTGCTGGCCGGGCTCGCGTTGATCCCGGTCGTGACCCGGCTGGTGGAGCCGGTGCTGGAGCGGCTGACCGCGGAGCGGCAGGCGGAGGGCGGGTCGCGTTGATCTGAGGGATTGGTGGGTTGGAAACCCACCCTACGGCGGCGGGCCGGGTCCGGAGAGGTGTGTGCCGGGGCGCTGCGCGGCGGTGTCTTGCGAACCCGGTGCCTGAACCGGGGGCGGATGCGCCGGTCTCAAGGCCGACCCGGACCTCCGCCGGGGTGGAGGAGCGGAAGGCCCGGAGGACGTGGGGTGGGGGTCAACCCACCCCGTCCCACCTGACGGATCAGCCGAGGAGGGCTGGGGTGGAGGAGCGGAAGGCTCGGACGACGTGGGGTGGGGTCAACCCACCCCGTCCCATCTGACGGATCAGCCGAGGAGCGCGCGGACCCTCGCGGCGGTGGCCTCGGCGGTGATGCCGAATTCGCGGTAGAGCACGTCCTCGGGCGCGGAGGCGCCGAAGCTCGACATGCCGACGAAATCGGCCTTCTGCTCGCGCCCGCGTTCGCCGGTCAGCCAGCGGTCCCAAGGCTGGCGGACGCCGGCCTCGATCGCCACGCGCACCGCCGCGCCGCCGGGCAGGACCCGCCGGCGATAGGCCTCGTCGGCCTCGGCGAAGAGCTCCATCGAGGGCATGGAGACGACACGCGTGCCAATGCCCTCCGCCTCGAGAAGATCGCGGGCGGCCATGGCCACGGCGACCTCGGAGCCCGTCGCCATCAGCACCGCCCTGCGCGGGCCGGTGGCGTCTGCGAGCACATAGGCGCCCTGGGCCGAGAGGTTCTTCGACTTGTGCTCGGTGCGCAGCGTCGGCAGGCCCTGGCGGGAGAGCGCCAACACGGTGGGCCCGTCCGTGCGGTTGAGCGCGATTTCCCAGGCTTCCGCCGTCTCCACCGCGTCGGCTGGGCGCAGCACCACGGTGTTGGGCGTCGCGCGCAGCATGGCGAGGTGCTCGACCGGCTGGTGGGTCGGGCCGTCCTCTCCGAGGCCGATGCTGTCATGGGTCAGCACATAGACCACGGGCGCGCCCATGATCGCCGAGAGCCGCATGGACGCGCGGGCGTAGTCGGAGAAGACGAGGAAGGTGCCGCCATAGGGCCGGACGCCGCCGTGGAGCGCCATACCGTTCATGGCGGCGGCCATGCCGTGCTCGCGGATGCCGTAGTAGACATAGCGCCCGGTCCGGTCCTCGGGGGAGAAGACGCCCAGCCCCTCGGTCAGGGTGTTGTTGGAGCCGGTCAGATCGGCGGAGCCGCCCACGGTCTGGGGCAGGATCGGGTTGATGACCTCGAGCGCCTTTTGCGACGCGGCGCGGGTGGCGACCTTGGGTGCCGCCTCCGATGTGTCCTTTTTCAGGGTGCGGATCGCCGAGGCCAGTTTCGACGGCATCTCGGGGGAGAAGACGGCGTCGAGCTTCTTGCGCTTCGCCTCGGACATGGACGCGAGACGCGCGTCCCATGCGGCGCGCTCCGCGCGCCCGCGCCCGGCGGTGGCCTCCCAGAGCGTCTTGACCTCCGCGGGGATATCGAAGGGGCCGTGGGGCCAGCCATAGGCCTCCTTGGCGGCCTGGAGCTGACCTGCGTCCGTGAGCGCGCCGTGGCCCTTTGCGGTATCCTGGGCGGCGTGACCAAGGGCGATATGGGTCCTGCAGGCGATCATCGAGGGGCGCGGATCGGCCTGTGCCGCGCGGATCGCGCCCTCGATGGCGTCGGGGTCGTGGCCGTCGATCCCCTGCACATGCCAGCCCGAGGCAGCGAAGCGCGCCTGCTGGTCGGTGATGTCGGAGAGGGAGACCTTGCCGTCGATGGTGATGCCGTTGTCGTCGAAGAACACCACGAGCCGCGAAAGCTGCTGGCGGCCGGCCAGCGCGATGGCCTCGTGGCTGATGCCCTCCATCAGGCAACCGTCGCCGGCGAAGACCCAGGTCCAGTGATCCACGACCTTGTCGCCAAATCGCGCGCGGAGCATCTCCTCGGCCATGGCGAAGCCCACGGAATTGGCGAGGCCCTGGCCCAGCGGGCCGGTGGTGGTCTCGATCCCCTCGGCATGGCCGTATTCGGGGTGACCGGCGGTGCGCGAGCCCCACTGGCGGAAGTTCTTCACCTCCTCCAGCGTCATCTGTTCGTAGCCCGTCAGATAGAGCAGCGAATAGAGCAGCATCGAGCCGTGGCCGTTCGACAGGATCACGCGGTCGCGGTCAGGCCAGTTCGGCGCGGAGGGGTCGAACTTCAGGAAATGCCTGTAGAGGACAGTGGCGATATCGGCCATGCCCATGGGCATGCCGGAATGGCCGGAATTGGCGGCGGCCACCGCATCGAGGGTCAGGGCGCGGATGGCGGTGGCCATCGACCAGTGTTCGGCATGCGCTTCGCTGCGGGCGGCGATCTCCACGGGGCTCTTCCTTTTTGGCGGTCGAAGGGTCGCCCGCGTCTTACCAGTGCCGGGCGTGAGTTCAAGCATGGCCGCCAAGTGGCTGGCTTCATTGGGCCCGGGCCATTTGCCGGTCTGGAAGGGATGGCTTACGCTTTGGTTTCGAGCGCCCGATTCGAGCCTGGGCGCGAAAAGGCGGGCAGGCCGCGGAACCGCGACGGGCAGACCATCGACACCAGCGGCGGACGGCTCAGGGTACGAGGAACGGGCGTATGGACGACATCGCAGAGCTGGAAGGCCGCATCACCCGCGCGCTCGACCGGATCAGGGCCGGGGTGGAGAGCATGGCGACGCCGCCGGTGACCCCGGTCGGTGAGACGTCGGCCGCACCATCGCCGGATGCCGAGGCGTTAGCCGCTGCGGATGCCGAGCGCGAGACGCTGGAACGGCATCTCGAGGAAGAAAAGCGGGCGAATGCCGCGCTCGAAGACCGCGTGGCGAAGCTCAAGGAGCGGCAGGACGAGAAGATCGCCGGGCTCGAGGAGGCGCTCCGGGAGGGCCGCGGCCGCCTCGCCTCGCTGGGCGAGGAGATGGAGCGGATCAAGCAGCTGAATGCGGACCTGCGCGCCGTCGCGGCCAGCCTGCGCGAGGCGATGGCCCGGGACGTGGCCGAGGCGCATCTGGTGAACAAGGCGATGCTGGCGGAGATCGACAGTCTGAAGGCCCTGCGCGAGACGGAAATCGCGGAGATCGACGCGGTGATCGCGGAACTTCGACCGCTGGCCCGGGAGGGAGCATGATGCCCCAGGTGGAGATCACGATCGGCGGACGCACCTTCGAGGTGGCGTGTCAGGATGGCGAGGAGGCGTTCCTGCATTCCGCCGCCGGAATGCTGGATCACGAGGCCTCGGCGCTGGCGTCCCAGATCGGGCGGCTGTCGGAATCGCGAATGCTGCTGATGGCCGGGCTGATGCTTGCTGACAAGACGGCAGGGCTTGAGGACCGGCTGAAGGCGGCGGAGCGTCTGGCCTCCGACCTGCGCGCGCAGGTCAAGTCGCTGGAGACCAGGGCCACGCCGGAGGCGGAGCGGATCGAGGTGCCCGTCGTGCCGCAGGAGGTCACGGAGACTCTGGCCGAGCTGGCCGCGCGGGCCGAATCGCTGGCCGACGAGATCGAAGAGAAGGCCGCGGGCTGAACCCCGAGGTGCAGGATGGGCGCTCTGGCTCCATCCCGCGGTTCGTCCGGGCCGTCAGGCGTTGGCTTCGCGGATCTTCTCGGCGGCGTCCTTCGAATAGGCGATGTTCTTTGCTTCGAAGAGCTGGTCGAGCTCGCCCGACAGCGTCATCTCGGTGACGATGTCGCAGCCGCCCACGAATTCACCCTTGACGTAGAGCTGGGGGATCGTCGGCCAGTCGGAGAAGTCCTTTATCCCCTGACGGATCGCGTCGTCCGCGAGCACGTTCACATCGGCGAACTCCACGCCCATGTAGTTCAGCACACCGGCCACGCGGCTGGAGAAGCCGCATTGCGGCATGGCCTTCGTGCCCTTCATGAAGAGCACGACGTCATTGGTTGTGACGGTGTCCCGGATCCGGTCTTCGGCGGTGGTGGTGCTCAAGGTCTCTCTCCGTTCGTTGTCCGGGACTGGTCCCCGGCGCTGTCCATGTCTGGCGGTCCGTCGTCCGTCTCGTTCTCTGCCGGTGCCTCGTAACCCGGAGCGGTCTCGTCGATCGGGAAGTTCGACCGCGCGTTGCCCGAGGGGCCGTGGCGCACCCAGCGCCTGTATTCCATGCGGGCGGCCTGGGTGAAGACCGCCGCGAAGGGCAGGAGTAGCAGGAGGGGAAGAAACTTGATCGCGTACCTCTCGATCCGGTCGGCTGGTGTCAGTCGGGCGCCCGCGTGGTGAGGGCGAGAGCATGAAGATCCCCGTTGGAGCCGTCCATCTTGCCCTTGAGCGCCGCGTAGACCGCGCGCTGCTGCTGCACGCGGTTCATGCCGCGGAAGCTTTCGTCGATGACCTGAGCCGCAAAATGCGCGCCGTCGTCGCCATCGACGGTGATTTGGGCCTGGGGGAAGCTTTCGCGCAGAAGCGTTTCGATCTCGTGGGCGGTGATGGACATGGGAACCTCGTATCTGGACCGAAAAGGTAGAGACTGCGCGCGCGGGTCGCAAGGGGAGGCGCTAGCCGAGCGTGGTCTCGAAGGCAGAGAGGTAGAGCCGCGACAGCTCGCGCATCGGAGCGGAGCTGGGTCCGACCTTGAGGTCGTCGCCTGTGAATCGGCCCACGGTCGTCAAGGACACGCCCGCCCGCCCGGCTCGGATCATCAGATACTCGGCCTGGTCGAAATTGCAGGCGACAAGGTAGCGGCCCTGGTCCTCGCCGAAGAGCGTGGGCGTGTCGGCCGCATCCAGAACGATACCGCAGCCCCCCGCATGGGCCATCTCGAAGGCAGCGAGCATCAGCCCGCCATCGGACAGGTCGGTGCAGGCGCGGATCTGCCCGGCATTGTCGCGAATGAAGCGGCCATGGCGGGCCTCGGCCTCGAGGTCCACGGGCGGCGCGTCGCCCTCCTCGCGGCCGAAGACCTCCGCCAGCAGGGCGGATTGCCCGAGATGGCCCCGGGTCTCGCCGAGGAGCAGCGCCACATGACCCTCGCGGGCGACGCCGTCGATCACCGGCTCTCCGGTGTCGATCAGGCCCACGGCGCCGATGGTGGGCGTGGGCAGGATCGCCTGCCCGTCGGTCTCGTTGTAAAGCGACACGTTGCCCGACACGATGGGCATGTCGAGCGCGCGGCAGGCGGCGCCGATACCCTCGATGGCGCCCACGAACTGCCCCATGATCGATGGCTTTTCCGGGTTGCCGAAGTTGAGGTTGTCCGTGGCCGCGAGAGGCCGCGCACCGGTGGCGCAGAGGTTGCGGAAGGCCTCGGCCACGGCCTGCTTGCCGCCCTCGACGGGGTTGGCGGCGACGTAGCGCGGCGTCACGTCGGAGGTGAAGGCGAGCAGCTTCTCGGTGCCGTGGACCCGCACCAGCGCCGCGCCGTAGCCCGGGCCGCGCCGTGTGTCGCCCATGACCTGGCTGTCGTACTGTTCCCAGACCCAGCGCTTCGAGGCGTGGTTCGGGATGCCGATGAGCGCCTTCAGCGCGTCGATCGGATCGAGGCCGGGGATCTCGGGCGCGGGGCCGGCGGGGGCCGCGGGCTCCCACGGGCGGTCGTATTCGGGGGCGGCCCCCGACAGGGCGCGCAGCGGCAGGTCGGCGCGGGTCTCGCCCTTGTGCAGGATGAGGAATCGGTCCTCGGGGATCGTCTCGCCCACCACGGCGAAATCGAGGTCCCACTTGTCGAACACCGCCCGCGCCTCGGCCTCCTTCGCCGGGTCGAGGACCATGAGCATCCGCTCCTGGCTTTCGGACAGCATCATTTCGTAGGCGGTCATGCCCGTCTCGCGGCAGGGCACGGCGTCGAGATCGAGGCGGATGCCGAGGCCGCCCTTGTCGCCCATCTCCACGGCGGAACAGGTCAGGCCCGCGGCGCCCATGTCCTGAATGGAGATGACGGCGCCGGTCTCCATCAGCTCGAGACACGCCTCCATCAGGCGCTTTTCGGTGAAGGGATCGCCGACCTGAACGGTGGGGCGCTTTTCCTCGATGGTGTCGTCGAATTCGGCGGAGGCCATGGTGGCGCCGCCCACGCCGTCGCGGCCGGTCTTGGCGCCGAGATAGACCACGGGCCGGCCCGTTCCGGAGGCCGCCGAATAGAAGATCGCATCGGCCCGCGCGATCCCGGCGGCGAAGGCGTTCACGAGGCAGTTGCCGTTGTAGGAGGGGTGAAACCGCACCTCGCCGCCCACGGTGGGCACGCCGAAGGCATTGCCGTAGCCGCCGATCCCCTCGACCACGCCATGGACCAGCGTGCGGGTGCGGGGATGGTCGGGCGCGCCGAAGCTGAGGCTGTTCATCGCCGCGATGGGCCGCGCGCCCATGGTGAAGACGTCGCGCAGGATGCCG
>Ga0076930_101043_pt1 | contig 17685 bp, 15 predicted proteins | sample HotLakConsoUCCRE_FD_71149 | JGI IMG/M metagenome (GOLD analysis project Ga0076930, IMG submission 71149) | Hypersaline microbial mat communities from Hot Lake, Washington, USA - Hot Lake Consortium UCC-RE (version 3) (version 3) ...
GTTGGCGGGCTCGGCGGCGTTGATCACCACCAGGTAGCGGAGAAGCTCCTCGTCCAGCGTGAGGATCCGCTCGAACTCCGGAAGGAGGGTGGGATCGGCCATGACCTGGGAGACCAGGTAGTACCCGGACTTCTGCTTCTCGATGGGGTACGCCAACTGGCGGATCCCCCAGTGCTCCACCTCCACCAACTCGCCCCCGGTGCCCTCACCGGCCAGCAGTGCGTGGAAGCGCTCGAGCTTCAGGTTGACGGCCTCTTCGTCGAGGACCGGATTGAAGATGAAGACGATCTCGTAATGCCGCATTCGTTGGAACTCCCGTGGACCGTATGAACGGGCCCCACCCGAGGGTCGGGCGGAGCGGGATAAGCCCGTTAGTCTAGCCCCTCAGACATTGAAGCGGAAGAGGAGGATATCCCCGTCCACCACCACGTACTCCTTCCCCTCCGACCGGACCAGCCCCGCCTCACGGGCCGCCTTCATGGACCCGGAGCGGAAGAAATCGTCCAGCGCAACGGTCTCCGCCCGGATGAAGCCCTTCTCGAAGTCGGAATGGATGACCCCCGCCGCCTGAGGCGCCCTGGCCCCCCTGGGGATGGTCCACGCCCGGGATTCCTTCTCCCCGGAGGTGAAGTAGGTGATCAGCCCCAGCAGGTCGTAGGCCGCCCGGATCAGCCGATCGAGACCGGCCTCCTCCAGACCCAGCTCCCCCAGGAACTCCAGCTTCTCCTCCGGCTCCAGCTCCGCAAGCTCCGCCTCGATGGCGGAACAGACCGACACCAGACCGGGGCGGGTCTCGTCCTGGGCCAGGGCGGCTTCCAGCGCCTCCACCCACGCATTCCGTCCCTCCGGCAGGTCGCTTTCCGCCACGTTGGCCACGTACAGGACGGGCTTGGAGGTGAGGAGGTGGAAGCTCCGGGCCAGGGGGCGCTCGGCCTCGCTGAGGGGGAGGGTCCGGATGGTGCGCCCCTCGGAGAGCGCCGCCTGGAACCGCGCCAGGAGGGCCACCTCCGCCACCGCCTCCTTCTCTCCCCCCTTGGCCTTCTTGGCCACCCGCTCCAGGCGACGCTCCACGGTGTCCAGATCCGCCAGGATGAGCTCCGTCTCCACCACGTCCCGATCCCGGACCGGATCCACATCTCCCAGTACATGGGTGATGTCCGGATCGTCGAAACAGCGGAGGACATGGGCAATTGCATCCACCTCCCGGATGTTGGCCAGGAACTGGTTCCCCAGCCCCTCCCCTTCCGATGCGCCCTTCACCAGACCGGCAATGTCCACGAACTGGATCACCGTGGGCACCTTCGACTTCGACCCGGAGATCTCGTGGATGCGGTCCAGGCGGGGGTCCGGGACCAGGACCGTCCCCACGTTGGGCTCCACCGTGCAGAACGGGTAGTTCTCCGAAGGGGCCCCGGCGGCGGTCAAGGCATTGAACAGTGAAGACTTCCCCACGTTGGGAAGTCCGACGATGCCGACGCTGAGCATGGGGAGCCTGCCGGGAGTGCGAGGAGGTGACGGGGACCCCCCGTCGTGGACCGCCTGGGAGGATGGGATGCGGCGCACGAAACTACCGGCCCGGATCGGGGGGGTAAAGACCCTGAGACCTTGATTCGGTGTCGGTAGAACCAGACCTTTAAGGGATTGTCACGGCCCTGCCGCACTCCGATGGGCGGAGTCCCCTTCCAGCTTCAGGACAAGACATGGAGTTCTCGTTCGCCGGACGATCCGATTCCGAGCGATTCAAATGGTTCGCGGGAGGCCTCCGGAAGGCCATGGAACGAGCGGGCCATACCTTCCTTGATGATCCGGACCAGGCCTCCCTGGTGGTCAACTTCTTCGATCAGGAACACCCCCGCCCCTTCCGGCGCCGGGGTCAGGCCGTTTTTGTCACTTCCGTCTCCGAGGTGACCTCCCCCTTCGACCACCCCATCCCCCAGGGGTACCCCCTGCTGGTGCGATCCCTCTCGAATCTCTTCATCGGCCTTCATGGCCACGGGGAGGAGACGCCGGACGCCCATTTCATCACCCCGGAGCAGGGCTACTACGTGGTGGCGGGGAATCACGACGAGACGGCCTACTTCGACCGCGTGTACGGTCGTATCCGCCCCCTGGCCACCTCCCGCCTCGTCATCGACAATGTCTTCGATCCCGACCTGGAGCCGGAACTGTGGGAAGGGGACGAGGTGACGGAGTCCATCCACAGGGCGGGGGCCCGCATGGACGCCCTCGATCTCATCCCCGCCCCCTTCCCCCTCCACGAGATCCTCCCGGAGCGGGACCGGCGGCACCTGAAGCGTCTCTATGGGATGGGAGGCCTGTCCTACGGGAACGTCTCGGCCCGGAAGGATGACCGGCGCTTCTGGATGAGCGCCAGCGGGGTGGACAAGTCGAAGCTGGTGGAGATCGGACGGGACGTCCTCCTGGTGAAGGATTACGATCCGGAGAGGAATGCAATGCTCCTGAGCGTCCCCCCGGGGGTGGAGCCCCGGCGGGTCTCGGTGGATGCCATCGAACACTGGATGATCTACCGGGAGCACCCGGAGGTGGGGGCCATCCTCCACATCCACGCCTGGATGGACGGGGTGCCCTCCACCGACTTCAACTTCCCCTGCGGCACCTACGAACTGGGGAAGGCCGTGGCGGACATCCTCCGTCAGGCGCCGGATCCCGCCAGGGCCGTGGTGGGGCTCAAGAACCATGGGCTCACCATCACAGGGCACTCCCTGGACGAGATCTTCCAGCGGATCGAGGGACGGGTGGACCGGGTCGTCCCCATGAGCTGACCCGGGGTCGGAGGGTCAACCGTCCGCCAGCACCTGTTGCAGCCCGTCCACCAGGTGGGGGTAGCGGGCGAAGGCCCAGCGGGCCTCCTCCACATCCAGCCGCTCGGTGCTGGTGTGGGCATGACGCTCCTCCCCCGGGGCGAACCCGATGGTGGGGATGCCGTGGACCCCGGAGGTCCAGCCACCGTCGGTGGCGAAGGTCCAGGGGCGGATCCACGCCGGCTCCCCGGGAGCCCCCCGCCTCCCCACGGCCGCCGCTGCAGCCCTGGGGAGGGGCCCCGAGGGATCCTCCAGGAAGCCGGGGGTGAAGAGTTCCCGCACCTCCGTGATCCCGGTCCAGCTCGTCTGCCTCTCCGTGGCCATCCGCACCTCCAGGCGGCCTTCCCCACCATCCCCACCCACCCCCTCCAGCACCCGCCTTGCCCGGGCCAGGAGGCTCTCGGCATCGTCCCCGGGGAGGACGCGCCAATCCAGGGTGAGGGTCACCCGGTCGGGGATCACGTTCCGGCTCTCGGGAAGCACGTCCACCTGGGTGGGGGCCAGTGAAGCGCCATCCAGGAGGGGGTGTCGGGGGCCCCCCTCCTCCTCCGCCAGTCGGGCCACCGCCGTCAGCACATCCGGGAGGAGGTCCAGGGCATTCCGGGCCCTCTCGGGGGCGCTGGCATGCCCCGCCAGGCCGTCGAGGACGATCTCCACCTCCGCCCTTCCCCGGTGACCGATGGCGATGTCCCCATGGGTGCTCTCCCCGATGATCACTGCGGCGGGCCGGGGGATCAGCCCGGACTCCAGGAGGTGGACCATCCCCCATCCCCCCCTCTCCTCGAATACCGTATGCGCCACCCACACATCGCCGGCAGCCCGCCCGGCCATGGTGGCTGCTGCGTGGGTCTGGATGGCCAGGGGCCCCTTGATGTCCATGGCCCCCCGTCCGTGGAGTACGCCCCCCACCAGGACCCCGGCGAAGGGGGGGTGCTCCCACTCCCCGGGGTCTCCGGCAGCCACCATGTCCAGATGGGCATTGAGGAGGACCGGGGGGGCGTCACCCCTTCCGGCGATCCGCCCCACCACACTTCCCAGGGCATCCGTCCGGAGGTCCTGGTACCCCAGCTCCCGCATCTCCTCCAGGACCCGGGCCGCCAGCGGCCCCTCCTCTCCCGGAAGTGAGGGGATCCGGATCAGGTCGCGGGCGAAGGCGAGGGCCTGCTCGAAGGAGGGGGCCAGCGGCATCGGGGGAGCCGGGGTGCAGGGAACGGGAGGACGATCCGGGGTGCCGGTACGGTGCGCTGTACCCTCGGGTCTCGTGGGCGATCCTGCCATGAAGGCGATGAGGCCGCGAAGCCCCCCAGGGCCCCGCGACCTCATCTCCTTCATCCCACCGCGACGGTAGGTCCGCCGGGGGTCCTCCCGGTCAGCCGAAGATGCGGGTGAGCTGCTCCATCATCCATCCCACCGGGGTGGCCCCTTCCAGGCCGTGGATCTGCACGAACCAGGGGGCCAGCACCAGCGACACCACGCTCATGAGCTTGATCAGGATGTTGAGGGACGGACCGGAGGTGTCCTTGAACGGATCACCCACCGTGTCGCCCACCACCGCCGCCTTGTGGGAGGGGGAACCCTTCCCACCCATGGCGCCACCCTCGATGTACTTCTTGGCGTTGTCCCAGGCACCACCGGCGTTGGCCATGAAGAGGGCCATCATCACGCCGGTGACGGTGGCACCACCCAGGAGACCACCCAGCGCCTCGACCCCCAGGAAGGCTCCCACAACAACCGGTGCCGCCACAGCGATGACCCCGGGGAGGACCATCTCCCGGAGCGCCGCCTTCGTGGAGATGTCCACGCAGCGGGCGGAGTCGGGCTTGGCGGTGCCCTCCATGAGCCCCGGGATCTCCCGGAACTGACGGCGCACCTCCTCCACCATCCCCGCCGCGGCACGACCCACGGCGGTCATGGTGAGCGCCGCTACGAAGAAGGGGAGCATGCCACCCAGGAAGAGTCCCACCACCACCCGGGGATCCACCAGGTTGATCCCGGTCTCCGCCAGCCCCACCTGGGCGGCGTAGGCGGAGAAGAGGGCCAGGGCGGTGAGGGCCGCCGAACCGATGGCGAAGCCCTTCCCGATGGCCGCCGTGGTGTTTCCGATGGCGTCCAGTGAGTCGGTGATCTTCCGGGTCTCGGGCCCCAGATGGGCCATCTCACTGATTCCCCCGGCGTTGTCGGCGATGGGCCCGTAGGCGTCCACCGACATGGTGACACCCACCGTGGCCAGCATGCCCACTGCAGCGATGCCGATCCCGTAGAGGCCGGCGAAGAAGTACGACACACCGATCCCGGAGCAGATCAGGAGCACCGGGACGGCGGTGGACTCCATCCCCACCGCAAGACCGGTGATGATGTTGGTGGCCGAGCCCGTCTGGCTGGCGTCGGCGATGCGCCGGACTGGTCCTGCCGATGTGTAGTACTCGGTGGCCAGCCCGATGAGGATTCCCGCCACCGATCCCGCCAGGATCGCCCAGAAGGGTCCGGTGGAGGGGAAGACACGGCCAGTCGCGGCATCCACCATCCGGAAGTCCAGGCTCACCACCACGAAGTACATCACCACCAGGAAGAGCGCCGCGGCGATCAACGTGACGTTCCGGAGGGCTCCCGCCGGGTCGGTCCGCTCCAGCACCTTCATCATCCCGATGGCCACCAGGGAGGCCACCATTCCCACCATGACCGTGATCATGGGGAGGGCCACCGCCTGCACCTGGGAGGCGGCCAGCGACGCGGCCGTGGCCCCGATGGCGATGGTGGCGACGATGGAGCCGACGTAGGACTCGAAGATGTCCGCGCCCATGCCCGCCACGTCGCCCACGTTGTCGCCCACGTTGTCCGCGATGGTGGCCGGATTCCGGGGGTCATCCTCCGGGATACCCGCCTCCACCTTCCCCACCAGGTCGGCGCCCACATCCGCCGCCTTGGTGTAGATCCCGCCACCCACACGGGCGAAGAGGGCAATGGTGCTGGCCCCCATGGCGAAGCCGGAGATCACCTCGGCGAAGTGGGGGAGTTCGTTGGTCCCGGGAATGGCGGAGGAGGCGTAGATCCAGTAGAGGATCCCCAGCCCCACCAGCCCCAGCGCCGCCACCGAGAGCCCCATCACCGAACCGCCGAAGAAGGCGATGCGCAGCGCCTTCCCCTGTCCTTCCTGGTTCGCGGCTGCCGATGTCCGGACGTTGGCCCGGGTGGCGGCCTTCATCCCGAAGAAGCCGGCGGCCACGGAGGTCAGGGCCCCGCCCAGGTAGGCGAAGGCCGTCTCCTGGCCGATGGCAAAGCCCAGGAGTACCGCCACCACGGCCACGAAGCCGGCCAGAACGGTGTACTCCCGGCGAAGGAAGGCCATGGCCCCGTCGTGGATCTGGTCGGCCAGATCCTGCATCTCGGGGGTCCCGGCGGACTGGCCATTGAGGTAGATGTAGATCCCCCCGGCCACGGCAAGACCCACCAATCCCAGGCTCCAGGCCCAGTCGGTCAGAGTCACGAAATCCATGCGCAGTGCGCTCCCTGTGCTCGATGATGCGGGCCGAGCGCCCGCGCTATCCGTTGAATCGACTCATCGCCGCTTCGGTCCCCTCATCCATCCAGCACTCCACCGCCTCCGCCAGTCCCGGAAGACGGGCCAGAACGGCCTCCTCGTCCTCCGGCGACATGGTGGAAAGCACCCAGTCCGCCAGATCCACTCCCGGCGGTCGAGCTCCCACACCGATCCTGAGGCGGGCATACTGGTCCGAGCCCAGGACCGCCTGAACGGACTTCAGGCCATTGTGTCCACCGGCACTCCCCGAGGGACGGAAGCGGATCTTCCCCGGGGGAATCGCCACATCGTCCACCACCACCAGCAGGTCGTTCTCCGGTTGGAATCCTTCACGGCCCCGGAGTGCAGCCAGCGCTGCTCCGCTCCGGTTCATCCAGGTCAGCGGCTTGAGGAGGAGGACCTGGTGGTCCCCCCTCTGCCCCCTCCCCACCAGCGAGGGCCCCTCCTCTACGAAGGGGCCCATATTCCAGTCACGAGCCAGGCGATCCACCACCCACCACCCCACATTGTGGCGGGTGGAGTCGTAGCGGGGTCCGGGGTTTCCCAGCCCCAGGACCACCTTCATCCGGACCGGATCCGCCTAGGAGTCTTCGCCCTCAACAGCTTCACCCAGGCGAACCACCGGAGTCTCGTCCTCGTCCTCGTCCTCATCCGTCTTCACGATCCGGGGCGCGTGCACTGCGCACACCGTCAACGTACCGTCGGTGAGGATCTCCACACCCTCCGGAAAGGTGATGTCCGACACGTGGAGGGTACCCCCGATCTCCAGGGCCGAGACGTCCAGAACGGCCTCGTCGGGGATGGCGGACGGGATGCACCGGACATGGATGTCATGGAGCACCTGGTCCAGGACCCCGCCGTCGTTCTTGACCCCACGGGGGGTGCCCTCGAAGCGCAGCGGGATGTTCATCTCCACCGAGACACCCTTCTGGAGCCGGAGGAAGTCCACGTGGACCACCTCGTTCCGGTAGGGGTGGGTCTGGATCTCCCGGACCAGGGTCTGCACCGTCTCGCCACCCTCCACGGAGAGTTCGATGATGGTGTTCTCCACAGAGACGGAGCGGAAGAGGCGCTCCGCCTCCCTGGTGTTCAGGATCAGGGGGACCGAGTTACCGGTGCCCCCATAGAGGACCGCAGGCACGTGTCCGCTCGCGCGGAGCTTCCGGGCCACTCCCTTTCCACTTCCATCTCGCTTCTGCGCGTTCAACGCCGCCTGCATGCTCATGATCTCGTCATCCTTCCTGACACGGGCCTGAACGGCCGTGGAACTGCGAATCGGCCCTCCAGGGGCCGGGAAGCACTCCACCCGGAGCCCTCCCATGTGCTGGGCCCCGGGGGCTCAGCCTTTCCGCCGCCGTACCCTCAGGGTTCAGCGTTCCTGCGCCTGCACCCACCGGGCTCAGGCGTCCTGATCCCTCATCTCGAAGAGCTGGCTCACCGACTCGTTGGAGTGGATGTAGCGCACCGCCCTCGAAAGCAATCCCGCCACCGAGAGGATCTTCAGCTGCTGGAAGCGCCGCTCCTCGGGGACGTGGATCGTATTGGTCACCACTACTTCCTTCACCGGCGAGTCCCCCAGCCTGGCGGCGGCGTCGGCGGAAAGGAGCGGGTGGGTGGCGCAGGCGTAGACCTCCTTCGCCCCCCGCTCGATCAGCGCGTGGACGGCCTGCGCCAGCGTCCCGCCGGTGTCGATCATGTCGTCGGTGAGGAGGCAGGTCTTCCCCTCCACGTCCCCCACCACGTTCAGGATCTGGGCCACGTTGGCCGCCGGCCGACGCTTGTCGATGATGGCGAAGCTCGCCCCCAGGCGCTTGGCGAACCCCCGTGCCATCTTGGCCGATCCCACGTCCGGAGCCACCTCCACCGGCTCCTCCAGATCCAGCCTCTCGAAGTACTGGGTCAGCACCGGGGCGGCATACAGGTGGTCCACCGGGATGTCGAAGAACCCCTGGATCTGGTGCTGGTGGAAGTCCATCCCCAGCACCCGATCCGCTCCCGCTGCCACGATCAGGTTGGCCACCAGCTTGGCCCCGATGGCCACCCTGGGCTGATCCTTACGGTCCTGGCGGGCGTACCCGAAGTAGGGGAGGACCGCCGTGATCCGGGCCGCCGAGGCGCGGCGTGCGGCATCGATCATCAGGAGCAGCTCCATGATGGTCTCTGCCGGGGCCACGGTGGGCTGGATGATGAAGACATCCCTTCCCCGGGCATTGGCATCGATCCGGACGAAGATCTCTCCGTCGGCGAAGTCCCGGATGGTGACGCCCAGGGGGGATTCCCCCAGTTGCACGCCGATCTCGAGAGCGAGAGGCCGATTGGACCGACCGGAAAGGAGGAGGAGAGGTCCCCGCTGGTAGATGTCTTCCATGCGCCCTGGTCCGCAAGTTCCGGTCGATGTTGCAGCCCGGGAAGTTATGCGGGGACAGGGGGTGCGTCAACGCGGGTCGTTGCTCCCGAGGCGGGAATCATCCCGGGGGACGATCTCCAGATCCCGGCTGGATTCCACCGGGCTCCGTCCCCGGAGGACCGCTCGCATCCGGAGTTCGTAGCTCCCCGGGGGGAGTTCCTGCAGATCCAGGCGGAGGGTCCGGACCAGCGGTGCAGGGGCTTCCCAGGCCGGTTCCTCCCATCGCACACGGGTCACGGGCTGGGGGTCCAGCAATCGGAGCCACTCCCCCGCCCTGCGGAGGAGCCCCCGCTCCCCGGGGCGGATGGTGGCCTCGCAGGTCACCACCTCCCCCTCCTCCGCCCCGTAGGTCTCCCAGAACACCCCCACAGCCCCTCCCTGTGCCACCCGGGCCGCAGGGAGGACGGCAGCCACCGCCTCCACCGGATCGTGCACCTCGGGATGTTCCGGCTCCAGCAGCAGGAGGTCGGAGAGGGCCGCCAGCTCCGGGAGGAACTCCGGGACCTGGAGCCCCTGGCGCACCCGCCACGCCCGTCCTGTTCCGGGGTCCAGGAGTTCCACCCCCAGAAGGAATCCCCCCCGGGGCAGATCCAGGGTGAGCCCGCCCTGCAGCGCCCCCGAGAGACGGGACTCCCCCTGAACGCCCCCGTGGGGGTCCACGGCCAGAAGTGCCGCTTCCGGGGCACCTCGGGGATCGAGGGAAGGGGCCGGAGGGCCCGGCGAGGGGACCCCTCCCCCATCCCGGTCCACCCCGGGACCGGTGGGGGGAGGAAGCGGGGGCTCCCAGGGTCTGCCGAACCCCGCCACCACCAGGGCTCCACCGGGGCGGAGGAACCGGGCCACCTGCACGTCCAGCGCCCCCATCCGGGAGGCATACGAGGGGACGTGGATGGAGCGAGGGGCGGTGGGGTGGAGTTCCCAGTCCTCCGCCAGGGAGGCCGCTGGTTCCTCCAGTACGACTCCGGAGGGGAGGAAATGCCTTCCGCCGTTGGGGCCATGCCCCACCACAGGGACATCCCCGAAGGCCCCCATGCGCTCCCGGATCCGCTCCCACCCCACCGATTCCCCGTAGCGGATCAGGACGGTTGTGAGATCGCTTCCCCAGGGGATGGAGTGGGGGTTCCGGGAGTCCTCCCGGATCTGCGCTGCCGTGTAGCGGGCCTGGTGTTCCGTCCAGCGGTCATTCCCGGGAACCATCCAGAGAGGATCCGCCAGGAGCCAGAAGGTCCGACGCCGGGCCTCCGTCGAGTCCGGGGGAAGACCCGAGGGATCCAGCCAGGAGGCCGCGTCCCTCACCGCCACCGTCCGGGGATCCAGCCGGGACTCCGCCCTCTCCCGGTCCATCCGGGCCAGCGCCTGGAGGAAGGCTGTCTCCGCCTCCGGGAAGCGCCCCATGCGGTGCAGCACATATCCCAGGAGATCGTGGCAGCGCCCCGCCAGTCGGGCGGGATCCGGACCCGGGGCCGGGGGGGCGTCCTCTCCCCGGGCCTCGATGCAGTCACGGGCCGCCCCTTCCGCCTGCTCCCACTCCCCCTGCTCTCCCAGATACCGGACCCGTTGCTCCGCCACCCACAGGTCACCTGGAATCCGCCCGGCGATCTCTCCGAGGAGGGAGAGATAGCCTTCCCTCCGCTCCCGCAGCGGCTCCGGGTCCGGGGCTGGGATCCAGTCCCGGTCCTCCGGATCATGGTTCCAGCACATCCGACCGATGCGCTCATCGCACCGGGAGCCACCGTCCCAGGCCCAGGGGAGATGGGCCCGCCGGACCCGTTCCAGGGCTGCCTGCTCGTCCTTCGCCTCCCGGTTCAGGAGGGCGGAATCGGGGTCCGAGGGCTCCTGGCGGACAGACTGGCCGACGGATGCGGCCTCCTGCCCTGCCTGGGCGGGAAATGCCAGGGAGGTGGAAGGAAGTACCAGGGAGAGCAGGAGTGGCCACATGGCCGGGCACCGGAGCCGCCGGGGGCAGGAAGAGGTCCGTCTTACCAAAGATAGGGGGTGACCAGGGGGGACGCGACCCACCCCGAGAGTCCCGGCATGCTTCTGGCTGAAACTCGTCCAGAGAATCGCCCGAACCAAACCTGGCCTTGATGGGTAGTAGTATGCGTTCCGGAGTCCGACGGAGCTGGTCGGTTCCGGTTTCCCATATCCGAGATCGACCTGCCATGCACCCCGCCCCCTTCCTCATCCTGCTCGCAGCGGCGCTTTCCGGCTGCGGTCCGGCACCCGTCCAGTCCGCCGACATGATGGGCCCCGGCAACGGGCCGGCTCTCCTCACTCCCGGGCAGAACAGCTTCACCAACCTTCCTCCGGAGCTCACCGTGCGGACCCATGCCCGTTGGGCCGGCTCCGTACCCTCCGGCTGGAACATCACCCCCCGTCGGGGCACCCCGGTCATCGTAGCCGACCCCTCCTCCCCCACCGGAGGGGCGCTGGAGTTCCGCTATCCCGCCGGGCACCCGGATGGACATGAGGTGGGGGTGGTGTGGACCGGAGGCCCGGGGGCCCGGGCCGACGAGATGTTCCTCGGGGTGGTGATGCGCTACAGCAGCAACTGGACGAGCCACAACAACGAGGTGAAGCTGCACCTCTGGGCGGGAGAGGGGAGCTGGTTCGGGATCTTCGACGGCTGCTGGAACGACCGGGTGCCCCAGTGGAAGATCGCCTCCCGGGCCCTGAACCCGGTTCCCCGACCCAACAACGAGAACTGCTGGACCAACAACAAGGCCAACTCCCCCACCTACACTCCGGGAGAGTGGGTCAAGCAGGAGTTGTACGTCCGACGGTCCACCGGGACCGTGATGCTCTGGGTGGACGGGACGCTGGTGGCGGAGCACCACAATGTGGCGCCGGTACGGACCATGTCCTTTGTGGAGTTCCAGCACGCCGGAACATGGGGCGGCGGCGGCGGCAACGTCCTGCAGGCGCAGGTCTGGTCTGTGGCCGAGACGCTGCTGGCCTGGAGGTAGGGGATTGGCCCGGGTGGATTCGAACCACCATTGCCGGTTCCAAAGACCGGAGTCCTGCCGTTGGACGACGGGCCAGCAAGCTGTGGGAGGCTAACCACGCCCCCTGACGGGTTCAAGACCCGGCGTCCAACGGGGCCACAGGGGCTCCCTTCGTACGGGTGTGGACAAAGCGGACCTCCGGGAAGCGCTCCTCCAGCCCCGCCACCGCCGCAGCCGCGGTCCCCTCCCTGGGGAAGACCGCAAAGAGGGCGGAGCCGCTCCCGGACAGGAGCGCCATTCCCGCTCCGGAGGACTCCAGGGCACCGCACAGGGGAGCCAGGGTGGGCCACCGGCTGAACACCGGGTCCTGGAGATCATTCTCGGCGGCTCCCGCCACCCCTCCCCCCCCCCCCAGCGACGCGGGTTCCAGAAGGGCCGCACCCCGGGTCGGGACCCCGTTGGCCACCTGCTCCCGCCTCCACTCCACCAGCGTGGCGAAGGCCTCCGGGGTGGGGATCCGGATGGGGGGGAGGGCCAGCACCACGGAGGCCTCCGGAAGGGGGGGAAGGGCCAGCAGGCGGTCTCCCCTCCCCCAGGCCAGGGTGGTGGGGGAAGGCGACAGGAAGACCGGCACGTCCGAGCCCAGGAGAGCCGCTTCCTCCAGGAGTCGCGCTCTGGACAGGGGCTCTCCCAGGAGCCGGTTCACCCCCTGCAGCACGGTGGCAGCATCCGACGAACCACCTCCCAGCCCGGCACCGTGGGGAATGCGCTTCTCCAGGTGGATCCGGATCCCCCCCTCGTTCCCGCCCCTCTCCAGAGAAACCCGATCCAGCACCGCCCGGGCCGCCCTCACCGCAAGATTCGCCTCCGGCGGCCCCAGCCCCTCCACCTGATCGCCCGCCAGCTCCAGCTCCACACCCGGCGCGTCGGTCCGCTCCAGCGTCACCCGGTCCCCGAACTCCAGGAGCTGGAAGAGGGTCTCCAACTGGTGGTACCCGCTCTCCTCCCGGGCCAGGACCCGGAGGAAGAGGTTCACCTTGGCAGGAGCCGGGAGCGACAGGGGGCCCTTCGCCCCCCCCTTCTCCGGTGCTGCATTCATGGCACCGCCTCCGGCCCCTTCTTCCCCAGAGGCGCCGATGTCAGACGCTCCAACGACTCCTCCACCGCCTCCTCCTGGTCCACCACCTCCTCCACCACCTCCTCGCTCTCCCCCACCTGCTTCAGCGTGAGCCCGAGCCTCCACGTGTACCAGAGGCCGATGAGGGTCACGGGGATGAATCCCCCCAGGTGCTGCCCGAAGGCAAAGGAGAGGATCCGGTCCTCCGGCACCCCGTAGACCGTCAGCCCTACCACCGCTCCGGCGTGGAAGGTTCCGAAGAAGCCCGGGGAGGAAGGGACCGCCACGAAGAAGGCCAGCACTGCGTTGAGGAAGAGGGCCGCCATGAAGTCCGCCTCGATCCCGAAGGCCCGGAAGCCCAGCCAGAACGCCCAGGAGTGCCAGAGCCAGAAGACCAGGCTCCAGGCCAGGGCCGGCACCAGGAGGCGGGGGTCCCTCAGGGCCCTGAGCCCGTCCACGAAGGCCTCCAGCCCCTTCACCAGGGCGTCGGCCCGGGGGGAGGGGATCCGGGCGGTGAGCCGCTCCACGATGCGGATGACCCCCCTCGGCCAGAAGAGCACCAGGAGCACCGGGGCCATCACCGCCAGGAGGATCAGCGACGCTCCGCCCACCGCGTCCCCCACCGGGCGCCCCCCCACACTCACCTCGGAGGGGAAGCCAGGGGAGAGGAGCACCACGGCCAGGAGGGTGAGGATCATCACCCCGTCCAGGAAGCGCTCCACCACCAGCGAACCCAGCGCGCCGCTCACCGTCACCGGCTGCATCCGGGAGAAGGCGAAGACCCGAGCGAACTCCCCGGCCCGGGCCGGGAGCAGGTTGTTCCCCATGAAGCCGATGGTGACGGCGGCGAAGCGGGATCGAAAGGAGGTGTCCGCCTTCAGCGGGGTGAGGAGCACTCCCCAGCGGATGGCCCGGAGGGCAAACCCCGCGGTGGTGACCACCATGGCTGCGGTGAACCACCCCACGTGCATCCCCCGGATCCCCGCCCACACCGCCTCCACATCCACCCCTCTGAGGACCCACCAGAGAAGGAGGATGGAGATGGCGATCCCCAGCACAGCCCGCCAGTCCAGCTTCATTTCAGAATCCGATGGGGGGGACCCAGTGACCCGGTTCCAGAACACGGCTGGACGCACCCCGCACCAGCGCTCCCATTTCGGAAACGGCCCGCTCCATCCCCACCAGGATCGCCCTGGAGACGATGGAGTGTCCGATGTTCAGCTCCTCCACGTCGGGGAGGGCGGCCACCGGGACCACATTCTCGTAGGTGAGGCCGTGGCCGGCATGCACCGCCAGCCCCAGACGCCGCCCCTCGGCAGCAGCCCGGTGGAGCCGGAGGAGCTCCATCCCCCGGGCCTCTCCACGGGCCAGGGCGTACTCCCCGGTGTGGAGTTCCACGGCGTCAGCCCCCAGATCGCGACAGGCCAACAGGGTATCGGGGTCGGGATCCACAAAGAGCGACACACGCACCCCCACTGCCCGGAGACGCTCCACGGCCCGCCCCAGGCTCCGGCGATTCCCCTCGTCCGCCAGGTTGAGTCCCCCTTCGGTGGTCACCTCCTCCCGGCGCTCCGGCACCAGGGTGGCCTGGGCGGGCTTCAGCTCGCACGTCAGCTCCAGGATGTCCGGGGAGGTGGCCAACTCCAGGTTCACCAAGGTCCTGGCGGTCTGCATGAGCACACGGACGTCCCGGTCCTGGATGTGACGACGGTCCTCCCGAAGGTGGACGGTGAGGCCGTCGGCACCCCCCAACTCCGCCAGGACAGCCGCCCGCACCGGGTCGGGCTCGTCGGTGCGACGGGCCTGCCGCACGGTGGCCACATGGTCGATGTTCACATAGAGTCGCATCAGGCTCCTTCCGAGGTCAGCCGGGGTGGGCGAGGAGGTGTGCGAGGCGTTCCGCCACCTCGTCCGGAATCCCCTCCCGGGCCAGTTCCAGCGCTTCCCGCCCCAGGTTCCGGTAGATGTCCTGGTCCCTGGGTTCCAGGACGCGAAGGTGCAGGTCCACGGTCTCCGCATCCCCCCGGGAGACCGGGCCGGTGAGGGCCCCCGCCGTGCCGAAGGCCTCCAGGTTGTCCAGGGTACTCCGGACCAGCGGGATCAGGGCCGCCACCGCGTCCTCGTCTCCTGCCCCGGCCTGCACCAGCAGCCGCCGGGCGGCCTCCAGGAGGATCAGGAGGTAGTTGGAGGCGAAGACCCCCGCCGCGTGGTACAGCACCCTGCGGTTGGTGGGGATCAGGATGGTGCGGGCTCCCAGCGCGTTGGCCAGACGTCGTCCCACCACAAGGGCCTCGGGCTCGCCGGAGATGGCCACGGCCGCCCCGGAGAAGTGCGCGGCCCCCTCCAGCGGACGGGCAATGGAGAGGAGGGGGTGGAAGGATCCCACCTGATAGCCCCGGACGTGGAGCGGCTCCAGGGCGTCGGTGGAGAGCGCCCCGGAACAGTGGAAGACGGGGCACCCCTCGGGGGCAGGGCCCTGGAGGGAGAGGAACTCCGCCATCCCGGGGATGGCATCGTCGGTGACGGTGAGGAAGACCGCCGTGGTCCCCTGGCGAGGGGGTTCCAGACCGTAGACGTAGCGGGCGAACCCCTGGGTGAAGAGGGGGTGGGAGGGGGGATCCGGACGGCGACCGCAGTAGACCAGGTCGTCCAGTTCCCCCGCCTCGGCCAGGGCCTGACCCAGCGCCAGCCCCACCCGGCCGGGGCCTACGATGACCACCCGCTCCCTCATGGGACCACACCTCCCCTGATCGGGCCCACCATGTCAGACCTCCTCTTCCACCACGACCCCGCTCCGGGCCCGCAGCCGGCCCAGGAAGGCGTCGGGAACCCGGGCCCGCAGCACCATCTCCTCCTCCTCCTGCGTGGTCTCCAGCACCTCGCAGACCCGGTGGATCTCCGCCAGCGTCTCCCCCTGGGACACCCCCACCCGGAGGGTGACGATGTTCAGCCGCTGTCGGATGCGGGTCCGCAGGATCGCCCGGAGGGCCTCCAGCGACTCCGGCTGCAGTGCGGATACGAAGATCGACGGAGCCGGCTCGAAGGCCCGGGTCCGCTCCCGGAGCGCCGCCTCTTCCTCGTGGGTCAGCCGATCGATCTTGTTGAACACCAGCACCTGGGGCTTCCGATGCAGTTCCAGGTCCTCCAGCACCTCATGGACCACCTCGATGTGCTCCTCCCGGTCGGGATGCGACGCATCGATGACGTGGAGGAGCAGGTCCGCCTCACGGGCCTCCTCCAGGGTGGATCGGAACGACGCGATCAGGTGGTGGGGGAGCTTCCGGATGAATCCCACGGTGTCGGTGATGAGGGCCTCATGGCCGGCCCCCACATCCACCGTCCGCGTGGTGGAGTCCAGGGTGGCGAAGAGGCGGTCCTCCACGAAGAGGTCCGCTCCGGAGAGGGCCTTCAGGAGGGAGGACTTCCCCGCGTTGGTATACCCCACCAGGGCCGCACGGAAGGTGCCGTCCCGCCCCTTCCGCTGGATGGCCCGGGCCATGGCCACGTCCCGGAGCTTGGACTTGAGATCCGAGATGCGGGCGCCGATGAGCCGCCGGTCCGTCTCGAGCTGGGTCTCTCCTGGACCCCGGAGACCGATCCCTCCGCGGATCCGGGAGAGGTGGTTCCACATCCGGGTCAGGCGGGGGAGGAGGTACTCGAGCTGCGCCAACTCCACCTGCATCTTCGATTCCCGGGTCCGGGCCCGGGTGGCGAAGATGTCCAGGATCAGCTCAGGCCGGTCCATCACCCGGACCCCCAGCGCCGTCTCCAGGTTCTTTCCCTGACGGGGGGAGAGTTCTTCGTCGAAGATCACCAGATCCGCCTCGCTCTCCTGCACGAGTTCCCGGAGTTCCTCGGTCTTTCCCTCCCCGATGTAGAGCCTGGGATGGGGGTAGTCGATGCGCTGACGGAGGGTGGCCGCCACCTGACCGCCGGCGGTGTCCGTCAGACGCGCCAGCTCCTCGATGTGCTCGTCCGCCAGGCGGACGTCCACATCCTTCCGGGGGGCACCCACCAGGACCGCCCGCTCCACGGGGGTCCGGTTGTCAATCAGTTGAGTTGGAATGGCACGTCCTCGAAAGCTGGCCTGGGGAAGGAGGGAGACGGGGTCAGGACCCCAGTGCACCCCGTCCCGTGAATGGAAGGGTGTGCTCTCCCACGGGCCCGCGCACCCGCACGGAGCCCTCCACACGGTAACGCACCTGACCCTCCACGAGGAGGGATCGGAGGGCAGAGCCCACGGCGGCGTAGCCGAAGTCTACCGGGACCTCCACCTCCACCTGCTCCCGGCCGGGGATCCGGATCGTCTGGATCAGCTCCTCCTGGCTGGCGAGCTGAGACCAGCTCTCCTCCTCCCCGGGGATCCCGTCCGCCACATCCAGCCGGTACGCGAAGGAGCGCACCTCCAGGTCGAACCGGTTGGGGTTGTCGATGAGGAGCGCCACCCGGGCCCTCCCCCCCAGGAGGCCCAGGGAGACAACCTCCACATCGGCGATACTGACCCGGGGCTCCTTCACGAAGAGGGCACACCCAGGAAGGGGGAGGAGCCCGGCCAGGAGGACCAGGAAGGTGGCGGAGCGACGGTGTCGGTGGCTGGAGCTGCGGCGGAGGATCGTCATGCGTTCCGTACACCGGAGGGGGCTCCGGGGAGCCATGGGGGGGTGGGGCGGCACCGGGGCCGGTGGATGGGGCCGTCCGGCGGGTGGGAGTAGCGGCTCTTCATGGGGAGCGCCTGGACTGCCACCACTCCATCCGCTTCGCCACCTCCTTCTCGAACCCGAAGCCAGAGGGCTCGTAGAACCGGCTCCCCTCCAAGGCGTCCGGAAGGGGTGGATGGGTGGATAGGTGGTCCGGCG
>Ga0076930_101044_pt1 | contig 17676 bp, 19 predicted proteins | sample HotLakConsoUCCRE_FD_71149 | JGI IMG/M metagenome (GOLD analysis project Ga0076930, IMG submission 71149) | Hypersaline microbial mat communities from Hot Lake, Washington, USA - Hot Lake Consortium UCC-RE (version 3) (version 3) ...
AGGCGGTGCTGAATTTCCTCGGCATCTCCATGCCCGCCTTCCGCATGGCGGGCGGGATCTTGCTGTTCCTGACGGCGCTCGACATGCTGTTCGAACGCCGCGGCCCGCGCCGCAAGGGCCAGGCCGACCAGGCCGAGGCCGATCACCGCGACGACCCGTCGGTGTTTCCGCTCGCCATCCCGCTCATCGCCGGGCCGGGCGCCATCGCCACGATGATCCTGCTGACCGGGCAGGACGGGGGCAACGTCGCCCATGTGGCGCTGGTACATCTGGTGATGCTGTCGGTTCTGGCGGTGGTGATCGCGCTGTTCCTGCTGGCCGCGCCGCTGGAGCGGCTGCTGGGCCCGACCGGCATCAACGTGGTCACGCGGCTTCTGGGCATGCTGCTGGCGGCGCTGTCGGTGCAGTTCGTCATCGACGGCATGCGCGATCTGCAGGTGATCTGAACCCGCCGGAACCCTATATGATATGGGTAAACCGCAAAGGGGAACGCCATGGACCTGACCGGAGACCAGATCGCTTCGGTGACATATCTGCTGCTGTTCGGCGTCGTGATCGGCGGCTGGCTGTTGGTCAGCAACCGCCGCAACCTCGGCAAGCTGGCGCAGCAGGCGGCGATCTGGGTGTTCATCTTCCTCGGCGCGATCGTGGCCGTGGGCCTGTGGTCGGACGTGCGCGACACCGTGGTGCCGCGGCAATCGGTGATGCAGGACGGGGCGCGGGTGACCGTGCCGATGTCGCGCGACGGGCATTTCTACCTCACGCTCGACCTCAACGGGGTGCCTGTGCGCTTCGTCGTCGACACCGGCGCGTCCGAGGTCGTGCTGTCGGCCCGCGACGCCGCCCGCATCGGCATCGACCCGCAGACGATGATCTTTTCCGGCCAAGCCTACACCGCCAACGGCATGGTGGACACCGCGCCGGTGCGCATCGAGCGGATGGCGCTTGGCGACGTGGTCGACGAGGGCGTGCGCGCCGTCGTCACCGGCGGCGACCTGGACGAGAGCCTGCTCGGCATGACCTACCTGCGCCGGTTCGACCGGCTGGAGATCTCGGGCGGCCAGATGGTTCTGGAACGCTAAAGCGTGTCGCACCAGATCGGATTCCCTATCCGGGGCGAAGGCGTTGTGCTTTGCAAACGCTGCCTCGCCCCGGATCGGGAATACACGTCTCCAATCAGGCGCGACACGCTCTAGGCGGCGCCGCTCCGCGCCGCCGGTCTCGCGTCAGCCGGGCTGGGTGACGATGATCGCCCCCTTGCGGGTCGCCACGACCGTGTGTTCGTACTGGACCACCGCAGCCTCGGGGGAGCTGTAGAGCGTCCAGTCATCCTCCTCTTTGGTGATCGCCCAGACCCCGCCGCGCGACAGGAACGGCTCGACGGTCAGCACGAGGCCGTCGTGCATCCGCCGCTTGTCGCCCCGCGTCGGCCAGGTCGGGACCGCCTCGGGGTCTTCGTGCAGGGCCCTGCCGATGCCATGGCTGCCGAGGTTGCGGATCAGCGAGTAGCCGCGCTGCTCGGCGAAGCGGCCGATGGCGTTGCCGATCGCGGCCAGCGGTTTGCCATGCCCGACCTGCGCGATGCCGATCTGCATGGCGCGCTTGCCGTCGCGGCACAGCCGGTCGAGCGCGGGCGTGACCTGGCCCACCCGAAAGCTCGCCCCGGTATCGGCGAAATACCCGTCCAGAGAGGCCGAGACGTCGATGTTCACCAGATCGCCCGCGGCGATGGCACGCGGGCCGGGAATGCCATGGGCGATCTCCTCGTTGACGCTGATGCAGGTGGCGCCCGGAAAATCATAGGTTTCCCTGGGCGCCGAGACCGCGCCCTCCCGCTCCAGCAGGGCGCTGCCGATGGCGTCGAGCTCGCGCGTCGTCATGCCCGGCTCCATCGCGTCGGCCATGGCATGCATGGTGTTCGACACGACCCGGCCGATCCTGCGCAGGCCATCCAGCTCGTCTTGACGGGTGATCGTCATCTTGCCTCTCGTCGGTCGCCGCGGCGGTGGTCGGGGCGGTGGTCGGGGCGGCGCCCACCAGCCGCGCGGGGGTGTCGCGGAAATCGGTCGGGGCAGCGCGCTGTCCTGACTGCGAGACATAGGGCGGCCGCCGCGCAATTGCGAGCGGCAAGACCGCCGGCACAGGCGCGGCCGCCTAGGTCTGCGCCTTCATCTCCCACCGGCCGCCCTCCTCGGACCAGTATTTTGCCTTGGTGCCCGCCTCCTTGAACAGGCGCCACTGGCCGCGGGCCACCTCCAGCCCGGCGGGGTCGGTGCCGTCGAACAGGATCATCGCGCGGGCCAGGACCGCGACCTCGGTCGCCTCGATCCCGGCGCCTTCCAGGCTGACCACGCAATCGGGCCGGTTCGCCGCCGCCCGGCCCGTGGTCAGCAGCACGGGCTGATCGCCGTCATGCGGCCCGCCCGCGCGGCCATGCGGCACGAAGCCCGCGTCGTCGCCCAGCCAGAGCGCCGCATCGAGCCGGTCGAGAAGCGCCTCGCTCCGGGCGCGCACCGCGACGCGCCAGCCGGCGCCGAGGGATCTTTCCAGCAAACTCCGCAGCGTCCCCTCCAGCGGGGTCCGCGTCAGATGGTAGAAGAACACCTCGCCCACGCGGCCCGCGCCTCAGCTTTCGAACTGGTCGCGCACCAGCCGGTCGAGCGCCATGACCCCCCAGCCCGTCGCGCCTTTGGGGGCCAGCGCCGTCTCGGATTTCACGCTGGCCACGCCCGCGATGTCGAGATGGACCCAGGGCGTCTCCTCCTTGACGAAGCGTTGCAGGAACTGCGCGGCGGTGATCGCGCCGGCCTCGCGGCCGCCGGTGTTCTTCAGGTCGGCGACGCGCGATTTCAGCTTCTCGTCATAGGCCGCGCCCAGCGGCATCCGCCACGCGCCCTCGCCCTCGGCCCGCGCGGCCTTGAGGAAGGCGTCGGCGAGCGCGTCGTTGTTGGAAAAGACGCCCGCGTTCTCGTGGCCCAGCGCGATGATCACTGCGCCGGTCAGCGTGGCGAGGTCGATCATCCCCGAGGGCTGGAACCGGTCCTGCGCGTACCACAGCACGTCGGCCAGCACGAGACGGCCCTCGGCGTCGGTGTTGATCACCTCGATCGTGTCGCCCTTCATCGAGGCCACCACGTCGCCCGGCCGCTGCGCGTTGCCCGACGGCATGTTTTCCACCAGCCCCACGACCCCCACGACATTGGCTTTGGCCTTGCGCAGGGCCAGCGCCCGCATGGTGCCGGCCACCACGCCCGCGCCGCCCATGTCCATGGTCATGTCTTCCATGCCGGCGGCGGGCTTGAGGCTGATGCCGCCGGTGTCGAACACCACGCCCTTGCCGATCAGCGCCAGCGGCGGCTCGTCGGCGCCGCCCTTCCACTGCATCACCACGATCTTCGACGGGCTGTCGGAGCCCTGGCCCACCCCCAGCAGCGCGCCCATGCCGAGCGTCGCAAGTTCCGCCTCCTCCAGCACCTCCACCTCGAGGCCCAGCTCGCGCAGCGCGACAAGCCTGTCCGCGAAGCTCTCGGTGGTCAGGATGTTGGCGGGCGCGTTCACCAGATCGCGGGTGAAGAACACGCCGTCGGCCACCGCCATCGTCGCGGCCATCGCGGCCTCCAGCTCCTCGGGCTTCGACACCATGATCGTGGCGCCCGCCTGCGCGTCCTGGGCGCCGGTCTTGTGATCGAGGAAATCGTAGCCGCGAAGCACCAGCCCCAGCACCAGGTCACCCACCCGCGCGGTCGCCCCGGCGCAGAGCGTCAGCGCCTCGCTGCCCTTGAACTTCGCCAGCGTGGCCCCGGCCTTGCGCGCCTCCTCCACGCCCGGACGGCGCGGCAGCTTGACCACCTTGAGCGACGCCGCCGCAAGCCCCGCGGGCCAGGTCAGCGCCACGCCCTCGCCCGGTTTCACCTTCTCCCACGCCTCGCTGGCGACCAGCCGGCCCAGCGCGCCGCGCGTCAGCTTGTTCAGCCGCCGCGCCGACGGGTCGAGCTTGCCGTCGGGCGGCACCAGAACGGCAAGCCGCCCCGCGGCGCCGGCCAGCGCGTCAAGATCGGTTTCGGCAATCGAGATGGCGATCGGTGTGGTCATCAACTGTTCCCTCGTGGTGACGATCAGGCAGGTGCGCAGCCCCGGGGGCGTGGCACGCTTCCGCCAAGCCTAGGGCGCGCACCCGGCATTGACCAGATGACGCTCGCGCGGGGGGGCGGATTGTCCTACACCTCGGACCAGGGTCCGGTGTAGGTTTCGGGCGTGGATTTTGGGGGAAGTCGCGTTTTGAGGCGGTATGACCGCTATATTTTGTCCCAGTTGATCGTGATGTTCGGCTTTTTCAGCCTGGTCCTGATCTCGGTCTATTGGGTCAACGAAGCCGTGGACCTGTTCGATTCGCTGATCGCGGACGGCCAGACCCTGTCGGTATTCCTTGAGTTCACCACGCTGAGCCTGCCGCAGATCATGCTTGTCGTGCTCCCGGTGGCGGGCTTCGTGGCCACGCTCTACATCTTCAACCGCCTGATCGGCGACAGCGAGATGGTGGTGCTGCAGACTGCCGGCCTCTCGCCGCTGCGGCTGCTGCGGCCGGTGCTGGTCTTCGGCCTCGTCATCGGCACCGTGGTCGGCGTGCTGGGCAATGTCCTGGCGCCGGCGGCGCGCACCCAGTTCATCGACCGCAGCCTGCAGGTGCAGGAGGATCTGACCGGCCGGTTCCTGCGCGAGGGGCAGTTCCTGCACCCCACCGACGGGCTGACCGTCTACATCCGCGAGATCACCGAGCTGGGCGAGTTCCGCGACCTGTTCCTGCAGGACCGTTCGGACATCCGGACCGAGACGACCTATACCGCCACCCAGGCGCTGCTGATCCGGTCCGAGACCGGGCCGCGGCTGGTGATGTTCGACGGGCTGGCGCAGACGCTCGACCTTGCCTCCGGGCGCCTGTCGACGGTGCGGTTCGAGGATTTCACCTATGACATCGGTGCGCTTATCGGCGATGGCGGGTTTCGCCGCGTCGACCTGCGCGAACTGCCCACCTGGGTCCTGCTCGGCGCCGACGCCGACCTCGCCGAACAGCTGAACCAGCCGCTGGCGCGGATGCGCTTCACCGGGCACGAGCGCATCGCCCAGGCGCTGTTCGTGATCTTTCCGCCGCTGATCGCCGCCGCCTGCCTGCTGCTGGGCGGGTTCTCGCGCTTCGGCGTGTGGCCGCAGATGCTGCTGGCCGTGGGCCTCGTGATCCCGCTGCAGATGATCTGGAACGCGGCGGAAACCCTGGCGATCCGCGATGTCGACCTGCAGTATCTCGCCTATGTCCAGCCGCTGGTCGCGGCGCTGATGGCGGCCGTGCTGACCTGGGTCACGATGCGGCCGCGGCGGCAGCCGCGCGGGCCGCGGGCGGTGCCGGCATGATCTTGCACCTCTATCTCGCGCGGCGCTTCCTGCGGGCGCTGGGGATCGTCACGGCGGTGTTCGTGGCGATCTTGCTGCCCATCGACCTGGCCGAGCAGTTGCGCCGGATCGGGCCCGGCCAGGGCTTCGGCCCGCTGCTGGAGCTGGCGTTGCTGAACCTGCCCGGATCGCTCTACCAGATGATCCCGCTGTTCGTGCTGCTGGGCACGCTCCTGATGTTCCTGGGGCTGGCGCGGACGTCGGAACTGGTCGTGGTCCGCGCGTCGGGCCGGTCCGCGCTCCGCGCCGCGGCCTCGCCGGTGATCGTGGCGGTGCTGGTGGGCGTGCTGGTGGTCATGGTGCTGAACCCGATCGTGGCCGCGACGGAACAACAGTTCGACATGCGCTCCGCCCGCTATCAGGGCGCCGAGGAACGCACCGTCTCGGTCAGTTCCGAAGGGCTGTGGCTGCGGCAGGGCAGCACCACGGAACAGACCGTGATCCGCGCCGGCGCCACCAATTCCGACGGCACGCATCTGTTCGATGCGACCTTCTTCACCTTCGATGCCGCAGGGCTGTTGCTGACCCGCATCAACGCCAGGCAGGCGCTGCTGGTCGACGGCGCCTGGGATCTGACGGGCGTGCGGCGCTGGCCGTTGGCCGAGGCCGGCAACCCCGAAGCCGCGGCGGAAAATTTCGACACGCTCAGCCTGCCCTCCACCCTCACCCGCGAGCAGATCCGCGACGGCTTCGGCAAGCCCGAGACCGTGCCGATCTACGAACTGCCCGGCTTCATCGCGCAGCTGAACCAGGCCGGCTTTGCCGGGCTGCAACACCGGGTCTGGCTGCAGATGGAACTGTCGGCGCCGCTGATGCTGGCCGCGATGGTGCTGATCGGCGCGGGGTTCACCATGCGCCACACCCGCTTCGGCAAGACCGGCATCATGGTTCTGGCGGCCATCCTGCTGGGCTTCGGCACCTTCTTCGTGCGCTCTTTCGCGCAGGTTCTGGGCGAAAGCGGGCAGCTGCCGGTGGCGCTTGTCGCCTGGACCCCGCCGATTGCGGCGATCTTGCTGGCGCTGGCGCTTTTGCTGCATACAGAGGATGGATGAGACACGCCGCCCGCCATATGACCGCCGCGGCCCTGTGCGCGCTGCTGCTTGCCCTGCCCGTCGGCGCGCAGGATGCAACCGAGCCGCCTGCGACACTCATCGCCGACACCATCCGCTTCGCCCAGGGCGAGCAGGTGATCCGGGCCGAGGGCAGCGTCGAGATCTTCTATCAGGGCGCGCGGCTGCGCGCCGCCTCGGTGGTCTATGACGGCGCCAGCGACAGGGTGGAGGTTACCGGCCCGATCACCCTGACCGAAGAGACCGGCCGGACGATCATCTTCGCCGAATTCGCGGAGCTGTCGGCCGATCTGCAGGAGGGTGTGCTGCGCTCCGCGCGGCTGGTGCTCGACCGGCAGCTCCAGATCGCGGCGACCGAGATCGAACGCTCGGACGGGCGCTACACGCAGCTTTACCAGGGCGTCGCCTCGGCGTGCGAGGTCTGTTTCGACAACCCCGTGCCGCTGTGGGAAATCCGCGCCCGCCGGGTGATCCACGACCGGCAGGAACGGCAGCTCTACTTCGACGACGCCAGTTTCCGGGTGATGGGCCTGCCCATCGCCTATGTGCCGCGCCTGCGCCTGCCCGACCCGACGCTGGAGCGTGCCGCCGGCGTGCTGACGCCGTCGCTGCGGGTGAACGACGACACCGGCTCGCACCTGCGCCTGCCCTATTTCATCCCGATCGGCCCCTCGGCCGATGTCACGCTGACGCCCTGGATCGGTGTCGGCGACACCACCACGATGGAACTGCGCTACCGCCAGGCCTTCCGCAGCGGCCAGATCCAGGTGGATGGCGCCTTCAGCTCCGATGACATGACCGACGAGGACCTGCGCGGGTTCCTCTTCGCCGAAGGGCAGTTCGACCTGCCGCGCGGCTACACGCTCGACTTCGCCCTCCAGGGCACGACCGACCGGGGCTACCTGACCACCTACGGCTTTCCCGATCCCGACATCCTCGAAAGCTTCGTGCGCGCCAGCCGCGCCAGTCGCGACGAATATGTGGCGGTCAGTGCCACCTCCTACGCGTCGCAGCGCGAGGGCGACAACAACCGCACCCTGCCCACCCAGGTGCTGCAGGCCGAGATCATCCGCCGCTTCGTGCCGGGCATGCTGGGCGGGACCGCCACCATGGGTCTGGAGGGGCTGGCCTACTACCGCCTGTCGGACACCGACGGGCCGGACGGAACCGATGTCGCGCGCCTCACGGGCTTCGTCGACTGGCGCCGCGACACGGTGTTGCCGGGCGGCGTGCTGATGGCGGTCGAAGGCGCGCTTTACGCCGACATCCACCACACCTGGCAAGGTGCGGCCCTGTCGGGCACCGAAACCCGGGTCGCGCCGCTGGTCGGGGTCGAACTGCGCTATCCGCTGGCCCGCGTCTCCCCCGGCGGCGTCAGCCATCTGCTGGAGCCGGTGGTGCAACTGGCCTGGTCCGACGTCTCGGGCGGCGAGGTGCCGGTCGAGGACAGCCGCATCGTCGAGTTCGACGAGGCCAACCTGCTGTCGCTCGACCGGTTTCCGGGCCAGGACCAGCGCGAGACCGGGCTGCGCGCCAGCATCGGCCTGGCCTATACCCGCACCGATCCGCTGGGCTGGTCGCTGGGCGTGGCCGCGGGCGTGGTGCTGCGCGAGGAGGATCAGGACCAGTTCACCGACGGCTCGGGCCTCGACGGCACGCAGTCCGACTACCTGCTGGCCACCCATTTCACCTCGGGCGACCGCTGGCGGATCATCAACCGCGCGCTGTTCGACAGCGGCTTTGCCTTCACCTCGAACGAGCTGGCGCTGAGCTGGGTGGGCGATGGCCATGGCGTCGGCACCACCTTCACCTGGCTGGCCGCCGACCCCGAGGAGCAGCGCGATTTCGACATGGCCGAATGGGCCTTCGAGGCCGATTACGAGATCGACGACGGCTGGGTCGCCTCGGCCGACTGGCGCTACGATTTCGTCGAGGATGCGCCGACGCGCGCCGGGCTTGCCATCGGCTACGCCAACGAATGCGTCGACATGGAGTTTTCGGTCTCGCGCCGCTATACCACATCCACTACCCTCGACCCGTCCACCGAATTCGGGCTGACCGTGTCCCTCAACGGGTTCGGCGCCCAGCGGTCGGGGCGGAGCCACACCCGCAGTTGCCTTCGCTAGGCAGGCGGTCCACAACAAGGGCACGCGAACGATGCGTACCAGTACCCGAGCAGACCGGACGACAGACGCGATGAGTGACAGACTTCACACCCCGATCCTCCGCTTCCTGCGCGCCGCGGCCCTGGCCGCGCCCCTGGCGCTTGCCGCCGTGGCGCTGCCCGGCGCGGCGGTCGCGCAATCGCCGTTTTCGGCCGCCGCGCGGGTCAACGACAGCGTCGTCACCTGGTACGAGATCGACCAGCGCGCCAGGTTCCTCGAAGTGCTGCGCGCGCCCGGCGATCTGCGCGCCGAGGCGCTCGAAACCCTCGTCAACGAACGCCTGCAGGTGGCCGAGGCGCGGCGGATGGGCGTGGTCGCCACCGACGAGGAGATCGAGGAGGGCGTGGTCGAGTTTGCCGGGCGCGCCGACATGGGGGCCGAACAGTTCATCCGCGCCATCGCCGAGGAAGGCGTGGCGCCCGAGACCTTCCGCGACTTCGTGGCCAACGGGATTTCCTGGCGCAACGTGGTGCGCACCCGGTTCGGCGGGCGCGTGCAGATCACCGACGCCGATATCGACCAGGCGCTCCAGTTCACGCCGCGGCTCGACAGCGCCAGCATCCTGCTGGCCGAGATCGTGGTGCCGCTGACCCCCGAGAACGAGGAGAACCTGCGCAGCGAGCTGGCCCGGCTGGCGGGCGACCTGAATTTCGATACCGACACCTTCAGCGAGGCGGCGCGCCGCTTTTCCGCCGCCACCACGCGGGAGAACGACGGCCTCACCGGATGGCGCCCGCTCACCGAGATCCCGCCGCAACTGCGCGAGGACATGGTCCTGCTCGCCAACGGCGAAACCTACGGGCCGGTCGCCCTGGGCCCGGCGCTGGCGATCTTCCAGCTGCGCGGCCTGCGCGAGGGCAGTTTCCAGGCGCAACCGGTCACCAGCATCGACTATGCCACCATCCCGCTGCCGCCGATCTCGACCGAGGAGGGCGCCGCGGCCGCCGCCGCATTGCGCGCCGACATCGACGTCTGCGACGACCTCTACGGCCAGCGCCCCGACGGCAGCTTCGAGCGCCTCGACCAGCCGCTCGGCGCGATCGAGGCCGACATCGCCATGGCGCTCGCCGCGCTCGACGCCGGCGAGATGAGTTTCGCGGTCACGCGCAACGCCGGCACCGCCACGCTGGCGGTGATGCTGTGCGCCCGCAACCAGGCCGAGCCCGAGGCCGGGCGCGGCGCCGTCCGCCAGCAGTTGAACACCCAGCGGCTGGCGCAATACGCCGATGCGCTGCTCGAGGAACTGCGCGAAGACGCGATGATCACCTACGAATGACCCACGACCTGCCCGTCGCCGTCAGCATCGGCGAGCCTTCGGGGATCGGCCCCGAGATCATCGCCAAGGCCTGGGACCGGCTGGGGGCGCGGCTGCCCTTCTTCGTGATCGGCGACCCGGCGCATCTGGCGGGATACGGGGTGAAACCCGTCTTGATCGCACGCCCGCAGGATGCCGCCCACGCGGCGCTGGAGGGTCTGCCGGTTCTGGCGCACCCGTTCCCCGCCCCGGCCCCGCCCGGTCATCCGTCGCCCGAAAACGCCGCCGCGGTCATCGAGGTCATCGCCCGCGGCGTCGATCTGGTGACCCGCGGCGAGGCGGCGGCGCTCACCACCGCGCCGATCCACAAGAAGGCGCTGATGGATGGCGCGGGCTTCCGCTTTCCGGGGCATACCGAATACCTCGCGCATCTGGCGGGCTGCGACCGGGTGGTGATGATGCTGGCCTGCCCCGAGCTGCGCGTGGTGCCGGTGACGATCCATATCCCGCTGGCCGAGGTGCCGGCGGCGCTGAGCGCGCAGCTGCTGACCGACACGATCCGCATCACCCACGCGAGCCTCCGCCACGATTTCGGCCTCGACAATCCGCGCCTCGCCGTGGCCGGGCTGAACCCGCACGCCGGCGAAGGCGGGGCCATGGGCCAGGAGGACATCGCGGTGATTGCCCCGGTCCTCGCCGCGCTGCGCGCCGAGGGGATGGCGCTGACCGGCCCGCATTCGGCCGATACCATGTTTCACGCCGCAGCCCGCGCCAGCTATGACGCGGCGGTCGCCATGTATCACGACCAGGCGCTGATCCCGATCAAGACCATCGACTTTTCGGGCGGGGTGAACGTGACGCTGGGCCTGCCCTTCATCCGCACCTCGCCCGACCACGGAACCGCCTTCGACATCGCGGGCCAAAGCCGCGCCGACCCCGCCAGCCTGATCGCCGCGCTCGAAATGGCGCGCGACATGGCCCGCCGCAGGGCGATGCCCTGACCCGCCGGGCCTGCCGACCGGTCAGATCGGCACGTCGTTGAACAGTTCCTCGTCCTCGTCGCCCGGCAGCCGGTCGCGCGGGGTCCGCGGCTTCAGGCCCGGCGCCTGATCCGCCCTGTCGGTCTCGACCGCGGCCTCGCGGCTTGCGGGGGCCTCATCCTCGGCCCGGTCCCTGTCGACGCGCCGCAGTTCGGTGTGGGCGTCGGATTTCTTGTTCTGTGGCATCGTGCTTCCTCCCTCGGGGTGAAGTGTGATCTTGTCAGCCCGGCCGCGCCCAGGGCGAGGGCGCGCCGGCCGTGCGCGGCGCATTGGCTGCGGATCTCGTGTTGTGCGCGTAGGCCCGCAGCGCCCGTCGCATCCGCACCTCGGCGATCATGATGCAGGCCCGCCGCTCGGTCGCGTTGAAGATCAACGTATTCGCGACGGCGCACCCGATGGCTGGTGACGACATAAGGGCTTCGAGGGCTCTTATCAAATCCGGGTTCTGGTCTTGGCTCGACATCGGCAGGGCTCCGGTCGACGGGTGGTTTCGGGCTGGCCCTAGCGGGCGCAGCTCCGGCAAAACGGTGTGTAGGGCAGCAGGTCGAGACGCTCTTGCGAAACCTCCGACCCGCATGTGACGCAATAGCCGTATTCGCCGGCCTCCATCCGGTCGAGCGCAGCCTTGATCTGGGCAATCTCGGCCTGTCCCGACTGGCCCAGCCGCTCGAGCACCTCATCGGTCTCGCGCTCGGTCGCCAGCTCCTGCCAATCCTTCGACTGGTGGCTGTCCAGCTCGGCATCCAGCTCGCGCAGGCGCGCGATCAGGAACGTCATCCGGTCGTCAAGCTGGGCACGGCGGGTGGCAAGGTCGATCATCGCAGCCTCCTGTGTCGCGGCGGGTTCGATGCCCCCCCGGCTTCATGCGACTCAGTACCTATCAACGTGACTGGTCGCGAACCTTGATGTGCATCAACGTGGCCTTTCCCTCGGCCCGGCATTGCGGCATGCTGCACCGACCTTCGCCACAGGAGCCTTGCCGATGGATCTGCGCCCGATCACCGACAGCTACACCGTCGCCCCGCAGCTCGAGCCCTCCGACATGGCCGCCCTGGCCGCCGCGGGCGTGACCACGGTGATCTGCAACCGCCCCGACGGCGAGAACCCCCCGCCCCTGCAGGCCGCCGCGATGCAGGCCGCAGCCGAGGCCGCAGGGCTGGCTTTCGTCTTCAACCCCGTGGTGGGCGGCCAGCTGACCATGGACAATGTCGAGGAACAGCGCGACGCGATCGACGCCGCCGAGGGGCCGGTGGTGGCCTATTGCGCCTCGGGCAATCGCTCCACCATCGTCTGGGCGCTTGGCATGGCGGGCGAGATGCCGACGGACGAGATCATCGCCCGCGGCGAGACATGGGGCTACCAGCTGGACTGGCTGCGCCCGCAGCTGGAGGCGCTGGCCGCGCGCGCGGACTGAGGCGCTTGGCGCGCCTGTCGCCCACCGCGCAGGGCATCTTGCTGATGCTCGGCGCGATCTTCCTCTTTTCCGCCATGGATGCGACCGCCAAGGCGATGATGGACCGCTACGCACCGATGCAGGTGGTCTGGGCGCGGTATGCCGGGATGATGGCGGTGGTCGCCCTGATCCTTGCGCCGCGCCTCGGGCCGCTGCTGCGGACCCGCCGGATGGGGTTGCAGCTGCTCCGTTCGGCGTTCCTGTTCTCGGCCACGCTCGCCTTCTTCACCTCGCTCAGCCGGATGGAGATCGCGGCCGCCACGGCGGTGATGCAGGTGCACCCGGTGCTCCTGACGCTTGGCGCGACCCTTTTGCTGCGTGAGCCATTGGGGCCGCGGCGGATCTTCGGCATCGTCATGGCGCTGGCCGGCGCGCTGATCGTGATCCGGCCGGGGGCGGACGTGTTCACGCCGGGCGCGCTGCTGCCCCTTGTCGCAGGGGCCTGTTACGCCAGTTACGCGCTGACCACGCGGTTCCTGGGCCGCGACGAGCCGATCCTGACCTCGTTCCTCTACACCGCGATCATCGGCACGATCGTGGCAAGCGTGCTGACCGTCCCGGTCTGGCAGACGCCCGGCCCAGGCGACGCCGCGATCTTCCTGGGACTGGGCGCGGTGGGGGCGCTGGGGCAGTTCCTGCTGATCCGCTCGCTGACGCTGGCCGAGGCCGGGGCGGTCGCGCCCTTCGGCTATGCCGGCGTGGTCTTCGCCACGCTGTGGGGCGTGGTCGCCTTCGGCGAGGTGCCGGACGGCTGGACCATCCTTGGCGCGCTTGTGATCGTGGGGGCGGGCGTCTATGTCTGGCACCGCGAAACCCGCGCGCGGGCCGCCGTCGCGGCCTGATCGGCGCGCAGGAGACGGACAAAGCCGAAGGACCGGATGCCGAAGAAATCCCGACGCCGCTGGTTCGACTGGACGGTCGATCGCCTGGGCCGAGGGCTCTTGTGGACGGCCTTTCGCCTGCCCTACGAGCGCCGCGTGCCGATGATGGGCGCCGCGTTCCGCGCCCTGGGCGGCCTCACCGGCTACCGTGCCCGCGCCGAGACGCAACTGGACTACATCTTTCCCGACATGCCCGCGTCCGAGCGTCGCCGCATCGCGCGCGCGGTGCTCGACAATTTCGGCCGCGTGCTGATCGAGAACTATTCCACCGCCGACCAGCTTGCCCGCGCCCGACGCTGGCAGCCCCACGGCCCCGGCCTTGCCGCCTGCGAGGCGGCGCGGGCCGAGGGGCGGGCGATCCTGTTCGTGTCGGGCCACTATGGCAACTACCAGGCGGCGCGCGCGGCGATGAACGTGCGCGGCTACCAGATGGGCGGGCTCTACCGGCTGATGAACAACCCATATTCCAACGACCGGTATGTCGCCTCGGTCGAGGGTGTGGGCGGGCAGGCGTTCGCGCGCGACCGGCGCGGGCTGGTGGGCTTTGTCCGCGTGCTGCGCGACGGCGGCCAGGGCGCGATCCTGATCGACCAGTTCTCGGGCAATGGCGTGCCGCTCGAGTTCCTGGGCAAGCCCGCGCCCACGGTGCTGTCGGCGGCCGAGATGGCGCTGAAGCACGACGCGCTGCTGGTGCCGATCTATGCCGAGCGGCTGGAGAACGGCCTAGATTTCGACGTGACCGTGGAGGCGCCGATCCCGCAGTCCGACGCGCGCACGATGACGCAGGCGCTCAACGACAGCCTGGCGGCGCGCGTCCGCGCCCGGCCCGGCCAGTGGTTCTGGGTGCACCGGCGCTGGAAACCGGAGCGGCAGGCGCGAAATCTTCCGCCCTCCGCGCCCGAGGTGGCGGCGGAGGAGACCCTGCCCGACACCTCAGCGGGCGACACCCCGCGCCCGCCCCTGCCCTGAGGCGTGTCCTGCGGCGCGCCGCTCAGTCCAGACGCGCCGCGCCAAGGATCGGCCCGTGGCCGTCCTGCTGGATGATCGCCACCATCGGGCGGTCGCCCTGCGGCTGGAAACTGGCGCTGAAGGGCGCGCTGCCGTCCCACTCCGCCACCACCTGCCAGGAGGTGACGACATTGTGGTGATCGGCCACCGTGCCGGCGCGTTCGCCGCGCTCGATCTCGACCTCTTCATGGGGGCTGTAGGTCACGATCTGCACCACCATCATCGGCCGCGGCGGGTCCATGTGGGCCTGCGCCTCGACCGAGACGACGCCACCCGCGCGCGTCAGCGCCACGCTGACCGGGTCGGGTATCTCGGCATGATCCTGGATCAGGTCGGCCACCGCCATAGGGCGCACGCCCACCACATGATCCTGCCCGCCGACGATGATCTGCGGCGTATAGACCACGGTCGATCCCATCGCATGGGCGTAATTGTACTGGCGCCGGGTCATTTCGGGCGAGGCGAGCGTATCGGCCCAGCCGATGTAATCCCAATAGTCCACATGCAGCGACAGCGCGATGACATCGTCGCGCATCGCCAGCTCGCCCAGCATCGCATCGGCGGGCGGGCACGCGGAACACCCCTGGGAGGTGAACAGCTCGACCACAACCGGCCCCTGCCGGTCCTGCGCGAGCGCGCCCTGCCCTCCGACCGCCACCAGCGCGGCCAGCACCCCTGCCCCCATCACTTTCATCGCAGCCTCCGTCCCGTCGGCCCCATGCCCGACCCCAGAGGTAGATGGCAGAGCCGCCACATGCCAATCAAGCCTTTGCGAGACGGCGTTACAGCCAGCGCCGCGTGCGGGCGAGATAGGCCTGCGCCTCGGCGCCGAAAGCGCGGCGCAGCGCGGCCTCCTCGGGTTCGATGAAGCGCCGGGTCAGGATCGCGGCGAAGGCGACCGGCACCGCCACGGCACTGAGCGCGCCGAGCCAGACGACGGCCCCTGCCAGGATCGCCAGCAGGCCCAGGTAGATCGGGTTGCGGCTGATCTTGTAGGGCCCTTCGACGATCAGCGCGGCGGGCGCGTGATGCGGCTCGATCGTGGTGCGCTTGCGCCAGAACCACCACGCTGACCAGACGATCACCGCGACCCCCGCCACCGCCAGCAGCCCGCCAGCAGCCTGCCAGACCGGCCCGAAGAGCCGCACCAGCGGCAGATACGTCGCCAGCACCCACGCGACGCCAAGCCCGAGCGCCATCCAGACCGGCGGCAGGTCGGGAAAGCCTTTCATCGGCGGCGCGGGCGCCGGATGAAGGGCATGGTCGGGCAGAACCGCATGACACGCCGCCTTTCGGGATCAAGATCGCTGCCCGTGGATCTAGCGGCGGCGCATCGCCGTGACAAGCGGCGGCAGGTCACCCGGGCGCACCCGCCCTCACGCGGCGCGGTCGATCCCCAGCCGCGCCCTGAGCGCCGCCGGCAGCTGCCGCGCCGCGGTGATGCGGGGGGCGGTGCTTTCGACGATCCGGCAAGACGCGCCATAGAGCGCGACATACTCGTCGTAATTGTCGAACGCCTGCCGCCCGATATAGTCGATGTAGGTCTCGGCGGGCACGCCCTCGGCCAGGATGACATCGTGGGTCTCGGTCTCGATGTGGTAGACGGTGTAGCTGTCGCCCAGGTCGGACAGTGGCACGAAGGCAATGCTGGTTCCGTTCACCAGCGCGCCCGCGTTGATCAGCAGCCCGTCGATCAGCAGCGCATGGTCGGCGGTCAGGGTCAGGTCGCGGGTGGGGAGGCCTTGGCTTAGGGCGCCTGCGCGGATGCGGACGGGGGTCAGGCGCTCGGCCGCGGCGAAGCGGGTGGAGACGGTCTGGCGGCCGATCCATCTGATCGGCACAGTGCTTCCACTTGGAGTGAGCAGGAAATCCCCGCGCGCAAGATCCTCGACGGCTACATCACCGTTCGCGGTGGCGATTCCGGTGCCGGTCAGAAAGCAATTGACGACCACTTGTTCGTTTATGACCACCAGATTGAAATTGCTGCCCGGTGACGGAAAATCATCGGCGGTCAATTCGCCGTTGTGTGGGATCAAGATTGCACCTAGGGTCAGGACCGGCTCTGTTGCACAAAGCGTCTGATATCCGGAGTTCCCCTTTCCCCGGACGGATTCATCCCACGGTTTCTGTGACAGGGATGCCAAGCGCGGTGTAGCCGTTCATGACGGCGACGCGGATCTGGACCTCTGCGACCTGTCGGTCAAAGTCCCTGGCCATGAGGCGCTGCCCCAGCAGTTTCATACAGTGCATCTTCGTTTCGGCACGGCTTCGTCGGTGGTATCCGCTCCAGTTTCGCCAGATCGCACGGCCGAGATATTTCGCCGACCGAAGGGCCTCGTTTCTGGCAACCGCACCAGCGGTGACGGTCTTCCACGGCTTCGCGTTCTTGCGGGGCGGTATGACGGCGTGGGCGCCACGGTCCGCGATCGCATCATGGCACTTGCGGGTATCATAGGCGCCGTCAGCGGTGACGCTGCCGATCTCCTCGCCTGCCGGGATCTGGCTGAGCAGGTCGGGCAGGACCGGTGCATCGCCGATATGGCTCCCGGTGATCTCGACGGCTCGAACCTCCAGCGTTTCCTCATCAATGCCGAGGTGGATCTTGCGCCAGACGCGCCGTTTGGGGCCGCCGTGCTTGCGTGCATACCATTCGCCTTCGCCTTCGACCTTGATGCCGGTGCTGTCGATCAGCAGGTGAAGTGGCCCCCTGGAGCCCCGATACGGGATGTTTACGGCGAGTGTCTTCTGGCGACGGGACAGTGTGCTGAAGTCCGGGACCGCCCAGTCGAGACCGATCAGGCGCAACAGGCTTTCGACGAAGCCAGTCGTTTGCCGCAAGGCCATGCCGAACAGAACCTTCATGGACAGGCACGTCTGGATGGCGGCGTCGCTGTAGGTCTGCTGGCGGCCACGCTTGCCTGTCGACGCGGCCTCCCAGCTCATCTCGGGGTCGAACCAGATTGTCAGCGAGCCCCGGCGCTTGAGCGCTTCATTGTAGGCTGGCCAGTTCCTGGTCTTGTAGGTCGGGGGTGTGGGTCTGCTCATACATCACAGCTACCACGCTGGATTCACAAGATGAATCCCTCACGCGATTTGTGCAACAGAGCCCTCCCAAATACAAAACACCCTGGAAGGCCCGCGGATAATTCCGACTCGACCCAGAGTACAAAATCCCATGCTCAATTGATATGTGGCAAGCCAGCTGCCAATCTGCAGGAATACGACTTTGACGTTCTTTCGTGATTCTGCCAGAGGGCAGAGTGTTTTTGACCAGTCCGATACCGTACGACGGCGACGGATCTAATCTAGGGTCAGGACTCACAACCAGAATATGACGGTCGCTGCGATACAGATGGCGG
>Ga0076930_101047_pt1 | contig 17642 bp, 10 predicted proteins | sample HotLakConsoUCCRE_FD_71149 | JGI IMG/M metagenome (GOLD analysis project Ga0076930, IMG submission 71149) | Hypersaline microbial mat communities from Hot Lake, Washington, USA - Hot Lake Consortium UCC-RE (version 3) (version 3) ...
CCCCGGGGGGGGGGGGGCGGGGGGGGGGGCCCGGCCGGGGGGGGGGGGGGAGGGGAACGATCCTGTTGCGTGACGCCCGCGCTCCGGCCCACTCTATAACCGGGGCGTGCTTCCCGCCGGGCACACCCCTCCCCCTTGCCCTGGTCTCCCCATGACCCTCTCCCGACGTGACCTCCTCCGCCTGGGCGCCGCCGGCGCCGCCGGAATCGCCGTGGGAGGGCTTCCCCTCTTCGCCCGCTCCTCCCAGGAGCCCCTCCTGCAGCGGGCCATCCCCCGGACCGGGGAGCTCCTCCCGGTGGTGGGGCTGGGTGGGCTCCCCTTTATGGTTCCCCCCACGGACCCCGATGCGGAGCGGGCCCGGAACGCCATCCGGGTCTTCCATGAACTGGGGGGGCGGGTCATCGACACGGCCCCGGGCTACGGCACCTCCGAGGTCTTCATCGGCGAGGCGCTGCGGAGGTGGGGAATCACCGACGACATCTTCATCGCCACCAAGTTCAACGCGCTGCAGGTGCGGGCGGGGCGGGGGATCCGCCAGAGCGGTGGAGAGGCCGCCGACCGGAGGGAGATGCAGGACCAGTTGGAGGAGTCGCTCCGACGGCTGGGGAAGCGGCCGCTGGATCTGCAGCAGGTCTGGAACCTGGGGGACATCCAGGCCAACGCCGCCCGTTCCTCCGTTCCTGCGGGACAGCTCGAGGGGCACATGGAGATGGCGCTGGAGTGGAAGGAGGCGGGGCTCACCCGCTATGTGGGGATCACCACCTCCCGCTCCCCCCAGTACGCGGAGATGGAGGACGCCATCTCCCGCTACCCGCTGGACTTCGTCCAGCTGGACTACTCCATCGACAACCTGGGAGCCGCCGAGCGGTTGATCCCGGCCGCCGCCGACCATGGGGTGGCGATCCTGGTGAATCGTCCCTTCGGATCGGGGACCCTCTTCCGGAGCGCCTCCACCCGGGGCAAGACCCTCCCTCCCTGGGCGGCCGAATACGGCATCGATAGCTGGGGAAAGTATTTCCTGAAGTTCATCCTCTCCCACGGGGAGGTGACGGCGGTGATTCCCGCCTCGGGGAATCCGGTGAACATCCGGGACAACGTGGGGGCCGCCCTGGGGCCCATGCCCGACGCGGCGGCACGCCGCCGGATGCTGGAGTACTGGCAGGGCTGACCAGACTGGACTCCGTCCTCCTCCACCCCCACCTTCACCCCTGCGGTCCGGGGAACTCCCGCGGACCCCGGAGCGTCCGTTCCCCATCCGGCCCCATGGACCCGTATGTCCCAGTTGTATCCAGCATCCAGGTCGCTCCGCCCCTCTCCCCTTCGGGTGGCCCTCCTGGCGGGCGCCGCGTGGATGACCGGGGCCTGCGGTGACCGGCCGCTCCCCGTCCCCCCCGAGGCGGTGGAGGGAATCTCGGAGGAGCTGGCGGAACTCCGGAAGATCACGGTTGCGGACCCCCACTACGATGTGCGCCTCTCGATTCCCCGGAATGAGGCGGACCCGGTCCGGGGCCGGATCGCCGTGCGCTTCACCTGGGACGATCCCGCCGAGACCCCCCGCCCGGTGATCCTGGATTTCCGGGAGCCGGAGCAGCGGGTGCTGGAGGTCCGGGTGAATGGAGAGACCGTGGAGCCGTGGACGGTCACCAGCCACATCCTGGTGCCCCCGGAGCTTCTCAGGGCCCGGGAGGAGAACCTCGTGGAGGTGGCCTTCCTGGCCGGCGACCTGTCGCTGAACCGGAACCCCGACTTCCTCTACACCCTCTTCGTTCCGGACCGGGCCCACGCCGCCCTCCCGGTCTTCGATCAGCCCAACCTTAAGGGGCGCTGGACCCTGGCCCTGGAGATCCCGGGGGAGTGGACGGCGCTGGCCAATGGGCCCCCGGAAGGGGAGACAGCCGGAGGGGGGCTCCTGGGAGAGTGGCCCCCGGCCCCGGCAGGGCGTGGCACCCTCCCCGACCCGGAGCACGAAGGAGATCGGAAGATCCTCCGGTTCGGCGAGACGGAGCCCATCTCCACCTACCTCTTCGCCTTCGCGGCAGGGGCCTTCCAGGTGGAGACGGCGGAGCGGGGGGGGCGGAGCTACACCTTCCTCCACCGGGAGGACGATGCGGACAAGGTGGCACGGAACCTCCCGGCCATCTTCGACCTCCACCACACGGCGCTGGAGTGGCTGGAGGACTACACCGGGATTCCCTACCCCTTCGGACCCTTCGGCTTCGTGGCGGTCCCCTCCTTCCAGTACGGAGGGATGGAACACCCCGGGAACATCTTCTACCGGGCCTCCTCCCTCTTCCTGGAGGAGTCCGCGACCCAGTCCCAGGAGCTCTCCCGGGCCAGCCTCATCGCCCATGAGACCGCCCACATGTGGTTCGGCGATCTGGTGACCATGGACTGGTTCGACGACGTGTGGACGAAGGAGGTCTTCGCCAACTTCATGGCGGCGAAGATCGTGCACCCATCCTTCCCCGAGGTGGACCACGAACTCCGCTTCCTCCTGGCCCACCACCCCACCGCCTACGGAGTGGACCGCACCGCCGGGGCGAACCCCATCCGGCAGCCGCTGGACAACCTTCTCGAGGCTGGCACCCTCTACGGCGCCATCATCTACCAGAAGGCCCCGGTGGTGATGCAGCAGCTGGAGCGGATCGTGGGGGAGGACGCCCTCCGGGAGGGGCTCTCCGACTACCTCCGCCTCTTCTCCTTCGACAACGCCACCTGGCCGGACCTCATCACCATCCTGGACCAGCTCACCCCGGAGGATCTGGCCGCCTGGAGCCACGTCTGGGTGGAGGAGCCGGGGCGCCCCACGGTGCGCACCACCCTCCACGGGGACCGGGTCCTGGCGGGGATCACCCTCCACCAGTCGGATCCCTGGTCCCGGGGGCGCCACTGGCCCCAGGCCTTCCAGGTGGCGGTGGGATACGGCACCGACCGGGCATACCGTTTCCCCGCCCGCCTGGAGGGGGATTCGGTCCGGGTTCCTGCGGTGGAAGGGCGCCCCATGCCCGACTGGGTCCTCCCCAACGGGAGCGGGGTGGAGTACGGCCTCTTCCGGCTGGATCCCCGCTCCCTGGCCTTCCTATCCACCCGTCTGACGGAACTTTCGGAGCCGCTCCTCCGGGGCACCGGGTGGATCACCCTCTGGGACGCGGTCCTGGAGGGGGACCTCCCTGCCCACTCCTTCCTGGACCTCCTGATCCGGGGGGTGGAGTCGGAGAGCAACGAGCTCAACCTCCAGCGGGTGCTGGGGATGCTGAACACCACGTGGTGGATGTTCACTCCTCCAGAGGAGCGTGGGGCCCGGGCCCCGGCACTGGAGGGGGCGCTCCGCTCCCGGTTGGAGGCCTCCGGAGGGGGCTCGGTGGGGTCCGCGGTATTCCGGGCCCTCCGGGGGGTGGCCATCACCCGGGAGACGGTGGCCTGGCTGGAGGCGGTGTGGCGGGGGGAGGAGTCGGTGCCGGGGGTGACGCTGGGTGAGGAGGACCGGGTGGCGTTGGCGGCGGCACTGGCCCTACGCGAGGTGGACGGTTGGGAGGAGATCCTGGACGCCCAGGCCGCCGAGGTGGTGAATCCGGATCGCCGGGCCCGGATGGCCTTCGTCCGCCCCAGCCTCGACGCTGATCCGTTGGTGAGGGAGGCCTTCTTCGGGACGTTGGCGGACCCGGCGAACCGGAACAGGGAGCCCTGGGTGCTGGAGTCGCTGGGCTACCTGCACCACCCTCTCCGGGGAGGGCATGGGGAGCGGTTCATCCATCCGGCGCTGGAACTCCTGGAGGAGGTGCAGCGCACCGGGGACATCTTCTTCCCCGCCGGGTGGCTGTCGGCGTCGCTGGGAGACCATGGAACCGCCACGGCTGTGGCGGCCACCCGGACCTTCCTCTCCTCCCGCCCGGATCTTCCCCCCAGGCTCCGGGCCAAGGTGCTCCAGTCGCTGGACCTCCCGGAGCGGGCGGTGGCCATCCGGAGGGGGGAGGTCCCCCGGGCCGGACCCGCCATGGCGGCTGCCGGCGGGGGCGGAGAGGCCGGCGGCCGCTGATCCACCCCTTCACCGGTACGGGTCGGCGCCCTCCAGATAGCTCCGCACGTAGTCGATGACCCCTTCCTCCAGGGTGAGGAAGGGGGTTCGGTACCCGGCCGCCCGCAGCCGGTCCATCCGGGCCTCGGTGAAGTACTGGTAGCGGTCCCGGATCTCCTCTGGAGTGTCCACCCACTCGATCCGGGGCTCCCGGCCCAGGGCGCCGAAGACCGTCTCAGCCAGTTCCAGGAAGGAGCGGGCCTTTCCGGTGCCGCAGTTGAAGAGGCCGCTCACCGAGGGGGAGTCCAGGAGCCAGAGGATCACCCGGACGCAGTCGTCCACATGGATGAAGTCCCGGAGCTGGCCTCCGTCCCGGTAGTCCGGGTGGTGCGAGCGGAAGAGGCGTACCGGCTCTCCTGCCGCCGCCCGCTCCCAGGCCTGCTGGGCCACGCTGCGCATGGTCCCTTTGTGGTACTCGTTGGGGCCGTAGACGTTGAAGAACCGGAGCCCCGCCCAACGGGGAGGGATGGACTCCCCCTCCCTTACCAGCCGGGCCACCCGCCGGTCCACGAAGAGCTTGCTCCAGCCGTAGGGGTTCAGGGGGCGGAGGAGGGAAAGGCCCTCGTGGGAGGGGTCGTCGTCGAATCCCTGGGAGCCATCCCCGTAGGTGGCCGCCGAGGAGGCGTAGATGAACGGGACCTGGTTCACGGTACACCAGTCCCACAGCGACAGGGTGAGGCGGATGTTCGTATCCGCGATGAGGTCCACATCGGTTTCCGTGGTGGCGGAGATGGCCCCCATGTGCACCACCGCCTCCACCTGCGATCCCCGGGTGCTGAGCCAGGGGAAGAACTCCTTCGGGTCCACCAGGGCCGCCACGTCGTGGTGGGCCAGGTTCCGCCACTTGGCACCCCGTCCCAGACGGTCCACCACCGCCACCTCGAGCCCCCGCTCCGCCAGCGCCGCCACCACGTTGGAGCCTATGAATCCAGCTCCTCCCGTCACCACGATCATCCGGTCCTCCCCGTTCACTGGCCCCGACAAACCCGGCTCCCCCTCCGGGTGAGGTTAACGCCCTGTCCTCGATGGGCAAGTCGGTGCGGCCCCGGGCTTGTCCCGGGAGGGGCGCCCGGCCAGAATCCTTCCGGATCCTCGCAACCCCCCGCCCGGGGAGCGGACTCCTCCAGCAGCTGCCCCGGACCCCATGGCCATGCCGTCCCAGCTTCCTCACCATCGCCGCCCCCCCACCTCCCGCCGGGTGGGCGATCCACGCCCCGTCGTCCCCAGGCTCCCGGGCAGGGGTAGAGGGGTGCACCTCCCCCGTGCTGGGGGGGCTCAGGCACGGCATTCCTCCGGGAGCGCAGCGTGGATGCTACTCCTCCTGGGGGTGGCCGCCTGCTCGGGAGACGAGCCGGCACCCACCCCCCGGCCGGGGGAGCTTTCCCTCCCTGCCGACGAGCATCCTGCACCCCCCTACGATGGGCTCCTGGAGCGGGAGGAGTTGCAGGTGCTGGTGGAGTGGCAGCAGGCCCGGGAAGGAGTCCCACTCCGGGAGTCGTTGACGAATCCCGACCCCGTGGTGAGGGAGAGGGCGGCGCTGGGACTGGCCTCCGTGGAGGATCCAGGCTCCGCGCCGGCCCTCCTGGAGGCACTGGAGGATCCGGAGGAAGGGGTGCGGGCTGCTGCGGCGCTGGCCCTGGGGCGGACGGGTGGGGAGGGGGTTGCCGAGGCTCTGCTGGAGATCCTCTCCCGCCCCGGGGGGGAAGCTTCCAGGGTGGTCCGGGCCCGCCTCATGGAAGCGGTGGGGGAGGCCGGGGATGCTGCGGACATGACGGGCCTGGCGGAGCTCCAGGTACCCGCCTCGGACCTGGAGGAGTGGTTCCTGTCGCTGGGACGGTTCGCCAACCGGGAGGTGGCCAGCCCCGAGGGGCTCCGGGTGCTGGAGGAGGGCCTCTCCCTCCCCGCCCCCCACCTGAGGGCGGCGGCGGCCTACTATGTGACGAGGCATCCGGACCCGGAGGTCTGGTCCTCCCTGGTGCCCCGGGCCCGGGAACTCCTGGAGTCCCTCCTCCCATGGGAGCCCGCAGGGGGGCGCCTTCTCGTGGGTTTTGCCAACCGGGGAGCCCCGGAGGATGTCCCCGTCATCCTCCGCTGGTTCAGGGAGTCGGGAGACTGGCGGATACGGGTGGCGGCGGTGCAGGCGCTGGCTGCGGCCCCCGCCTCTCCCCTGGTACCCCCGGCGCTCCTGGAGGCATTGGACGATCCCTCGGAACACGTCTCGCTGGCGGCGGCGAACGCCCTGGCCGGCATGGAGCGGCTGGCTCCCGCCATCCTGGAGGAGATGACCCTGGTCCTGGACCGGGAGGAGCTTCCACACCGGCTGGTGGAGCCCCTCCTCGTCGCCCTGATCAGGGGGGGGCAGTCGTCCGGTGCGGTGGCCTGGTACGATCAGCTCCCGGAGGAGGCGGTGGATTCCAGGGCCGGGGCCCTGAGGGCGCTGGCCATCCTTCCCGGGACGCCGCCGCTGGAGCGACTCTCGGGGGCGGCGGGAGCCTCCGCGCCGGAGCTGGCCCGGGTGGCGGTGGCGGCCCTCGCGTCCCGCTGGGAGGTGGAGGCGGAGGGAGATCCCGCCCCCCCGGTGGAGGCGCTGTACGGGAATGCCTTCCGTGAGGCGGCCACCCGGGACGATCCCCGGGTGCGGGGCGCCGCCCTCCGGGCGCTGACCCACCCGCGGTTCCGCTCTCCGGAGACGCTGGAACTCCTGGAAGCCGGCCGCGAGACGCTGGATCCGGTGCGGGACCGCCGGACCCTCGACGACATCGGGGAGGTGCTGGGGGCGGCGGGCTCCCCCCCTGCAGGGGCGGACTCCCTCCCGGTGGAGTCCCCCCGCCGGGGTGTGGACTGGGAACTCCTCCGGTCGCTGGGTCCCAACCCCCGCCTGGTGATGGAGACCACCCGGGGGCGGATCGTCGCCGTATTGGCGGCTGCCGAGGCACCGCTGACGGTGGGGGCCATGGCCGCCCTGGCCAACGACGGGGCCTATGACGACACACCCTTCCACCGGGTGGTCCCCAACTTCGTGGTCCAGGGGGGGGATGTGGCCCGGGGGGATGGGTCCGGGGGGCCGGGGTATCGGCTCCGGACCGAACTCACCCGGATCCGCTTCCTCAGGGGAACGCTGGGGATGGCCAGCTCGGGGAAGGACACCGAAGGTTCGCAGTTCTTCATCACCCATACCCCGCAGCCCCACCTGGACGGAGGGTACACCACCTTCGGCTGGGTGGTGGAGGGGATGGAGGTGGTGGATCTTCTCCAGGTGGGGGATCGGATCCTCTCGGCGCGGGTTGTGGCGGCGACTCCGTGAAGCGGATCCCTCCGGGGCTCCGCATGATGGCGCTGGGAGCCCTCTTCTTCTCCATCATGGCTGCGCTGGTGAAGCTGGCGGGACAGACCCTCCCCACCATGGAAGTGGTCCTGGCCCGTTCGCTGGTGACCGGCGGGCTGAGCTATGCGGTCCTGGCCCGGCGGGGGATCTCCATCCGGGGGAGGGAGCCCCGGCTCCTGGTGGCCCGGGGAGTACTGGGCTTCTTCGCCCTGAGCTGCTTCTACTTCGCCGTGATCCGACTTCCCCTGGCGGACGCCACGGTGATCCAGTACACAAACCCCATCTTCACCGCCCTCATCGCGGCGGTGACCCTGAAGGAGATGCTCCGTCGGAGCGAGATCATCCTCACCGTGGCCAGCCTGGGAGGGGTTCTCCTGGTGGCCCGCCCCTCCTTCCTCTTCGGGGGGGAGGGGGCCGGCCTGGATCCGCTGGGTGTGACGGCGGCCCTCTGTGGCGCCGTCTTCAGCGCCTCGGCCTACGTCATGGTGCGACGGCTCCGCCGGGAGGAGCCCATGGTGGTGGTCTTCTGGTTCGGCCTCATGAGCATCCTCATGTCCCTCCCCTTCCTGGCCCACGGGTCCACCCGGCTTCCGGTGGGGTGGGAGTGGCTCATCCTCCTGGGGGTGGGGTTCTCCACCCACTTCGGACAGATCTTCCTCACCCGTGGCCTGCAACTGGAGTCGGCGGGGAGGGCCACGGCGGTGGGGTACCTGCAGATCCTCTTCGCGGCGGTGTGGGGGCTCCTGCTGTTCGGCGAACGCCCCGATGCCTGGACGGGAGCCGGTGCCCTGCTCATTGTGGGATGCACCTGGCTCCTCACCCGGACCCGGAAGGTGACTCCCACAGTGGCGCCGGGAGGGGGTCCTCCCACCCCGGGAGAGCCCGAGCCTCCACCGATGCGCCCCGCATGAACGCCCACCGGGGCGGGGGCGGGAATCCTCCACGATCCACTCCATCCATCCCACCCAGGAGGTCATCCATGCCCCTCTCCCGACTCCGGTTCCGGCCGGTTGTCCCGGGCTGTCCGCCCCATCCCCGCGCCCGGTGCGGGCCCCCCCTTCCGCGCCTGCTCACCCTGGTGGCCGCACTCCTGGTGGCCTCGGGCTCCCCTGCCGCCGCCCAGGACACGGCGTTCACCCGGGCCCGGGTCCTGGATGTGGAGACGGGAAGCATCCTCCAGGATGCCACCGTCCTGGTGTCCAACGGCCGGATCCGGAGCGTGGAGGAGGGAGGGACGGTTCCCCCCGGCTTCACCACGGTGGATGTGCAGGGGCTCTATCTCCTGCCGGGGCTCATGGACGCCCATGTCCATCTGACCAACCTGGCGGACGCCCGCCGTGCCCTCCTCTCGGGGGTCACCACGGCCCGGAGCATGGGGGCGTCGCACTACGTGGACGTGGGGGTCCGTGAGCTGGCTGCCCAGGGTGTGGTGGATGCCCCGGAGTTGCTGGCGGCGGGGTACCATGTGCGCCCCCCCGCCGGGGATGACCTCTTCCTTGATCACCCCCACCTTGCCCGCTACCGCGCCGGGGGGATCCAGGGTGAGACCGCCGTGCGGGAGCTGGTCACCGCCATCCTGGACCGGGATGTGGACTGGATCAAGACCAACGCCACCGAAAGGGCAGGGCTGGCGGAGACCGACCCCCGGAAGCAGTTCTACAGCGAGGCCGAGATGCGGGTGATGGTGGAGGTGGCCGGCGCCCGGGACGTGGGAGTGGCCGCCCATGCCCATGGGGACGCCGGAGGGCGCGCTGCCGTGGAGGCGGGGGTCCGGAGTGTGGAACACGGGACCTTCCTGACCCCCGCCACCCTGGCCCGGATGGCGGAGCTGGGCACCTACCTGGTCCCCACCATGGCCATCGTGGCGGACCTCACCACGGCCGGGGGGGACTACGACAGCGCCGCCCTGCAGATGCGCGGCCGGGTGATGCTCCCCAGGATGCGGGAGATGGTGCGGGAGGCCCACCGGTTGGGAGTCCCCATCGTGGCCTCCACCGATACCGGGTATGGACCCAACAGCATCGTCCGGGTCTCCCACGAGCTGGAGGAGTTCGTGGGGGTGGGGATGACTCCCCTGGAGGCGCTTCAGTCCGCCACCACGGTGGCGGGGGAGTTGCTGGATGTGGCGGACCGGACGGGACGGGTGGCCCCGGGAATGGAGGCGGACCTCATCGTCATGGAACGGAATCCGCTGGAGGACATCCGGGCCGTGCAGGATGTGCTCATGGTGGTGAACAACGGTCGTATCGTGGTGACCCGGGGGGACTACTGGCCTGGTCTGACGACGGCGCCCATCCCGCAGTGAACACCTCTCACCTGCCTGTCTGATCCGGACGGCCCCTCCCCCTCCTCCTGCCGGCGGTCGCGGGGAGGGCCTCCGGACTGCCACGCCCGACCCCACAGGGCCCGGTTGATCCCACCGGGCCGTCCGCATGCCACCCCCTCCGAACCGGAACTCCTGCGCCCCCCGTTGACCCTGCCCGGGGCTTTGTTTACACTGTTCACATGACTGATGCAAGAGGCAGGATCCTTACGGCCGCGTGTGAACTGTACCTGGCCGAGGGACTCGATGGGTTCTCCATGCGGAAGCTGGGCCGACGGGTGGGTGTCACCGCCCCGGCCCTCTATCGCCATTTCGCCAGCCGGGAGGATGTGCTCCTGGCGCTGGTTTCCGAGTCGCACCGGGTCCTGGGTCAGTACCTCTACAGAGCTCTTTCAGGCCGCACTCCCGAGGAGCGGATGTCGCTGGCGGGAGAGGGCTACCTGGACTTCGCCCTGGAGAATCCCCGTCTCTACGACATCCTCCACCTCTCTCCCTCGGTGCTGGGAATCGACGCCTTTCCCGAGGCGGTGGAGGACGAGGCGTGCGCCACCGGTCAGTTCTGGATGGACCGGGTCCGGGAGAGCATGGGGGTGGGGCTCCTCCGGGAGTGCGACCCCGAGGGGCTGGGGGTGACCCTGTGGGCCCATGCCCACGGGCTGATTTCGCTTTACCTGCGGGGGAGTCTGGAGATGTCCGAAGCGGAGTTCCGGGCCCTGTACCGGAGCTCGGGACTCCGGCTCTTCCAGGGGGTGGGGAATCCCGAGTGGTTGAAGAGCAATGCCCCGGGGATGTTTCCCGACGGGAGCCCGTCGTCGGAGGGTGGAGATGACACCGGAGACGCGCCCCGGCGCCCTCTCCGGACCCGCCTGGACCGGGTTTCCTGACAGCGTCGTAAACAGTGTAAACGAACTGAAACAGAACCCCGGCCCTCCCGTAGGTGATCCAGTGGGCCGGACGAGACCCGTAAGAGACCCAGGGACGCAAGAAAACCGTGAACGATCGCTCGAAGGCGCATGTCCTCCCCGGCCTGCTGGCGGCCCTGCTGCTGGTTCCGGCGGGACTGCTGGCGCAGGAGGCCCCACCACCCCTCTCCCTCACCCTTCCGGACGCGGTGAGTGCCGCACTGGAGCAGAGTCGGGATGTGCGGGATGCCAGGCTGGAGCTGGAGGTGGCCAGGAGCCAGGTGACGGAGGCGTGGGGAAATGTCTACCGCTGCCTCACCCTGAATGCCAGCTACTCCAGGAACCTCACGGCGGCCAAGAGCTTCCTGCCGGCGATCATCTTCGATCCGGATGCGGACCCGGACGAGCAGATCGCCGTGCAGTTCGGCTCCGACAACCAGTGGAACTCCACCCTCCAACTGGAGCAGCCCCTCTTCCAGGCCCAGGCCTTCATCGGGGTGGGGGCCGCCTCCCGCTTCCGGACCCTCCAGGAGGAGGTCCTCCGGGCCAGCAGCCAGGTGGTGGCCACCCGGGTGAGGCTGGCATTCTACGACCTCCTCCTGGCCCAGGAGCAGGCCCGCCTCACCGGCAACTCGGTGGAGCGTGTCAGGGAGTCCCTCACCGAGGCCGAGGCGCTGGCCCGGGCAGGGTTGGCCTCTGAGTACGAGGTGCTGCGGCTCCAGGTGGAGGTGGCGAATCTGGAGCCCGCCCTCCGGCAGGCGCTGAACGCGGTGGAGCAGAACCGGCGGGTCCTGGCGGTGGAGCTGGACCTGGATCCGGCGGCCCCCCTGGTGGTGGAGGGGTCGCTGGCCACCCTGGACCTGGACGACCCCTCCCTGAACTCGCCGGCCAACGAGGCCATCGTCCAGTTCGTGGGAGCGGGGGTGCCGGATCGGCTCAGCGACGAGGAGGTGGAGGCGTGGGTGGCCTCCCGCTCCGAGGTGCGGCAGCTGGAGATCACCGAGACCCTCCGCCTGGCGGAACTCCGGGCGGAACAGGCCAACTGGTTTCCCGAGATCAGCCTCTTCGGGACCTACCAGGTGGCGGCCCAGCAGAACGGGGATCCGGTCTTCTTCGGTCGGGACGAGACGGAGCGGTTCACCGCCCGGTCCGTGGGGATCAACCTGAGCTGGACACTCTTCAATGGATTCGGCCGCGAGGCCCGGATCTCCCAGAGGCGTTCCCAGCTCCGGCAGGCCGCCACCCGGAGGGAGCTGGCCGTGGATGTGGCGGAATCCTCCTTCCGGTCGATCCTGGATCAGGTGGACGAGGCCCGGCTCCGGGTCCAGGGGCAGAAGCTGGCGGTGGAGCAGGCGCAGCGGGGCTACGAGATCGCTTCGGCCCAGTTCCGGGAGGGGCTGGGGAGTCGGCTGGAGCTCACGGACGCCGAGGTGGCGCTGCGGCAGAGCGAGTTCAACTACGCCCAGGCCGTCTATGACGCCCTGGCCGCCCGGGCCCGCCTGGACGAAGCCGTGGGGATCGTCCCCGGCGTCGACCTTCCGGTGGGCGCGGTCCTGGGAAGCCGATGACCATGGACCGCCAGGTCCGACACGACGGATCGGGAGGGGCCCGATCCGATGAACATCCGACACGGGACGAAGGGAGCGCCTCGGGGGCTCCCGGAGAGAACCATATGGCACGCTCGACACGAGGGAAGTGGACCGGATTGCTGGGGGTGGCCCTCGTGGTGGGGGTGGCCGCCGGTTGCAGCGGCGACGCCAATGCCGGGGATGCTCCCGCCGAGGCCGAAGCCCCGGTACGGGTCATCAATGTGGAGGTCCGCACGGTGACCGCGCAGCCCTTCACCGAGGTGATCCGCCTCACCGGAGTAGTGGAGGCCAACCGGGACGTCACCCTCTCCGCCGAGGAGATGGGGGTGGTCCGGGAGATGATGGTGGACCGGGGGGCCCGGGTGGCGGAGGGGGACCCGCTGGTCCGGATGGAGGACCGGTCCCTCAGCGCCCAGGTGGATCAGGCCCGGGCCCAGGCGTCGCTGGCCCGGGAGACATGGGACCGTCGGAAGCGGCTCTGGGAGGAGGACCAGGTGGGCTCGGAACTGGCGTATCTGGAGGCCCGCTACGCCTCCGAACAGGCGGCGGCGGCGCTGGAGTCGCTGGAGCAGCGTCAGGCCCGCATGACCATCCGGGCCCCCTTCGCCGGGTTCGTGGAGGAGCGGAACGTGGAGTTGGGCTCCATGGTCTCCCCGGGAACCCCGGTGGCCCGGATCGTGTCCCTGAACCCGGTGAAGATCGTCAGCGGCGTTCCGGAGCGTTTCTCCGCCGACGTGGATCGGGGAGCCCGGACCACCGTGACCTTCGACATCTTCCCGGGGGAGAGCTACACCGGGGAGATCGCCTTCGTGGGGGCCACCGTGGATCCGGGGAACCGGACTTTTCCGGTGGAGCTGACGCTCCCCAATCCCGGGAACCGCTTCAAGCCGGAGATGGTGGCGAATGTGGAGCTGGTCCGGGGGGAGATGGATGCCGCCATCGTCGTTCCCCAGGACGCCCTGGTGAGGGTTGAGGAAGGGTTCGTGGTGTTCGTGGTGGACGGGGAGGGGAGCCAGGCGGTGGCCCGGTCCCAGCCGGTGGAGGTGGCCGGTTCCCAGCGGAACCAGGTGGTGATCAGCGAAGGGCTGGAGGCGGGGGATCGCCTGGTGGTGCTGGGTCAGCAGCAGGTGGCGAACGGAGATCGTGTGAACGTGGTGGCCGTCCGGGACGGCGGGGAGGGATCGTGACGGATCCGGGGCAGGACAGGAACGCACTCGCTCCCCAGGGAGACGGCGAAGGGGACCCGCAGTTCCAGGGGTCCCGGTTCAAGGAGTTCGGGCTCACCTCGCTGTCGGTGGGGAACAGGATTGCCGTGATGGTCCTCCTGGTGATGATCACGGTGGGGGGGCTGGCCTCCTATCTCTCGATCCCCAAGGAGTCGTCGCCGGCCATCGAGAACCCCATGATCGCCGTGAACACCCTGTATCCCGGGGTGTCGCCTGCGGATATGGAGAGCCTGGTCACCCGTCCCATCGAGGAGGAGCTCAACCGCATCGCGGACCTGAAGGAGCTCACCTCCACCTCGGTGGAGGGGTATTCCAGCGTGGTGGCGGAGTTCGAGACCGGGGTGGTGATCGAGGACGCCCTGGCCCGGGTCCGGGAGAAGGTGGATCTGGCCCGGCCGAACCTTCCGTCCGACGCCGAGGATCCCTCCATCATGGAGTTCGATTTCTCGGAAGTCCCCATCATGCAGGTGAACCTCTCCGGGGCGTACGGACTGGTGCGCCTGAAGGATATCGGAGAGGAGCTGCAGGACCGGATCGAGCAGATCCCCTCCGTTCTCCGGGTGGACCTGAGGGGGGGGCTGGAGCGGGAGGTGAAGGTCGATGTAGACCTCCCGAAGCTCAAGTTCTACGGCCTCGCCCTGAGCGACATCGTGGACGCCATCCGGAACGAGAATGTCAACATTCCCGGCGGCTCCATCGAAGCGGGGACGTTGAACTACCTGGTGCGGGTGGACGGGGAGTTCCGGGACCCGGAACTCCTGGGGGACATCGTCGTCACCACCAGTGGGGGCCGTCCCATCTACATCCGGGATGTAGCCGATGTGGAGTTCGCCTTCGCGGACCGGGACAGCTTTGCCCGTCTGGATGAGGCGCCGGTGATCACGCTGGACGTGATCAAGCGGTCCGGGGACAACATCATCGAGACGGCGGAGGCCGTCCGGGCGGCCGTGGGGGGGATGGAGTCCCTCTTCCCCCCCACCACGGTGGTGAAGGTCACCTCCGACCAGTCGGAGGACATCTACGAGATGGTGAGCTCGCTGGAGAACAACATCATCTCCGGCCTCATCCTCATCGTCATGGTGCTCCTCTTCTTCCTGGGGATCCGGAACTCCCTCTTCGTGGCGGTGGCCATCCCCACCTCCATGCTCCTGTCGTTCATGGTGCTGGGGGTGTTGGGGATCACCATGAACATGGTGGTGCTGTTCTCCCTCATCCTGGCGCTGGGGATGTTGGTGGACAACGCCATCGTGGTGGTGGAGAACATCTACCGCTACATGGAGGAGGGGTGGGACCGGGTGGAGGCGTCGAAGAAGGCCACCGGGGAGGTGGCGGTGCCGGTCATCGCGGCCACCGCAACCACGCTGGCTGCCTTCGCCCCGCTCCTCTTCTGGCCGGGGATCGCCGGGGAGTTCATGAAGTACCTCCCCATGACCCTCATCGTGACGCTGGCCAGCTCCCTCTTCGTGGCGCTGGTCATCGTGCCCACGCTCTGTGCCATGTTCATGCGGCTGGAGACGGAGCCCCGGGCCCCGCTCACCCGCCCGGCAAAGTATACGCTGCTGGGTCTCGGGGCGGCGGTCCTGCTCGGGCTGGCCGCGGTCAACTGGCTCACCATGGCGCTCCTTCTGGCCACGGCGGCCATCCTGGTGGTGGCCCACCGCCTCTTCCTGGACCGGGCGGGGCGGGCCTTCCAGTTCCGGACCCTCCCGGTACTGGTGGACCGGTACGAGGGCTCCCTCCGCTGGGCGCTGAACCATCGGCTGGCCACCATCCTGGGTTCGGTGGCCATCCTCGTCCTCACGGTGGCGGCCTTCACCCGGTTCAACTCCGGGGTGGAGTACTTCCCCGAGTCGATTCCGCCGGCGCAGATCTGGGTGACGGTGGAGGCCCCAACGGGGACCCGTGCCGAGACCACGGATGCCGTGGCGCAGAGGCTGGAACAGTTGGTGAAGGACTACGAGGGCTTCGCCGACGTGCAATCGAAGGTGGCCACGGTGGGGGGTGGCGGGGGAAGTGGCGATGCGATGATGGGAGGAGGTCCCTCCGGCCCCGAGGCCGGGCGGATCACCCTGAGTTTCGTGGACTTCAACGAGCGCGAGTTCGACGCCTTCGACTACCTGGCCATGCTCCAGGAGCAGTTGGGGACCCAGGTGGCGGGTGCCGAGGTGACAGTGGACAAGCCCACGGACGGGCCCCCCTCAGGCCCTCCGGTGAACCTGGAGATCGTGGGGGAGGACCCGGCGGCCATCCAGCGCCTCTCCAATGATGTGATCGCCATCCTCCAGGACGCGCCGGTCTTCTCGAAGCTGGTGGGGCTGGAGAGCGATCTGGATGACGCCCGCCCCGAACTCACGGTGGAGGTGGACCGGGAGAAGGCAGCTCTCTTCGGGCTCAACACCACCGATGTGGGGATGGCGGTCCGGGGAGCCATCCAGGGGATCGAGGCGGCGAAGTACCGCACCGGGAACGACGAGTTCGACATCATCGTCCGGCTGGCGGAGAGTTACCGGAACGATCTGGATGCGCTGGCGGATCTCACCGTTGTGACGGAGGGAGGGGCGCAGATCCCCCTCCTCTCGGTGGCCACCTGGCAGTTGCAGCAGGGGGCCGGCTCCATCCGTCGGAAGGACATGGACCGGGTGGCCACGGTGAGTTCGGACGTCCGGGCCGGGCTGAACTCCAACGCGGTGCTGGGAGAGGTAAAGGTGGCGCTGGCGGACTTCGAGGCCGCGCTGCCCCCGGGGTACGAGCTCCGCTACACCGGACAGACCGAGGAGCAGGACGAGGCGGTGGCCTTCCTGGGGACTGCGTTCCTGGTGGCCCTCTTCCTCATCGCCTTCATCCTGGTGTCGCAGTTCAACTCGGTGGTGAAGCCGGTGATCATCCTCAGCTCGGTGATCATGTCCACGGCGGGGGTGCTTCTGGGGCTCATGGTCTTCCAGATGCCCTTCGGGATCATCATGACCGGCGTGGGTGTGATCTCGCTGGCGGGGATCGTGGTGAACAACGCCATCGTCCTCATCGACTATGTGGACATCCTCCGGGACCGGGACGGGATGAACCGGAGGGAGGCGCTGGTGCAGGGGGGGCGGACCCGCTTCCGGCCGGTGGTCCTCACCGCCATCACCACGGCGCTGGGGCTGGTGCCGCTGGCCATCGGGCTGAACTTCGACTTCCTGGGGCTCTACAGCTCCCTCTCCCCGGACCTGTACTGGGGTGGAGAGCAGGCGGCGTGGTGGGGGCCCATGGCCATTGCGGTGATCGCGGGGATCATCTTCGCCACCTTCCTCACCCTGATCCTGGTGCCGGTGATGTACTCGCTGGTGGATGACTCCACCCGGGTCTTCCGCCGGTACTTCGTGCAGCCGGAGAAGGAGGAGGTGGTGGTGTTGGAGCCCGTGGTGCCTGAGGGACGTCGGCCGGCGCTGCCCCAGCCCGCGGATGAGCGGGAGCCGGCGGGGGTGTACCGCTCCCCCCTCCAGGGTCCGGAGATGTCTCCCCAGGGGGACTGATCCGCCGGAGGGTGTAGGGAGGGGAAGAGACGAGGGGGTGGGGCCGGAGACCGGCCCCACCCCCTCGTCTCATCGGGGGGCGGAACCCCCCGCTTCGTCCTGGATGTGGGGGGATCTCAACGGTCTGTCGCCGTCCGTCCGGGTCGGGTCCGGGGAGGCCCCGCCAGCCCTCAGTCCGGGGGCGCCGCCCGTCCCAGCCCCACCGCCTCCAGGAGGCGCAGGGCGTTCCGGGAGGTGGCGGGCCCCGGCCGGAGCTGGTAGTCGAAGTGCAGCACGGTACGCCCCTCCTCCGATTCCACCCGCTCCCGGAAGTGCACCGGCACCGCTCGCCCGGACAGTTCGGAGCTGTCCGCCAGTGCCAGGTCGTGGGTGGTGACCGCCCCGATGGCCCCTGCTTCCAACAGATGTCCCAGGATGTGTCGGGCCGCCACCTGTCGCTCGGCGGTGTTGGTCCCCTGGAGCATCTCGTCCAGGAGGTAGAGGAGGGCCTGCCCCGTCCCCGGGGTGCTCCGGGCCCGCTCCACCACAAGGCGGAGCCGCTGCAGCTCCGCCATGAAGAGGGAGATCCCCTCGTCCAGGGCGTCCTGTACCCGCATGCAGGTGGCCAGTCGGAGGGGGGGGAGGGAGAGCGCCGCCGCGCACACCGGAGCGCCGGCCCCCGCCAGGGCACTGTTGGCCCCGATGGCCCTC
>Ga0076930_101050_pt1 | contig 17602 bp, 16 predicted proteins | sample HotLakConsoUCCRE_FD_71149 | JGI IMG/M metagenome (GOLD analysis project Ga0076930, IMG submission 71149) | Hypersaline microbial mat communities from Hot Lake, Washington, USA - Hot Lake Consortium UCC-RE (version 3) (version 3) ...
CCCGCAGCGCCAGCACCTCGGCCTCCTGGACCTGCCGGCCCAGGGGCGTCTCGAACCAGTCCGCGTAGGACCGGGCGTCCCCCTCCCCCTGGATCAGAAGACCAGCACCTTGTCGGCCCAGACGGTCCAGTCCGTCAGCTCATCCAGGGTGCTCCGGCGGAGCCCCTGGGTGAGTTCTCCGTCCGAGAGCCCCCGGGCGTCCATGCAGGTGCTGCAGACCCCCACTTCGACGCCTCTGGAGCGGGCCACCTTGAGCATGCGCTCCAGGTTGTAGAACCCATTGGGGACCTCCTGACCGCCCTTGGCGCACAGGGCCGCGTCCCCCTGCAGGAAGAGCTTCACCTCCTGGTCCTCCCGGGCGCTGAGGCTGTTCGCGAGGCGCAGGGCATGGAAGGCGTGCTCGGTGCCGTAGGGGGGGTGGTTCACGATGAAGAGCGTCTTCATGGATGCATCCTGTGGGGGGAGGGGGCCGCCGGGTCCGCCGGAGAGGGTGGATCCGGCGGAGGGGTGGAGCCGGAGGGGTGGGATGGACCCCGGCCGGGAAGGGTTTCGGGCATCCGCAACCAGACCAGGGCCCCGGACAGGAGGGCCAGTGCCCCCCCCGCCAGGATGGCCGACCGGATGCCGAAGCCGTCTGCCAGGACCCCGGCCACGATGGCGCCGAAGGCATAGCCCGAGTCCCGCCAGAGGCGGTAGACGCCCACCGCCGAGCCCCGCCAGGTGGGGTGGGCCACGTCCGCCACGGAGGCCAGGAGGGTGGGGTAGACCAGGGCGGTGCCGGCCCCCAGGAGGGCGCTCCCCACGAACCACACGGGGAAGCCTCCCCCGGCGGCCACCAGGAAGAGGGCCATCCCCTGGAGGAGCATCCCCCCGACGAGGAGGGGCTTCCGGCCCAGGCGGTCGGAGAGCCCCCCGGTCCAGATCTGCAGGATCCCCCAGAGGGCGGGATAGATGAAGGTGAGGATCCCGATCTGCCCCAGCGACAGGCCCCCCGCAGCGAAGAAGAGGGGGAAGAGACCCCACGCCAGCCCGTCCTTGAAGTTGGTCACCATCCCGGCCTGACTGGACCCGAAAAGGGCCGGATGACGCCAACTGGCCAGGGCGAAGAGCTCCCGTCCCCCCAGCCTGGCCCCCAGCCGAGGGTCCTGGAGGGGCCCGGTATGGTGGCGGGCCTCCAGCGCCACGTGGGCAGCGGTATCCTGGACGAAGAGGAGCGTCAGCCCCAGTCCGAAGGCAACGAAGCCGATCCCCATGTAGAAGGGCTCGGGGCGGAGACCGAAGATCTCGGCCACCCACCCCGTCCCCAGGGCGGCCAGGGCCACCGCCAGGTAGCCGGCAAACTCGTTGAGCCCCATGGCAAGCCCCCGGGCCCTGGGACCCACCAGGTCGATCTTCATGATGACCGTGGTGGACCAGGCCAGCCCCTGATTCACCCCCAACAGCACGTTGGCCACCACGATCCACGACCAGGACGGCGCCCATATGAGGAGGAAGGGCACCGGGATCCCGAAGAGCCATCCCGCCAGGAGCACCTTCTTCCGGCCGAAGAGGTCTCCCAGCCGGCCGGCGAAGTAGTTCGTGCCCGCCTTGACGAACCCGAAGGTCACGATGAAGGAGAGGATGGCCCGCCGGGCCACCATTCCGAACTCCTCCTCGGCAATGAGGGGGAGCACGGTCCGCTCCAGCCCCACCATGGCGCCCACGAAGGCGTTCACCAGGACCAGGAGCCAGAACTGCTTCCAGTTCTCCGTGAGGCCCAGACGGACGCCGGTGTCGCCCATGGGGGGGGGAGTGTCGGGGCGCCTCATGTCCGGGATGGTCCGCCGGTGGCCACCGGGAACCCCTGGGCCTCCCACTCCGCCACCCCCTCCGCCATCCGATGGGCCCGGAAGCCGCCGCTCCGCAGCCGCTCCACCGCCTGGCGGGAGAAGAGGCAGTAGGGACCCCGGCAGTAGGCCACGATCTCCCGGTCCCGGGGCAGCTCCCGGAGCCTCGCCTCCAACTCCCCGATGGGAAGGGAGATGGCCCCGGGGATGTGTCCAGCCGCGTACTCGTCGGGGGGACGGACGTCCAGGATGGTCACCTCCCCCTGGCGGACCCTCCGGTTCAAGGTCTCCACATCCACGGCCTCAAGGCCGTCCGGATCATCATAGAAGTCCCGGACCAGCTCCCGCACCTCGGCCAGGGTCTCGTGGGCCACGTCCTGGAGGGATCTCAGGAGGTCGGCCACGGCAGGACTGGCCAGCCGGTAGTGGATCTGCTGCCCCACACGCCGGGTCCGGACCAGGGATGCCGCCCGGAGCTCCCGGAGGTGGTTGCTGACGTTGGCCACGCCCAGCCCGGCCTGGTGCGCGAGGGTCTCCACCGGCTTCTCGCCCTGTGACAGAAGGTCCAGCAGGAGAAGGCGGGAGTGGCTCGCCAGCACCTTCCCGATCCGGGCGAACTGCTGGAAGAGCTCCGTCTTGGGGTGGGTCATGGCGTGGGAGGGGAAGAGTGGTGGGCGGCGACCGCTATACAGTATTACATAGCATACTGTAATATATCGAAAGGAACCCCGGGATGGTCAACACCTCCGGTCCCCATCAACGCTACGCTGGCCGCTCCAGGGCGAGGATCGCCGCCCCCGCCCGCGCCCCGGCAGCCAGGGCCCCCTCGATATGGCCGGGTGCCTCCCGCGAGGTCTCGGTGGATGCCCAGTGAAGCCGCCCGGCGACGGGCTCCAGGTACACCGGGTGCCCGAACAGCTCGTAGGCCTGCAGCCGCTCGACCTCGGCGGGGGAGGTGTGGGCCTCGGCCCGCCAGTCCTGCACCAGGACTCCGGTGGGCTCAGGCATCGTCGGGCCGAAGAGCTCCCCGAGTTGGCGGAGGACCTGGCTCCGGTCCACACCGGGGGCACCGGGGGTGGAGGGCGGAACGAACCCGAAGAGGGCGGCGGGACTCCCCCCCGCCCCGCTCATGTCGTGGATCTCCCGCATGGGCCCCACGTGGCTCATGACCGCCCCGGCCAGCCCGGTGTCCCGCCAGAAGGCACGTGGGAAGCGCACCACGACCTTGGTCATGGCTCCCATCCACACCGGTGTGGCGGAAGCGACCCGGGCGATGGCCTCCGGGAGGGGCGGCCGGAACAGGATCCGCTCCATGGCCAGCGCCGGTGGGATCGCAAGCACCACCCAACGTGCTCGCAGAACCCTGCCCAGGGATTCCACCTCCACGCCGTCCTCCAGCAGGTGGATGCTGGAGACCGGATGCCCCGGGAGGACTGTGCCCGTCGGCAGCGTCGCGGCCATGGCTTCCGCCAGCGCCTGCATTCCGGCGGTGAGGCGTCCGGCGGGGCCGTCGATGGGGTTGCCGGCCAGTCGGTGAACCCCCCTGAAGTCCTGGTAGAGTGCGTCTCCGGCGATGTGCTGCGGGTGGACCTCCAGCCCCAACTCCCCGATCAAGGCCTGCACCCTGGGCTCGTTCGCCCAGAACCAGGTGGCGCCCAGGTCGATCCCCGCTGTCCCCGCCAGCCCCGACATCCCCGCGGTCCCCGCCGGAGCCGCCGTCCCCGACATCCCCGACATCCCCGCGGTCCCCGCCGGAGCCGCCGTCCCCGCCGTCTCGGCGGGAGCCGCCGTCCCCGCCGTTCCCGCCACAGCCGCAGCAACCGCCGTCCCCGCCGGAACCGACAGGAGCCGTCCCCCCACCCGCTCCCTGGCTTCCAGGACCCTGACCTCCAGGCCCCGGTCCACCAGCGCCCGGGCGGCCGACAGCCCCCCGGCACCCGCCCCAATCACGATCACGTCAAGGGTTTCTGGCACAGGTCGGGTCCCTGGGGTCGGGGGAGGAGGGGAGGCTCCGGACAAGGTAGGCCCGGGGGAGCTCCCGACGCGATGCGGGGGGCGGTGGCTTCCCGGGTAGGGCAGTGCCTGTAGCCCCGGAGGACCTCCGGCGTCATCGTAGTGTCATCGAGAGGCCCCACATCAACCGATTCCAGGGACATCAGCATCCGATGGCAGCAAGGAAGGGGGGCGGGCCGCGGCCCGCAGCGAAGGGGTTCCGGCCCGGCAAGGAGCCGGCCCACCTGAAGAGACAGATGGCGAAGGCCCAGCTCCCGAAGGACGCCACATGGGCGCAGAAGCAGGCCGTGGAGGCGCTGTCCGGCCGCGACCCCCGGGAGGTGCGCCGGATGGTGCAGATATGGAGCGTGGGGCTGATCGTGGCGGCTCTGCTCCTGGCGGTGGTGGGGGTGTTCCTCTACGGCTGGGCGGTGCCGGCCGGTGTGGCGGTGCATGTCCTGGCAGCCATGCTCCTGTTCCTGGGTGTGCGGTTGAAGAGGCAGGGGGCGGGGCTGGTGGAGCTGGCGGAGCGGTTGTAGCCGAGGGGGGAGCCGAGCGAATATCCGCCTTCCCGCCCCGCAGCAGCCCCGGTAGCTTGCCCGAAGGGCCCATCCATCCATGGAGGCGCCCCGACCGAGGTGCCAGACTTCCCGCATGGCGAGGGCATCCATGAATCAGCACCCGGCGGGTCCAGTGCAGTGGACCTACGACGAGTACGCCCGGCTGCCGGACGACGGGGATCGGTATGAGATCATCCGGGGGGAGGTGTGCGTGACTCCGGGGCCGCGGCCTCGACACCAATGGGTGTCCGCCCGCCTCCAGCGCCTCCTGGGGAACTACGTGGAGGCCCACGGACTGGGGGTCATCCTGGACGACGTGGACCTGCTCTTCTCGTCCGGCGAGTTCCTCCGTCCCGACCTCCTGTGGGTCCCCCGGGACCGGCTTGCGGGGATCACCACCCGGGGGGTGGAATGCGCCCCGGGGCTGGTGGTGGAGGTCCTGTCCCCCGGCTCAGAGTCGGTGGATCGAGGGAAGAAGCCGGGGCGCTATGCCGAGTTGGGGGTGCCGGAGTACTGGCTGGCGGACCCCCAGCGGAACGTACTGGAGCTGTTCCGTCCGCTCGCGGGGGGGGAGTCGGCCTGGACGATGGCGGGTCCCCAGGTCGTGTCGGAGCGCCTGGAGTGGCATCCCGATCCCCGCTTGCCTCCCCTGGTGGCGGAGGTGGCCCCGCTGTTCGCGGGGTGGTGAGGGGGGCGGTGCACCATCGCCCGGGGCTGAGCCCGGGGGGATTGGCACCAGCTTCGCACCAGGACGGGAGCCAGAGGCGCTTCGTCCTCGCGGGATCTGGTTTGGCCAGGTTCCTTGACCTCCACCCGGAGTCCCACACGTGACCGTCCGCGCCGCCCCCCGCTCCAGCCTCCCCGGGGCCCTGGTCCTCCTGGGCGCCCTGGCGACCGCTCTGCTGGTTTCCCCGGCCCCCGCCACCACCCAGCTCCGGGTCACCCCCGAGTCCGCCGGGATGTCGTCGGAGCGGATGGAGCGGATCACTGCCACCTTCCAGGGCTATGTGGACCAGGGCCGCCTTCCAGGGGCCGTGATCCAGGTGATGCGGGGTGGGGGCATCGTCTACCAGGAGGCCTTCGGCTACCGGGACCGGGAGAGCCGGGATCCGCAGGCGGTGGATGACGTCTTCCGGATCGCGTCCCAGACCAAGGCCATTGTCAGCGCGGCGGTGCTGATGCTCCAGGAGGAGGGGGCGCTCCTGATCACGGATCCGGTGGGCCGGTACCTGCAGGAGTTCATGGAGACCCGGGTAGCGGAGGAGCAGGAGAACGGAGAGGTGCGGGTGGTGCCGGCGCGGCGGCCCATCACGATCCGGGATCTCCTGACCCACACGGCGGGGCTGGGCTACTGGTTCAGCGACCGTCCCGTGACAGGCACGGACCCGGTGGCCCGGGATCGGCAGGCGCTGGGGGTGCAGGGGTGGTACTTCGCGGATCTGGATGAGCCCATGCGGGAGACGGTGCGGCGCATGGCGTCGGTCCCCTTCAACGGACATCCCGGGGATGCCTTCGTGTACGGATACGCCACCGACGTGCTGGGGGCGCTGGTGGAGGTGGTCTCCGGGCAGCCGCTGGACGTGTTCCTCCAGGCTCGGATCTTCGGGCCGCTGGAGATGACCGACACCCACTTCTACCTCCCGCCGGGGAAGGTGGAACGGCTGGCCACGGTCTACGGGCTCCGGGACGGCGTGCTCACCCGGGCGCCGGATGGGAGTGGCCGGGAGGCGCAGGGGGACTACGTGGAGGGTCCCCGGATCAGCCTCTCCGGGGGCGCCGGGCTCCTCTCCACCGCCCGGGACTACGCCCGCTTCATCCAGGCGATCCTGAACGGGGGGGAGCTGGAGGGGGCCCGGATCCTCTCGCCCAAGTCCGTGGAGCTGATGACCGCCAACCATGTGGGCGGGCTCATGTCGCCGGGGGCGGGCTTCGGCCTCGGCTTCCAGACGGTGGTGGACCTGGGGGCCCGGGGGATCCTGGGCTCGCCGGGGGAGTTCGCCTGGAGCGGCGCCTACCGCACCCTCTACTGGGGGGACTCCACCGAGGATCTGGTGGTGGTCTACATGACCCAGGTCATCCCCGCCACAGGGCTGGACGACCACGCGAAGCTCCGGGCGCTGGTGTACCAGGCCATCACGGAGTCGTACGGGGAGCCGATGGGGCGCTGAGCGGGCATACCCCAACCGGACCGGCGTCTCTGCAAGGAGTCGCTCCCCCCGGGGATGGGTCGGCCTCCGCCAGGGATCGGTGCCTCCGCCAGGGACCGGTGTCTCCGCCAGGGAGCGCTTGTTTCCGCCGGCACTCGATGTCCCCGGCATGGGTCGGCGTCCACCAGGGATCGGTGTCCCCGCCAGGGAGAGCTTTTCTCCGCCGGCACTCGATGTGCCCGGCATGGGTCGGTGTGCGCCAGGGACTGGTGTCTCCCCGAGGGATCGGTGTCCCCGCCAGGGACGGCTCGACCCCGCCGGGTCACCTTCGCAGCAGGGTGGCCCGTTTTCTGATCGCTTGCGCAGTTCTGCACCTACCAGGGTTCCATGGGTGCAGACGCCAAGGCACCGTCTGTCGGGTGGTCAGTTTCGCACCCCCTGGGGGGTCAACGCAGAAGCCGGGGATATGCGGCCCCATCGTGCTGCGTTCGCGACGGGCGGGCCTGGCGCAGGGGTGTACGGTATAGTGGCTTCTGGGATGCGCCCGCTCCCACGTAGTCCCAGGTGGCCCGTCCCCATCCCTCCTTCTCTCTCGCAGAGCCCGGCCCATGTCGTCCAGACCCTCCACCGCGGATCTCGTCGCCCGCATCGACAGCGAGGTGGACGGGATCGACGGCCTGATCACGGTGGTGGCTAGCGGCGAGGATGTCCTGGCGCTGGTGGGCTCCCGGTCGGAGGTCCGGCGGGTCCGGGAGGCTCTGGTTCGCCTGGGGGTGCCGCCCGGCAGGCTCGTGGTCCAGGTGGTCGATGAAGCCCTGATTCCGTATCCGGTCACGGACCGACGGCTGGAGCGCTGGATGGAAGACTCCCATGGAACATCCACCGTGGAGGCCCCGGTGACCGGCAAGGGCCCGGACCTTCGCATGACGCCGGGGGGCATTTCGAAGGTGGTCGTGGGAGGGGCGGTGGCCCTGTACGTTCTTTCCATCATCGTCTTCCTGCTGTTGATGGTGTGGCAACGCCTGATGGAGTGAGGGTGGCGCCGTCGCCCTGGGTGCGGGGCTCGGCGTGCCCGGGACGACGGAGGCCCTGGTGGGCCGGCTCACCGGCGGCGCCCCAGCCTCCTGCCCGCCAGCATCCTGGTCGCTGGGGCCTTTGCCCTTGGAGTTCGCATTGGTGGTGCCGGCGGCGGAGCGGCTGAGGAACCTCCCGCCAGTCGCTTGAGCAGCCGATCCAACCTGGTGGACAGGGACTTCCCGGCGGCGTAGCCTGGACGGATCGTTCCCCCCGTCAGGGAGCTCCGACCATGACCTTCCCCGCCTTCAGGATCCGTCCCCCTCGCTCGCTTGCCGTCCTCGCACTTGGCCTTGCCCCCCTCCTCGGGGGGTGCGAAGCCTCCGGCCCGCAGACAGCCGCCCTCCAGACCGACAGTGCCGGCGTGGAGGTGGTCCACACCCCCGAGGCTACCTGGGCCCCGGACCAGGTGTGGCGCCTCTCCTCCGAGCCAACCCTCAGCATCGGGGTTGAGGAGGGGGCGGCAGAGGAGGAGTTCAGCCGGATCACCCACGCCTTCTGGCTGTCGGATGGTCGGGTGGCCGCCGTCAACTTCACGAACCCCCCCGAGATCCGGATCTTCACCGCAGACGGCGATCACGACCGGACGGTGGGGGGCGAGGGGGCCGGGCCGGGGGAGTTTGCCGCCATCACATTCGCCGCCCCGGGGCCGGGGGACACCCTGGTGGTGCATGATCTCTTCAATGCCCGGGTGGTATACCTCCACCCCGAGGGTGAGGTGGTGCGGACACAGCCCATGCCGGAGGTGGCCGGGGAGCCCGCCAACCGCCGGTTTCCCAGGGGCCTGTTCCGTGACGGGACCCTGCTGGTCATGGAGAACAACATGATCCCCGGCGCCACCCCCGGTCACCGTCGGGCCACCCGCACACTCCTCCGGGTCACCGACAGCGGGACCCTGGTGGACACCGTCCTGGCCTTCCCGGATATGGAGTATCGGGCCGGGGAGACCGGCCCCCCCGTGCCAGTCCCCTTCGGCCTCCGGAGCGCCTGGCACCTGCATCAGGACCGGCTCTACGTGGCGCCGGGGGATGCCTTCCGGGTGGATGTCCACGATGCCGACGGGACCCTGCTGCGGAGCCTCCGGACCGACCGGGAGCGCCGGCCTGTGCCCCCGAAGCAGGCCCGGGAGGAGGAGGACCGTCAGACCCACCGGGGGCTCCCGGAGACCCCGGCGTCGGAGCTCTTCCCCGCCCATGGCAACGGGATCCGGGTGGGCCCCGACGGCCACGTCTGGCTGGAGCACTTTGCCGTTGCCGGAGACAGCGTCGGGCTCTGGGGGGTGTTCGACCCGGACGGCATCTTCCTGGGGGATGTGGAGGTGCCGCGGAACTTCCAGGTGATGCAGGTGGGGCGGGGGGAGGTGCTGGGGGTGTGGATGGGAGCGATGGACGTGCCCGGCCTCCGGGTCTATGCGGTGGGGCCGGATGCGTAGCTCCGATCCCGTCACCCGCGGGGAACTGGCCCTGATCCTGGACCGGGCCTCGGCTCTGGAGCAGACCGCCGATGAGGAGCTGTCCCGGGAGGAGGCGGAGCGGATCGCAGCCGAGGTGGGAGTCTCTCCCGAAGACTTCCACCGGGCTCTGGCGGAGGTGCGGGCCTCCCGACCGGGACGGGGCAGTCTGCTGGGCCCCCCCGCCACCCTCTCCATGGTTCTGCAGATCCAGACCCGGCCCCCGGGCGACGACATCGTCCGGGCCATGGTGCATGGCCAGGCCATCCTGCCCCAGTACCAGGCCAGGATCGAGGAGGTGGCCCCCGGTATCTGGCGTTCCGCAACGCGCGACACCCTCCTCCAGGTCTCCACCGGCGAGGCCGGGACAGAGGTGGTTGTGACGATCTCCCGCCCCAGGTCCAAGGCATGGATGATCCTGTTCGGGGCGGGGGCCGGGGCCTTCATCGGGTCGCAGTTGGGAGCCCTGCTGTTGGTGGGACTGGTGGGAACGCTGGGTGCATTCGGCGCGATCATCGCCGCCGGCGGGGTGGCGGGACTGGCTGCAGGCCTCTGGGTGGGCGCATCCACCTGGCGCAACACCGCCCGATCCCTCCAGGACCGGATGATGCAAGCGGCGGATCGAGTCCGGAGTGAACTGAGTCCATGAGAGGGATATCTTCGGTCGCCCTCGTACTCGGTGTCTTCCTCCTGGGGTGCGACGCAGCCGATCCACAACCTCCGACGATCCGGGCCGACAGCGCCGGCGTGCAACTGGTCCACTCCACCGCCCCCGCCGGGGAGGAACGCACGGTGGGTGCGGCGCCTGTGCTGGAAGTCCGGTCGGACCCCTCCGATCCGGCCTCGGTGCTCTTCCAGGTGGTGGGGGTGGAGGTCCTCCCGGATGGGGGGGTGGCCATCGCCAACCTGGGGGACAACACGCTCCGCCTCCACGCATCCGACGGCCGCCTGGTGTGGCGGGCCGGGGGAAGCGGCGAGGGGCCGGGGGAGTTCACGCAGCTCAGGGGGATCGCTCGTGTCGACGAGGGACTCCTGGCCTGGCAGCCCCTTCCCCGGCCGGCCCACGTGTTCGACCTGGAGGGGCGGTGGCTCAGGTCGGCACCCATGCCGGCGGGGCAGGGCCCCCACGTCCGTGGGGTCCTGACCAGTGGGGCGATGGTGGCCACACTCCGGGCCGGGTCGTCGCCGCTGGTGGCGGGGCTCCAGGAGGTGGCGTTGGTCCGGGGTGACAACGGGGCCTCGGACACGCTCGCGGTGCTTCCCACCGTCCGCACCGTGGACATCCCTGGGCTGCGGTTTTCCGAAGCGCAGGCCCTGGGACCGGTCCTCCATGTGACAGCGGGGGACAGCCTCGTCTACGCCTCCTTCTCCGAGGCATGGGATATCGGTGTGTGGGGCCCCGGAGGCATGCTCCGCCGGATCCGCCGGGCGTGGGAACCGGTGCCAGTGGATCCGGCACACCGGCGCGCCTACCGGGAGATCCTGGCCGCGGCGGGTGGCGACGATCCCCGGATCCAGCACTCGTACCGGCTCCTGGCGGAGGGGATGTCGTTTCCGGATCACCACCCCGCCCATGCCCGACTCCTGGCGGCAGCAGACGGCGTGCTGTGGGTGGAGCGGCCGCAGACGGAGCCGCCGTGGAGCGAGGAGATCGACGTGCCCCCGCTTCCGGGGGTCTGGGACCTCTTCGGAGAGGACGGTGCCTGGCTCACCACGGTCCACCTCCCCGCCCGCTTCCGCCTGATGTGGGCCGGGGGGGACCGGGTGGCGGGAGTGGCGAAGGATGACCTGGACGTGGAGTCGGTGCAGGTGTGGCGGCTGGAGGCGAAGTAGGGGGCCGACCGGGTTGGACGCCGGAAGTGGCCTGAGTCGGCCCTGACCCGCCGACCGCAGGATGGAGAGGAGTTCAGGGGGCGTTACGACGGGAAGGGGCGGTTCCTCACCCCCCCGCCGCCACCTGCCGGAACATGGCCGCCATCTCCCCACGGGTCCGCTCGATGCAGAAGCGGCTGGCCACACTCGCCGCCTCCCGGGTCTTCTCCTGGAGGAGCCCCGGATCGGTCATGAGGCGCTCCAGATGCCCTGCGAGCTCTGCGGGATCATGGGGATCGTGCAGGAAGCCGCCCCCCTGGGTGAGGATCTCCACCGGCCCCCCCGCGTTGGCGGCCAGGACGGGGGTGGTGGTCCCCAGCGCCTCCACCACCACCAGTCCGAAGGGCTCCGGAATGACCGATGCGTGGATGGCCACGTCTGCGGCGGAGAAGATCTCCGGGACATCCTCCCGATGGCCCAGGAGCGCCACGTGGCCGGCGAGGCCATGCTCCGCGATGGCGGCCCGGACCTCTTCCACATAGTCGTGGTCCTCCTCCCCCCAACCACCGGCCAGAAACAGCCTGAAGCGCCCCCGCAGCGACTCCGGAAGGAGGGCCACCGCCCGCACCACCTGCACCTGCCCCTTCCACCTCCGGATGGTGCCGGCCATGGCCGCCAGGAAGTGGTCGCCGGGGATTCCCAGGGTGTGGCAGAGGGCCGACCGGAGGGTGGCGCGACGTGCCGGGTCCGGAACGCGGGAACGGTCAAAGCCATTGTAGATGATCTGGACCCGACCCCGGGGGAGGGAGGTGGCCAGCGGGGAGTCACCCACGTAGCGACTCACCGGAATCACCCGGGAGTACAGGCGGGCGGCCTGGCGGACCACCGGTCCCGGAGCGACCCGGGCATCGCCCCGCATGCTGGCCACGCAGGGGATCCCCAGCGAACGGGCCGCCGGGAGCCAGTCGTCATATCCGTGGAGTGGCGAGTTGTTCAGGTGGACGAGGTCCACCCTCAGGGAGGCCAGGAGGCGGCGACGGCGCCAGATGGCGGCCAGGGCGTCCATAGACCGCCTGAACCGCCCTGCGGTGATTCTGAGGTTCCGCTCCCTCCGCCGGGGAGCTTCCCAGACGATGACCTCGGCACCGGCCTTCTCGAATTCCGGGATGAGGGCGTTCCTGGCGTAGAAGAGCACGGTGGGCTGGACCCCCCGCTCCGGGAGCCCCCGGACCAGGTCCAGGAGACTGCGATGGGAGCCTCCGTGCGTACCGTCCTCGGCGGCCTCCACATGGAGGGTTCGGATGGGTGGAGCCATGGCGGGGATCCCTCCGGCGGTGAAGTCGGGCGAGCGGGCCCGGGGGGTGGGGGGGGATGATCATGAATGATCAAGATCGTAGGCCCCAGCGACACTCCCGGTTCCACCGCCCCATTTCCGGCAATCCGAGCCGATTCAACCGCCCCTTCGGGTGGGCTGGGACGGAACCCAGGGCCGACGGATATTCCACCACGTCCGCACAGGGCGCCGGAAGGGGTAGTGAGGCGACGCCGCGACCGCACCCTTGCCCTGGTTCCGGGACCCGTGGTGCCCCGGAGTCCCTGGGCTGCTTCCTCGGTCCTGGGGGCGGTGCTGGGGCGGCGGCGGGGACCAGAAACCCATTGGGACCCGTCGGGGCCGCCGGGGGTGTAGATCCTTCATTCCCGGCGGAGAGTCCAGTCGACTGAACCGGAGCCGAACGATGTGCCACAACAAGACGATGTGTCACAAGAAGACGATGCGCCACAAGAAGATGGGGACGAGTACCAGGGGGCTGGCGCTGACACTGGCCCTGCTCTTCACCCTTGGGTGTGGCAGCGAGGAGGAGCTGACCAAGCCGGTGAGCGACTCCATCAACACGATCATGCCTCTTGGCGCCTCGAGGGTGGAGGGCTTCAGGCCTGAGTTCGAGAGCTACCGCTACGAACTGTGGAAGGGGCTCCTGGCGGATGGCTGGACCTTTGATTTCGTCGGGACACGGTCGGACCGTGGGTCCTATCCCCCGGTGGATGGACTCGGCTTCGATGTGGACCATGAAGGAAGGGGAGGGTGGACGTCCGGTCTGATCCGGCGGGATCTGGCGGCCTGGCTGGAGCGAACGGGTGCCCCGGATGTGGTACTCTTCAGCTCTCCCGGCGGGAATGACGCCCTGGAGAACCTCCCCTTTGACGAGACCACCTCGAACATCTCGGCAATCATTGATGTGCTGCAGGCAGCGAATCCCGAGGTGACGGTCATCCTTGAGCTGATGGCCCCCGGTCGCCGGGATGTCATGACCCCCCGGGTCGCCGACTACTTCGATCGACTGCGGGCGTACATGCTGGTCCTGAGTGCCGAGAAGACCACCGGGTCGTCCTCCGTCATCACCGTGGACATGTACACCGGCTTCACCGAAGCCATGCTGGCGGACGACGTGCACTACAATGAAGCAGGTGCCGACTTCATTGCGCAGCGATATCGGCAGGTCCTGGCAGGTGTCCTTCAGGAGGACCCGGAGTGAGGCAGGGGACCGCCAGGGCCCCGGTCTGAAGATGGCCGAGCTCAACTACCACCACCTCCGCTACTTCCGCGCCGTGGCCCACGAGGGGAACCTCACCCGGGCCGCAGAGAAGCTCTTCGTCTCCCAGTCCGCGGTCTCGGTGCAGATCCGGAAGCTGGAGCAGGCGCTGGGGCACGACCTCTTCGACCGGGTGGGGCGGGATCTGGTCCTGACGGAGGCGGGGCGCATCGCCCTGGACCATGCTGATGAGATCTTCTCGGTGGGTCGGCAACTGGTGGACATCCTCCGGGAGCGGGGGCAGGAGCGGGTGGTGCTCCGGATCGGATCCCAGGCCACCCTCTCGCGGAACTTCCAGCTCCGCTTCCTGGAGCCCCTCTTCTCCCGCTCCGACGTGGAGATCGTGGCGCGCTCCGGGACCTTTGCGGAGCTCATCTCGCAACTGGAGGCCCACCAGCTCGATGTCGTGCTGGCCAACTGGGCTCCCCCCAGGGATCACGCCACCCGCTGGGTGGCCCACACCATTGCCTACCAGGGGCTGAGCCTCATCGGGCGGCCGGAGGGGGAAGGGCGACCGGAAGTGGACGGGGGGGCAAACCGGCCGGACCGCCTACCCGGGGACGCCGGGGCGGGGGACCACCGGGAGGAGGAGGGGGGCGCGCCCGCGGGGGAGCTGGCGGATCTTCTGGAGGGCGCCCCGCTGATCCTGCCGGCCCGGGAGAGCAGCGTCCGGGTGGGCTTCGACGCCCTGGTGGACCGGATGGATCTCCGCATCACCGTTGCCGCCGAGGTGGACGACATGGCCATGCTCCGGCTCCTGACCCGGCAGGGGGTGGGGCGGGCCGTGATCCCCCCCATCGTGGTGCGGGACGAGCTGGCCTCCGGCGAGCTGGTGGAGCTGGCCCACCTTCCCGGGCTCCGGGAGACCTTCTACGCCATCACACCCTCCCGGCGCTTCCCGAACCCCCTCCTCCGGGAGCTGCTGGAGGCGGCCCCCCTGGGGGAGGAGGAGGGGTGAGGGGGAGGTGGTCCTCGCCGTCCCCGGTCCCCCCGCTCTGTTCCCCTACTCCCCCTGTCCCAGCGAGTAGCCCCGTTCTCCGTCGAAGCGGTACAGGTGCTCGGTCTTGATCACCTCCGCCGAGGTGCCCCCCACCGCTGCCAGCAGCTCCACGATCTGCAGGAAGGTGGCGTCGCCCTCGTCCTGCCGCAGGAACCGGCACCGCCAGTGGTCGGTGAGGAAGGTCTCGGGGAAGCCGTCGGGATAGACCTTCACCCCCCGGTTCGTGAGCATCTTGAGCTTCCACCCCAGCGGCGCGGCAGCGGCCTGCAGCTCCTTCCCCAGGCGATCGGGGTTCCGGTCTCCGTCGGCCCACTCGGTGAAGATGTCGATCCCCTCCAGCGTCTTCACCTGCCGGGGCATGGGGCGGGCCGTGATCCGGATTCCCCCGCCTGAATAGCGACGGGGCCGGAGCACTTGCGGCTCCTCTCCCAGGCGCTCGATGACCGCCGCCGCAAAGTCCTGGGTGCCCACCCGGCGGGTGCTTCGCCCCTCGCCATGGATGTCACCGGTGTGCACCCCGTCCTCCAGCGTCCGGAGCCAGGCGTTCATGATCCGGGATCCCGCCTCGCTCTCCCCCATGTGCACCAGCATCTGGACGGCCCCCAGGAGGAGTCCGCTGGGGTTGGCGATCCCCTGTCCGGTGATGTCCGGCGCCGACCCGTGGACCGCCTCGAACATGGCGTGCCGCTCCCCCACGTTGGAGGAGCCCCCCAGCCCCACGGAACCGGTGAGCTGGCTGGCCACGTCCGAGAGGATGTCGCCGTAGAGGTTCAGGGTGACGATGACATCGAAGGCATCGGGCTCGGTGGCCAGGCGGGCCGTCCCGATGTCGATGATCTGGTGCTCGGACTCCAGATCGGGGTACTCCGGGGCGATCTCCCGGAAGACCTGGTGGAACAGGCCGTCCGTGAGCTTCATGATGTTGTCCTTCGTCATGCACGTGACCTTCCGCCGCCCATGGGCCCGGGCGTACTCGAAGGCGTAGCGCACGATCCGCTCGGTTCCCGGGCGGGTGATGAGCTTCAGGACCTGGGTGACCTCCTGCGTCTGCCGGTGCTCGATCCCCGCATACAGGTCCTCCTCGTTCTCCCGGACGATGACCACGTCCATCTCCGGGTGGGGGGAGGGCACCGCCGGCGCGTAGGCCTGGGAGGGACGCACGTTGGCAAAGAGGTTCAGCGACTTCCGGATGGTGACGTTCAGGCTCTTGTATCCGCCCCCCTGTGGGGTCGTGATGGGGGCCTTCAGGAAGACCGGATTGCGCCGGATGGTGTCCCACGCCTCCTCCGGGATCCCGGAGGTGTGCCCTGCCAGGAAGGCGTGCTCGCCGATCTCCACCAGGTCGTAGTCCGGAAGGGCGCCGGCCGCATCCAGGATGCTGAGGGTGGCGTCCATGATCTCGGGGCCGATACCATCACCACGTGCCACGGTGATGCGAGGGGAGGAGTTCATCAGGGAGACGTTCCCGGTGCTGGGGTCGCGGACAGGGCGAAAGGCCGTGGAAGCCATGGAAACTCGGCTGAAGGGCCCCTCTGTTCAACCCGTAGCCATCCTGAAGGGCGGTTGAGGCAGGACCCTGGTCGGTTCCGGAGGCGGCGCGCAAGGAGACGATGACGATCTACAGGGCAAACCGGAGGGGGGTCTTCCCCTGGCTGCTGGCCGTGTCCATCCTGGGCCCGCTGGCGTCCATCCCCTTCCTGGGGGGGGGCGGGTGGGGGCGGGCCGTCCCGTTGCTCCTCCTCTGGTTGCCGGCGGTACTGCTGGGGTGGATCTACCTGAGCACCGGGTACCGCATCGAAGGGGGGCACCTGGTCTACCGTTCCGGCTTCCTCCGGGGACGCATCCCCATCGATGGGATCCAGGAGATCGTCAGTGGAACGACCCTGTGGGCGGGGACGAAGCCCGCTCTGGCCCGGAACGGAATGATCATCCAGTACGACGGGTACGGTCAGGTATACATTGCCCCGGAGAGCAACCAGGAGCTGATCGCCCACCTGCTGGAGCTGAATCCCCGGATCCAGGTGACGGACAAGGGGGGTGGAAGGCCGCCCCCGTCCGAGCCGCCTGCGAGGGAGTGGGGAGATGCTCCCGCTCCCGCCACCCCCCGAAGTGGAACCCCCCTGGAGTGACAGTCAACATGCGCCTCCCCGCCCTGGCGTTCCTCCTCACCGTACTGGCTCCCGCCCTGCCGGCGCTGGCCCAGTCCCCCGGCGACGCCCTCCCCCGGGACTCCATCGCCGCCCGACTGGCGGAGCTGAACCGGATCCACACCCCCGAGGGGATCGAGGTGCTGGAGCCGGTGGAGGTGAACGGCTCCACCCAGTGGATCTCCATCCGGGGACTCAACCGCGGCAATCCCATCCTCCTGTTCGTGCACGGGGGGCCCGCCAGCCCCATGCTGGGGATGAGCTGGGCCTACCAGAAGCCGTGGGAGGACTTCTTCACGGTTGTGAACTGGGACCAGAGGGGGGTGGGGAAGAACTACAGTGCGGCGGACACGGCCCGGATCGGCCCCACCATGACCGACGAGCAACACGTCCGGGATGCGGAGGTGGTGGTGCGCCACGTGCTGGAGCGGCTGGGACAGGATCGGCTCATCCTCATGGGCTATTCCTGGGGCACGGCGTTCACTCCCCGCCTGGTGATGGACCATCCCGAGCTCTTCCATGCCTGGGTGGGAGTGGGGGTGGTGGCCCGGGGCGAGGGGGCGGAGGCGGCGCTGCATGCCCGGGTGCTGGAGCTGGCCCGGCTGTCCAATGACGCCACCGCCATCCGGGAGCTGGAGGCCATGGAGCCCTATCCGGGACCAGGGCCCTTCAGCGTGGACCGGGCGCTGGCGGTGCGGCGATGGGTGCGGATGTACGACGGAGGCTGGTACGGGAAGCCGGATCTGGACCTGTACTTCACCCTGAACGACTGGGGCGACGCCTACACGGTCCAGGAGCTGGCCGGGCTGGACGAGGGGAGCCAGTGGGGGGCCCGGCGCATCGCCTCCACCGGCTTCACCGCCCTGGACGCCACGGGCCCCGTCCGCTTTCCCGTTCCGGTGGTCTTCCTGATGGGGCGCTACGATCTCCACACCCCCTACGCCTCTGCGGAGGCCTTCTTCCAGCGCATCGAAGCCCCCGGAAAGACCTTCGTGACCTTCGA
>Ga0076930_101051_pt1 | contig 17591 bp, 12 predicted proteins | sample HotLakConsoUCCRE_FD_71149 | JGI IMG/M metagenome (GOLD analysis project Ga0076930, IMG submission 71149) | Hypersaline microbial mat communities from Hot Lake, Washington, USA - Hot Lake Consortium UCC-RE (version 3) (version 3) ...
GCAGGGTCGCATCACTGCGGTGACCCACGCCACCTACCACCGGATCCGCTGACCCACGGGGTCGGGGGGGCTCCGGCACGGAGCCCCCCCGCCGCGCCCCCGGGCCCTTCTCCGCAGGAGGGCCCTGCGGGATGAGGGCCGGCGCTCCGCTCCGGGATTGCCTTGCCCCCCGCTCTCCCTCCCCCGTAGTTTCTTCTCCCTTCCGGGCTCCGGGCATCCTTCACGGCGCCCCCGGGTACCATCTGGCGTTCCGGGTCGCCCCCCTTCGCCCCCACGAAGTCGCGACCGTGTACTACTCCCGGCGGGAGCACCGGTCGGTGCCTCGAAGCCCGGCCGTCCCGTCCTGACCACGAGGCTCCTTCCCGTGTCCCTTCCCCTGCATCGCCCCCTCCTCGTCGCGGCCCTCCTCTCCCTTCCCGGGGGACTGCTGGAGGCGCAGACGGAAACCCGGACCGTCCGCCCCGGCGCCCCGGGAGAAGCCGCCCAGGCGCTGACGGCGGCAGAAGTGGAAGGGGTGACCCACCCCACCCATACGGAAGCGGACATCGTCTTCATGCAGGGGATGCTGGTCCATCACGCCCAGGCCATGGTCATGACCGGTCTGGTGGCCGAGCGGACCGGTTCACGGAACATCCGTCTCCTGGCCCAGCGGATCGAGCTCTCCCAGGGGGACGAGATGCGCCTCATGGAGCGATGGCTCCAGGAGAGGGGTGCAGAGGTACCCGCCACGTCAGGGGCCATGGACCATGGCACCATGGATCACGGCGCCATGGGCCACCACCCCGCTCCCGCTGCGGACCCCCATGCCGGACACGGGGGGATGGCCGACGCTTCTCCGGCCCAGCCCCCCATGCACGGGATGCTCTCGGAGGAGCAGTTGGACGCGCTCCGGGAAGCCAGGGGAGCCGGGTTCGACCGGCTCTTCCTCCAGGGGATGATCCAGCACCATGAAGGGGCCATCGTCATGGTCCGGGACCTCTTCGCGAGTCCGGGATCAGGGCAGGAAGAGGAGATCTTCACCTTCGCCTCCCATGTGGAGGCGGACCAGGACATCGAGATCCGACGCATGCAGGGTATGCTTCGCTCGATGCGCTGAGCCGGGACACCGGAGTGTCCCGACCACCCCCCACATCCAATGAGGTCAATGCCGTAAAGACAGGGAAGTCTGCAATGCAATGGACGGAAGGAGCCCTCCCGGCGCTGGCGGGAATGGTCCTCCTGGGGGGAGCGGTGATGGCTCCGCTGGGAGCCCAGGAGCGCCCCGAGTCGTCGGCGGCGGCGGGTCCGGTGTGGGAATGGGATGCCAGCGACCCCCGCATCGGCCTCCGGGCGGGGCTCCACGATGCCGGTGAGGCGAGCTGGAACATGCGCCTGGTGGCCAACCTCCCCCGCCCCGAAGGCTTCTCCACCAACTCGGACCTGGCCTTCAGCGGCGACCTGGTCTTCATGGGGAACTACAACGGGTTCAATGTCTACGACATCTCGAACCCCCGGAGCCCCTCCAGCCGCCTCTCGGTGCTCTGCCCGGGGAACCAGGGGGACATCTCGGTGCACGGAAACCTCCTCTTCCACTCCGTGCAGGCGGCCTCGGGGCGGCTGGACTGCGGTACGGAGGGGATCGAACAGGAGGTGAGCCCGGAGCGCTTCCGGGGGGTCAGGATCTTCGACATGACCGACCTGGACAACCTGGTTCAGGTGGCCGCGGTGCAGACCTGCCGGGGCTCCCATACCCACTCGCTGGTTTCCCGCCCGGGAGACGACGAGAATATCTACGTCTACGTGTCGGGGACCAGCTCCCCCCGCCCTTCGGAAGAGCTTCCCGGCTGCTCGGACCTGGACCCGGAGCAGGACCCCAACACCTCGCTCTTCCGCATCGAGGTGATCCAGGTCCCCCTGGCCAACCCCGCCGCGGCCCGGGTGGTGAACGAGCCCCGGGTCTTCGCGGACCCGGTCACCGGTGACATCGCCGGGCTCTGGGGGGGCGGCGACCACGGGGAGGGCACCCAGCGGACCTCCCGGACCGCGGCCTGCCACGACATCACCACCTTCCCGGGGATCGGGATGGCGGGTGGGGCCTGCTCCGGCAACGGGATCCTCTTCGACATCACCGATCCGGTGCAGCCCAACCGGGTGGATGAGGTGGTGGATCCCAACTTCGCGTACTGGCACTCCGCCACCTTCAACAACGACGGTACCACGGTCCTCTTCACCGACGAGTGGGGGGGCGGGAGCTCTCCCCGCTGCCGGGACATCGATCCCCCCACCTGGGGAGCGAATGCCGTCTTCCGGATCGTGAACGGGAAGATGCGTCTGGGTGGCTACTACAAGCTGCCTGTGCCCCAGACCTCCCTGGAGAACTGCGTGGCCCACAACGGGTCGCTGGTTCCAGTCCCCGGCCGGGACATCAAGGTGCAGGCCTGGTACCAGGGGGGGATCTCGGTCTTCGACTTCACCGATCCCGGCAACGTCTACGAGATCGCCTTCTTCGATCGGGGTCCCATCAGCGGCGAGTCCATGCAGAGCGGGGGGCAGTGGTCGTCCTACTGGTACAACGGCTACATCTATGGCGCGGAGATGGCCCGGGGGCTGGATGTCCTGGAGCTGCTCCCCAATGAGCACCTCACCCAGAACGAACTCGAGGCGGCCAGGCTGGTGCACTTCGACGAGTTCAACGCCCAGCACCAGCCCAAGCTGGTGTGGCCCGCCACCTGGGTGGTGGCCCGGGCGTACGTGGACCAGTTGGTCCGCGATGGCGACATGGAGCCCGCCATGGCCCGGCGGGTGGAGTCGGAGCTGACCGCCGCCGAGGGGGCCACCGGCGGGGCCCGTGGAGCGGCCTTCGACCGGCTGCTGGCCACGGCGGGGGAGCTGGAGGCCGAGGCGCTGGCGGCGGTGGGCACCGGGCGTCAGGGTGACTTCGCCCGTCGGCGGGTGCTCCTGGCCGGCGTGATCCGGGAGATGAACGGGTCGATGCGGTAGGAGGGACAGGGGGCCCCGTCGGGGCTCCCTGGACCAGACCTGCCAACGGGTCAGGGAAGGGCGCGGGGGCTCCGGGGGTTCACCCCGGGGCCCCCGTTTCCATGTCAGCCCCGGCTCTCTGCAGCCCCCATGGACTCCGGGAGGCCGTGGTTCTCCTCCGCGGCGGCCATCCGCTTCCGGGAGATGACCCCGGAGAGGAGGATGCTCACCTCGTAGAGAAGCACCAGGGGGACCATGAGGAGAACCGTCACGACCATGACGTCCCCGGGACTCAGGATGCTGGAGACAAGGAGGGCCACCACGAAGGCGTGCCGCCTCTTCTTCCGGAGGAAGGCGGGGTTCACGATCCCAAGGGAGGAGAGGACCATCACCACCACCGGGAGCTCGAACACCACACCGAAGACCAGCATCAGCCCCATCACGAAGCCCAGGGTGGCCTGCACCTCCATCATCCCCCGCAGATACTCGGTCTGGAAGCCCTGCAGGAAGGTGAGGCTCAGGGGGATGGCGAGGAAGTACGCCAGGGCAACCCCTGCCGCGAAGAGGAGCACGGCGAAGAGGATGACCGGGAGGATGGCTCCCCCCCCTCGGTCCATCCGCTTCCGGAGGAAGGCCCTGAGATGGAAGAGGGCCACCGGAGCCGCCACAAGCGCCCCCACCAGAGCCGCCAGCTTCAGCGTAATGAAGAAGGGGTCGGTGGGAGAGAGATAGATGAGGCGGAAGTCCTCCCCGTAGGCCTCCCTCAACGGAGCAAACAGGATCCGGAGGGCCCGGTAGCGCTCCACCACCACCCACCCCACGACGGTACCCAGGAGCCCAGCCCCCGCCACCCAGAAGAGGCGGCGCCGGACCTCCTCGAGGTGATCCAGGAGGCTCCCCCCGACTTCGGGCGGCGCGTCAGTGGTGGGCATTGGGTGGTGTCCGGGCTTCAGGGGCCCACCCTCCCCTCCATCGGAGGGGGGGTGATGACGAGGGGTGGGCGAAGGCCCTGAAGTTGCCAGCGGAGAGGTGGGGGGGGAAGACCCGGGGAGGGAAAAGGCCCCCTCCCCGGGCCTCCTGGCCCCCCGGGACTACCGGGCCAGCGCCTCCAGGCGGGCACGGGCCTGGGCGTAGCGGGCCTCCAGCCGGGGGATCTCGTAGCCCTGGTAGCCGATCCTCACCCGGTTCTCCGCCAGCCGCAGGGCCTCCAGCAGCTCCCCGGCGGAGCGGCGCAGCGCTCCGGGGTCCGTGCTCCCCCGCTCCCCGATCCAGGTGGGGCTGCTGTGGGCGAAGGGGTACTGGGCCATCACCGGCCATGCAGGCCGGCCTCCGTGGGCCCGGGCCGCCACCCACCCTCCGGCAGGGAGACGGACGGTCCCCTCCAGGACCCGGGCGCCGGGTCCTGCCAGCCCCGGGAGTCGCTCCACCACCTCCCCATTCACCACGATCTCCACATGGTCCACCGCCACCGGGGAGCGGAGATCGATCCGCCAGCGGACCTCACCCGGGGCGATCACCTCACCCGGACCCTGCCAGTCCGGTTCCCCCCCTGCCATGGCGAAGGTGGCGTCCAGGTAGGGCCCGGTGCTTGTGAAACTCCGCCCCTCCCGGAGCCGATCCAGGTAGGTCCCCCAGTCCGTGGCCCCCTCCATCTGCACGAAGACCCGGGTGGAGCCCACCGCCATGGTCCGATAGAAGTTGGTCATGACGTCGGAGCCGGCGTTGGCAGCCAGGGGGATGCCCAGGTTCAGGATCCGGTACCAGAGCTCGGCCGTCCCCAGGTCGTCGGTCCAGAGGCAGACCAGCTCGATGGCATCCAGGGTGCCCAGCACCGCATCGGGGATGAAGCCCACCGGGATCATTCCCTGGGACCCCTCCGCGAAGGGATTCCGGCCGGAGACGGGGTGCACGTAGGTCCCCATCCCCCCCTGGGCCCGGGCAAACTCCAGCGGCTCGGCGTTGGGGCGGTCGTCCCCGGCGTAGACCTGGTAGCCGGGGCCCCACACCCAGGGCCAGAAGAGGTCCCGGGTCCCCATCAGGGCGATGTGCCCCAGGAAGTGGGAGCGCACCTCCTGACCGAAGGCGACGAAGGGCGCCCGTCCGGACATCCCCCGTCCCCAGAACTCCTGTTCCAGGAATCGGTTGTGGAGGTTGGCCACCAGGGGGGTGGCGGCGTCCAGCCCCTCCGCCTCCACCTGCAGATCCAGGGTGGAGGGGGCGTTCAGGAAGGGACCCCCGTAGTTCAGGTGGAAGTGGTGCTCGCCGTTCATCCACCCTCCCTCCCCTGCCGCCCAGAGGGGCTCCATCTCCAGGACCAGCTCCGTGACCCCTCCGGGTGCCACCTCCACCGTCCGCCGCGCCGCAGGGGTGGCGAACCCGTGCACCCCGGTCACCGTGGCGGGGCCGGCGGGAAGCTCCACCTCCACCACCCCGGGGGTGTAGAAGAAGACCACCCCGTTCTCCCCGTCGAAGCGGGGCTGCCCCTGTTCGGGGAGGGCCGGGTGGCCCTGTCCGTCCAGCACGTTCAGCCGGGCCGCCACCGCACCGCCCCCCCCGGAGGCCGTGGTGCGGATCCGGAGCCGCCCGGTGGGCTCACCCCACTCCCACACCGCCGGCTCCACCGGCTCCGGCCGTCCCCCCGCCGAGGGGATGCGGTAGAGGGCCATGGAGCCCTCCGGGGTGGAGTGGGAGAAGTAGACGGAGGCGCCGTCCGGGCTCCAGCCGGGGGCCAGGGGAAGGCCTTCCCCCCGGGTGAGGAGGACCGGCAGGGTGGGGACGGAGACATCCATCAGCCGCAGCTCCCAGGCGTCGGCCGTGGGCCAGTTCACCGCCACGGTCCGACCGTCGGGGCTCAGCGCGGGGGCCGCCTGGCTGGCAATGCTGGACTCCAGGAGGAGCTGCTCCTCCCCGGTGGCCAGGTTCCGCATCCGGACCTGGTCCCTCCCTCCCGCCTTGGAGAGGTAGAGGAGGTGCTCCCCGTCGGGGTGGGGCTGGGGGAGGCGCTGGACCCCCCGCTCCTCCGTGAGGCGCCGCTCCGCCCCGTTGGAGAGATCCATCGCCCAGAGATCCGGTGTCCCCTCCCGCGCGGAGCTGTAGTAGAGGGTGCTCCCATCCGGAGAGAAGACCGGGTCCAGGTCGATGGCGGGGCTGTCCAGGGTGCGGAGTACCCTCCCGTCGGTGGCGCCCACCACCACCACGCTGGTCTCCGCTCCGGTGTCCCGGACCAGGGCGATGCGGCTCCCGTCCGGGGACCACCGGGGGCGGAAATCCATGTCCGCCCCCCGGGTGAGGCGTCGGGCCACCCCCGACTCCAGCTCCAGGACCCAGATCCACCCCCGGGAGGAGAAGGCCAGCCGGCGGCCGTCCGGCGACGGGGCGGGATCCATCACCCCGGTGGAGAGGGTGGGGAGCTCATAGCCCTCCAGGTACACGTGGTGGCCGTAGCCATCCACCTTCGGGTAGCGGTTGGTCCACTGGGCCTCGGTGGGGGAGGCGAGCAGGACCAGCGCCAGCACCACCCCGGCCACTCCAGCCATCCGGGCCGTCCAGATCCCCCCGGCGCGGCCCATCTCAGCGCTCCCCGGGGCGGTAGGTCCGCCGGGCTGCTGCCTCCACGTCCTCCCGGTAGAAGTGCACCGGCCGCAGGTTGCCGGTGGCGTAGCGTCCCGCCTGGTCCCTGAAATGGGGGGAGGCGGGGTCGTTGTTCAGCCCCCCTGCGGTGACGGCCACAGCCTGCACCCGCTCGCCGAACTCCACCACCGCCACGAAGCTGTTCCCGCTGGTCCCGTACCACTTCTTCGAGTCGTTCCGGGGGGCGGCGCCGAAGGAGGCCAGCGACCCCCAGCGGGCGGAGGTGAAGCCCACCGGGGTGGAGACCCCTTCATCGTCGAAGGGGTGGTCGATGTCCCCGGTGAGGCGCTGGAAGCGGTTGATCTCCCCCCAGGGGGTCCGCCAGTCGCCGAAGTCCTCCGTGAGCCGCTCCGAAGCCGCCCCCAGCGCCTCCAGCCGCTGCTGGGCCGTGGTCCGGGTGGCGGCATACTCGTAGACGTCCACCCCGGCCTCCCGGGCATCCCCCTGGATCTGCCCAAGGAGCTCCGTCCCCCAGAAGACCGCCAGCGCCGTGGGGATCGACTCCGTGCCCCACCGGAAGTCCCATTCCCGGAGGAGCTGCACATGCTCTGCCGTGGCGGTCTTCAGCTCGCTCCCCGCCGGCAGCCCGTCCCACCCCTGCACCAGGGGGGGGACCATCTGGGCGAAGGCCGGGAGGTAGTTGCTGTAGGCCGCCGCCCTGAGCCCCTCCATGGTGAAGTCATCCGCCCCCTCCAGGAGCATGAGGGCGTGGATCCCCCTGGGATTCTCGGTGCCCCGATCCATGTACGACGGGAAGTCCGACTGCCGCGGACTGGCAGAGCCCGAGGCCGACCAGGTCCAGTTGTTGGTGCAGAAGGCCCACCCCGTGGATGGGTTGATGGAGTTGGGGGACTCCTCGATGGTGTGGACCCCCTGCCAGTCGGTGGCGGGATCACTCCCCTCCACCGGCCGGGTGTAGTCGAAGGCGGTATCCCGAACCGGGACGAAGTTCGAATGGAGGTAGGCGATGTTCCCCTCCGCATCGGCGAAGAGGGTGTTGTTGGAGGAGTTGGTGTGGGTCCCCATCACCTCCAGGTACTCGTCCAGGTTGGCGGCCTTGGTCCGGGAGAAGGACTGGATCAGCGCCCGGAGGGGCTCCTCCATGAGGGCCACGCTCACCCATCGCCCATCCACCTCCCGCACCATGGGACCCCGGTGGGTCCGGTACGCCGTGAAGGTCCGCTCCCCCATCCCCCCTTCGGCGGTGCGGTAGCGGATCACCACCTCCCGGGTCTCCAGCGGCCGCTCCTCGTCGCCGTAGACGTAGTGCAGCCCCCCGTCCCGCTCCACCACGGTCTCCAGGAACTCGTCGATGTTGTCCACCGAGCTGGAGGTGTGCATCCAGCCGGCCGTCTCGTTGAACCCCTGGTAGATGAAGAACTGCCCCCAGGTGAGGGCCCCGTAGGCGTTCAGCCCCTCGTCGCTCACGACCTGGGCCTCGTGGCGGAAGAAGAAGGAGGTGTGGGGGTTGATCAGGAGGAGGGCATTGCCGTTGACGGTGTTCTCCGGCGCGATGGCGATCCCGTTGGAGCCCACCGGCTCCAACTCGGGATCGGGGGTCACCAGGGCGCTGGCGACCTGCCCGGCCACCCGGAGCCCCTCCTCCCCCTGCCCCAGCGCTCCCCGGGCCCCATCCATCCCCTCGTAGAAGGCCTGCAGCTCCCGGAGGTTCACCCGCTCGATGTCTCCGCCGATGCTCCCCTCGCTGAAGGTGAGGGCCATCCAGGGCTCGAAGCGGGTCAGGACCCGGGGCTGGACCTCCGGATGGGTGTGCAGGAAGTAGTTCAGCCCGTCGGCCCACCCGTCCATCAGCGCCTGCAACCACTCCGGGGCCTCCGCGTAGAGGGTCTGCATCTCCACCGGGTCGATGAAGAGCTGCATCCGGAGATCCCTCCAGATGGCCTCCTCCCCCTCTGCCTCGGCCAGCCGCCCCTGGGAGTTGAGGAAGTTCTCCTCGATCCGGGGGAAGTCGTCCTCCGCCTGCGCGTACATGAGCCCGAAGACCGCATCCGCGTCGGTGGGGGCGTAGATGTGGGGCACCCCCCAGTTGTCCCGGATGATGGTGACGTTGGCGGCCCGGGCCTCCCAGGCGGCCACCTCGCCGGAGGAGCTTCCCCCCCCGGAACAGCCACCGAGGAGGAGGAGGGTCAGGACGAGGACGAGATTGCGTCGGAGCATGGACGGCAACGGGGGCACGGGGAGTGGAGCTGGAACGAGGTGTTGCGGGAACCTACGGGCCCGACGGCGGCACGGTCCAGCCCGGCATGGGCCCCGCACCCCCCGGATCACCCCCTGCGCACCCCTCCGGCCCGGGCCCGGACCCTGGAGGCCCGGACGGTGAGGAAGGAGACCCCCAGGATCCGCCCGGCCAGGAGCGCCGAGAAGGCGGCCGTGACCCCCATCCACCCCAGCCCCCACCCCAGGAGGGGGAAGAGGAGGGCGATCCCCGCCACTTCCAGGACCGTGGCCAGGGTGATGGGCCGGGTGTGACGGGCCTGCACCAGGAGCGCCCGCTGGAAGGCCAGGACCACCGCCAGCGCCGGGAGGAGCACCGCCACCCGGGCCGGGGTCACCGCCCGTTGCGCCAGCTCCGGAGGGAGACCCGCCACCCGCTGGAACCAGACATCCGCCAGCGGCGTGAAGGTGAGGGCCGCCATGGAGAGGAACCCGAAGAGGGCCAGCCCCGTGGCAAACCGGGCCAGTTCCCGGGCGTGCTCCCCCCGCTTCCCCACCAGGGCAATGGCGGCCTCCTGGAACGAGAGCCCCAGGGCGTTGAAGAGGAATGTGAGCCCCATCACCACCGGAAAGAGCGCCAGCGACTCCACCGGAAAGGGGGATCGGCCCATGAAGAAGGTCAGCAGGGGCTGCGTGGTGAGCCCGATCAGGGAGGTGAGGGCCAGGGGGTAGTAGAAGCGGGCGATGGAGCGGAAGTCCAGGGGGGTGTCCGCCTCCTCGCCGACTCCCACCGGGCTCACGCCCCCCGGCTGCCCTCCGCCTGCGGAGTCCGCCAGCAACCCCCGCACCACCTCCGCCGCCATCCCCCGGGCCACCAGCGCCTCCACCACCACCCCCGCCGACAGCGCCGCCGCCCCCACCCAGACCCCGGGGATCCCCGTGCCCGCCAGGAGGAGAGCGGTGGCCGCCATCCCCAGAAGGCGGATCCCCGTGCCATACGCCACCCGCCGGGTGCGCCCGGACCGGATCAGGAGGCCATGGAGGAAGCGGCGGTAGCCGATGGCCGCAGGCCAGGGGAGGAGGAGCCACAGCGCCCCGTACGCCAGCTCCGCCACCGGCTCCGGGAGCCCCACCAGTTCCAGCATCACCACCCGGTAGACGGCGGGGGTGAGCATGACCAGCAGGAGGCCGGTGGAGAGGAGGTTCAGCGCCAGGGCGAAGCGCCGGAGCTTCAGGTAGCTGTGGCGGTCCTCCACCAGGGCGGTGGAGGCGCTCATGAGCATGATCACCGGGGACTCCACCAGGATGGCGAAGGCGAAGGCCACACCGTAGGCGGCGAGGTTGAATGCCGGGTCCGCCAGGCGTGCGATGACCGCCGCAAGGAAGGGTCCCTCCAGCGCCATCATCACCCACTGGAGGGCCAGCGGAATCCAGAAGATGAGGATGGCGCGGGGTGATCGGTCCTGGCTCATCCGGGGGGGCTCGAGGAGGGGAGAAGGGGGGGGATCCACCGCTGCCGGGGAAAGGTAACGCCCCCCTCCACGGCTCCGCGCCGGCCATTCTGGCAGGCTGTGCCCCCCGGGCCGTGTAGCGGATGGCCACGAACAGGGCCAGGAGCGTCAAACCCCCGCCGTTGCTTGCTTCCCGGGACTTGCGCCGCACGCTCTTGCCAAGAATACTTTGCACAGGCCCAGATTGATTTGCGAAAAAGCCCCGCCTCTCCCCCTCCTTCAGGCAGCACTGGAACCCATGCGAACCCCTGCCGAAGCCGAGAGCTTCCTCCGCATGCCCACCTGCACGCTGCTGGCCACCCCCGGATCCGTCCGGGTCCTCAGGGAGCTCTTCTCCGCCGAGGGACCGGTGGCCGTCCGCACCCTGGCGGAGGGCACGCTCCTCACCCCGCAGACCGTCCGCAACGCCCTCGCCGGACTGATGCAGGGGGGACTGGTGGAGGGGCTGGGGGAGGGGCGGAGCCGCCTCTACCGGGCGGATGTGGGGCACCCCCTCTACCTCCCGCTGGGGTCCCTCTTCCAGGCGGAGTTCGAACGGTTCCGGACGGTGATGGACGCGCTGGCCGACGCCGCCGACACGGTGACCCCTCCCCCCCTCTCGGTGTGGGTGTACGGCGCTGTGGCCCGGGGGCACGACCTCCCGGAGAGCGACATGGACGTGGTGCTGGTGGCGGCGGACGACGATGTGGAGCTGGCGGTGGATCGGTTCCGGGAGATGCTCCTCCCCATCCAGGACCTGCAGCGGATCTGGGTGTCGGTGGTGGGGCTCACCCGTTCGGACGTGCGGCGCATGTCCGATGGGGACCGCTGGTGGACCGGGGCCACGGATCCCCATCTCCCCATCTACGGACGACCTCCCCTGGAGCTGGCCCGGGAGCTCCAGCGCACCGGCCGGCCCCGGGACCCCTTCCGGCGGTGAGCGCCCGGGGCAACCCGGATCCTGTGGGTCGCCCCGATCCATTCCGGCCCCGCCCGGGTCCCGCGGACGCCCACTCCCCTCCCTGGCCGCCCTGCCCCCGCTGGCCAGATCGGCCGGGAGGCGTAGAATACCGGAGGACTCCAAACGGGCCTCCCGCCTCCGGGCCACGCCCCGATCCCCCATCGACGAGATGAACCGTGAGCCAGCCTCCCCGTATCCTCTACACCTGGACCGATGAAGCCCCTGCCCTGGCCACCCACGCCTTCCTGCCGGTGATCCGGGCCTTCGCGGGAGCCACGGGCGTGCCGGTGGAGACCCGGGACATCTCGGTGGCGGGGCGGATCCTGGCGGCCTTCCCGGAACGGCTGGGGACGGATCGGCGGGTGGTGGATGACCTGGCGGAGCTGGGACGGCTGGTGGAGAGCCCCGAGGCCAACATCATCAAGCTGCCGAACATCAGCGCCTCGGTGCCCCAGTTGAAGGCGTGCATCGCGGAGCTGCAGGCACAGGGCTACGCCATCCCCGACCACCCCGACGAGCCCTCCACCGACGAGGAGCGGGAGATCCGGGCCCGCTACGACCGGGTGAAGGGGAGCGCGGTGAACCCGGTGCTCCGTCAGGGGAACTCCGACCGCCGGGCCCCCCGCTCCGTGAAGGAGTTCGCCCGGAAGAGTCCCCCTCCCATGAAGCCGTGGCCGGAGGACTCGAAGACCCACGTGGCCACCATGGACCGGGGGGATTTCCGGAGCAACGAGCGCTCGGTCACCCTGGAGGGGGCCACCACGGCCCGGATCGAGCACGTGGCCACCGACGGCGCCGTCACGGTGCTGAAGGATGCCCTCCCCCTGAAGGCCGGGGAGGTCCTGGACGCCTCCTTCCTGAGCCGGAGGGCGCTGGTGGACTTCCTTTCGGAGCAGGTGGAGGACGCCCGGCAGCAGGGGGTGCTGTTCTCGCTGCACCTGAAGGCCACGATGATGAAGGTCTCCGACCCCATCCTCTTCGGCCATGCGGTCCGGGTGTACTTCCGGGAGCTCTTTGCGGAACTGGGGACCACGCTGGAGCGGATCGGCTTCGACGCCGACAACGGCGTGGCCGACCTGGTGAACCGCCTCCGGGACCTTCCGGAGGGGGAGCGGGGAGCCATCGAAGCGGCCCTGCAGACGGCCTATCGTCGGGGCCCGGACCTGGCCATGGTGGACTCCGGCCGGGGGATCACGAACCTCCACGTTCCCAGCGACATCATCATCGACGCCTCCATGCCCCCCATGATCCGGGACGGCGGGAGGATGTGGAACCCCGCCGGGGAGCTCCAGGACACCAAGGCGGTGATCCCCGACTCCAGCTACGCCGGGATCTACGACGTGGTGATCCGGGACTGCCAGACCCATGGCGCCCTGGACCCCGCCACCATGGGGAGTGTCCCCAACGTGGGGCTCATGGCCCAGAAGGCGGAGGAGTACGGCTCCCACGACAAGACCTTCGAGATCGCCGCCCCTGGAACCGTCCGGATCGTGGACGCGGGCGGAACGGTCCTCCTGGAGCACCGGGTGGAGGAGGGGGACATCTGGCGGGCCTGCCAGACCAAGGACGTGGCCATCCGGGACTGGGTGAAGCTGGCGGTTGCCCGGGCCCGGGCCACGGGGGCTCCCGCGGTGTTCTGGCTCAACCGGGACCGGGCCCACGACGCCCAGTTGATCCGGAAGGTGGAGCTGTACCTGAAGGAGCACGACACCCGCGGGCTGGAGATCCACATCCTCTCTCCCGTGGAGGCCATGCGGGTCTCTCTGGAGCGGATCCGCCGCGGCGAGGACACGATCTCCGTGACAGGGAACGTGCTCCGGGACTACCTCACCGACCTCTTCCCCATCCTGGAGATCGGCACCAGCGCCCGGATGCTCTCCATCGTGCCGCTGCTGAACGGGGGCGGCCTCTTCGAGACCGGGGCCGGGGGGTCGGCACCCAAGCATGTGCAGCAGTTCGAGAAGGAGGGGCACCTGCGGTGGGACTCGCTGGGCGAGTACATGGCGCTATCGGCCTCCCTGCAGCACCTGGGAGAGACCTTCGGCAACCCCGGGGCGCTGGTCCTGGGGGACGCCCTCGACGCCGCCACCGCCCGCTACCTGGAGAACTCCCGCTCCCCCGCCTACCGGGTCCACGAGCTGGACAACCGGGGAAGCACCTTCTACCTGACCCTCTACTGGGCAGAGGAGTTGGCCCGCCAGACCGCGGATCCCGCCCTGGCCGAGCGCTTCGCCCCGGTGGCCGCCGCTCTGGGGGAGAACGAGACCCGGATCCTGGAGGAGCTGGATGCGGCCCAGGGGTCGCCCCAGGACCTCGGGGGCTACTACAGGCCTGATCCGGCGCGGGCCGCCGCGGCCATGCGCCCCAGCACAACCCTGAACGGGATCATCGAAGGGATGCACCCGACCTGAGCCACCCGCCCCTCCGGATATGGATTCCCGGGGGAGACCGGGGGGGCGGGTGCGTTCCTCCTCAGGAGAGCCGGAGCCGTCTCGCCGCCGGATGACCCGGAGGGTCCGCCACATGGACCCGGTTCTTCCCCCCCTGCTTGGCGCTGTACATCGCGCAGTCGGCGGCGTGGAGGAGCCGTTCCAGATCGGGGTTGCGGGGGTCATGCTCCGACGAGGCCACCCCAGCGCTCACGGTGACCGGGACCCGGCATCCGTGGTTGTCCAGGGAGATCGCCGCCACCGCCTCCCTGACCCTCTCCGCCAACCGAACCGCCTCCGCCGCCCCCGAGGAGGGGAGCAGGACCACGAATTCCTCCCCCCCCCAGCGGGCCACCGCATCCAGCGGGCGCAGGACCGCGGAGCAGGCATCCGCCACGGCACACAGGACCCGGTCTCCCAGCTGGTGGCCGTGCACGTCGTTCACCTGCTTGAAGTTGTCCACATCCAGGATCACCAGCGCCAGCGGCGTGCCCCCGTGTGCCGCCCGCTGGAACTCCCCCTCGGCCAGGGAGATCCAGCGACGGCGATTGAAGAGCCCCGTGAGCAGGTCGGTGTTGGCCAGTTGATGGGCCTCGCTCCGGGCGGAGTCCAGGTTCCGGAGGAGCGTCATCAAGGCCACCGAAACCGGGGTGGCCACAGCCACCGGAACGATGGACGCGATGACCAGGGATTCCAGCCAGATCTGGTCACCCCCTTCCAGGAGGGTCACCGCCAGGGTCGTGAGGAGGAGCGAGCCGAGGACGCTGGCCGCAACGATGGACGCTTCGGCTCGCCCCTTCCCCAGCCCCAGGAGAACCGTTGCCAGAAGGTTGGATGCGCTCATGGCTTCCAGTGTCGGGCTTCCGGCAACGCAGCTTTAGCCTCCCCCCGGGCCCGGGATCTACCCCTGTGCGGCTCCGCCCACCCCCGGGCGGGGGGCCCCGTAGGCTCCCAGATCCCGGCGGGGGCGTCCCCGGTCGGGAGCTGGACTCCATGGCCTGGAAGGGGTCACCTCGGGCAGACCGGCCGGGCGGTGCACCGCCAGTCGGGTGGATGCGATCCGGACGATGGGACACCCGCCCTCCTGCATCTCGTTCAGGGCCCGGACCACCCCCGGGACGGCGGGCTGGTAGTCGTCCCAGATGATGAGCCCCGTGGGCGAAACCATCTCCAACGCCCGTCGGCTGTCATGGAGGACATCCTCGTACTCGTGGGAGGCATCCACGAAGATCAGGTCCCAGGGGCCCTCCAGGGCGGCGTAGTCCAGGTTGCGGGTGTTCACCCGGTGCTGCCGGATCCGGTGGGCGTACTCCGGGGAGTCGAAGGCCAGCCCCACCACCTCGTCCACCCAGGGGTCATGGACCATCTCGTCGGCGGGAAGATCCACCGTCTCGATTGCGGCCTCCGGGGCCAGATCCGCCAGGAGCCGGGTGGTGGTTCCGGTGAAAGTGCCGAACTCGAAGATCCGTCGGGGCTCCAGCCAGCGGCAGATGGCCGCCAGCACCAGTCGTTCGCCATAGGGAAGTTCGAAGGGGTGGGCCACGTCCGGCGTGACGGCCACCGCCGATCCGTGCACCTGCGGAAAGAGGGCCCCCAGGTACTCCACGGGAAGCGCGCTCTGTTCCAGCCAGAAGAGGTGGTTGAGCACATGCCGCCCCCGTGCCGCCCGGTCCTCCATCCCCATCATCCGCAGTCCCGCCATCACGATCTCCAGTCCGGTCCCGATCATTGCGCACCTCCTCTCGCCAGGGTGGACACGCAATCTGGACGGCCCCTGCGACACTACCCCTCCGGAACCCCGTCCATCCGGGCCACCAGCCGGGCCACCTCCTCCACCTCCCTGCCCACGGCCAGCGCCAGCATGAGAAGGACGCGGGCCCGCTGCGGGTTCAGGGGCCCGGCCCCCGGAAGGAAGGGGCGCCCGGGGTCCACCGGGGCCGACCCCACCGGAACCCTCCCTGCCCCCGCCCGGCTGCTCACCAGGACCACCACCCCCGCCTCCACCGCCCGCCGGGCGGCATTCCCCAGCTCCGCCGGCAGATTCCCCCGCCCGACGCTGGCCAGGACGATCCCATGGGCCCCCGCCGCCACGAAGGCGTCCACCGCGGTCCCGTCGGCGCCGCCGAAGGCGTAGGCGATGTCCACCCGGGGAAGTTCATCGACCCCCTCCAGGGGAATGTGCAGTCGCCGGGGATCTCCGGTGTGGTGGAAGCGGATCTGGTCACCCTCCACCACGCCCACAGGGCCCCCGGCTGGAGCGATGAATGCATCCAGCCGGGAGGTGTGGGCCTTCACCACATCCCCTGCCCCGAAGACCTGGTCGTTCATGGCCACCAGCGTCCCCCGCCCCCGGGCCCCGTCCGAGGCGGCCAGCCTCACGGCGGCCAGGAGGTTGGCCGGCCCCTCGGGGGCCACCACGGTGGGGGGTCGCATGGCTCCGGTGAGCACCACCGGCCGGGGGTCGGCCACGGTGAGGTGGAGGAAGAGGGCGGTCTCCTCCAGCGTATCGGTGCCGTGGGTCACCACGATGCCATCCAGCTCCGGCCGCTCCCGGTAGAGGGCGGTGATGCGCCTCGAGAGGGCCAACCAGTGCTCCGGGGTGATCTGACTGGAGCCCACATTGGCGAACTGTTCCACCGTGAGGGTGGCAGTCCCCTGGATCCCCGGAACCCCCTCCACCAGTTGCTCCACGGAGAGGGGCCCCCCGGCCCCCCGGGAGGCGATGGTGCCCCCGGTGGCGATGACGTGGACCCGGCGAAGCTCTCCGACTCCCTCCTGGGCCGCTGCGAAGGGGGGGGCGGAAGCCCCCACGGCGGCCAGCACCAGGATCAGCAGCCCCGGGGTGCTCCCGATCCCGCGCCGGCTCCCACCCCGGCCCCGGGGTTCAGCCGCACCGCACACCGGAAGGAGGGCTCCGGCCCCGCCCCCTCCCGGCCGCGCCGACCCCCGGCGAGGGCTCAACGCCCCCTCCCGGGAAGCCCGGTCACCGCGCCCGCCACCGGGGGACCGCCAGCCCCCCACTCCACCCCCTGCCGGTCCCACCCCCCCCGATCCGCAGCGGCAGCGTAGCTGCTCCGGGCGAAGCGGAGGATCGCCGCATCGGGATCCGGAGCGTGGCGCACCGCCTCGTACGGCAGTGCGAACTCCCCCAGCCCCTGGAGCCAGTAGGCGGCATCCGGCTCGACCCGGGCCTCGGCGAACCCCTCGGGTCCGGGATAGGCATAGGAGTAGAAGATGGGCTCCGGGTGGGCGTCGCCTCCCGGCCAGAAGCCCAGGCTGCTCACCTCGTGGGAGTAGGCCTCCCGGGCCACATCGTCGGGGAGGTTGGGGATCCCGCCAGGATGCATCGGAGCCGTCCGGCCGCTGAACCGGGTCACCGCCAGGTCGAAGCTCCCCCAGAAGAAGTGCACAGGGCTGCATTTCCCCGTGAACTCCGCCCGGAAGGCCTCCATGACCCGGGCCGACGACGACAGCACCCTCCAGAAGGCCTCGGCGGCCTCCGGGTCGTAACTGTTGTGGTGATGGTCCTCCGCAAAGGGGGTGGCATCCTCCACTTCGTTGGGAGCGGGGTGGATCCGGGTCCCCGCCCCCAGGGCGTCCAGGTGCCCCATGAGATCCCCGTGGAAGTCCGCCACGGAGCGGGGACGGAGCTCCACCGTGCCCTCTCCTCCCCCACTGGTCTGGATCACCAGGCGGTGTGCCAGGAAGTCGAAGAGGAGCTCGAAGGTGCCCCCGGCCATGGGGATGGGGCGGGCGGTGAGCCCCCGGGAGGTGAGGTGCAGCGCCACATGCCAGGAGTGATTCACCCAGGGGGCCCGGGCCGTCCGGACCTTCCCCACGATCTGCGTCCACCGGTGGAGGGTGTGGGCCGTGTCCTTCCATCCCTCCCACGGGAGGGGGGGCCAGGCATGGGGGGCGGGATCGGGGGCGGGAGGGGGCGCTTACAAC
>Ga0076930_101052_pt1 | contig 17581 bp, 18 predicted proteins | sample HotLakConsoUCCRE_FD_71149 | JGI IMG/M metagenome (GOLD analysis project Ga0076930, IMG submission 71149) | Hypersaline microbial mat communities from Hot Lake, Washington, USA - Hot Lake Consortium UCC-RE (version 3) (version 3) ...
GGCGACGATTCTGGCTTCGTCTGCGAGCCGGGATGATTTCTTCAACAGCCTGCTAGGACGTCGCCCTCTCACGGCGAAAACAGGGGTTCGAGTCCCCTAGGGAGCGCCATCCCCATCTTTAACATATTGATATTCCTTCACTTTTCGCCATTTTTCCCGAACCCGTTAGGGGTGGTTCGGGAATGTGTGTTCGCCTTCCGGTCTGAAAGGCGCACCATTGCGGCCCGCGCCATGCGGCCCTGATCAGCCTCGCGCGTGTAGCGCTCCGCCTCGGCAAGGCTCTTGTGGCCAAGGATCGCCATGATCTCGTTTGCGCTACACCCTGCTTCCGCGAGCCGCCGCCCAGCCGCCTTGCGCAGCCCGTGCGGCTGGCATTCCAACGGGAGCCCCGCGCCCGCGATCGCATCGCGCATGAAATTACCGAAGCCGCTCACCGTGAACGGCTTCCCGTGTGCGGTATTCAGGATCGTGACGTGCTCGCGTGGTGCCGCATCCAGAACTGCCGCAAGATCGGCATGAACCGGGATCAGCAACCGCGTGGTGGTCTTTTGCTGCGTAACGCGAATCGCGCCATCGCGCAGATCCGCCCATGTCATCCGGTGCACGTCGCTTCGCCGCTGGCCCGTGTGCAGCATCAGTGCGAAGGCAAGGCGCTCTTTCGAGCCGATCGGCCAGCGGCGCTCGAATGTCTCGATTTCGGTTTCTGTCCAGGCGCGAATCTCGTTTCCGCGCGGCCTGCGGATGCCCAGCGACGGGTCGGCCTTGAGCTCGCCGATCGCAATCCAGTGCCGTATCAGCACCCGCAGCATCTTGAGGATGGCGAGCCGCTGGCCCGGCCTGTCGAGATAGGGTGCAAGAATGGCGCGCTCGATACCGGCGCGCGTCATGCCCTTGATGCTGCGATGCCCATGCGGTACCCGGATCTTGTCCAGGCGCGAGATATATCCGGTCTTCGTGGTCGGCCGCAGATCCTGAAACTCTGCCGAACGGAGATAGCTCGCAACGCCCCATGCGATTGTGCCGCGCTCCCGGCCCGGAATATCGCTCTTGCGCCGCACGTTGCCGGCCAGTGCATCCGCGTATGCCGCTTCGAATTCCTGCGAGCCGGGAAGGCCCGGAAGCAAGGTGCGCGGCCCGTGGCCGATGCGAAAATACAGGCGCACCTTGCCGTGCCGATCGCGCTCCCGGCGAACGTGGAGGGGAAGCTTACGCGGCATGACCTTCTCCCAGAACATCCGCCCAGGTATCATCAGTATCCGCCTCACCAGCCTCTGGCAGCGCGTCACAGGCGCGGTCGAGGGCCCGGACATCCCAGCCGCGCCGCGTGCCGTGAATCCGCTTCGCCGGCGGCATGGTGCCGGCCTCAATCATGCGGTCAAAGGTGTTCGCGCTCACGCCGACATATGCCGCCGCCGCCTCGCGCCCGATCAGGCGCGGGGGAAGGTTGTGCGGCAGTGCAGCGGCGATCTTGCGCATCATCATCTCCCGAAAAACGATTGGCATCGGCGGGGCGACACGCCGAAGCGCCCCGCCGATGCTTTGTCGCAGGCTTGCCGACAGTGAGGTCACGGCTCGCCTGCGTTGTCCCCCGCTCGGGCACCACTAACCGTCAGGGCGAACGGGAGACGCGCGCTTGCTCACGCAAAGACCCCCTGACGGCATCCATCAGCCCAGCCGATACCGGCCAGGCGCAACACAAATTCCGGCGCGCGGGTTTGCACCGGTGCCGTCGCTCACGGTCAACGCATCCTCGCTCACATCGTAGTAAACCGTATCGCCCGCAGCCGGGGCGGTGCCTGTGGTCGGCAGATTGCCGAACACGCCTTCGAGGCGCACGGGAACGGTGTTGCCAGAGGTTGCGCCGGTGACGGCACAACCCACCAGATCGCCGATGCGAACCAGATCGCCCGGCTGCACATCCGCCGGCGCAACCAGATCGACGGTGACGCCATCTTGAATGAGATTTCGCATGATTGCCTCCTTATGCGTCCGTCCGGATGCGGACAGCGCCGCGATAATCGAGCCAACCGCAGCCGAATGAGAGCGATACGCGCGTCACAATCGCATTCTCGCCGATCGGCGTTTCGCTACGCACCTCCGGGTCAAGCGTCCCCGCCACGACACCGTGCTCAAGCGACATTTGCTCATCAGGGCGTGCGAGCAAGTACCAGGTCGATTGATTTGCCAGGCGCGGCTCTGTGATCACGCGCAGCTTTCGCGCAAAAACATTCACGTCCTGGACGCTGGACGCGGAAACATCAGCAACAAGCTGCTGCGCCTGAATCGACAATTCCGGTGGGCAGAGAATGTATGCCGGAGTCACCGGTGCCGGTCGTACGCCCGCAAGATCTTTCTGGCGCTGCATCCTTGCCGTTGCGGATCCCAACGCCGTGCGCATACCGTCCAGCGTGACAGACGCATTCGGAATGTCGTTGTTGTGATCCTCATGGAAGACAGGCAGATTATCGGAAAGATTGGGGTTGCCCTCGATCAGGTCGACCAGCGAAGCAACCTTTGCCTCTGCCGCAGCATACCCAGCGGCGAAACCCTGTTGTGCCAGCAAATCAGTTCGATCATTAAAGATCGATTCGATCGAAAGCTTGAGTATTCGGGCCATGTGGAAGGCCATATACGACTCGGCGCGATCATTAAGATATCCGTATTCGATCTCCGAACCTTCAGCGACTCGCTGCAATGCTGGATAACCCGACAGCTTTGCTCTGTTCTGCGGAAGGTAATTTTCAATCGAAAGGGATTCATGCGACGCCTGCAACAGGTCGAGGTTTGCCGATGCGTAACCCATAATCCCAAGCAGATTATTCGCATCCTGAATGATGCCGGGCAATGTGTCGCTCGTCATGCTCGCCTGTGGAGCGATCAGCGCTGCCGGCGAAGAAATGCCGTGTTGCGACTCGATTGATCGCAGCACGTCACGCAAGCCGCACGGCTTCACAGATTGCCGGGCTTCAGGGCCGAACACTTCCGAGAAAGTGCCGGGCCTGCCCTTGAGGGCCAGACCGATTGCCAGCGGGTGAAAATGATCAGTCAGGTTCAGGTTCTGCACTGCGCTCATCGTCCGCCCTCCTTCGTGAAATCTGACCAACGCAACGGCGCGCGCTGCCCAGGTCGGCTATTAAATGGCGAAGCCAGAGCCGCAGCGCTTGCCGGCGCTGAACTGCCCGGCATGGCGAGCGAAGCCGCCGCCGCGCGTTGCGCCGCAAGCGCATCTTCTTGCGTGGTGCTGGCCTTCGGTGCGGCTGCCAGCATCTTTGCGGCCTCGTCAGCCGGAAGTGCTGTGGCAAACGCTAGATGACGGGCAAACTCCTCCCGTCCGGATGCGTCGGAATGCGACAGAATCGCCCCGATGCGCTTGCGCTCGTCCGCGCGGATTTCGTCTTCGTTCACTTTGGCCTCCTTCGTGCGCCCCCGCGCCTCGGCTAGGGCAGCAAGGCGTTTCGGTGGATTTCGGTAATGCGCGAGCGCATATGCGGCTGCCGCCGGCTCCGGGCTCGCTGCACTCTCGGCGATGCGATCGGCGAAGCCTTCCGCCACGGCCTGATCCGCGGTGAACCAGGTTTCGGCGCGCATAAGCGCCCGAATCTCGTCAACGGCTTTTCCGGATCGCTCGGCATAAGCTTTCGCGTAGGCTTCCGAGATGGTGTCCAGCCCTTGCGCGTGCCGGCGTATTTCCTCGGCATTGCCGCCGATCCCTTGCAGGTGTGCGTCGTGCATCATCAGCAACCCGAAACGGCTCATGACGTTTACGTCACCCGCCATCCCGATCAGCGATCCGGCGGACGCCACGATCCCCTGCAAAACCATCGTGATGCGCCCGCGATGCGCGATCAGCGCGGAATAGATCGCCAGCCCTTCGCCGGCGTCCCCGCCGAAGCTGGAAAGGCGGATTTCCAGTGGCGTATCCGGCCCGGCCTCGGCAAGCGCCGCATTCACGTCCGCAGCGGTGAAATCAATCCCGACGATGCCGTGGAGAGTGACGATGCCGTTTTCCAGAAGGCGGTGCATCAGGTGGTCTCCCAGACGTTCGCAGCGTCAGGCGAAACAGCCCAGGATGCCGGGAATTCAGGATTGCCGTCTTGATCACGCAGGAGCCCAGGCAAAAGCGTGCTCAGATTGATGATGCGGCGTTCCGGAAATCCCCAATCCCATGAGCTGGCCCCCTTTGGGTCAGCCGTGATATGACCAAGGCGCAGCTCGCCTTCCTTGGTCATCTGGAATTCGAAATAGATCACCAATTTCTCAAGCGCTCGGAAGCGCCCATCATCCTCGCCATCGAGATCGACAATGCGCTTTGCGACGGCGATCGCGACGGCCAGCCCGTCATGGTAATTGAAGTGCCGCGCCCCATCCTCATTCGTCGAGAAAGCGACGTTTTTCTCGCGATTAATGTTCCGCAGCAACCGCATTGCGGTGCGGATCTGCGGAAGCTCCAGCCCGCCTTGCGCAAGGTGATGCGCGATGCGCGCCCCGGCGAGATGGCGAAGGTTGTAAAGCCGCGATGATGTCTTTCGATCGCTGATCCTCGGAATCGCACCCAGCACGCCCAGCACGCTTTGCGGTGAATGATCCCCGTCTTCGAAATCGACAGACCAATTGCGGATCTGTCGCGCGTGAAACGCGGGATCAATCCCCGTCACGCGGGCAATCCGATCCGCCATGTCGGCCACAGTGTAGGTGATGGTGGGTCGTTTCAGGTTCATGATCGCTCTCCGTTTCCACCATAATGCAATTGCCATACAATCAAAGTCAAGCTATTTTTATGTTGTAAAACATCGGGTGAATACCCCCCCAATTCCGGGTGATACCCCCCTAATTCCGGGTCGAATGCATTTCGTCCGCGGCCTCGCACATGCTCAACGCCGCCATCCGATCAACGGGTTTACCCTGCGCCCAGCCCATCAAGAGATGCGCCGCCTTAGCCCACACGTCGCGCGGGGTTCTCGCCTCATCAAACATGACGCGATGATCCAGATCGGCGGCATGTTCCAGGGCGGCGCGGGCGGTTGCCGCGAGGCGCGCATCCTCGCTCTCGAAGGCGGTGGTGCTGGTCGAGACATCCGCCCGCAACCAGACGGCCCGGAACCCGTCCACCATCTCCCAGGACCGCGCGACGTTGCCCGGCTCGCTGCCCAGCTCCTGCACCACGGCGCGTGCGATCGCGGCGATATCGGGCTCGTGCTCCAGATCGGCCCGGATCCGCTCGGCCATCACGCGCGCTTGTGCGATTGTTTCGGTGGTGAGCATCGTCGTTTTCCCTTTCATTCGAAACCGGCAATCGGGAGATACCCGCTCGCCTGTTCATAGAGCCCTTGCCCGTCTGCGATGCCGGAATCGATGATGCCCTCGTCCTCGCATTGCGCGCCTTCGTCCTCCGAGACCGCTTCCAGGTCGGTATCACCGTCGAGGGCGTCGGCAAGGGCTATCAGAGCCTCGATTGTCGCCTCCAGGCGCTCGCGCATTCCCGGTTCAAGGGCGATAAATTCCGCCGGGGCAGAGCGGCCCCGTTCGCGTGCGATGCTATGCATGGCGCGTTCCTTCTGATAAATTGGCTAACACGATGCAAAATGATCAATCTTCATCGCAAAGTCAATACAAATTGAATAGGGTTGAACAATGAAGCCAGAGCAATCCCGCGCCGCACGCGGCCTTCTCGGATGGTCTCAATCGAGGCTTGCCCAGGCGTCGGGTGTTGCCAGGGCAACTCTTGCAGAGTTTGAAGCGGGCAGGCGAGAACCTTATTTGCGAACCCTTCAAGATATCAGGCGATCTCTCGAAGATGCTGGAATCGTATTCATCGATGAAAACGGCGGTGGTGCCGGGGTTAGACTGCGGAAACCGTCAGAATAAATTCTTCTCGTCCGCCTGAAACCTTCGATTTTCATGCATTGATGCAAGCATTACACGGTCCTATCGTGCGTCCGTGTATCGTTTGCAAATCGATCTACTGCGCAAAACCCGGGCCCTTTCGCGTCGCGTCTTAGAAGGGCCCCCGTCTACGGTCCCTTTTTTGCCGGCGGCACCGCAGCCCCGGCCCGCGCCTCGTCTATCTGCGCAAGAGCGACATCGAAGAGCCCGTCAACGGTCTCGATCGCCTCAAGTACCTTCTCCCCCGGATCCTCGTCAGCCTCGATCGCCTGGTGAAGATCCTGCAAGATTGTCCACAAGGCCGAATCGATATCTTCGAGCCGCTCCGCCGCCGCGTCCAGTGACGCCCTCAGCCGGTCATTCTCGGCCACCAGCTCCCGCCGGCTCGCTTGCATCCGCATGGCCCAGGCACGGGCTTGCGCCAGCGCACCAGCCGCTCCTGTCTCATCACACGCACAGCGCTGGCCATCAGGAGGAAGTGCGCGCACCGAAGCTTGGTCAGGTAGCGCAGGTGCGCGCACTTCCTCCTGATCACGCTTTGCCATTGCATCAGTGCTCATTCACATATTCTCGCTCGTAATTTGATTATTCACGGGAGGATCAATGCCCGTAACGGGAGGGTGCAGTCGCAACCCTCCCGTTCTCAAACCGTTGCCTGATAAGCCTTTGGGAGGGTATGGGAGGGTTGGGAGGGTTATTCAGGAAAAGTTCCACATGTGCGCATGCACGCGCATATGTACCGTTTTCAAAAACCCTCCCAACCCTCCCAACCCTCCCATACCGTTGTATGGCAAGGCGTTGCGGGTGGGAGGGTTGTCGGGCTATCCTCCCAACCCTCCCATAATTGCAATCAAAGCGATCATCCGCCATCGTCGTTCTCCCCCGGATGGGGTGGCGGTTTCTCCTCGAAATCGATCTCGGACGCGGTCAGGCAGATATCCAGCCAGTGGATCACGCTGCTCTTGACCTTGAGGTAGCCCCTCTCGGACATGGCGCTGGCAAACCCCTTCGCCGACCACACCCGCTCACCGTTCGCCCGAGCCCATGCGGCAAACACACTATAAATGCGGGTAGATTGCACTTTCTCGCCGATCTCATCCTTGACAGCGACAGACAAAAACTGGCCGAGCGGGTCACTATCCTCGCGATATACCTGCGTTGCATTGATAACTTCAGAAGGCAAGACAAGACCATGATCAAGATAATCTCGCAAACCATCCAGCATCCAGTTAAGAATGCCTGATTTCTCTGCCCGCAGCTTGGATGAAAGCTTTAGATCGATCTCATCTTTTGGTATCTGCACCGCCCACGGCACCAGCATCAGCCGCCGCCATATCCCGTCATCAGTCCCGGTTATCTGCGGTCTATAGTTTCCGCTGATCGTGAGCTTGAATGTCGGGAGGAATTCGAACTGGCCTTTATACACCCGCCGCGCCGATATCGGCTCTCCTCCAGTAAACATCTTGATAGAAGCCTCGGCGAGCTTTGCGCCCTTCTCAGGCTCGGATGTGCGCAGCAACCGCGTTCCGGGCAATACCGCGAGATCTTCTGACGGCCCGCCGGCATTGCGTCCCCGCCCCTGGTCGAGAAAGCTCTCGATGGGCAGCGTCTTGCCATAATCGCCGACGATGTGGCTGACACCTTCTAGCAGAGTCGATTTGCCGTTGCGCCCCTTGCCCCAGTTGAACAAGAATTTTTGTTCATCGTTCAGGCCGGTGAGACTGTAGCCGAACCACTGCGCAAGGAATCGGCGCACAGATGCGTGCGGTTGCACGCGGGTCAGGAAGCGCTGGAAGTTGGGGGCATCAGCACGCGGATCATACCGCACCGGCGCGAGCATCGTGATCCGATCAGCCGGATCATGCGGGAGGAAGCGGATCGGATCGCCCTCCTCACCCGGCACAATGTGAATCGTGCCGTTCTCGCAATTGAACTTGAGCGGATCCGCATCGAGAGCGGATGCCAGCACCGTCAATTTCGAGCGCGCAAGGTCTGGTATGGCCTTGATCCGTTGCAGGCCCTCGCTTACGCGGCCCCACTTCTTAACCTTATCCGACAGCATTGTCGGCGGGTCTTTTTTGTCGTTTTCGTCGGGCGGGAAATCCTCATCAGACAGCCGCAACATCTCGCCTTCGATCTGGATACCCCGCGCCACATCCGCCGCCGCACGTTCAACCGCAGCATCCGCGTCTTCCCGCTTCCAGCGCCGGCCATCCCAGGCAAGCCACCCGATCGCATCAACGTGCATGAAGCGATCACCGAACCGGCGCACGAATCGTTCCGCGTTGCCCAGGTCGGTGAGCGGCAACCGTGCCAGCTCGACCAGATCCCGTTCCGTCAGATCGCCGATCAGCGGCGGCCCCGCATCCGCCATCTTCTCCGCACCCTCAACGGCCTGCAAAATCGCATTATGCCCGCTCATGACGCACCCCCGTTGAGGTTCGCAGAATCGAGGCAAAGCAACGATTTCAGCTTGCAATCGAAGGCGGTTTCGGCTATCCAATTCTTAGGGATTGTCCAGCCCCTACAAGTAAAGCCGCTGATGCTGCGCCAGGCATCGGCGGTTTTTCTTTTTGGGGGCGAAGCCCGGCCAAAAGGTGCGGGACGCGATCTAAAAAAGCATTGCAAATCAATGCCCGAATATTTCCCGCACCCAAGTGTTATGCGCTTGAAATTCCTAGTGATTTCCACAACCCTAGGGAGCGCCATCGGCTGTACAAGCTACTGATTTAAAATAGGTTCTTCGTTTTCCAAGGGTTCTTGGTGCGAGCCGCTACACGCGACCGCTACACCGGAGCCCGATATGGCACGACAGATGACACACCTTCAGCGTTCTCGGGGTTGGCCCGAATTTCGCTATCGCCTCCCCTCGGACCTCGCAGGCAAATCAGTCCCGGCTTGGTGGCCAGGGGAATCGGGTGAACGCATCTACGGCTTGACGAGGCTTGCGAGGAAATCGTCGTTCCAGGCTGCGGTCATTCGCCGGAGGCGCTGGGAGTCCTTTCCGGGGGCTCTGCGGATGAGATTGCTGGCCATGTGCTTGATCGTGGTGAAGTTTGCGGGTGCGTTTTCCGTTCGCACGCGGCATTCGTCGTCGCGAAAGACCATATCCATCACCCAGTGGAGGCTGTTCTCGATGGTCCAATGGCCGCGGATCAGCCGTCCGACGGCGCTGGCCCCGAGGGTCAGGGAGGTGATGTAGAGGCGCGTCTGGCGGGCCGTCGCGCCGTCGATCTTGCGCTGGCTCTCGACGATGACGATATCTTCCAACCCGGGCCAGTCATGGCGTTCGCGCAGCCATTCGACATCATGGATCACAGTATATCGTCGTGTTTCGATGCGCCCGTGCTCGCCGTCGAGCGTCTCGAACCGGCTGACAGGGCACACAGGCGGACAAAGCGTCCATGACCGATATGGGCAAGGGTTCTCGATCCAGCGCCTTGCAAAGGAAATAGACAAGATCAGCTATCCTGGGCTGGAGCTTTAGGCGAGGCCGCTCTCGGAGATGATAGAGGTCTGCCCCCTCTCCGAGACGCCGCCCCGGGAATCGAACAATGCATCAAAATCGAGTCAGGGCCCCTTTCCAGGGCCGATTGACACGCGCGCGCCAAAGGCTCGAGACGAAGGTTGGGTGACACCTCAAAACAGTGCGGACAAGCGCCCAAGTTCGGCGCTGACCGGCATGCCCCTTCCCGGTGCCAATGCAAAAAGCCGCAGCAAGATTTCGCCACAGGGCTTGTTTCTGGAATAACTGTGCCAAACTGTCGCATATTATGGCAATTTTTTGAACGTGCCACAGTTGAACGTTTGCCGCGCGGCGTGGGTCGCGGGCGCATTCGAGCAATTCTCGCCAGTTGCTTTGAGTGAAACCTATACAAGCAAAGCTGTATAGAAGAACCTCTGGAAGGCTATACAATGGAACTGGAATCACTCACGATCGGGCAATATGAATTTGTCCAGAACGCATTCTCGTTTGGTTTGGCCGTAATGGCGGCAACCACTTTATTTCTCTGGTTTTCCAGAGGTCTTGTTACGCCAAACTATCGAATGGCAATAACAATATCAGGCCTCGTCACTGCGATTGCGGGATACCACTACCTCCAGATCATGCTGTCATGGCAATCAGCATTTTCCGTTACCGTGGACACGATTGAAACCACTGGATCGCCATTCAACCAGGCGTATCGCTACGTTGACTGGTTGTTGACTGTCCCGCTTCTTCTCGTTGAACTCATCCTCGTTATGAAGCTCGCGCGCGGCGAGACCATCTCCAAGAGCGTGTGGCTCGGTGGTGCAGCGGCCTTGATGATCATCCTCGGATATCCCGGCGAAGTGGCGGATACGGCAGGCGTGAGGTTCACCTTCTGGGTCCTGTCGATGATCCCGTTCCTCTACATCGTCTATCAGCTGGTGATCGGCCTTCGTGGCTCGATTGACAAGCAGCCTGAGAACGTTCGCGGGCTCATCAACGGGGCCGCCTATCTTGTTGTTGTGTCGTGGTTGTTCTACCCGATCGTCTTCCTTTTCCCGCTCATCGGTCTCACCGGGGGCGCAGCAATCGTGGCTGTCGAGGTCGGTTACACCATTGCCGATATCGTGGCGAAAGCCGTATTCGGGCTTCTGATCCTGGCAATCGCGATCCGCAAATCGGAAAACGAGACCGGCGAAAGGGTCGCTGTCCCGGGAACCGGAACTGCAAAAGAGCCGAGCAGCGGCGGCGGAACTGCCAAAACGGCGAAATAAGGCCTGCATCGCTCGCCAGTCCAGTCTGGCGAGCGATGTTTCATCCGGGCTTTTGAAAAGACGACAACAACATAACAATATTTTCCGAATATTTTCTTCAAGATTCCAAAGTCATCATGTGTTGAATATCTTTATGTCGGCCAGATTCAGCGAAACACTTTTCATTCTTGGGATATTTTACAACAAGAAAATATCTGGTTTTTCTCTCGCGGGTGGAAGGCACGAAATGAAACACGATAACAGTTTCGCTGTCGACGTTATGCCGTCGGTCGAGATCAAGATGCGGGAGATGCTGGGTGATGGAACCGCTGCATCGCATGCATGTCGTCACCTGGATGCAGGCGGGAACAGGGTGCGCGCGCGGCTCGCCCTTGACACCGCCCGCATTCTGGGCCTGCCGGAAACCCCGAGCATCGCCGTCGCTGCTGCGTCGGAACTGCTCCACAATGCTTCGCTCGTGCATGATGACTTGCAGGATGGGGACACCACGCGTCGCGGGCAACCTGCGCTCTGGGCCCGCTTTGGCGGCGCTTCGGCATTATGCGCCGGGGATTTGCTGTTATCCGCTGCTTATGCCGCACTCGTATCTGCCGCGACCTCGCGCACGGGCCGCGTTGTTGCGGTCATGCACGAAGCCGTGGCCGCAACCATCGCCGGTCAGGTCGATGATCTTTCGACGACATCGGATTTGTCGTTCGAGCGCGCCATCGACATTGCCGGCGCGAAGTCGGGACCGTTGATCGCGCTCCCCGTGCGGCTTTGCCTGATTCTGGCTGATATCAAAGACGACCGTCAGGTCATGCGCGCTGCCACGCTCCTGGCATCAGGCTATCAGATCGCGGATGATCTGTCCGATCTGGAACGGGACAGGCTGGCGGGAACGACAAACATCGTCGCGACCTTGATCCATGCCGGTCATTCTGTGGGCAGCGCGCGGGCGACGACGCTCGCATATGCGCGTGCCCAACTCGCTGCTTCACGCGATGCAGCCCGGACCGTTCCCCGAAAGGCAGGCATCCCGCTCGCGGCACTGGCGGATCGTGTCGAAACCGGCCTTGCCGGGATGCGCTTCATGGAGGCTGATCATGCGACATGAAACGCGTTTCTCCACTCCGCATGCCATCGTAGCCGGCGCCGGTTTCGGGGGCATTTCTGCGGCTTTGCGCCTGCGTGCGCTGGGTTATTCCGTGCATCTCATCGACCGCTGCCCGCGGCTCGGTGGTCGCGCACAGGTCTTCGAGAAGGACGGCTTCCGCCATGATGCCGGGCCGACGGTCCTGACGGCGCCTGGGCTCTTCGAAGAGCTTTTTGGCCTGTTCGGCAAGGATATCGGCGATTACGTCACGCTGGTCCAGCCCGACCCGTGGTATCGCTTCTGGTATCCTGACGGTGAAACCTTCGATTACGGGCCGACCGAGGCGCGTACCGAGGCCGAGATCGCGCGTTTGTCACCGGATGACGTCGAGGGCTATCGGCGCATGGGTGCCTGGTCAAAGCGGATTTATGATGTCGGCTTTACGAAACTCGCGTCCGCGCCCTTTCATTCGCCGGCATTCATGGCGCGGCAGATACCGGAGCTGATCCGGCTGCGGGGCTATGAGAGCGTCTGGCAGATGGTTTCGCGCCACCTCAAGGATGACCGGATACGGCGCGCGTTCTCGATCCAGCCTCTTCTGGTCGGCGGCAACCCGTTCGATACGACCGCGATCTACGGGATGATCAACTATCTCGAACGCGAACATGGTGTCTGGTTCGCCATGGGCGGCACCGGTGCCCTCATCGATGCGCTGCACCGGCTCATGATCGAACAGGGCATCGCGATATCGTTGGGGACCACTGTCGAGCGGATCAGCCTGAACGGCAACCAGGCCACGGGTGTCGATCTGGATGACGGTCGCCACCTGCCTGCGGATATCGTCGTCTCCAACATGGATCCGATGCATGTCTATCGGAAAATGCTGCCCACGCATGTGCAGTCCAAAGTGGCGCGGCTGCGTCAGAAGACAGCGCGCCTGTCGATGGGACTTTACGTGTTGTATTTCGGTGCCCGCAAAACCTGGCCGGATGTCGCGCACCACACCGTCTGGTTCGGCGAACGCTATCGGGAGCTCTTGGCCGACATCTTCCACCACAAGCACCTGGCGGAGGATTTTTCCCTTTACGTCCATCGTCCCACGGCGACAGACCCCTCCTTTGCACCGCAAGGATGTGACAGCTTCTACGTGCTCTGCCCGGTGCCCAACCTGTCCGGCGGGCAGGATTGGGCCATCGAGGGGCCGCGCCTGCGCGACCGGATCGTCGCGGCGCTGGATGCAACCATGCTGCCGGGGCTGGCCGAGACGATCACCGCCGAATTCGCCATGACTCCGGAAGATTTTCGCGACGATTACCTGTCGGTCGACGGGGCCGGATTCTCGCTTTCACCGGATTTTACCCAATCTGCCTTTTTCCGCTTCCACAACCGGGGCGAGGGCGTGAAGGGGCTCTACTTCGTCGGCGCCGGTACGCATCCCGGTGCCGGGCTTCCGGGTGTGATCTCATCGGCCAAGGTGCTCGACCAGCTGCTGCCGAAGGTGGAGCTGGATGCATGACCGGCGCCGAGGCAGAAGCGATCATGGCACGACACGCACGCAGCTTCGCACCGGCGGCGCGCATTCTGGCCCGTGCCGACCGGTCGAGAGTCGCACAACTCTATGCGCTTTGCCGGTTCGTCGATGATCTGGCCGATGAAGACGGAAGCGACGCTGCTGCGGCCCGCCTTGAGGCGATCAGCCTCGCCTTGCGTCACGGCGGCTCGGCGGCTCACGGCGCGGATCCGATCGTGGACAGGGCGCGCGCGCTGTTTGCGGGGCGGCCCTGCGGCCTGGATGCTTTCGCCATGCTGGTGGATGGCGTTCGTGGTGATATCGGCGCGGTCCGGATTGCGGATTACGCTGCCCTCGATGCCTATACCCATGCCGTTGCAGGCACGGTTGGCATCATGATCGCCGATCTTTTCGACGTCGAAAAACGTTTTCACGGCGCCGCAGCGGATCTCGGCAAGGCCATGCAGCTGACGAATATCTGCCGGGATGTGGCCGAGGACGCCCGCGCCGGGCGGCGTTATCTGCCGGCTGCGCTCTGTCGCTGGCAGCCGGAAGACATTGCAGTTCCCACGCCACGCATTCGCGCCGATATCCGCGCAGCGGTCGCCACGCTCCTGCACCGCGCGGAATACCTTTATGCGTCGGGGCGCGCCGGGCTCGGGGCGCTTCCCCTGCGCCTCCGGCTTGCCGTTGCGGCATCTTCCGCCATCTATCGTGGCATCGGTGCGGAGCTCCGTGAACGTGACCACGACCCCCTGACCGGACGTGTCTATGTCAACGGGCCGCGCAAGCTGCGGCTGGCATGCGGCGCGGTTCTGGCGCTTGCCTGGCAGGGCGCGGCGGGAACCGGATCCGTGCGCGCGGGAGACGTGCATGCCTGATGTCGATGTGGCCATTCTCGGGGGTGGATGCGCCGGCCTGAGCCTGGCCGCGAGACTTGCGCCGACGAGGCTTTCCTTTCGCGTCGTAGAGCCGCGTCGTCGTTATGACGATGACCGGACATGGTCTTTCTGGCGCACGGGCCCCGATCCGTTCGAGGATTGCGTTCGCGCCAGCTGGACGCGCTGGACGGTATCCGGGCCGGGCGGGGCCGTGCTGCGGGGCTCGCGCCGGTTCCCCTACCAATCCGTCGCCTCCGGCGCCTTCTACGATCGGGCCCTGGATCTGATCGACGATGCGCGCGGCGGGAGTATCGCGCTTGGATCGACGGCGGGATCGGTCAGGCCGAAGGATGACGGCATGTGGATCGAGACATCGGATGGCGGTTTCAGTGCCCGCCATGTATGCGATGCCCGCCCGCCTGCGCGCCGCCCCGCCTATAGCCAGTTCTTCGTGGGGCGCGAAATCGTCACAGCGCAGGCAACCTTCGATCCCGATACCGTGCCGTTGATGCATTTCAGGCGCGGCTACAGCACGGGTATCGATTTCCTCTACATTCTGCCCTTTGCCCGAGATCGTGCCCTGGTAGAGGTGACGTCCTTCACCCCCGAGCCTCCGGAGCGTGCGGATATGCGTGCCTGGCTGGACGCGGAAATCGTCGCTCTGGGCGCTTGTAACCATGACGTGGTTCGCGAAGAGGCCGGCGCCCTTCCCATGGAGGTCGGCTATCGGGCACCTGAGGTTCCCGGCATTTGCCATATCGGCCTTGCGGGAGGAGCAGCGCGCCCATCGACGGGGTATGCGTTTCAGCGCATCCAGATGCATGCGGATCACATCGTGGCTCAGCTTCTGCGCGGGGAGAAGCCGCGTATACCGCAAGACAGTGCCGTCAGCCGCTTCATGGACCGGGTCTTCCTGCGGGTTCTCGCGGCTGCGCCGGAACGCGGGCCGGCCCTGTTCGAGACCCTGTTTCGCAACACGCCGGCCGATCGGCTTGAGCGCTTTCTATCGGGATCAACCCGCAGCGCTGATCGTCTTTCGGTGATGCGGGCGCTGCCCTCCATGCCGTTCCTGCGCGCCGCATCGGGCCTGACATGACTCTGGACCGGCCTGTCCAGAGCGGGATATTTCTCGCGGGCCTGCTCGTGCTGGCGGCGCTCAACATGGTCTTTGCGCCCGCCCCCCTGACGCAGGCACTCCTGCTTGCGCCGGCGGTCGCACTGCTCGGGCTCCCGCACGGCGCGCTGGATCTGCCAATGGCACGCGTGCTGTGGCCGCTGACCGGTGCGGCTGATCACATGCTGTTTTATGGCGCCTATATCGGCATTGCCGGCGCAGTCGCGGCCTTGTGGTGGCATGCCCCCGGACTGGCCCTGATCGCTTTTCTGGCCTATTCTGCACTGCATTTCTCGGGCGACTGGGAGACGGACGGGCTGTTCTTGCGTATTGCAGGCGGGTTATCGGTCATCGGAGCCCCGGCGCTGTTTCATGTCACGGATGTCGTGTCGATCTTTTCCGTGCTGACCGATGGAGCCTGGGCCGAGCCGATAGCATATGCCATCGCCGTGGCCGGACTGATGGGCGCAAGCCTTGGCCTGATTGCGCTTTTGCAGTCGTCAGGGCTCTCGCGCGGAGTGCTGCTCGAACTGGCCGGAATCTGGATCGGGGCGGCAATCCTGCCGCCACTCCTGTACTTCATCGCCTATTTCTGTCTGCTTCACTCGCTGCGACACATGCGCGACACGCTGCAGGCATTGCCGGAACGCAAGGCTGCCTTGCGCGCGGCGGGGGGTATCATGGTCGTATCCCTGCTCGGCGCGAGCATCGCATTGGGGCTGTTCCTGCATGTTGACGGGGTTGATCTCGAAAGCTCTGTGCTGCGTGTCGTGTTTATCGGTCTGGCGGCACTGACAGTGCCCCATATGCTCCTTGTCGAACGCTTTCGGCACCGGAGGCTTTCCGCATAATCCGGCAGCAAGGATGCCTATCGGGTGCCAGGCCGGTTGCTCGCAATGAAACCGGTGCAGATGTCATGGTCGGTGTTCGAATGTGAGGATGGCAGCTTTGCCTGCCTTGAAGAAAGCCGGCGCTCTGTCGGCGGCTCCGGTTGACATGGATGTGGGTAACGCTTTCGCGTCAGACAGATGCAGGGCTGACCAATCAACTGTTCAGCCTCGCACTCCCACCCTTTCCCCGCTCCCGATCTTGACACCTGGCTGCGAAACGGTACCTCGCTCGACAAGCGTGCCGTTTGATGATCATCAAGCGGCGGCGTGTAGGAATCGGAGATGATACGATGGCGGATGTGACGTTGCGATTTCTGCAATATCGGCGCATGCGCAAGGTTGCGCTGGCCCTGTCGTTCGCCGGGATCGCTGCCCTGGCGGGGCCGGCCTTGACCGGGAGCGCCCAGGCACAGGCCAATCCGGCGCCCGAGCGTGTCGCCACGCAGGACTACGAACTTCTCGTCGAGACCGTGGCCTCGGGTCTCAGGCACCCCTGGAGCCTCGCCTTCCTCCCCGATGGCGCCATGCTCGTCACCGAGCGCGCCGGCACGGTCCGTCTCGTCACGCCCGATGGGCGCGTCTCGGATCCGCTCGCCGGCACGCCGCCGGTCGCCGACATCAACCAGGGCGGTATGCTCGACATCGCCCTCGACCCGGATTTCGCGGAAAACCGCCGCGTCTACATGGCTTATGCGGAGGAGCGCGGTGGCGGCATCGGGCTGAGTGTCGCGCGGGCGGCGCTGGACCGGGAGGCCGAGGCTTTCGCGACACCGCAGGTGATCTTCCGTCAGATGCCGGCTTTATCCGGCGGGCGCCATTTCGGTTCGCGGCTCGTCTTCCATCCCGACGGGACGCTGTTCATCACCGCCGGCGATCGCGGCTCCCATTCCGACGAATCGCAGGAGCCGGCCAACCATATCGGCGCGATCATGCGCATCAATCCCGACGGTTCGATCCCGGCCGGCAATCCGCATGAAAGCATGCCGGGCTGGGCGCCGGAAATCTGGTCGATCGGACATCGTAACGTCCAGGGCGCCGCCATGCGTCCCGGAACGGAGCAGCTCTGGGCCCATGAACACGGTGCACGCGGGGGCGACGAGATCAATCTGATCGAACCGGGGCTGAATTACGGCTGGCCGGTCATTGCTTACGGGGTGCATTATTCCGGCGCGCCGATCGGTCTGGGCACACATGAAGAGGGGATGACGCAGCCGGTCTTCTACTGGGACCCCTCGATCGCGCCCTCGGGCATGGCGTTCTATGAGGGTGATGCCTTTCCGCAATGGCGGGGCGATCTCTTCGTCGGCGCGCTTGCCGGGCGGCTCCTGTCGCGCCTGACATTCGCCGGCGATGCCGTGATCGCGGAGGAGCGGATGCTGGGCGGGCTCGGCGAACGCATTCGCGATGTGCGCAACGGGCCCGACGGGGCACTTTATCTCCTGACCGATGCTGAAAACGGGCGTATCCTGCGTCTCGTGCCAGCCC
>Ga0076930_101053_pt1 | contig 17575 bp, 14 predicted proteins | sample HotLakConsoUCCRE_FD_71149 | JGI IMG/M metagenome (GOLD analysis project Ga0076930, IMG submission 71149) | Hypersaline microbial mat communities from Hot Lake, Washington, USA - Hot Lake Consortium UCC-RE (version 3) (version 3) ...
CTGAACCCCAACAGGTTCCATCTTTTTCTTTAACTTTATCTCACGGATTCAGGTAACTCACTCTTCGAACATCTTCCCGAACCGCCTGACCCCCAGCCCAACCCATGAAAACAATCGACCTAAAAACCCTCCATTCCGCTGTGGCCGGCAACGCCGCCGCGTTTCGCACCCGCACCCGCCTTCAACCCGCCGGTGGCGAAGGCGACAAAGTCTTTCCTCCGACCTACGCCGGGGCCGTCTACGCGACCGAGGAAAGGCGGGTGAAGCAAACCGACGGAAGCTACGTCACAACTTCCTGCGTGCTCATGGATTCCGTCCAATCCCAAGCCAATCGTCTCGAAGAGGCACTTCAGCAGGCAATTGATACCGGGCGCTTTGACGACTGTCCCATCCCGCTCATTGAAGTCGACTTCTCGGGCGAGGATCTTCTCGACGAGATCGGTCGCATCACGAGCCTCGAAGCGCCGCACCGCGCATCCGACGCCATCCTGCGCGACAGTCTCCACGACGGCGTTCCTTTTCGAAAATCCGACATCGGTAAAAAGCTCGACTACGCCAGCCTGAACAACGCCACCCCGCTCTACGAAATCTGCCCGACGGCCTTGATCTTCGGGATCTGGGATTCCACCGGGCCAAAGGGCGGCTTGGGTGCGAAGTTCCAGCGTGCGCTGGTTTCGGAGATCGTGGGTATCAACGCGGATATTGGAGGTCTGCGACGCGGGATAAGACGCGATCCCCTTGAGATTCGCGCTGCTGCAAAGGTCATTAAATCAAAAGACGGGTATGTTTTAGACGCAGATGGCAAGGCGAACAGCGCCGTCTCGCCCTCTGAGGTCAACCATAGCAGCATTCCCTTCCCAAAGGAACGCGACCGCAAAACAGACAAAAACTATTTTGATGGCGTCACCCTCGACTACGCCGAACAAACCACTGTCTTGTCCCTCCCCGCTCTGCGCCGTCTACGCTTTCCCGTCAACGGAGGCAGCCCAAATCCCGAGACGGATGCGGCTGGCCGCACCGTCCTCGCCGCGCTCGCTCTGACCGCCTCCACCCTCGCCGCCGAAAACGGTTATGACCTACGCTCCCGTTGTCTGCTCTGGCCCGAGGGCGCCCTTGAATGGGAGCTTCTTGAGAAGCCGGGCAATCCGCCGGCCAAAGTAACCATCGATGCCGAATCCGCGATCCAAACTCTTAAGGAAGCGGTTAGCGCCGCCGAGAAGGTCGGCCTGACCTGGCGCAAGGAACCGCTCAAACTCACGCCTGCTCCTCAGCTCGTTGATCTACTAAAGCGCAGCCAAGAAATCGCCGCCGCTGAATCCACCGACGAGAACGGAGACTGAGCGATGCTCACCCTCGGCATCGAATACCTCACCGGCTACGCGACGGCCACCTCGACCGGTGATCGAACGGTGGCGGAGTGGCCGCCGCATCCCGGACGCGTCTATATGGCGATGGCGGCAGCTTGGTTCGAAACCCGCCCCGCAACCGAAGATGCGGGTGCAGTCGCGCTGCACAGTGAGGAAGAGGAAGCACTGAGGTGGCTCGAAGGGCTTGAAGCGCCCGAAATCTTTGGCTCGGAAGATGTCGATCGCCGCGATGTCGTCGAAGTATACGTCCCTCCCAACGATATGGGACCTACAAAGAAGACGGTTGTCCCGTGCTATCGCAGCAATCGTCAACCGCGCACCTTCCCGAGAGTCCGCCCGCACGAATCCAAGCTCTTCCTTCACTGGCCAAAGGCGGAGCCGACCGATACACAACGCGCCGCCCTAGACCGGGTCTGCGGCAAGGTCATTCGGATCGGTCATTCTTCGTCTCTCGTCCGCATGTGGGTCGGCGCGGAGCCACCCTTCGAAAAATCGGGATGGATTCCAACCGCGGATGAAAAAGCTACGTTTTCACTCAATCGATTGCGCGTGCCCGGCCCCGGTTGTTTCGAATATCTTCGCCAACAATACAACGGAGAGGCGGTGGAGCGTTTTTATGAGTTTTACGCTAGAATCGAATCCCTCAATGGGAAGGCACAGAAAGAGGCCAAAGCCGAGTTCGAATCCGAGTTCGGCACGAAATGGAAAGCAAGCCTTCCGCCTCCCTCCTCGCGGCGCCCCGTTCTGAGCATGACGCAAGCCTATCGTAGTATGTCTCTAGACTCGGAAGAGGCTTCGCCAACGATTACCGTGTTCGACGATACACTCTTGGTCCTCGACAAACGCGAAGGCCCCAACTTTGGCTTGGAGACCACATGGCGCCTACTCACCGCCCTCCGGGGCGCGATCGAAAAACACTGCGCCCCTACGCCTGAATGGGTCAACGGCCACCAACCGGACGGTTCTCCTTCCGAGCGTCCGCACCTCGCACTCCTTCCGCTCGGCTACGTTGGCTCGGAATACGCGGACGGTCATCTCTTGGGCGTCGCGCTGGCTTTTCCGCGGGACATTTCACTCGAACAGCGCGGCAAGCTTGTCGGCAAACTGCTCTACGACGCTCGTGGCCAGTCAAAAGAAATCCGATTGACACTCGGCAAACTCGGAGTGTGGACGCTCGGCGAGGAGCTCCGTCCCTCGCCGCCAAAAGCACTCCAGTCAGCGAACTGGACCGGCCCAGCGACCACTTGGGCCAGCGTCTCACCGGTCGTGCTCGACCGTCATCCGAAAGGCGATCCTCGCAAGGATCGCTCCGGCTATCACGCCGAGGTCGCCTCCATCGTTTTCGAAAGCTGCCGCCGCATCGGCCTCCCCGACCCGGTCGAAATCGATATCGACAAAACCTGTTGGCATCGCGGAGCACCACGCGCCAAGCCAGGCCCCGACGGTTACCCGCTCATGCCCGAGCGTCCCGGCGGCCCGAATCGCCGACAGGTACACGTCTGGATGCGCTTCGATCGCCCCGTCCTCGGGCCAGTCCTTCTCGGCGGAGGTCGCTACCGTGGATATGGGCTTTGCAAACCATGGAAATGAGGAGGCCCCATGCCAGCCGAACGCCAACCAATCAACGAACTTCCGATCCACACCATTCGCGACCAAGCCGTCGGCTTGGACAGCGATCTTGCCGCAATCTACGGCGTGACCACCGGCAACTTCAATAAAGCGGTGGTGCGGAACCTTGCTCGATTTCCGGAAGAGTTCTCCTTCGTCCTTACGAAGGTCGAGTTTGAAGATTTGATGTTCCAAATTGGAAGATCAAAAGGCCGGGGCGGAAAGCGAAAGCCGCCGCGCGTTTTTACCGAACATGGGGCCCTTATGGCTGCCACGATTCTCAGTTCGGAGCAGGCGGTGTCTATGAGTGTCTACTTAATCCGTGCCTTCGTCGAGATGCGAAACCATCTGCTGGCCAACACCACCATTCTCAAGCGCCTCGCCGAAATCGACAAGACCCTCATGGATCACGACCAGGCGCTTTGGGATATTTATCAAAAGCTTCTGCCCCTCCTCCAACCAGTGGAGGAAAGCCCGAAACGCCGACTCGGCTTCCATGCCGATGATGAATCATGACCTTGCCCACGTTCACCGACTTCTTCCGCGAACTCAACGACGGACACGCCCCCTTCCCCTGGCAACAAGGTCTCTCCGACCGCGCAGTTGCCGGAGAATGGCCCGACTACATCACCGCTCCGACCGGCAGCGGGAAAACCGCGTGCCTTGAAGTTGCGGTTTACGCACTCGCCGCCCAAGCCCACCTTCTTCCCACCGAACGCAATGCCTCGCGTCGGATCTTCTTCATCGTTAACAGGCGCGTCATCGTCGACGAAGCCTTCGCCCGGGCGCAGCGAATGGCCCACGCCCTCGCCGACCCCGGCCCGGACCGACCCGTCTGCGCCGCCGTTGCCGCTGCCCTGCGCACCCTCAACCCCACACCGTTCCCGCATCCGCCCTTGGACTGCGTTCAACTGCGCGGTGCCATCTTCCGGGATCAACGCTGGGCGCGATCTCTCCTTCAACCGACAATCATCGCCACCACCGTCGATCAGATCGGCTCGCGCATGCTGTTCCGTGGCTATGGCGTCACCCCGAACGCTCGACCAATCCACGCAGCACTCGTCGCCACCGACGCTCTCTGGATTCTGGACGAAGCACACATCAGCCGCCCCTTTGCTGAAACCATAGCCACCCTGCAAAGATACCGCGAACATCACCTCGCGAAAAGTTCGACCGCAATCGATCCCCCGGCCCTCCGGTGGGTGCAGATGACCGCGACTCCGCCGAAAGGAGCCACAAACACCTTCAGCCTGACTGACGACGACCGTGCGCATCCGGTTTTGAGCAGACGCCTCAGGGCATCCAAGCCGACCCGGCTGATTCTCTCGGATGCGAAGACCACCGCCAAACAGCAGGACGCACTTGCCGAAGATCTTCTCGAGCAAACCGCCGCTATTATAACCGAGAACGCGCCACGCTCCCTTGCCATTATGGTGAATCGCGTAGCCACCGCCCGCCATGTCGCCGCACTGGTCGAAAAAGAAACCAAGTCGAAGAAAGCCCGTTTTCAAGCCAATGTCTCACTCCTAATCGGGCGAATGCGCCCGATCGACCGGGACATCGAGACCGCTCGCATCCAAGCGGCCCTGAAGGTCGCGGCCCGCCGCGATCCAATCCTCGAAGGCGAAGCACCGCCACCGGTCGAGATTGTCGTCGCCACGCAGTGCCTCGAGGTCGGTGCCGATCTCGATTTCGATGCCCTTGTCACTGAATGCGCCCCTCTCGACGCCCTGCGCCAACGCTTCGGCCGCCTCAACCGGACCGGTCGCGACATCCCCGCCTGCGGGGCCATTGTTATGCCCGGTCATCTGCTTGAACGCGATCAAAAAAAACTCGAGATATTGGCGGCTGAAGGAAAATGCCTCGACCCCATCTACGGCAACGCATTGTCCGAAACCTGGAATTGGCTCCAAAAGTTCTCTTCCGAGGGAATTGTCGATTTCGGCCTGACCATCATGGGCGCTCTCACCGACAACCTGAACGAGATTGAACTCGACCGCGTTCAAACGCCGACTTCTTCCGCACCGACACTCTTCCCGTCCTACCTCGATGCTTGGGCGCAGACCAACCCGACCCCGTGGCCCGACCCCGATCCCGCTCTCTTTCTTCACAGCAAGCAAACGGCCCGACCGGAAGTTCTCGTCGTTTGGCGGGCCGATCTTCCGGAAAACCCGGAAACGAAAGCCGTCGCCCACGACATCGGCCTTTGCCCGCCCTCGCAAGTCGAGGCGCTTCCCGTCCCCCTCCACGTCTTTTACGACTGGTTTTTCCAAGCCAACGCCAAGAACGCCGCCATGAACGATACCGGCGACTTGTTGGATACGGCTGCGATTCAAGAGTCAGCTATGGGCCGCAACGAAAGGAATGAACCGGTCGGCTTCGCTCTCCTCTGGCAGGGAGCCGCCGAAAGCAGCCGAATCTCCCATCCGGGAGACCTTTACCCAGGCGCGACCATCGTGTTGCCCGCCAGCCTCGGCGGGTGGAGCCAACTCGGCCACGTGCCTAACGCCCCGGTCGATCCCGCTACACTCAGGCAATCGGAAGATGCACCGGCCCTCATCGACTTACTCAAGATCGACCGCGCCGATGAGGCCTTCCGCATCACCCGCGACCGCGCCGTCCTCCGGCTGCGCCCCGAGCTTTTTCAAGCCCAAGGCGGCGACGCATGGCAGACGCTTCAAACCTACGCACGAGATCCCGAGACAAGTATGCGAACGATCGAGCTCCGCAGGCTCCTCGAAGAAGCCTCAGCGGATAAATCGTTGCCCGAATCCTTGCGAGCGACCCTTTCCTCTCTCGCAGAGAGGAAGTCGGGCGAATCCAACTTTACCTCAGTCCGTTACGCCGACGAACGCGGTATCGTCTTTACGACCCGACGCCGCCTACACCACGCCCGAAACGATCTCCTGCCTCAAGCCGACGACACGGGCGACGAGTGGAGCCGCACCGAAGCAAACGGTCCAGTAACCTTGCGCGATCACACCAAACACGTCCGGGATCTTGTCGAGTCCACCGCACGCGCCCTCGGCCTGAGCGGCGAAATGAAAACCTGCCTCACCGCAGCCGCAGAACTCCACGATTGGGGCAAACTCGACCCCCGCTTCCAAGCCCTCCTTCTCGGCGGCAACCCGCACGCCGCATACGCCCTCTCCGAGCCGCTGGCCAAGTCCGACCGGCTCCCTGCCAATGCCCGCGCCGCCGACCGCGCGAGGGAACGTTCCGGCCTGCCCATCGGCTTTCGACACGAACTCGCCTCGCTTGCTCTCGCCAGCCACCCAAAAACGGCCGGCCACCTGCCCGGCGATCATGACCTGCGGAATCTCGCCCTCCACCTTATTGCTTCCCACCACGGCTACGCGCGGCCTTTTGCCTCCGTCATCGATGACGCTGTTCCGGCATCGCTGAACACCGAGAATCTTCGCACTGCGCCTCCGGTCCATATCAGCGGAGAGGAGCGCGCCGCCCATCCCGCCCACCGCCTCGACTCCGGCATCCCCGACCGCTTCTGGCAGCTCCTGCGCCAACACGGCCCGTGGGGCCTCGCCTACCTCGAAACCATCCTCCGCCTCGCCGACCAACAAGCCAGCGAAGCTGAATCCGAGGGCTGGTATCCCGACACCATTGCCGCACTCGAAGCCTGCGCCAGATCATGAACGACGTCCACCAAATCAGCCTTCCCGGCCTCGACGCCGCCAACCCCCTCGGCTTCCTCGCCGCACTCGGCACTTGGCGCACCGCGGAAGCGATTTATTCCGGCAACCTGATGTCTTGGCAGCCGATTCGCGGACATTGGTCGCCAATCCTTACGGTTCCGAACGACTTAACTGAGGACGAGTTCGTTCAAGCCCTCCACACCGAACTGTCCAAAAAGAACAATCATTCTGCTTTCACCTTCTCCAAAAACCTGAAGCTCAAACCTTCCGAGTTTGAAACGGTAGCCACTCAGGCAACAAAGGCTCACTTCAACAACCAAGATACCGAGTTCGTCGCATTCATCGCCGCCTTCGGCTCCTCCGTAGCAACTAACGAACAGGGCGATATTGAGGACACCGCCCTGCGCACCATGAGCGGCGCAGGCCATCAACACTTCCTGAAAACGATGAACGATCTCGTCAGCCTAACGACCACCGAGCAAATCCACCATGCGCTCTTTCATAACTGGACCTATCCCGACGAAAAAGTCGGCCTCCGTTGGGATCCCGGCGAGGACAAACGCTACGCCCTCGCTTGGAAGAACCCAAGCAGCGACGCCACCATGACCCAACGCGGAGCCAACCGCCTCGCCATCGAGGCCCTTCCGCTCCTGCCCACCGCCCCCGTCGGCAAACACCTCGAAACCACCGGATTCACCGGCCACCGGAGCAACGACACCTTCTTCACCTGGCCCATCTGGGAACCGCCGATTTCCTTCGACACCACCCGCTCCCTCCTCGCCCTCCAAGAACTCCAGTCCGAAAAGCCAGATGCCCGCCACCTCCGCGCCCGAGGCATCGCCGCCGTTTTCCGCAGCCAACGCATCACCACCGGGAAATTCAGGAATTTCACGCCCGCGCGAGCCGTTTAACCACCCGCCCGCCGTGGACTTCCTCCCCGACGAAGACGCCATCGACGAGGCCAACCAGCCCCTACTTATCTCGCTTAAGGCCGCGCTGCCCGAATTGGAGCCCCTTCTCCACAAAGCGAAGAACTCGGGCATGTTCGAAGACTTCTTCTACCGCTTCTATCATCAGAGCTGGAAGGTCCACGACATCCGCCGCCTTACCCTTGAAATCGTCGAAACACTCAAGGCCGCCGCGCCGGACCGCCCGCTGAATGCGTGGTTCGAGCAGATTGTCGCGGAAGGGACCGGGACGGGATTCAAAGAGGAACACAACCAACGTTGGCTCCAAGCAACCCGCCCGATTCTCGAAGCCTTCTTTCATGCCCGCACTTTTCTCGAGGCCGCCGTCAGGTCGCCGAAAACGCTGGAACATGCACCTTTATGCATGAGCGCCGAATGGGCTACGCTACTCTACCTTTACCGCGCCCGATGATCCGATCCTTCGCGCGGTGCCACCGAGCAACTTTTCCATGAAGAGAAGAACCGGCGTTTTCTTTCGATCTCGCTTATCGCGCTGCGAAAATTGATCCAGATGAACCGAGCCGGAAGGCTCGATGACCTCGCGGTTCCGCCCGGCAACCGACTTGATGCGCTGCGCGGAGACCTCGACGGCCACTACTCCATCCGGGTCAACGAACAATGGCGGATCGTTTTCCGCTCCCAAGCTGAAGCGCTACGTCCAGACCGCCGAATCCCTACTTGCTTGCGATGATCCGCCCTCCACCTGTCTCCCGGTGCCGCCGGAAGAACGTCATGCGGACGGGGCCGGGGAATTTCCGAGCTGATCCTCCACCGACCATGAACGTGCAAGGTCGGGGCGCGCACCGCCGAATCGTCGTTCCAACCGGAAATGCCTGAAATCAACGCCGTTCCTTCTTGCTCCGCACGTTAGCATTCGGCATTTTCGGTAATCCGCGATGAAGGCCTCGACCAGCGGCAATTCAATCGGTGCGGAGCGGCGACGCGGCTCTCCGCACGAGGACGAGCTTTTGCCCGCCCGGATGATCAACGAACATGTCTATTGCCCGCGCCTCTTTTATCTCGAGCACGTGGAGCAGATCTTCGTCCACAACGCCGATACCCTCGCCGGCAAGACCGCCCACGAACGCGTGGATGCGGAGGAAAAAAGCCTCGACCCAGAAGCCGAAGAACCGGAGCGCTTGCATACCCGCTCCGTCTCCCTCTTCTCGGATCGTCTGGGAGTGACCGCGAAACTCGATCTCGTCGAGTCGAAGTCCTCCGAAGATGCGGCGGCACCCGTCGCCTACCGTCCCGTGGAGTACAAGAAGGGCCGACCGAAGGAGAGCGATGACGGGAACGAGCTCTGGCCCGCCGACAAAGTGCAGCTCGCGCTTCAGATTCTTCTCCTCCGCGAGAACGGTTTCAATTGCTCGGAAGGCCTTGTTTACTACCGGGAGACCCGGCAGCAGGTCACCCTAGCCTACAGCGAGGCTCTCGAAAGCTGGACCGTCGAACAAGTCGAGGCCGCACGCGCCACCGCTCTCCTGGACGAGCGGCCGCCGCCTCTCGACGATTCCCCAAAATGCCCGCGGTGCTCGCTCGTTTCCGTCTGCCTGCCCGACGAGACCCGCCTGCTCCAAGAGTTCAGCGCCCATCGCCGCGCGCCGCAGGCGGACCAGCTTGATCTCGCGTTCATCGACGCTGCCCAGGACCTGCCGAATCCGCGTCGCCTCGAAGCCAATCCATTTGCGGATTTTCCCGAGATCCGCACGTCGCCCCTCAAGCCAGGAAAAGATATCCGCCGGCTGATCGCACCGGACGTCGACAACCGCGCCCTCTACGTCCACACGCCGGGCGCCTTCGTCGGCAAAAAGGGAGAGACGATCGTAATCAAGGAGAAGAACAAAGCCGTGGCCGATTTCCGCCTGATCGACGTGCATCACATCGCCGTCTTCGGTCCCATCTCCCTGTCCACCCCGCTGGTGCAAACCTGCTGCGAGCGCGACATCCCGATCTCCTACTTCTCGATGGGCGGCTGGTTCTACGGCATGACCCGCGGTCACGGCCTGAAAAACGTCTTTACCCGGATCGAACAGTTCCGCTGGGCCGCCGACGCGGCCTCGAAGCTCGAACTCGCCCGGTGTTTCGTCCACGGAAAAATCCGCAACCAGCGGACGCTCCTGCTGCGCAACCACGCCGAACCGCCCAAAGACACTTTGCGGGCACTCAAGAAGCTCTCCGGCATGGCGCTTCACCAAAGCGGATTGCCCGCGTTGCTCGGCATCGAAGGAACCGCCGCCCGCTTCTATTTCGAGGGCCTCCCCGGCATGATCAAGCGGACCGCCCCCGGGGAGGAGCGCGACGAGTCGAACCTGACTTTCGACTTCGACGGCCGGAACCGTCGGCCGCCCCGCGACCCGGTCAACGCCCTGCTCTCCCTCGCCTACGCGCTGCTCGCCAAGGACTGCACCATCGCCGCATGGTCGGCCGGCTTCGATCCCTACGTCGGCTTTCTCCACGAAGCCCGCTTCGGCCGCCCGGCGCTGGCCCTCGACATCATGGAGGAATTTCGCCCCCTGATCGCCGACTCGGTCGTGATCCGCATGATCAACAACCGCATGATCGACCCGGCCGACTTCGTCATGACCGGCCAAGGCGTCGGCCTCACCGCGAAAGGCCGCAAAGCCCTCTTCCTCGCCTACGAGAAACGTCTCCAAGATCCCATCCTCCACCCCATATTCGGATACCGGGTAAGCTACCGGCGCGCACTCGAGCTCCAATTCCGCCTGCTCGCCAAGGTCCTGACCGGCGAAATCGACGCCTACTACCCCTTCACCACCCGCTGAACCAGAACGCCATTCGCCCCCGTATCCCGACTCCCGCATGCATGCTTCGCTCTCCGAGCTAGGCAGCACTTCGTCCCGCATCCCGTATTCCGCGCCCCGTATCCCGCTTCTCGAATCCCGTATCCCGCACCCATGCGCCGCAATGCAATATTACATCGTCACCTACGACATCCGGGACCCGAAAAGACTGCGCCGGGTCTTCAAGACCTGCAAGGGCTACGGCCTGCACCTGCAGTATTCGGTCTTCGAGTGCGACCTGACCGCAGCCGAAAAAGCGGTTTTCGAAGACAAACTCCACAGGATCATCAAGCACGACGACGATCAGGTGCTTTTCGTCGATCTCGGACCCAGCGAAGCGCGGGGCGAGAAAACGATCTCGGCGCTCGGCCAAAGCTACAGCAGACTCGACGTCCCCTGCTACGTCGTTTAAGAAAGCAGGTATTCGGTTCCTTGACAGCAAGCGCTCTGCGAGCACCGCACGTCGCCCCGAAATGCGGCCCCCGCTCGCAACGTTTGTATTTGAACGACTTACCAAACCCAAGCATTGAAAACAATCGTCCACCAAAGCAAAAAAAATTGCGATCCTCGCTCCGCGCTCGCAAACTGCCTCCAAAGCTGTTCCTTCCCAAGTGATTGGAGGGTCAGCCCTCTCCGCGCTCCTCGGAGCGCGGCCCCATTGAAGCTCTCTCGGAAGGGTTGTCGCCACGCCGACCTTCCTCCTCTCCGCGCTCCTCGGAGCGCGGCCCCATTGAAGCCTGTTCCTCCCCTTCTTCGGGGCTTGGCGGTAGAGTCTCTCCGCGCTCCTCGGAGCGCGGCCCCATTGAAGCGAGAGTCAGGGCAAACAGTTTTTTGCCCAGCAATTTAACTCTCCGCGCTCCTCGGAGCGCGGCCCCATTGAAGCATTTTGGGCAAGCCGCAGCCAAGCCTTGAGGCATCACCTCTCCGCGCTCCTCGGAGCGCGGCCCCATTGAAGCGGGATCAGGTCGGGGGCCAGCGGCTCGCCAGTGATCCTCTCCGCGCTCCTCGGAGCGCGGCCCCATTGAAGCCCCCTTGGGGTGGGTCTTGTATGGGGCTTCCATTTTCTCTCCGCGCTCCTCGGAGCGCGGCCCCATTGAAGCACGTAATAAATCTCCGCCCATACCGTTACGCAACATCTCTCCGCGCTCCTCGGAGCGCGGCCCCATTGAAGCAGGACGTTAGCGCCCGGATTTTTTGCGTCAAGACACTCTCCGCGCTCCTCGGAGCGCGGCCCCATTGAAGCTCAATCACCCGCCGCAGCTTGGCCAGGTAGCTGATCACCTCTCCGCGCTCCTCGGAGCGCGGCCCCATTGAAGCTAAATCCGGTTGAATTTCGGTTGAAGGCGAGGGCGCGGCTCTCCGCGCTCCTCGGAGCGCGGCCCCATTGAAGCCCCGATAGTCGTTCATGGTTTTCGTGGAGGAAGCAGCTCTCCGCGCTCCTCGGAGCGCGGCCCCATTGAAGCGATCGGCAGGCCATTGCAGCGGAGCGTGACGGTGTCTCTCCGCGCTCCTCGGAGCGCGGCCCCATTGAAGCTTCAGGGCCGGGCGTGGCATGGCATGGCACGGCGGCTCTCCGCGCTCCTCGGAGCGCGGCCCCATTGAAGCATTTGATCGGCAAGTTTGGCGCGCAATACGCGCAGACTCTCCGCGCTCCTCGGAGCGCGGCCCCATTGAAGCTTCTCGATCCCGATTGAGGCGGACGGCACGGCAAACTCTCCGCGCTCCTCGGAGCGCGGCCCCATTGAAGCCGGGTACTTCTCGGCCTCGTCGCTGACGACGAACGACCTCTCCGCGCTCCTCGGAGCGCGGCCCCATTGAAGCCCGCCGTATAATCCAGATACAGAACTCGACGCGGACTCTCCGCGCTCCTCGGAGCGCGGCCCCATTGAAGCTTTTAGGCCGACTTTAGCGCCCTGGCACCGGGCGGCTCTCCGCGCTCCTCGGAGCGCGGCCCCATTGAAGCGGATACGATCTCGGTCTTCGGGACGTAGATGCCACACTCTCCGCGCTCCTCGGAGCGCGGCCCCATTGAAGCGGGACATTCACGGGCACTCGGGGTTCGCGCTTGCCTGCTCTCCGCGCTCCTCGGAGCGCGGCCCCATTGAAGCCATCCGTCTCGACCACCTCACGGACGCACAACGCCGCCTCTCCGCGCTCCTCGGAGCGCGGCCCCATTGAAGCCAGTCGGTTTGCATCCGCGCCACGGCGGTCTCGATCTCTCCGCGCTCCTCGGAGCGCGGCCCCATTGAAGCCGTTTGTTGGGTGTGGTCTTGCGCCGGTTGCGCAGTCTCTCCGCGCTCCTCGGAGCGCGGCCCCATTGAAGCACCTGCACGGAGCGCGTGCCGGCCTTGGTGTAGCACTCTCCGCGCTCCTCGGAGCGCGGCCCCATTGAAGCATAGCGAGAGAGTGCGGCACAAAGCGAGCGGCACCCGCTCTCCGCGCTCCTCGGAGCGCGGCCCCATTGAAGCCGGCTCTTGTCCGTGCTCAGGTCCGGCGCGTAGGACACTCTCCGCGCTCCTCGGAGCGCGGCCCCATTGAAGCAGCTCAGACTCGAAGGTAGGCTCTTTGTGGCCTCCCTCTCTCCGCGCTCCTCGGAGCGCGGCCCCATTGAAGCACACCGAACAAGGCGCTGCTGGAGCAACCGCCGAGCTCTCTCCGCGCTCCTCGGAGCGCGGCCCCATTGAAGCGCCATCATCGCGACGCCACTCGGTGATCGGGTCGTTCTCTCCGCGCTCCTCGGAGCGCGGCCCCATTGAAGCAGGGTTGATGCCCGCCGCAAGCAACGCAAGCGCCGGCTCTCCGCGCTCCTCGGAGCGCGGCCCCATTGAAGCTACGCCCGCCTGCGCAATCGTGGGCTCACGGTGCGCCTCTCCGCGCTCCTCGGAGCGCGGCCCCATTGAAGCCCCGCAGGCTGAAAACACGCGGACCCACCAAGCGCCCTCTCCGCGCTCCTCGGAGCGCGGCCCCATTGAAGCTAACAGACCCTTGCCCCGAACATGCCGCTTTCTGAGTCTCTCCGCGCTCCTCGGAGCGCGGCCCCATTGAAGCACGTAAGCCTCGCAGATGTCCACCTTCTGTATCCCCCTCTCCGCGCTCCTCGGAGCGCGGCCCCATTGAAGCCGCTCTGTTGTCGGCGCATAGCCAGCAACCATTACTCCTCTCCGCGCTCCTCGGAGCGCGGCCCCATTGAAGCCGTGTTCCTCAGTGTGCCCGCAAAGCGCAATCCGACTCTCCGCGCTCCTCGGAGCGCGGCCCCATTGAAGCGCTTGCGGTTGCCCTGCACGTACGCCTCGGCGGCGGTCTCTCCGCGCTCCTCGGAGCGCGGCCCCATTGAAGCGACGATGGCGCGGTCCTCCCAAAACTCGGCAAGGTCCTCTCCGCGCTCCTCGGAGCGCGGCCCCATTGAAGCTTTAATGCCCGCCAATCGTTCTGACTGAGCCTCCAACTCTCCGCGCTCCTCGGAGCGCGGCCCCATTGAAGCGGCCCGATCTGGCACGACCCGCGCATCCTTGCCAGTCTCTCCGCGCTCCTCGGAGCGCGGCCCCATTGAAGCCGGGTTGGCGCAGTTTTGGCTTGCGGCCTCGGGTCTCCTCTCCGCGCTCCTCGGAGCGCGGCCCCATTGAAGCAACTTCTTTGACGATTGCAATCGCGCCGACGCCATCTCTCCGCGCTCCCACCGCCTATGCAAGATTACTGAGAGTGCAAGTGGGATGGTAGTGAGTAATCTAAACGAGGTGGAAAAAGGCGCGAAGACCAAGGATTTATGGCTCAGGCGGTGTCAAGCGATGCCAGATGCTGCCTCAGTGGTGGAGTCAGAACACAGAGAACCCCGCCCCGATCGTTTCTTTCTAGAGCGGCCGGGACTTTAATGACGTTGGCAGGCGGTGCGTTGGCTACAGCTTCGGGTTTTTCGCCGTGACCAGCGCGATCGTCCTGCGGTCGTGTTCCTCGCCCATGTGGGCTTGGAAGTCCGTGGTGGTGAAGTTGGAGGGATTCTTTTTCTTGAAGATCCAGTGACAGCAAAGGCTGTTGGCGATGCGGCTGAAGACGGCGTGCAGTTGCAAGGGCTTGGGGTTGCGCAAGCGGCAGGTGTCGTCGTGGCGGGAGGCGTCGAGCCGGGCGTGCAGGCCGGTTTCGATGCCCCAGTGGCGAATGTTTTCCTCCAGCCACTTATCGGGGGGCAGTTCGCGCCGGGTGCGGCTTGTCAGCAGACAGACCGATTGGGGCGCGTGGTCGACGCGCTCGCGCCGCACCCGCGCGGCCTGTGCGGCGAAGGGGTGGCCGATCCGCTCGCCGTCGATTTCGGCGCTGACGAGGGTGCGCACCACCGGTTTTTTCTTCTCGGTGCTCTCCTTGCGCGCCCGTCGTGCGGGTTTCAGCTCAAAAAAGGGGAGGCCGGGTCGTCGACTTCCTTTTCGATGTATTCGCGCAGATGCGGCTGGTTGTCCTTTACGGTGTAAAGGTAGTGGCCTCCGTTTTCGACGATCGCATGCGAGGTCTCCACCTGGGTATGGATGGCGTCGAGACTGACCAGCCTGCCGTCGAGATCAATCTTCGCGCACAGCTCCCTCGCGGCAGTGATCTCGTTGGTGCCCTCGGCGGTGACGGTGCAGCCGAGGTAGTGTTGCGAGGGCGAAGTGATGGCGGTGACGATGTTTTTGCCGCCGCTGTGGGCGGGGATTTTGCCGTCGATGGCGATGATTTCGTCCTCCGGGGCCGGCCCGCGAATGCACTCCTGCCAGTCGAGCAGAACCTTTTCGACGATCGCCACGTCCACCCGGCTCATCATGCGGCTGAAGCTCGATTGATCGGGGGCGCCGTAGCGGTTCGAGCCGGGGCGGCGGCGGATCCCCACCGACCGCCGCTGGCTTTGCGAGAGCCCTTTGGCGAACTTGGCGAGATCCTTTTGTCCGCGCGGCGACTCCGACAGATGGGCCGCCGCCATAATCGTCAGCAAGGCGTGCACGGGATAAAGGCAGCGTTTGACGTGGTAGTCGGGCACCTCTTTTTGAAAACGTTCCTTCAGTGAGCACAGCTCCTCGTCTGACTGGGTGAAGCGCGGGAGCGTCTTCTCTTCGACCGGCGCGAACAGAGGCTTGAGCCTGTCGGCCTGCAGGCTGCGGCGGGCGTTGCGGGAAAGCTCCCGCACAAAGAGACGTTTCGGCCGGTCGTGTCTTTCGTAATAATCACGCGAGATGCGTCCGCTGCCACTGGTCAGACCCAGCTCAACCCACCCCGCGGCGGTGTAAACGGTGCCGCTAAACCGGGCCGGATCCACGAAAGTCTCCACCATCGCAACCGGATGGCCGTAGTGCTCCATCCAATCATCGCTGAGGCGGTCGCACAGAAGCTTCAACGCGACCGAACCAAGATTGGGGACGGTCTTGTGGGGCAAAAGCAGGAAGCGGGCATTGTTGACGACAAGAGGCAGGCGTCGTCTGCGTTGCTCGTCGCTCCAACCAATCCACTCGTCGCGGTGACGCAGCCGCCGCGCGGCGGCCATGAACACGGCCACTCCGAGCCACTCGCCGTTTTCGTCCACCAGTACGTAAAAAATGCGCTCGCCGACCGCTTTGAGCCCCTTGAGGTAGTGGTGTTTGTTCAGCAGGCGCAGACAGCGCTTGATCTTCTTGCGATGGGTAAGCGGTTCCGCGCGGACACGCTTCAGTAAAATGGACGGGTTCTCCGGCAAAAGCCGATGTTCATAATTAAGATTTTCCATTCAACAAATGGAAAAAACTTTTTCGGAGGTGTCCAGACTTTTATTTTAACCTTCTAGTCAGTATGACTTTAGCACTATTTTTTCATAGGCGGTGTAAGGGCGACCGGGCGCGATTCCGGCCCTCGCCCGAGGCCGCGCGCCCACCCATTGGGGCCGCCGTCCGCGACCGGCGCGGTTCCGGACCGGGAGCATTCCCCCGCCTCGGCGAAAGCCCCGCAGTCCCGCCAAATCGGAGGCTCTAAAAAAATTATCAAATCAATCTTATTCACAAACAATGATTTGCATAAAAGGTGCGGAGCGTGCCAAGCTTGCGGAAACCAGTCTTTTCCCTCCGACCGACTCCCATGGCCACTTTGAATCCGACGGCGGGCAGCGCCCCCGCCAAAAAAAAGCGCAGTTTCCTCGAAAACCAGAAGATCGCCAAGCGCAAGGCCTACGAAAAGCAGGCCAAGCGCAAAAAGGTCAAACTGGAAGAGCTGACCGTCTTCACCCAGCAGCTCGCCGCCATGCTCGAGGCCGGCTTGCCCCTCGTCGGCGCGCTGGAGGCCTTGGAGGAACAGACCGAAAACCCGGTCTTCCAAGTCATCCTGCGGAACGTGCGGAACGAAGTCTCCGCCGGGCGCTCCTTTTCGGAATCTTGCGGCGAATACCCGAACGCCTTCCCCAACCTTTTCGTCTCCATGGTGGAGGCCGGTGAAGCCAGCGGCAGCCTGGCGGAAATTCTCGACAAGACCTCGGTTTACTTCGAAGAGACGGTCAAGCTGATCAAGCAGGTCAAGGGTGCCTTGGTCTATCCCGCCGCCGTCATCGGCCTCGCCGTCGTCCTCGTCAACGTCCTGCTCGTCTTCGTGATCCCGGTCTTCGCCGAGATGTTCAACGACTTCGGCGCGGAACTGCCGAAGCCGACCCAGATTCTCATCGCGACCTCCGAGTTCCTCCAGTCCTATATCCTCTTCCTCATCGCCGGCTTTATCGGGATGATCTGGCTGATCCGGCGCTTCGTCCGCACCCCAAAGGGCCGGGTCATCAAGGACAGCCTGATCTTGAAAATTCCGGTCGTCGGCGAACTCGCCCGCAAGGTCAACCTCTCCCGCTTCTGCCGCACCTACGCCATTCTCATGCGCTCCGGCGTGCCCATCCTCCGCACCCTCGAAATCGTCTCCGCCGCCTCCAACAACGTCTTCGTCGAGAACGCCTGCCGCGAGGTCTCCAAGCACATCAGCCAGGGCGGCCAGGTCTCCGAAGTGGTCGCGGCCGACCCCTACTTCCCGCCCATGGTCAAACACATGACCCGCGCGGGCGAACAGACCGGCAACGTCGACGGCATGATGGTCAAGGTCTCCGACTTCTACGACGCCGAGGTGGAAACCCTCGTGGGCGCCCTGACCTCCCTGATGGAGCCCCTCCTCATCTGCTTCCTCGCCGCCGGCGCCGGCGCGCTGGGCGTCGGGCC
>Ga0076930_101054_pt1 | contig 17565 bp, 18 predicted proteins | sample HotLakConsoUCCRE_FD_71149 | JGI IMG/M metagenome (GOLD analysis project Ga0076930, IMG submission 71149) | Hypersaline microbial mat communities from Hot Lake, Washington, USA - Hot Lake Consortium UCC-RE (version 3) (version 3) ...
TTACCCCGGGGGATGTTCGCTGATGCACACCATAAGTAAGGTATGGCTATTCTGTTTACTGCTTGCAATGAGCACTGCGGCAAGCGCTAACCTGACCATTGAAATTACCCGCGGCAGCGATCAGGCGCTACCTATAGGCGTGGTGCCTTTCGAAGGCGCCGACGGGATGCCGGAAGACGTCGCGCAAATCATCCACGACAACCTCGAGCGCAGCGGTTTTTTTGACCCGCTGGACCGTAGCTCAATGTTTGAGCAGCCGAGCGAAGCAGACGACGTCGAATACAGCACCTGGCGCTCGCTCGATGTTCGCTATCTGGTGGTTGGCAAGGCCGAGCGCACTGACAGTGGCTACCGCCTTCAGTATGACCTGATGGACATCAGCGGGCAGACTCGCATGATGAGTGAAACCGTGACGGCCAGCGAAGATGATCTACGTGGCGCCGCGCACTATATCAGTGACCAGATTTTCGAGGAGATTACGGATATCCGCGGCGCCTTTTCCACGCGTATCGCCTACGTGACGGCACAGGGCGTCGGGGATGATACCGACTACGGTCTGTACGATGCTGATGCCGACGGTCTGGTCGCTGTTGGCACCGGTCAGCCCGTCAAGCGCCTTGGCCCCCTGCACCAGGGCGACACCGCCACCGACGACGACACCTTCCTGCACCGCGGCGCGGGTGGCGTTCAGAGCGTCATCGACACGGTCCTTGCGCTCTTTCACCTCGACCTCGGTCATGCCGCCGACGCGGATCACGGCGACACCGCCGGCCAGCTTGGCGACCCGCTCCTGCAGCTTTTCACGGTCGTAGTCGCTGGTGGTTTCCTCGATCTGGTTGCGGATCTGGGCCACACGCGCCTCGATCTCGGCCTTTTCGCCGGCACCGTCGACGATCGTGGTTTCGTCCTTGGTGATGCTGACCCGCTTGGCGCTGCCGAGCATGTCCATCGTGACATTCTCGAGCTTCATGCCGAGATCTTCCGAGATCACCTGGCCACCGGTCAGGATCGCGATGTCCTGCAGCATGGCCTTGCGGCGATCACCGAAGCCCGGTGCCTTGACGGCGGCGATCTTGAGGCCGCCACGCAGCTTGTTGACCACGAGAGTGGCGAGCGCTTCGCCTTCCACGTCCTCGGCGATGATCAGAAGCGGCTTGCCCGACTGGATCACCTGCTCGAGCAGGGGGACCATCGGCTGGAGCGACGACAGCTTCTTCTCGTGCAGCAGGACGATGGCGTCCTCCAGCTCGGCGACCATCTTGTCGGGGTTGGTCACGAAATAGGGCGACAGGTAGCCGCGGTCGAACTGCATGCCCTCGACCACTTCGGTCTCGGTCTCGAGGCCCTTGTTCTCTTCGACGGTGATGACGCCGTCGTTGCCGACCTTCTGCATCGCATCCGCGATCTGGCGGCCGATTTCCTTCTCGCCGTTGGCCGAGATGGTGCCGACCTGTGCGACTTCGTCGCTGTCGGTCACGTCACGGGCGGCGGCCTTGATGTGGGCCACGACCTTGGAGGTCGCGAGGTCGATGCCGCGCTTGAGGTCCATCGGGTTCATGCCCGCTGCGACCGACTTCATGCCTTCCTTGATGATGGCCTGGGCCAGCACGGTGGCGGTGGTGGTGCCGTCGCCGGCCTCGTCATTGGTGCGGCTGGCGACTTCTTTCACCATCTGCGCGCCCATGTTCTCGAACTTGTCTTCCAGTTCGATTTCCTTGGCGACCGACACACCGTCCTTGGTGATGCGGGGTGCGCCGAAGGACTTTTCGATCACCACGTTGCGACCCTTGGGGCCCAGCGTGACCTTGACCGCGTCGGCGAGGATGTTGACGCCGCGCAGCATGCGGTTGCGGGCATCGGTGTTGAACTTGACGTCCTTAGCAGCCATCGTTGACAGCTCCCTTGAATATGAGTTTCAGATTTTGGATCGGTCCGGGCGAAACGCTCAGGCGGCCTTGGCGGCGGCTGCGCTTTCGATGATGCCCAGGATGTCCGACTCCTTCATGATCAGCAGCTCTTCGCCGTCGATCGTCACCTCGGTGCCCGACCACTTGCCGAACAGGACGCGGTCACCCGGCTTGACGGCCATATCGATCAGCTCGCCGGAGTCCTTGCGCGCGCCCTCGCCACAGGCGATCACTTCGCCTTCGGCGGGCTTTTCCTTGGCGCTGTCGGGAATGATCAGACCGCCCTTGGTCTTTTCGTCGGATTCGACACGGCGGACCAGAACACGGTCATGCAGCGGTTTGAATGCCATCTCTCGAACTCTCCTCTCGGGTTCGGTTTTATCTCTCCCGTTATCACTCGCCAGTGGTGAGTGATAACGAGCGGGAGATAAGCAGACGTGGCATGCGTGTCAACGGCTGGCGGCGAAACAGGATTGCATTTTTCAGCCCCCGCTCCGGGGCGGGGTCAGGCGACGCGGGTCAAGGGCCCGGCACGATCCGCCGGCAGGCGCTGGCCAAGGATGTAACCGGCGAAGGCGCGCAGATCGCCGCGCGACAGGGCCGTTCGCGCGCGGTCGTGCATCGGCGGCATGGGGCGCCCGCCGACCAGCCGGGACAGCACCGCGTCCTGCGCCATGACGCGCTTGCCGGTGTAGATCGTTTCGGTCCAGACCCCCTCGGCCCGGATCAGGTGATGGGCGTCGAGCAGCACGTGCACATAGGTCTCGCCCCGCACGGGGGCCTCGTCGATCCGGGCCATGTCGAGCATGTCGGCGATATGGCGCGCACGGATCAAGCCCTCCGGCTGCTGGCCCATCGGGTCCACGGCCAGAAAGCAGTGTTGCAGCGAAACGGTCATGTCCCTCCACGGCAAACCGCCCCCGAAGGCGCCCGCCGGTATGCGCACCGGGCGGCAGGACGGCTCGGCCCGGAGTTCGGTCAGCGGGAACCATCGGCGCAACACGGCGCGCACGGGTTGCCAGCCCGCGTCAAGCGTGCGGACAAGGTCGCCCGCGCGCAACGTTCCCACCGGCACGAGGCCGCGCGCGGTCTCCACCCGCGTGCCCGCCGTCAGGCAGATGGGCTCTTCATAGGGGTCTTCGGGGGGCAGTGTGTCTTCGTCGTTGATCACCCGATCCACCAGATCGGTGATCTGCAGGTTGTTGTTCCAGTAATGGGTGAAATCGAGGGTCAGGCTGGTATCCGGCACGCCGTCGATGCTCAGCACCCAGATCTTGGGATCATCGGTCGGGGTCAGAACGATGTCGGCGATGTCCACGCCCCGGACATGGACGAAGTCGGTGTCCGGGTTGAACCCGTCGATCGTGTCGTTGCCCATGCCGGGACCGAAGACGATGGTGTCGGACCCGCCGCCGTAGCCACCGGCGTCGACGAGGTCGTCGCCCGCGCCACCCTCGAGCCAGTCGTTGCCGCTGCCGCCCTCGATCGTGTCGTTGCCCCCACCGCCGAAGATCGTGTCGTTCTGGGACCCGCCATCAAGCACGTCATCCCCGAAACCACCCGACAAGAGGTCGGTGCCGCTGTCGCCAGTGACCGTGTCGGCCCCGTCGCCGCCCCAGATCAGGTCATCCTGGCTGGCGCCCTCGATCAGGTCGTCGCCCGCGCCCCCCTCCAGCGTGTCGGCACCCGAGGCTCCTTCGAGCGTGTCATCGCCATCGCCGCCACGCAGCAGGTCATCCTGGCTGCCACCATCGAGATCATCGTTGCCGTCGCCCCCGTCGAGCGTATCGCTGCCCGAAGCCCCCGACAGCGTATCGTCGCCGCCGTTGCCCGACAGGCTGTCGTCGCCGGATTGCCCGCGGATGCTGTCATCCCCGGACCCGCCGTCGAGCGTGTCGTCCTGCCACGTGCCGTTGATGATGGGCATCTGCCCGTCCGCCTGCCTGAAACTGCCTCGGTTGCCGGTGTGCCCCGACATTTCTGCAAGTTTGACACACATTCGACCCATTGGCTACCGGCACGCTGCACGGCTCTGCGGCACGGTTGCCACCTGACAAGCCCGGCACGCTTCGCTATGAGGCGCGCGACAGCAGATCAAATCCGCGGAAGTGACCCATGACCACCCTCGTTTTCGGCCATAAATCGCCCGACACCGACTCGACCGGTTCGCCCATCATCTGGGCCTGGTACCTCAACCAGATCAAAGGCACCCCGGCGGAAGCCGTGCTGTTGGGCGAGCCCAACACCGAAGCGGCCTTCATGCTGGGCCGCTGGGGCCTCGACAAACCCCGCATCATCGAGGGCATAGCCCCCGGCACGCAGGTGGTGATCGTCGACACCAACAACCCCGCGGAACTGCCCGAGGGGATCAACGACACCGATATCCAGGCCATCATCGACCACCACAAGCTGGTCGGCGGGCTGGAGACCAAGGGCCCGATCGACATCCGGATCGAACCCTTGGCCTGCACCGCGACGATCATGCGCAAGATGATCGGCGATGACCTGGCCGAGGCGCCCGAGGGCGTGAAGGGCGCGATGCTGTCGTGCATCCTGTCCGACACGCTGGAGTTCCGCTCGCCCACCACCACGCCCGAGGATCGCGCCGTGGCCGAGGCGCTGGCAGCCGACCTGGGCGTCGACATCCCCGGCTACGCCGCCGAGATGTTCGCCGCCAAGTCCGATGTCTCGGCCTTCTCCGAGGCGGAGTTGCTGCGGATGGACAGCAAGACCTACGAGGTCGGCGGCAAGACCTTCCGCGTCTCGGTTCTCGAGACCACGTCGCCCGGCACGGTCCTGTCGCGCAAGGACGCCTTGATCGCCGAAATGCCCAAGGTCGCCGAGGAAGACGGCGCGGACCAGGTCCTGCTGTTCGTGGTCGACATCCTCAACGAAGAGGCGACGTTGCTGGTGCCCAATGATCTGGTCAAGAAGGTCGCCGAAAAGAGCTTTGCCGCCAGCGTGGGCGCGGCCGACACCGTGGTCCTGCCCGGGGTCGTCAGCCGCAAGAAGCAGATCATCCCCAACCTCGCGCTGTAGAGGCGACCCAAGCTGCACAAGGGGCGGCCCCGACGCGGGCCGCCCTTTTTCGTGGCGCGACCGGCCTCCGCGTCTCGCGCGGACCCTCGACGCACCGGTCCATTCCGCCTACACCCCACACGACGGATCGCAAGGAGCGCGCACATGACCCGCATCATCGACAGCCTCGCCGATATCTCGGGCCAGTATGACGCGGTCTTCTGCGACCTCTGGGGCTGCGTGCATGACGGGGTGCAGGCCTTTCCCGCCGCCATCGCGGCGCTGCGGGCCTTCAAGGCTGAGGGCGGCACGGTGGTGATGCTGACCAACGCGCCGCGCCCGCGGGCGAGCGTCGCGAAGCAGCTGGACCGTCTCGGCGTGCCCCGGGATTGCTGGGACGTGATCGCCACCTCGGGCGACAGCGCACGCGCCGCGATGTATCAGGGCGTCGTCGGCCAGAAGGTCTGGCACATCGGCGAGCCGCATGACGCGCCCTTCTTCGAACCGCTGGAACTGTTGCCCGATCCGGTGGAGATCGAGAAGGTCGACCTGAACGAGGCCGAGGGCATCGTCTGTACCGGCCCCTTCGACCCGCATGCCGATCCCGCGGTGATGCGGCCGCAGTTCCTGCTGGCAAAGACCAAGGGGCTGAAACTGCTGTGTGCGAACCCCGACATCGTGGTCGACCGCGGCGAGACGCGCGAATGGTGCGCGGGGGCGCTCGCGCAACTCTACACCGAAATGGGGGGCGAAAGCCTGTATTTCGGCAACCCTCACCCGCCGATCTACGACCTTGCCCGGAAACGACTGCAGCAGATCGACAGATCCACCCCCGACGACCGCATCCTCGCCATCGGCGACGGTATCCGGACGGATGTGCAGGGCGGCATGGGCGAGAACATCGACACGCTGTTCATCACCGGCGGGCTGGCGCGCGAAGAGACGGGGACGACGGATCAGCCGGACCCGCCGAAACTGGCGCGGTTGCTGACCGATGCGGAGATGGAGCCGACCTATTCCATCGGGATGCTGCGTTGAGCCACCAAGGGTTTCGCCGCGCCTGGCGCATCGACCCGCCGGGCGGCCGGCCCCCGGACACCCGGCATTCTCCAACCGAAGAGGGCCAAAACCTGCACGCAACATAGTTGCGGAATTTTATGATGTTTTCGCATTTTATTACTTTCTGCATTGCAGAACGCCCCCACGATGGCGTAGAAGGGCGCCAAGATGCAGGAGACTCAAACCATGCTCGACAACATCATGACCGGCACGATCGTCATCGAAGACCTCGAGATCGGTATGAAGCGGTCGCTTCAGAAGCTGATCACGGACCACGATATCGAGCTGTTCGCCGAGGTGTCGACGGACCGCAACCCCGTGCATCTCGACGATGATTACGCCCGCGACACGATCTTCGAAGGCCGCATCGCCCATGGCATGCTGACCGCCGGCCTGATCTCGGCCGTGATCGGAGAGCAGCTTCCGGGCCATGGCACGGTCTATCTCGGCCAGACGCTGAAGTTCATGGCGCCGGTGCGTCCGGGCGACATGGTTCATGCCGAGGTCGAGGTGATGGAGATCGACCATTCCCGCCGCCGCGTGACGCTGGCCACCCATTGCCGCGTCGACAAGACCGTGGTGCTGAAGGGCGAGGCCGTGGTCCTTGCGCCGTCGCGCAAGTTCGACTGATCCGCACCGCTTGCGCATCGCCGCGGGGGCGGCTACCCGTCCCTCATGCGGATCCTGCGTGACCCCCAGTATACCCGCCCCGAGGACCGCGGCGCATCCGCCGCGATCGGGAATTTCGACGGTGTGCACCGCGGCCACCGGCATGTGATCGACCTTGCCCGCCGCCCCGGTGCGCCGCTGGGTGTCGTGACATTCGAGCCGCATCCGCGCGAGTTCTTCGCCCCCGACGCCCCACCCTTCCGGCTGATGAACGCCGAGGCGCGGGCGCATCGGCTGGAAAAGCTCGGGGTGGAGGTGTTGGCCGAGCTGCCCTTCGACGCGCGGCTCTCGTCGCTGACGGCCGAGGAATTCGCGCGCGACGTGCTGGCCGGGGGCCTCGGCCTGAGCCATGTGGTGGTGGGCTCGGATTTCTGCTTCGGCAAGGGGCGCAAGGGCACCGCCGAGATGCTGCGCGAGTTCGGCGCGCGCTATGGCTTCGAGGTGACCGTCGCCGAGCTTCTGACCGGCGAGACCGGCGCCGTCTCCTCCACCGCGATCCGCGCGGCGCTGAGCGACGGGAACGCGCGCGCGGCGGCCGACATGCTGGGACACTGGCACCGGATCGAGGGGCCGGTCCTGCATGGCGAGAAGCGGGGGCGCGAGCTGGGCTATCCCACCGCGAACATGGGGCTGGAGGGGTTGCATGTGCCACGCCTCGGCGTCTATGGCGTGCTGGTCGATGTGCTGTCGGGGCCGCACAAGGGCACCTATCACGGGGTCGCGAACCTCGGCATCCGACCGATGTTCGAGCGCAAGACGCCGAACCTCGAGACATTCCTGTTCGATTTTTCGGGCGATCTCTATGGCTGCCACCTGTCGGTGGGCCTTGTCGAATGGTTGCGCGGCGAAGCGAAGTTCGACGACCTCGACGCGCTGATCACGCAGATGGACGCCGACAGCGCGCGGGCGCGCCAGATCCTGGGCGCGCTGTGAGAGAGCGCTTCTGGGAACGTGTGCCGATGGCCAGGATGACGCCCTCTGAGTGGGAGGCTCTCTGCGACGGCTGCGGCAAGTGCTGCCTCAACAAGCTCGAGGACGAGGAAACCGGCGAGGTCGCGCTGACACGGGTCGCCTGCCGCTTGCTCGACGATCAGACCTGCCGCTGCGGCCAATACGCGATCCGCAAGGTTCTGGTGCCCGAATGCATCCGTCTGACACCCGAGACGATGGGCGATGTCGCCTATTTCATGCCGGAAACCTGCGCTTATCGCCTGCTGCACGAGGGCAAGCCGTTGAAATACTGGCACCCGCTGATCTCGGGCGATCCCGAGAGCGTCCACGAGGCCGGCGTCAGCATCCGCGGCCTGTCCGTGCCCGAGTTCGAGGTGCCGGAGGAAGACTGGGAAGACTACATCATCGAGGAACCGGGGACATGAATTTCGCCTCAGACAACACCGGGCCGGTGCATCCGGCGATCATGGCGGCAGTCGTTGCCGCCAATGACGGCGCGGCGATGCCCTATGGCAATGATGACATCACCGCCATGGCGCGCGACGCGGTGCGCGCGGCCTTCGAAGCGCCTGAGGCGGCGGTGGAGTTCGTCGCCACGGGCAGCGTGGCGAATGCCCTGGCGCTGGCCTGCCTCGTGAAACCGTGGGACGGCATCTTCTGCCACCGCGTCGCCCATGTGGAAGAGGACGAATGCGGCGCGCCGGAATTCTATTCCAACGCCAAGCTGATCCTCGTGGATGGCGCGGACGCCAGGATGACGCCCGAAGCCCTCGACGCCGCGATCTTGCAGGCCGCGGATCGGGGCGTGCATGGCGTGCAGCCGGGCGCGGTGACGATCACCAACATCACCGAACGCGGCACGGTCTACACGCTGGCCGAGATCCGCGCGCTGGTTGACGTGGCCAAGGCCCACGGCCTGCCCGTGCATCTCGACGGGGCACGGTTCGCAAATGCCTGCGCCGCGTTGGAATGCACCCCTGCCGAGATGACGTGGAAGGCGGGCGTCGATGCGGTCAGCTTCGGCGGCACCAAGAATGGCTGCTTGGGGGTGGAGGCGGTGGTGCTGTTCGACCCCGCCAGACGCCGTGAGCTGGAACTCAGGCGCAAGCGCGGCGGGCATCTGTTGTCCAAGCACCGCTATCTGTCTGCGCAGATGGGCGCCTATTGCGCCGAGGGCCTTTGGCTGGATATGGCGCGGGCCGCGAATGCGCGCATGGCGCAGCTGGTGCAGGGGCTGGCGCGGGTGCCGGGCGCGCGCATGGCGCATCCGGTGGCGGGCAACCTCGGGTTTTTCGAGCTGCCCCGCGCGTCGCATGACCGGGCCTTTGCGGCGGGCGCGCGGTATTACACCTTTCCGGGCGATGCGATCGAACATGCTGCGCCGGAGGATGCCGTGCGCTGCCGCATTGTCTGCGACTGGTCGAAACCCGCCGAAGAGGTCGAGGCGCTGCTGACCGCATGGGCGGGCTAGAGGCCGGGTTCAGGCCGTATCCCCAAGGAAGGTGCGGATCGCGGATGCGACCGGCCCCGGGTGGGTGATGGGCAGCATATGCCCTGCCCCGTCGATCACGACGCGGCTGTGACCGGCGATGGCAGCGCCCAGCGCCGTCTGGATCGCCGAAATCACCGGCGGGCTGTCGCCCCCTTGGATCAGCAGAACCGGGCAGGCCAACTGCCCCAGTCGTGGCAGAAGCGAGGCACTGTCATGGTGCAGCGCGGGGGTCGAGGCCGGGACGACCCAGATGCGGTCGATCATGTAGCGCCGCTGCGCCTCGGGCATGGCATCGAGCGGGGTACCGCCACCCCAGAGCGACAGGAACAGGCGCGCCGCGCCCTCCTCGTCGCCTGCCTCGATCAGGGGACCAAGCCCTGCGATGGCGTCGTCATGGGCGCGGGCGGTCGGATGATCGGCCGCAGCGGCAAAGAGGACCGGCTCGATCAGGGTCAGGCTTGCCACCCGGTCGGGGTGGTCGAGGGCAAGGCGCAAACCCACCGTCGCGCCGAAGCTGTGGCCGATCAGGTGGCAGGGCGTCTGTGGCAGGTGCAGGGCCGCAGCCTCGGTCGCCTGATCGTGATAGTCGCGCGACGGATCGCGCGCAGGGCCCCGGCCATGGCCGACCAGATCGGGCGCGGTCATTTGCAAGCGATCGGACAGCGCCTGCGCGACCCCGTCCCACGCGCCGGAATGAGCCAGCGAGCAATGCAGCAGCAGGGCCGGGTCGGCGCCCTGCCCCCAGTGACGGGCGAAACCCGTCAAAGCGTGCCGGACAAGAACAGGTCCAGGTCCTCGATCCGGTCCTGACCCCAGAACTTCTCGGCCCCGTCGACGATGTAGAAGGGCGTGCCGAAGACACCGGCGTTCACCGCCTCCTCGGTGTTGCGGACGTAATCCTCGGCGCCCGCCAGCATCCCCATGCCCGCGATCCCACGGTCAAAGCCCGCCTCCGCGAGGCAATCGGCGATCACGTCATCCTGGGCGATGTCGCGGTTGTCGCGCCAGACCGCGCCGGTCAGCGCATGGACCAGCGCACCGAGATCGCCGCCGCCCGCCTTCTGCGCCGCGATGAACGCGTAGGAAGAGGGCGCGGGGTTGACCGCGCGATAGGGCGGATCGAGGTCGAGCGGCAGGCCGTGTTTCGCCGACTGTCGGCGCAGCTCCTGCAGGCGGTAGTCGAGGCGGGCGGGATGCCGCTCTTTCACGGGGACACCGCCGGTGCGCGCGAAGAGCGCGCCGGTCAGATCCACGGGCTTGTAGGCGATGGTGGCGCCGTGGCGCGCGGCGACCTCCTCCATCCTTGTGCCCGCGAGGTAGGTGTAGGGCGAGACGGTCGAGAAGTAATAATCGATGCGGGCCATGCGCGGCGCCCCTCCTTTTCGGCTTGGCGCGGAGACTAGACGGGTGCTAGGGGGTGTCAACATCCCGGGCCGGGGGCGCCGGGGACGGCTGCCACAAGGGACACCACAGACATGCCTGCACAAGACCCGAAACTGATTTCCGGGAACGCGAACCGTACGCTCGCACAGGCGATCAGCCGCCGGATGTCGATGCACCGCGGCATGCAGGTGGGCCTCGTCGATGCGCGGGTCGAACGGTTCAACGATGGCGAGGTCTTCGTCGAGGTCTTCGAGAATGTCCGCGGCGAGGACATGTTCATCATCCAGCCCACGTCGAAACCCGCCAACGACAACCTGATGGAACTGCTCATCATGGCCGACGCGCTGCGCCGGTCGTCCGCGGCGCGGATCACCGCCGTGATCCCCTATTTCGGCTACGCCCGGCAGGACCGCCGCACCAAGGCGCGCACGCCGATCAGCGCCAAGATGGTCGCCAACATGATGACCGCGGGCGGCATCGAGCGGGTGCTGACGATGGACCTGCACGCCGCACAGATCCAGGGGTTCTTCGACATTCCCGTCGACAACCTCTATGCCTCGCCGATCTTCGCGCTCGACATTCTTCACCAGTTCAATGGCGACATGTCCGACGTGATGGTCGTCTCGCCCGACGTGGGCGGCGTGGCGCGTGCGCGCGAACTGGCCACACGGATCGGCGCACCGCTCGCCATCGTGGACAAACGCCGCGAAAAGGCGGGCGAGGTCGCGGGCATGACCGTGATCGGCGACGTGACGGGCCAGAAATGCATCATCGTCGATGACATGTGCGACACCGCCGGCACGCTTTGCAAGGCGGCCGATGTGCTGATGGAGGCGGGCGCGACCGAGGTGCACGCCTACACGACCCACGGCGTCATGAGCGGCCCGGCGGTCGAGCGGATCACCGGATCGGTCCTGAAATCCATGGTGATCACCGACACGATCGAGGCGACAAAGGCCGTGGCGGCCTGCCCCAACATCCGCGTCCTGCCCACCGCGCCGATGTTCGCGCAGGCGATCGTGAACATCTGGAACGGCACCAGCGTCTCGTCGCTCTTCGACACGGGCAGCCTCGTGCCGATCTACGAGGGGCTCTATCCCAAGGGGATGTGGGGTCGCTGATCCAGCGGGCCGCGCAGAGGCCTCACCGGATCAGGACATCCGCCTCGGTGGCACCGCGGCGGATATGGTCGAAGACCACCAGCTGCGTGGGCACGGGCCACCCGATCCGGCCCAGCCCCGATGACGGTTCACGTTCCGACTCAGCGACTATTTCGGCGGCCTGCTAGACGAACGGATGTGGCGCATCCACGAGGCAGAGCGTGTTATAGGCCTGCAGGGCGTCACGTTGCAGCGTTTCATTCTGGCACATCGGCACCAATTGCACCGAGAGTGCGCGATAGACGACGAAGGACATGTCGAACATCGGGATTTTGCCTATCCGGCGCACAAACCAATCGAAGCGCATCAGGTCAGGGTCGCCTGCGATGTTTTCCGCGATCGCCTGTCGCATCGCACGCCGCTCTGATCCGAATGCGAAGCCTACACCCGTCGCAAGCCCACGTCTTGCCCAGTAGGCCACGCGGGATTGAGGCGTCTCGATCCGGTCAGAGACCGAATGCGCTTCGTCAAGTACGTGGCGCCTAAAACGGCTGTTCTGAACCGCTTCAAAACGTGCCTTGCGAAGCGCGGCGGACAGGTCCGGATCCGCCCCAAGGCCAAGACCAGGCATCGCTTCGGGCTCAGCGGGTTGGTAAAGCGCAAGCACAACGGGACAGGCATCGGACCCGCGCAACAGCGCGAAACGAAACGGCTCGGGCGCAGACGGCACCAACTCCACACCGGGACGTTGCGCGTAGTACCCGGAGACAAAAACGTGGCGTTCATACGCTTCCCGCTTGGCGCGCAGGATAGCATCATTTCGCGAATCCCCCGCGGCAGTGCCGACACTCGACGGTTCTCGCGTGCCGGTTTGTTGCCCGGTCAGGTAGACCCAGTCACGCGGCACCCATGTGCGGGAGCCGTCGGCAGGATCCATCATACGAACGCAGGCGCACGCGTCACCAGTCGCCAACAGAGGGGCTGAATGTCCATCAAAGGGAACGCGGCAGGGGGCGCTCGCCGATGGCCCCCCCTCGCGCAGGAGAACGTCCCGTTCATGAAGTTCCAAGTAGGCACGCGCCAGCGCCTCAGACTCGGTATCGGCGGTCGCACAGCTTTCGAGCAAAGGGTAGAGAGCGCTTTCCGGCCGCGCCCAAGACAGGTTGCGCGACAGTTCCGGGCGCGTGTCGGACGGCGCGGAGACCGTGATGGCATGCCCGGTATCGAACGACAGCGCCTGACGGGCCGCAAAGCCCATCGCGACCCAATCCGTCGTCGGCTCGCACGGCCGTTCGAACACCCACCCCCAATGCCACGGTGGAGCGACATGATCCGGCGGGGGCGACCCGAAGGGCAACGCGCGATAACGGACGCGAAACCGATCCGTGACGCGAGCCGACGAGACCAGCGCAACGGCGGCTTCCATCTCATCGCGCGCCCAGTATTTCACGAAAGTCTCGTTTGGATTGCGCACATATCCGAGTGGGTTAGAGAACCAATCCAACCAAACATCCATGTTAGCCTGGAGCGAGTCAGCCTCTTTGCCGTGCAGCGCGGCCACAAAATGTGACAGGTTGGTGGCGTGCAGCATGGCCTCTATCGCGGGCAAAACGAGGATCAGGCGACCGCCTGGTTTGAGGCATCGAAAAATGCGGTAGAGCTTGAGCAGCGCATCGGCATGGCTTTCGGGCATCAGTGCATTCAGACAAAGAGCAAGATCGACGGCCTCCGGCAGGGTCAAGTCGCTTAGATCCTGACGAAGGAACGTGGTTTTCTCGGGTGCTCTTCTCTGCGCCTGTGACAACATCGCTTCGGAAAAATCCACCGCGTAGACCCTGTCCGCAGCGGACAAATCGTGAAGCCAAAATCCCGGTCCACACCCCAAGTCTGCCGCAACCGTGCCTTTGGCGAAGGGGGCGATCCGAGAGGAAATCACGGATTGATCAGGCAGATGCCAAAGCGAATTCACTTCGGTCTCGTAGTCACGAACCGAATTCCAGTAGGTCTTTCGGTCCACGCTATCCGTCAAATACTGCTGGCCCCACCGCCGCTGGCGCCCCCGCCGCCGCCACCCTCGCCGGTCTCCGGCACAGCGATGCCCCCCGCGCGGGCGGCTTGCAGCAGGCGCTCGAACTCCGCCTCGCTCACGCGCCCATCGCTCAGGTCTACGCCCTCGGGCACCGGCACCGGCTCGCGGCCCGGAACCGACAGCGTGTCGTCGCCCGCGTTCCAGGTCACGCAGTGCCCCTGCCAGCAGTTGCGGCCCGGCTCGACCAGGATCGCGCGGCCCGCGGGTGTTTCCACGAAGGCGTTGTCGGCCACCTCGAGGCAACCGGCCAGCGCCACGGGCAGCCCGGCCGCAAGCGCCAGTGCCCCGCCCCGCCGCAACACGGCCCGGCGCGTCTGGAACTGCGCGAAAATCTCGGCGGCATCGAGGGGGGGATTGGTCATGACACGCCTTTCACTGGTGAAATCCCATGCAGCATATCGGCGAAGGACAAGGGGTCAAGGACGGGGCGAACATCTCGCCAACCACGGTCAATACAGCTGCCAGTCGTCCCCGCTCGCGATCTCGCCCAGCGCCATCCAGTCGGCGCGGATGCGCGCGACGCGGCTGTCGCCCCAGGTGCGGAAGACAAGCTCGAACCCTTTTTCCGTGACCTTTTCCGCCCGCAGATCGGCGCGTTGGTTGGTATCGCCGCCAGTGTCCCACATGGAAATCCCCACATGCACCATGGGCGGAGCGCGGAACGCCTCGGAAAAGGCGACGGCGTGGCGCGCTTCGCGCGGCCCCTCGCCCGTCCACATCGGGCCGTTGTCCTCGAAATCGCTGAACAGGATGACCGAACCCTGTTCGGCACCGATCAGATGATGGCTGAGGCGTTTCATGCGGTGCCTGTTCGTCCTGCTCGATCTTGCGCGCATACCGGGACATTTTGCCGGCCTCGTGGACAGATACCGGCAAATTCGGGGCTTTGACCATGAAAAAGGCCCCCGAAGCGCGCTGCGGGGGCCGATCCACTGTCCGACAGGCGGCGTTCAGCCCAGCATCTGGGACCGGGCGGCCTCCATGTCGGCGAGCAGCTTGGCGGCGGCGTCCGCGGCCGTGTCGGGCCCGTCCCCGGCCGCGCGGGCCTTGTCATGGGCCTCGCGCGCCTCGGCGATGAAGCCGTCCATCATCTCCGAGGTGACCTCGCTGACCGGCAGCGCGCGCTCGGCCAGGACGGTGACCGAGGGCCCGGCGACATCGGCAAAGCCGCCGGTGACGAAATAGGCGGCCTCGGCCCCGCTGCCCGCGCCGTCGACCCGCAGGATGCCGGGCCGCAGCGTGGTGATCATCGGCGCATGATCGGACATCGCCGTCATGTCCCCGTCGGTGCCGGGGATCTGCACGGCGTCCACCTCGAGCGAGGCGAGGCGCCGCTCGGGCGAGACCAGGTCGAATTGCAACTTAGCCATTCCGGCCCCCTTACGCGGCCTCTGCCGCCATGCGTTCCGCCTTGGCGATCACGTCCTCGATGCCGCCGACCATGTAGAAGGCCGCTTCCGGCAGGTGGTCGTATTCGCCTGCGACCACGGCCTTGAACGACGCGATCGTGACGTCGAGCGGAACCTGAACGCCATCCGAGCCAGTGAAGACCTTGGCCACGTCGAAGGGCTGGCTGAGGAAGCGCTGGATCTTCCGGGCGCGGGCCACGGTCAGCTTGTCCTCTTCCGACAGTTCGTCCATCCCGAGGATCGCGATGATGTCCTGCAGCGACTTGTAGCGCTGGAGGATACCCTGCACGTCGCGGGCGACCTGGTAATGCTCTTCACCCACGATCTGCGGGTCCATCAGGCGCGAGGTGCTGTCCAGCGGGTCCACGGCCGGGTAGATGCCCAGCTCGGAAATCGCGCGCGACAGAACGGTCGTGGCGTCGAGGTGGGCGAAGGTCGTGGCCGGTGCCGGGTCGGTGAGGTCGTCCGCGGGAACGTAGACGGCCTGGATCGAGGTGATCGAGCCGGCCTTGGTCGAGGTGATGCGCTCCTGCATCTGGCCCATGTCGGTGGCCAGCGTCGGCTGGTAGCCCACGGCCGAGGGGATACGGCCCAGAAGCGCCGACACCTCGGAGCCTGCCTGGGTGAAGCGGAAGATGTTGTCGACGAAGAACAGAACGTCGGTGCCCGAGGCATCGCGGAACTGCTCGGCCAGCGTCAGGCCGGTGAGCGCCACGCGGGCGCGCGCGCCCGGCGGCTCGTTCATCTGGCCATAGACCAGCGCCACCTGGCTGTCGGCCAGGTTGTCGGGCTTGATCACGTTCGACTCGATCATCTCGTGGTAGAGGTCGTTGCCCTCACGGGTCCGCTCGCCCACGCCGGCGAACACCGAGTAGCCCGAGTGCACCTTGGCGATGTTGTTGATCAGTTCCATGATCAGAACCGTCTTGCCCACGCCGGCACCGCCAAACAGGCCGATCTTGCCGCCCTTGGAATAGGGGGCCAGCAGGTCGACGACCTTGATGCCGGTCACGAGGATCTCGGATTCGGTCGACTGTTCGTTGAATTCGGGCGCGGGCTGGTGGATGGAGCGGTATTCATCCGCCTCGACCGGGCCGCCTTCGTCCACGGGCTCGCCGACGACGTTCAGGATGCGCCCCAGGGTCGCGTTGCCAACGGGCACCATGATCGGGCCGCCGGTGTCGGTGACCTGCTGGCCGCGCACCAGACCCTCGGTGGAGTCCATGGCGATGGTGCGCACGGTGCCTTCGCCGAGGTGCTGGGCCACCTCGAGCACCAGGCGTTTGCCGGCGTTCTGGGTTTCCAGCGCGTTCAGGATCTCGGGCAGGTGGTCGCCGAACTGCACGTCGACGACGGCGCCGATGACCTGGGTGATTTTTCCGACTGCATTTGCCATGTCGTGTCTCCTGTGAAGCCTATTCGGCGGCTGTGTCTGTCAAATCGAGTCGCCTCTCGATGCGGCTCATGCGATGATCGAAGATATCCATACGGGCGTTCAACTCACCGATCCCCGTTTCCACGGAGGACATGCGAACCTTCACGTTCCGCAGGTCTTCCTTCATCACCGTGACGTCTTCCCGAATGCGCTTGAGCATTTCGAAGGTCATCACCGCAAGATCGGATGGGTCGTTGTCCGACATCGACTACAGAGCCTCCGCGCCCGAAATGATTTCGATCAGCTCATTGGTAATCACGGCCTGACGCGACCGGTTGTATTCGATCGTCAGCCGCTCGATCATGTCGCCGGCGTTGCGGGTCGCGTTGTCCATCGCGGACATCCGCGCGCCCTGTTCGGAGGCAGCGTTTTCAAGCAGGGCGGTGAAGATCTGCGTGGCGACACCGCGCGGCAGCAGGTCTTCGAGCACAGCCTCTTCCGAGGGTTCGTAATCGTAGTACGACCCGCTGTCCCCGGCGTCTTCCGGCGCCTCGAACTGGGCCGGGATGATCTGCGTCGCGGTCGGGATCTGGCTGATCACGGTCTGGAAGCGGTTGTAGAAGATCGTCGCGACGTCGAACTCGCCCGCGTCGAACCGGCCGAGCACGTCGGATGCGATCCGGGCGGCATCGGCGTAGCCAAGGCGCTTGACGCCCGAGAGGTCTACATGGCCGACGAAGCGGTCGGACTGGTCGCGCTTGAGCTGCTCGCGGCCCTTCTTGCCGACGGTCAGGATCTTGACGGTCTTGCCCTCGGCCACGAGCTTTGCGAGATGCGTGCGCGCCTTGCGCACGATGGTGGAGTTGAAGCCGCCGCACAGGCCCCGCTCGGCGGTCATCACCACCAGCAGATGCACGTCGGACTTGCCCGTTCCGGCCAGCAGGCGCGGCGCGCCCTCCGATCCGCCGACCGACTGGGCGAGGCCGGCCATCACGGCCTCCATCTTTTCGGCGTAGGGGCGGGCCATCTCCGCCGCTTCCTGCGCGCGGCGCAGTTTCGCGGCGGCGACCATCTGCATCGCCTTGGTGATCTTGCGGGTCGACTTGACCGACG
>Ga0076930_101055_pt1 | contig 17555 bp, 18 predicted proteins | sample HotLakConsoUCCRE_FD_71149 | JGI IMG/M metagenome (GOLD analysis project Ga0076930, IMG submission 71149) | Hypersaline microbial mat communities from Hot Lake, Washington, USA - Hot Lake Consortium UCC-RE (version 3) (version 3) ...
TTCCGACAAAGCCTGTGGTATCTCTTTCTTCACTTCGGGGCGCTACTTGCCGAGGCGAGTCTCTCCCCCTTCGGCCTTGGAGGCTGGTGACATGACGATACGGGTCGAACACGAACTGCACGACCGCCGCCGCGGGCGGAACACCGGCGTCGGGCTGATCCTTGTCGGGGTCGTGAGCCTCGTCTTTGCGCTGACGGTGGTGAAGGTGCTGAACCTCGAGGAGATCGCGCAGTTCGAGCGGTTCGACCACGTCGCCCGGCCGCAGATCGACCCCGCGGTGCAGGACGCGATGCGCGCCGCCGCGGAGGCGCGGGCTGCCGAGGAGGCCGTGCAATGAGACTCTTTACCGGACTGACGGGCAAGACGCGGACCGCGGCGCAGGGTGCGGTGGTGGTGGTGCTGATGGGCTCGCTCGCCTGGGCCTCTGTGCCGTTCTACGACTGGTTCTGCCGGGTCACAGGCTTCGGCGGGGCGACGAACGTCGCCGATGCGCCCTCCGACACGGTGCTCGACGAGACGATCACCGTGCGCTTCGACGCAAGCCGCGAGCGCGGGATGCCCTGGACCTTCAGCCCGGTGGAGCGGGAGATGGAGGTGCGGATCGGGGAGATGGGCCTCGCCTTCTACGAGGCGCACAATCCCACGGACCGGCCCGTCGCGGGTCAGGCCAGCTACAACGTCACGCCGTTCCAGGCGGGCGCCTTTTTCGACAAGATCGAGTGTTTCTGCTTCGAACAGCAGGTGCTGCAACCCGGCGAGACGGTGCTGATGCCCGTCAGCTTCTTCGTCGATCCGGTGATCGTCGATGACCGCGAGGGGCAGCACATCCACACGATCACGCTGAGCTACACATTCTACGAGATCGACCTGCCCGAGGAATTCGAGCAGGCCGCGCTGGACACCGGGAACTGAGGAGCCCGAGAGGGCAGGGACAGACATGGCGCACGAAAAGAACCACGATTATCACATCCTGAACCCCTCCGTCTGGCCGTTTCTGTCGGCCCTGGGCGCGTTCATCATGCTCTTCGGATCGGTGCTGTGGATGCACGGCAGCGGCCCCTGGGGTTTTCTCATCGGCTTCGTGCTCGTGCTCTACACCATGTTCGGCTGGTGGGCGGACACGATCAGCGAGAACCAGGCGGGGGATCACACGCCGGTGGTGCGGATCGGCCTGCGGTACGGGTTCATCCTCTTCATCATGTCCGAGGTGATGTTCTTCGCGGCATGGTTCTGGTCGTTCTTCAAGCACGCCATGTACCCGATGGGCCCCGAGAGCCCGGCGGTGGACGGTGTCTGGCCGCCCGCGGGGATCGAGACCTTCGACCCGTGGCACCTGCCGCTGATCAACACGCTGATCCTGCTGTGCTCCGGCGCCGCGGCGACCTGGGCGCACCATGCTCTGGTGCACGAGAACAACCGCGAGGACATCAAGCGGGGCCTTGTCCTCGCCGTGGGTCTGGGGCTGATCTTCACCGGCTTCCAGGCCTATGAATACCTCCACGCCTCCTTCGGCTTTGCGGGCAACATCTATGGCGCCAACTTCTTCATGGCGACGGGGTTTCACGGTGCGCATGTGATCATCGGGACGATCTTCCTCTTCGTCTGCCTGCTGAGGGTGATGAAGGGGCATTTCACCCCCGAGAACCATGTCGGGTTCGAGGCGGCGGCCTGGTACTGGCACTTCGTCGACGTGGTGTGGCTGTTCCTCTTCGCCGCGATCTACATCTGGGGGAGTTGACGGGCGTCTCTGCGGTTGCGCAGGGCGGTGCGGATGCAGGGTGCGCAGTAAAGGCGCACCCTGCGGCGTTGGGCGGGACCCGTAGGGTGCGCCTTTAATGCGCACCCTTGGCCGCCGACATCACAGGGAGCGCTGTCTGGCACCCCCCGAAGGACACCCATGACACGCCTGATCTTTCCCGTTCTTCTCGGTCTTCTGGGCTGCGGCATCCTGATCATGCTGGGCACCTGGCAGGTGCAGCGGCTGGAGTGGAAGACCGCAATCCTCGACGACATCGCGGCGCGGATCGGCGCGGCGCCGGTGGCGATACCCGAGGACCCCGACCCGGAGGCGGACCGCTATCTGCCCGTCGAGGCGACCGGCGAGGTGACGGGGGCGGGGCTGCGGGTTCTGGTGTCGGTGGACGGCCTCGGGCCGGGGCACCGGCGTATCCTGCCGTTCCGCACGGAGGACGGCCGCGCGCTTCTGCTTGACGCAGGCTGGGCGCCGCTCGAGGGTGCGGCGCTGCCGGCGGGCGAGATCGCCGTGACCGGCAATCTTCACTGGCCGCAAGAGGTGGACGGCTGGACCCCTGACCCGGACGGTGACCTGTGGTTCGCGCGCGACGTGCCAGCCATGGCCGATGTCCTTGGCGCGGAGCCGGTCCTGATCATCGCGCGGCAGATGTCCGACGCGGGCGGGCTCCGGCCGCAGCCGGTGGGCATCGAGGGCATTTCGAACAACCATCTGAACTACGCGATCACCTGGTTCTCGCTGGCGGTGGTCTGGGCGGCGATGTCGGTGTATCTGGCGCTCCGCACGGTGCGCAAAGAGGCAAGCCCATGACCTATATCTCGACCCGCGGCATTGCGCCGATCCTCGGTTTCGAGGAGGCGATGATGACGGGCCTCGCCCGGGACGGAGGGCTCTATGTGCCTGACGCCGTGCCGGTGATGGGGCGGGACGAGATCGCGGCGCTGGCGGGGCGGCCCTATGAGGAGGTGGCGTTCCGGGTGATGCGGCCCTTCGTGGGCGAGGCTTTCGACGACGCGACCTTCAGCGGGCTGATCGAGGCGGCTTACAGCGGCTTCGGCCATCCCGCGCGGGCGCCGCTGAAGCAGGTGGCGCCGGGGGGATTTCTGCTGGAGCTGTTCCACGGGCCGACGCTGGCGTTCAAGGACTTCGCCATGCAGCTCATCGGGCAGATGTTCGAGGCGGCGCTGAAGCGGTCGGGGCGGCGGCTGACCGTCGTGGGGGCCACGAGCGGCGACACCGGATCGGCGGCAATCGAGGCGTTTCGGGGCATGGAGGCCGTCGATGTCTTCATCCTCTATCCCCACGTGCGGGTGAGCGAAGTGCAGCGCCGGCAGATGACGACGCCGGTCGAGAGCAACGTTCACGCGCTCGCGCTCCATGGCGATTTCGACGATTGCCAGGCGCGGGTGAAGGACATGTTCAACGATCTGGCATTCCGCGACGAGGTGGCACTGGCGGGGGTCAATTCCATCAACTGGGCGCGGGTGCTGGCGCAGGTCGTGTATTATGTCACCGCCGCGACCAGCCTTGGCGCGCCGCATCGCGAGGTGGATTTCTGCGTGCCCACGGGCAATTTCGGCGACATCTTCGCAGGCTCCATCGCGCGGCGGATGGGCGTGCCGGTGGGGCGGCTCATTGCAGCGACGAACCACAACGATGTGGTGGCCCGCGCGATCCGGGACGGGGAATATCGCAAGGGCAGGGTGGAGCCGTCGCGCTCTCCGTCGATGGACATCCAGGTTTCCTCGAATTTCGAGCGGGCGCTCTTCGAGGCCTATGGGCGGGACGGTGCGGCGGTGAAGCAGCTGATGGACGAGCTGAAGTCGGCGGACGGGTTCGCCATCAGCCAGGGCGCGCGGCAGGCGCTGTCGGAGGTCTATGGCGCGGGCCGGGCGAGCGAGGCCGAAACGCTGGCGCGCATCCGGCGCACGCGGGCGGAGACGGGGGAGCTTCTGTGCCCCCACACGGCGGTAGGGCTGGAGGTGGCCGAGGGCGCCGCGCGTGAGGGCGTGCCGATGGTGACGCTGGCCACGGCGCATCCGGCGAAATTCCCCGACGCGGTGGAGGAGGCCACGGGCGAGCGGCCCCCCCTTCCATCCCGCATGGCGGACCTGTATGAGCGCCCGGAACGGGTGACGAGGGTCGACAACGATCTTTCCGCCCTCCAGCACCTGATACGGAGCCGCAGGACCTCGTGACCGTCAATACCCACACGCTCGCCAACGGATTTCGCATCGTGACGGAGCATATGCCGTCGCTGCGGTCCGCCTCCATCGGCATCTGGATCACCGCCGGAGGCCGCCACGAGAGGGCCGAGCAGAACGGGATCGCGCATTTCCTCGAACACATGGCCTTCAAGGGCACGAAGACCCGCAGCGCGCTGCAGATCGCCGAGGAAATCGAGGATGTGGGCGGCTATATCAATGCCTACACCAGCCGCGAGATGACCGCCTATTACGCGCGCGTCCTCGAGGATGATATCGCACTGGGGCTGGACCTGATCGCCGACATCCTGCTGAATCCGGTGTTCGACGACCGCGAGATCGAGGTGGAGCGGGGCGTGATCCTGCAGGAGATCGGGCAGGTTCTGGATACGCCCGACGACATCGTCTTCGACTGGCTGCAGGAGGCCGCCTATCCGGACCAGCCGCTGGGGCGGTCGATCCTCGGCCCGGTGGAGCGGGTGAAGGCCTTCGGCAAGGCCGATCTCGCGCGCTTCGTGGCCGAACGCTACGGACCCGACCAGATGATCCTCGCCGCGGCGGGGGCGGTGGATCACGACACCATCGTCCGCGCGGCCGAGGCGCTGTTCGGCGGGATGAGCCCGGCGTCGCGGCCGCCCGAGACGGAGCCTGCCCTGTTCACCGGCGGCGAGAAGCGGGTGAAGAAGAAGCTCGAGCAGGTGCATTTCACCCTGGCGCTCGACGGGCCGAACTATTCCGACCCCGAGATCTATACCGCTCAGGTCTATGCCACGGCGCTGGGCGGCGGCATGTCCTCGCGGCTGTTCCAGGAACTGCGGGAGAACCGCGGGTTGTGCTATACCATCTTCGCGCAGGCCGGCGCCTATGCCGATGCGGGCATGACGACGATCTACGCGGGCACGGCGCCCGACCAGATCGGCGACCTCGCGCGGCTGACCGCGGACGAGATCAAGCGGGCCGCGGATTCCTTCTCGGATGCGGAGATCGCGCGGGCGCGGGCGCAGATGAAGGCCGGGATGCTGATGGGGCTCGAGAGCCCGTCGAGCCGGGCCGAACGGCTGGCGCGGCTCATCGCGATCTGGGGCCGGGTGCCCACGATCGACGAGACTGTGGAGAAGATCGACGACGTGACGCCGGAACGGGTGCGCACCTTCGGCGAGCGGATGGCCGGGCAGGCGGGCATGGCGATGGCGCTTTACGGGCCGGAGGGGGGCGCGCCCTCGCTCGAGGCGCTCCGGGACCGCCTCGCGGCCTGACGATGCTAAGGGTCCGCCGGCGCCTCCGGCTCGAGACCGAACGTCTGACACTGCGACCGCCCCAGCACGCCGATTTCACGCCATGGACCTCCCTCAGGCGGGAAAGTGCCGCGTTCCTGAAGCCGTGGGAGCCTGCCTGGGCCGACGATCACCTGAGCCGCAAGGCCTTTACCAACCGGGTTTACTGGGCGCAGCGGGCGATCGCGAACGGCACGGAGATCCCGCTGTTCCTGATCCGGCGCGACGATCAGCGGCTGGTGGGGGCGATCACGCTGTCGAACATCCGGAGGGGGCCGGCGCAATCGGCCACGACCGGCTACTGGGTGGGCCAGCCCCATGCGCGGCAGGGCTACATGCGGGAGGCGCTGATCGCCGTGGTGCACCACGCCTTTCACACGCTCGACCTGAGCCGGATCGAGGCCGGGTGCCTGCCGGAGAACACGCCGTCCCGGCGGCTGCTGGAGGACTGCGGCTACAAGTACGAGGGTGTCGCGCAGCGCTATCTGCAGATCGCGGGGCGCTGGCGGAACCATGTGCTCTACGCGAACCTCCGGCCGGATCGGCGGGGACGGACGGACACCGGGTGATCCGCAGGCGGGGAGGTGGGTCGGAAACCCGGCCTTCGGGCGAAAAGCACGGTTCGGGGCGTGACCTGAGGGCGCCGCGCGCTACACCTCCGTCATGCGCTGGTTGATCCCCCTTCTGCTGCTTGCGACCCTGCCTGCCACGGCGCAGGATCGGCGCGCGTCCCATTGCATCGCGCTGGTGGAGAATGTGCCGGATCTCGAGGTCGTTCCGGCGAGCTTCCGGGAGCCGGTCGCTCAGGACAGCGTGCGGCTGAGCTACATCGACCATTCCATGGTGCTGATCCAGGCCGAGGACGGCACGGCGGCGGTGACCGATTACAACGGCTATCTGGGTCCTGCGGATTTCACGCCCGATGTCGTGACCATGAACAATGCCCATTCGACGCACTGGACGGCGCTTCCCGATCCCGAGATTCCCCATGTCCTCGAAGGCTGGGGGACCGAGGCGAATCCGCAGGAGCACTGGCTGGACCTCGGGTCGATGGTGGTGCGGAACGTGCATACGGACACGCGTTCGGGCTTTGGCGAGGGGCGGCGGAACGGGAATTCGATCTTCGTCTTCGAGGTGGCGGGGCTGTGCATCGGGCACCTGGGGCATCTGCACCATGTGCCGGACCCGCGGCAATTCGCGGCCATAGGACGGCTCGACGTGGTGATGGCGCCGGTGGACGGCGGGCTGACACTGACCCGGCCCGAGCTGATCGAGACCCTGCAGCGGTTCGACTCCTCCGTGGTCATCCCGATCCATGCCTTCGGCGCAGGCAACCTGGTGCGGTTTCTCGAGGAGATGTCGGGCGATTTCGCGGTGGAGATGGTGGAGGGGCCGTCGATCGAGGTCTCGCTGAGGACGCTGCCGGACCGGCCGACGATCATGGTCCTGCCGCCACGGTTCCTGTCGGACTGATGCTGACCGACGCCGACGACGCCCTTGTCGCGCGCCTGCGCGCGCGCCTGCCCGACGCGGCCTTTCGCGAGACGACGGACCACTACACGCGCGAGTCGCGGGACCGGTGGCGCGGGAGGGGGCCGGTGGTCGCCCCGGGCTCCACCGCCGAGGTGGCGGAGGTGATGCGCGCCTGCGCCGCGGCCCGCGTGCCGGTGGTGCCTTTCGGCGGGGGCACGGGCCTCGTGGGCGGGCAGCTGAAGGGAGAGGGCGCGGTTCCCGTGATCCTGTCGCTGGAGCGGATGACGGCGATCCGCGATCTCTGGCCCGCGGAGAACGTGCTGGTGGCCGAGGCGGGCGTCGTGCTGGCCGATATCCAGCGGGCGGCGGAGGCGGCGGGGCGGCTCTTTCCGCTGTCGCTGGCGTCGGAGGGGTCCGCGCGGATCGGCGGGTTGCTCGCGACCAATGCGGGCGGGATCAACGTGATCCGCTACGGGACCGCGCGGGCGCTCTGTCTTGGGCTCGAGGTGGTCACTGCAGGTGGCGAGGTCTGGAACGGTCTGTCGCGGCTCAGGAAGGACAACACGGGCTATGATCTGCGCGACCTCCTGATCGGGTCCGAGGGGACGCTTGGGATCATTACCGCGGCCAGCCTGCGGCTGTTCCCCCGGCCTGCGGCGGAGGGCACGGCGATGCTGGCGGTGCCCACGCCCGAGGCGGCGCTGGCGCTTCTGTCGATGGCGCAGGGGCAGGTGGGGGAGGGGATCTCGGCCTTCGAACTGATCCACCGGCAGGGGTTCGAGTTCCTTGCAGAGGTGGGGCCCGAGGTCACCATGCCCTTTGCCGAGCCGCCCGAATGGAGCGTGCTGATCGAGCTGGGCCTGCCCGCAGGGCTGTCGCCCGATGCCGCGCTCGAGGCGCTGTTCGAGACGGCGGCTGCGGAGGGCCTGGCTACGGACGGCGTGATCGCGCGGTCCGTGGCGCAGCGGCGCGCGCTCTGGGCCGTGCGGGAGAGCATCCCGGAGGCGAACCGGCGGATCGGGTCCGTGTCGTCGCACGACATTTCCGTGCCGGTGGGGGCGGTGCCCGGGTTCCTCGCGGCCGCCCCCGGGCAGCTCGCGCCGCTTGGGTCGTTCCGGATCAACTGCTTCGGCCATCTGGGCGACGGGAACCTACATTACAATGTCTTTCCGATGCCCGGGAAGACGCGGGAGGACCATGCGGAGACACGCGAGGCGGTGAAGCGCGCGGTTCATGACCTCGTGCACGAGATGGGCGGGTCGGTCAGCGCCGAGCATGGCGTGGGCCGGCTGAAGGTGGGCGATCTCGCGCGCTATGGCGATCCGGAGAAGCTGCGGATGATGCGGGCGATCAAGTCGGCGCTCGATCCTCTGGGTCTTCTGAATCCGGGTGCGATCCTGCCGGAATGAGGGCGGGGCGGTGCCGGCGTTAGCGGTTCTGTTACGCCTTGGGGTATAGGGAGGCTGTGTCCGGCCTCTCGGCGGTCCCGGGTGTCCTCTCGCCGACCTCGTCTCAGGGGGTGGTCCAAAACGGACCGGGGAGGCGCCCGGGATCCGGGTCTGCGCCACGTCGTGCAGCGCCTTGCTGTGGCGGCCGTGGCGGCCTGACGCGGAGCGCCGTGGCGTCAGGGCGGCGCCCGGCGCGCGGCGTTGATGACCGGGGCCGATGAACCGAAGGACTGCGCGCCTGCAGGGACGGAACGGGGAGGCTGAACGCTGGCCGCGGAACGGGTGCGACGGCTAGGGGTCGCCGAACGGAGCCGATTACCCCGGGGAGCTGCGAGCCGGGGCGGCTGAGCGGGGCAGCTGAACGGGGCGAGCCGGGGCGGCTGGGCGGGTCCGCTGAATGGAGCCCTTGACCCGGGCGGCTGAGCGGGGCCACCGACTGGAGGCCTCCGAAACGGGACGACCCCATGGCACCTCCGAACGGGGGCTGCTGAGGGCGGCACGGGCCTTGACCATCCCGAAGCGCTCCGGTCCGGCAGGTCGGCAGGGGGCGATCCGTGCCGGGCGGGCGGCGCGCGCGCCTAGCCTGTGCCGGTTTGCAGGAGGGTGTCGCGGGCGTCGAGCCAGGCGAAGACATCCGCCTCGGCGAGGGGGCGGGACAGCCAGAAGCCCTGGATCGCGCGGCAGCCCATGGCCTGCAGGCAGGCCGCGGCCTCGGCCGACTCGACGCCTTCGGCCACCACGCCGAGACCGAGATCGTGGCATAGGTCGATGATTGCGCGGGTGATCTTGGCACTGGTCGTGTCGGTCAGGAGCCCCGCCACCAGCGTCCTGTCGATCTTCACGCCGGTGACCGGCATCCAGGCGAGGTGAGCGAGGCCTGCGTAGCCGGTGCCGAAATCATCGAGCACGACGTTGAAGCCCGCGGTGGCAAGGTCGCCGATCACCCGGCCCTGGGGGCTGTCGGCGGTGAGGGCGCCGAGCATCGTCGTCTCGAGGACCTCGATCGTGATGTCGGCACGGGCGATGCGACGTCCCTCGACCCCGTGGACGAGGCGCGGGACGACGCATCGCCCGAGATCGGAAGAGCGACGTCCCTCGACCCCGTGGACGAGGCGCGGGACGAAGTCGGGATGGGTCAGAAGTTCCGTCGAGGCGTTGAAGGCGATGCCGAGGCCGGTGTGGCCCGCCGCCTCCAGCCGGGCCTTGAGGTCGAGCGCCATGCTCATGGAGCCGAGATCCGCTGCCGCGAGGAGGCCGAGATCGCCCACGAGGTCGAGAAAGGAACCGGGGGACATCAGGCCCTCGGTGGGATGACGCCAGCGCATCAGGGTCTCGAACCCGGTGATGCGCCCGGAGACGAGGTCGAGCTTGGGCTGGAAATGGCATTCGAGTTCGCCGAATTCGACCGCCTCGCGCAGTTCGAGCGCCCGGCGCTGTTCGGCCATCTGCCGCTCGTGGAGGGTCTCGTCGTAGACGGCGACCCGGCCCCGGCCCCGGCGCTTCGCCTCGTAGAGCGCGAAATCCGCCTGCTGCAGCAGCATGTCCGCGTCGCGCGTCTCCGGCCCGGAGAGTGCGGCGCCGACGCTGACGCCGACGGGCAGCTGGCGGTCGTTCCAGGCAAGCGGCCTGCGTGCGTTGGCGAGGAGCCCGCCCGCGATGCCGCGCAGATCGTCGAGCGTCGCGAGGCCGGGGCAGATGACGACGAATTCATCGCCGCCGATGCGCGCCACCAGATCGTCCTCGCGCACCCCGCCCTTGAGGAGGCGTGCCACATGGACGAGCATGCTGTCGCCCGCGGCATGGCCGTGGGTGTCGTTGATCTCCTTGAACTTGTCGAGGTCGATATGGAGCATCCCGAGCCGCGTGCCGTCCCCGCGGGCGCGGCGCAGCCCCTCGCCGGCCACGCGCATCATCTCGGTCCTGTTCGCGAGACCCGTCATCGTGTCATGGGTGGCGCGGATCCGCAGCTCCTGCGTGGCCTGATGCAGCCGCTCCTCGCGCTCGATCTGTTCGGTCACGTCGCGGCAGACAAGGATCGCGTTCTCCCGGCCCGTCGCGTCGCGTCGGAAGGAGATGTTGATCTGGTTCCAGAATTCCGTCCCGTCGCCGCGCACGTTCCGGAACAGCTGGAGCCGTTGCGTGGCCGGATCGCGGGGGTGGTAGCGGAAGGCACGTATCGCGGCCTCGTCGGGACGGTCCCGGGCGGGCACGGCGTAGGTCAGCGGATTGCGGCCCACGATCTCGGTGCGCGGCAGGCCCATGATCCGGCAATAGGCGGGATTGGGCCAGACGATCGTGCCGTCCATTTCCTGAATGACGATGCCGTCGTTGGCATGTTCGGCGGCCATGCGGAAGTATTCCGCCTCGCGCAGTTGCCGCACCAGATCGACCCGGGTGCCGTGGAGATCGGCCCTGACCTCGCAGAGCGCGCACCAGAGCCGCCATGCGAGCGCGCCCGTCGCGGAGGTGACCGCGATCAGGACGAGGAAGGAAATCACCATGAACGACATGCTGGGTCCGGTCCGGGCAAAAGCTCACGCATCCTGCGCGCCGCCGCCTTAGGGTCCGGTAAAGTCCCCCACAAAGACTGTTTCGGGTTTGAGGCAATTGCGCAGGGTCGCCCTTCCGCCGCGCCCGCCGATGTGAAAATAACCGGGGCAGACAGTCAGTCCGGAGGAGACGCCATGACCTATGTTCCCGCAGAAGACCGCTACGAGCGGATGGTCTACCGCCGCTGCGGCGCCTCCGGTCTGAAGCTTCCGGCCGTCAGCCTCGGGCTGTGGCACAATTTCGGCCACGACTTTCCGCATCAGCTGAAGCGCGACATCTGCCGCACCGCCTTCGACCTCGGGATCACCCATTTCGATCTCGCCAACAATTACGGCCCGCCTCCGGGTTCGGCCGAGGAGGCCTTCGGCGAGATCCTGAGGACGGATTTCGCGGGGCTGCGGGACGAGCTCATCATCTCGTCCAAGGCCGGCTACGACATGTGGCCCGGCCCCTATGGCGAATGGGGCAGCCGCAAGTATCTCATCGCCTCCTGCGACCAGTCGCTGAAGCGGATGGGCCTCGACTATGTCGACATCTTCTATTCCCACCGCTTCGATCCCGATACGCCGCTCGAGGAGACGATGGGCGCGCTCGACCATATCGTGCGCTCGGGCCGCGCGCTCTATGCCGGGATATCGAGCTACAACTCGGAGCGGACCCGCGAGGCCGTGGCGATCCTGAAGGATCTGGGCACGCCCTGCCTGATCCACCAGCCCGCCTACAACATGCTCAACCGCTGGGTCGAACGCGACGGGCTGAAGGAGACTCTGGCGGAGCTGGGCGTGGGCTCCATCGCCTTCACCCCGCTGGCGCAGGGGATGCTGACGAAGAAATATCTCGGCGGCATTCCCGGGGACAGCCGCGCGGCGCAGGGCAAGTCCCTGGACCAGCGGATGCTGTCCGACAAGGCGATCGCCAATATCCGCAAGCTGAACGAGATCGCCGAGAGCCGGGGCCAGACGCTGGCGCAGATGGCGATCGCCTGGGTCCTCAGGGACGGCGGCATCACCACGGCCCTGATCGGCGCCTCGCGGCCCGAACAGGTCGTCGATTGCGCGGGTGCCGTGGGCAACCTCGCGTTCACCACCGAGGAGCTCGCGGAGATCGACCGCTATGCCGACGAGGAGCAGATCAACCTCTGGGCGCAATCGGCCGAGCTCGACGGGTGATCAGCGAGCTCTGCCTCTGCGACCCGGGCGGGGACGTCACGGTCGTGCTCCGGCACGAGGGGCTGATCGAGGCGCCGAACTGGCATGCGGGCGGCTATCTCGTGGTGAACGGAGGCGGCGCTCTCTACCGGGTGCCGCTCGATGCGCCGGCGCTGCAGAAGATCGACACCGGGTTCGCGGTGCGGCTGAACAACGACCACGGGATATCGCCCTGCGGCCGCTGGCTGGCGATCTCGGACCATACCGAGCCCGGCGTCTCGCGCATCTACCGCCTGCCCGTGGAGGGCGGCACGCCCGAGCCGGTCACCGAGGCGACGCCGTCCTGGTGGCATGGCTGGTCCCCGGACGGGGCACGCATGGTCTATGCCGGCGCGCGCGGCGACCGGGTGGTGCGGCTCTATACCTGTGCGGCGGAGGGCGGCGACGAACGGCTGCTTAGGGGCGATTTCGACCATGCCGACGGGCCGGATTACAGCGCCGACGGCGACTGGATCTGGTTCAACGGCGAACGCGGGGCCCGCGTCGATCTCTGGCGGGTCCGGCCCGACGGGACCGATCTCGAGAGGATGACCGACGGGCCGACCGTGGACTGGTTCCCGCATCCCTCGCCCGACGGGCGGCACGTGGTCTTTCTCGCCTATCCGCCGGGCACCGTGGGCCATCCCGGCGGCTGCGACGTGGCGCTGATGCGGATGCCGGCGGAGGGCGGCGAACCAAAGGTGCTGACGCGGCTGCACGGCGGGCAGGGGACGCTGAACGTCCCCTGCTGGGAGCCCGGCGGCGCGCGGTTCGCCTTCATGCGCTACACGGCCTGAGACATGGCAACGGCGCGGAGCGGCGGCAGGAGCGGCCCATGAGGCGCAGCGACATTCCGAAGGCGGTTCCTGGCCAGCGGATCGGGCTTCTGGGCGGGTCGTTCGATCCGCCCCACGGGGGCCATGTGCATATCTCGAAGGCCGCGCTGGCGCGCTTCGGACTGAGCCATGTCTGGTGGCTCGTCTCCCCGGGCAACCCCCTGAAGCGGGAGGGACCCGCGCCTCTCGAAAAACGGCTCGCCGCGGCGCGGGCCCTCGTGGATCATCCCCGGATCACCGTCACCGGCATCGAGGCCCGTCTCGGCACGCGCTACACGGCCGAGACCCTGGCCCGCCTCGCGCGGCTCTATCCGGGGGTGCGCTTCACCTGGCTCATGGGGGCGGACAACCTCGCGCAGTTCCATCGCTGGCAGGACTGGCGCGGGATCATGGGATCGGTGCCCGTGGGCGTGCTCGCCCGGCCCGGCCAGCGCATCTCGGCGCGGATGTCGAAGGCGGCCCGGGCCTATGCGGGCCACCGCCTGCCGGCACAGTCCTCCCGCGCGCTGGGCGGGGCGGAGGCGCCGGCATGGTGCTTCATCAACGTGGCGATGTCGGATGCCTCCTCGACCTCGATCCGCGCGGCGGGGGGCTGGTCCCGCTAGGGCTCCATCGCGTCGCGCCAGTGCCGCCGGCAGAGCGAGACATAGGTCTCGTTGCCGCCGATCTGGACCTGCGCCCCTTCCCGGAGCGCCCGCCCGTCGGGTCCGAGCCGGACCACCATGGTCGCCTTGCGCCCGCAATGGCAGATCGTGCGCACCTCGCGCATCTCGTCGGCGAGCGCGAGCAGCGTGGCCGAGCCCGGAAAGAGCTCGCCCCGGAAATCCACCCGAAGCCCGTAGCACATGACCGGAACCGCCAGATCGTCCACCGCCCGCGCCAGCTGCCAGACTTGGTCGGGCGTCAGGAACTGGGCCTCGTCGACGAAGACACAGGCGCAGGGCTGCGCCAGCCGCGCGGCGATCCGCGCGAAGAGATCGTCGCCTGGGGCGAAGGTCTCGGCGGGCTGGCCGATGCCGATGCGGCTGGCGATCCGCCCGGGCCCGGCGCGATCATCGAGCCGTGCGGTCAGCAGATAGGTCCGCATCCCCCGCTCGACATAGTTGTGCGCGGCCTGCAGCAGCACCGTCGACTTGCCGGCGTTCATCGTCGAATAATGAAAATAGAGCTTTGCCATCCCGCCGGGGAATGCCCCGTTCCCCCGGACCAGCGCAAGTCCCGGGCGCGCGTCCCCCATTCATCTGGCCTGAAATACTCCCTTTCCGGGGGTGGCGCTGCCGCAGGCGGCGCCACCCCCGGATCGGCGCGCAAGGCGCGCCGACACCATTCGCTCAGCCCGCGCGCGCGACGAGCACGGAGCCCACGGAATAGCCCGCGCCGAAGGAGCAGATCAGCCCGAGGTCTCCGGGCTCGAGCCCCTCCCGGGCCTTGGAAAAGGCGATGATCGATCCCGCCGAGGAGGTGTTGGCATAGTCCTGCAGGATGTTGGGCTGTTCCTCGGGCGCCGGATCGCGGCCCAGCACCTTGCGGCCGATGTAGTCGTTCATCGTCTTGTTCGCCTGGTGCAGCCAGAGCCGCGAGAGGTCCCCGGGCGCCACCTCCGCCTCCCTGAGGTGACCCGCGATATGGGCCACCACCAGAGGCAGCACCTCGCGGAAGACCTTGCGGCCGTTCTGCATGAACTGCATGTCCCGGCGGTCCTCCATCTGGTCGCGGGACCGGCGCAGGAAGCCGTCGTTGTTGCGGATGTTGTTCGAATACCGCGTTGCCGCCCGGCAGGACATGACCCGCCAGTGGGCGCCCGACGCCGCTTCGGCGCGCTGGAGCAGAACCGCGGTGGCCACGTCGCCGAAGATGAAATGGCAGTCGCGGTCGCGCCATTCGAGATGGGCCGAGGTGATCTCGGGCGAGACCACGAGCGCGGTCCGGACGGAGCCCGCGCGGATCATGTCGGCGGCGGTCTGGATGCCAATGGTGGCGGAGGAACAGGCGATGTTCATGTCATAGGCGAAGCCCCCCGCGCCCAGGAGCGCCTGGATCTCCACCGCGACGGCGGGATAGGCGCGTTCGTGGTTCGAGGCGGCGCAGAGGACGAGATCGACGGTATCGGCCGTCACCTGCGCCTCCGACAGCGCCCGCCGCGCCGCGTCGAGCCCGATCTCCGCCATGAGCGAGGGCGCGTCGTCCGTCCGGGACGGCAGGCGCGGATACATCCGGTCGGGATCGAGGATGCCCTGGGGTTCCATCACGTAGCGGGCCTCGATGCCCGAGGCCTCGAGGATGAAGGCCGCCGAGGAGGGCGGTTTCGGGTCCATGTCGCCCGCGGCGATGGCCTCGGCATGGGCGGCATTGAACCGCTCGGCATGGGCGTTGTAGGCCGCCACGAGCCGCGCGTTGTCGATCCGGTGCGGCGGCGTGAAGACGCCGGTGCCGGTGATGGCCGGTTGGTGCATGGCGGTCCCTCCGCGGCGCAGGGTGGTGGCGCGGGGGCCGCTTGTCCAGCCTTCGCCCGTTGCCCCTGCGCCATCCCGGGCGCGCGGCGACGCTACGTCGTGGTGAGGGAGCGGGGCTAGGGTCCGCCGCGCCGGGCACTGGGCCGGGCTTTGGCGGAGGACTCTCCAGATGGATCACTTCAAGAGCACGGTGCCCGGTCTCGACGCGCCGCCCTCGGGTCTCTTCGGGATCACGCCCGACGACGGCGCCGATCTCGCGGTCTTCACCCGGGCGATCAACGTGACGGTGCCGGGTCATGTGCGTCTCACCGCCGTGGACGGCACCGAGGGCCGGGTCTTCGTGGCCGCGGGCATCCTCTTCGCCGTGCGGGCGCGGCGGATCTGGGCCACGGGCACCGATGCCGCGGGTCTGACGGGGCTCTACTGATGGCCGTGATCGGCTGCGGGATCGGTCCCGCCGCGACGCTGACCGGGCTCCTGCCCGTCTTGCCCGCGGCGGCGGGGTTCGAGGCGGCGCTGATCGGCGCGGCGGGCGCCTTGCCGGGCTTTCCGGCGGCAAGCCTCGTCGGCGAACCCGAAGGCACCCTCGCCAGCCTCGCCGCCTGGCAGGTGATCGAGGGGGGCGCAACGGTGAGCCCCGGGCGCGTGGTCTTCGCCCGGGACGCCGCCTCGCAACGCCTGCGCCTGGCGCTGTCTGCGCCCGTGGCCGCGGGCAGCCGCATGCGGGTGCTCTGGCGGCAGGAAGGCGCAGGCGGTCTGCGGGTGGAGCTGGGCGGCACCTCCGGGGCCTTCCGCCATGGGGCGGGCTGGCAGGGGTCGGACCTGGTCGTGGCCCAGTCCGGCGCGGCGCTCGAGGTGGTGGCGCAGGGCGGGGCGGACGGGCTTGTCCTGCGCGAGATCGCGCTCCTGCCGCTGGCGGCGGAGGGACACGATATCGTTCTTCTGCTGGGGGACGAGGGCATCACCGGCGCGCGCTCCGGCGCGCGGCCCGATCCCGCGGCGGAGCGGCCCGATCCGCGGGTTGACGTGTTCCGGGACGGAGTGACTGGCCCGGCGCTGGCGCCGGTGCTTCATCGCGAGCGGGGTCGGGCGCTCGGTCCCGTCGAGGCCTTTGCGCGGCTTTATGCGCGGCGGGGGCTGGCGCCGGGGCGGCGGCTTCTTCTGGTTCCTGCGGGCCGGGCGGGTACGGCGCTGGCGGGTCCGGGGGCGCCCTGGAGGCCGGGAAACGGGCGCGCGGGGGCGGCGGATCTCCTGGGCGCGGCGGTGGCCGATGCGACGGCGGCCCTGGCGCTGCCGGGCGAGACGCGGCTCGTCGCGGCCTGGTGGGCGGGCGGTGCGGCGGAGATCGCGGCGGGCGTGGCGGCGGCAGACTACGCCGACTCACTGGCGGAACTGGTGGCGGGGCTGCGGGCGGCGCTGGGGGCGGCGCTGCCGGTCGTGGTCTCGGGCGCGAACCCGGCGGCGGCGACGGCGGACTGGCTGGCGGCCGAGGCGGCGCTCGACCGGGACAGCGGAACGCCGGGCGCGCTGCCGGGGGTGCTGGTGGTGCCCTGGGACGCGGGCCTCGGCGACGCGACGGCGCCGGGGGAGGCCGTGGCCTTTTCGGGCGGTGCGAACCGGCTCAGGGGGGCCGAGGCCGCGCGGGCCCTGATCGACCGGGAGCTGGGCGCCGTGGTGCTGGACCTGATCGGGCCCGGCGACGTGATCACCGCCGGGCTGCTGATCGCGGCCTGAGGCGGCTAGCGGACGGGCACGCTGTAGAGAACGTAGCCGTCGCGGCGGGCCACTTCCCGGGCGCCGGTCTCCGTGACGAAGACGCCGAGGTTCTCGGCGTCCTCGGGACATCCCACGAGGTCGGCCGCGTCGTCGAGGAACTGGTTTGTGTAGGCGTCCTCGCCGATGCGGCGGCAGAGGTCGCCCTCGGCGCGGTAACCCGTGCCGAAGAAGGGCAGCGTCGTCGGCGGGAAGGCGACCGGCTGGCCCGGCGGCGGAGGGGCCGGCGGCATCGGTTCGCAGGCCATCAGGCCGAGGGCGGCGGTTGCGAAAAGGATCGGACGAAACATTGGCGGGCCTCCAGTCTTGCGCGGGGCGAGCCTAGCACAAGACGGCGCCTCCGTCGCCCATGCCCTCGTTCCCCGCTCCGACGGACCCGGGCAGGCGGTCATCGGAGGCGGATGTTCGAGAACATCAAGGTTTTGCCGGTATCGGGCCCGAGCCTCAAAGGGTTGGGCGGACCCATGTTTGAAATCTGCCGGCGCTGCTCAGTCAGCCTTGCAGCGCCCTGACGCGGACCTCGTCCTCTTCCCGCGCGCGGATGGCGAGGGAGGCGGCATGGGCGCCGGCGGCGGTGGTGTAATAGGGGATGCGATCGGCCAGC
>Ga0076930_101056_pt1 | contig 17535 bp, 11 predicted proteins | sample HotLakConsoUCCRE_FD_71149 | JGI IMG/M metagenome (GOLD analysis project Ga0076930, IMG submission 71149) | Hypersaline microbial mat communities from Hot Lake, Washington, USA - Hot Lake Consortium UCC-RE (version 3) (version 3) ...
CCTCCTCGCTGGTCCCCCGGTTCCAGACCTGCACCCGGGGAGAGGCCTCGGCCACCGCCCGCATGTAGGTGTAGACCTCCTCCGGATAGCTGAGGATGTCCGGGGTCCCCACCACCCGGCCCAGGATGTCCAGGGTGGTGGGGACGGTGGGGTGGGCCGGGAGATGATCCACCAGCGGAGTCAGGAAGAAGCTCTCGGTGGTGTACTCCCGGATCCGATCTGTGTATTCCTGGTGGAGGGCCTGCTGCCCGGACGAGGGAGCAGGGATCAGGAGTGCAAATACCATGAGGGCCAGCAAGGAGACATTTCCCCCGGCGCCGCGGCGGCGGAGGGAGAGAGGGCGGATCATCCGGAGAACTCCTTGGAAAGCAAGTAGACCAGGGGGCATCGTGACTGGAAAGGTCCTCCCGGGGGGAGGGCGTGTCAATGCGAATTGGCCCGGAATCTGCTATTCATCCGGGGTTTCCGGAGCCCCTCGACCATCTTGCCGCCCTGGCGGCCCTGCGGAGTCCGTATGTCCCTTCCCTCGCACACCCCCTCCCGCCTCCGGGAGGGATCCACTCGCCGGGTGTCCGGACTCTCTCCGGTCCTCTCCATCGCCGCCGTCCTCCTGGGGTTGATCCTGCTCCCCGCCCCCGGGGCCGCCCAGGGGTCGCCCTCCTTCTGGGGGGGGATCGGAGTGGGGACCGGCTCCGCCCGCCTCTCATGCGACATCTGCACCAACGATCGCACCGCAGGGATGACCGCCTCGGCCGCCCTGGGCTTCGGGGTGGGGGAGCGGGTGCGTCTGGGGGTGGAGGGGAACGCGTGGCGGGAGAAGGAGGGGGATCTGGAGACCATCCTCTGGTCGGGGTCGCTGGTGGGCTACCTCTATCCCTCCGGGACACGGGCCTTCTGGACCAAGCTGGGCGCGGGGATCATGCGCTACCAGGCCGACGATGATGGCGACCGGGTCGATGCCAACACCTTCGGGCTGCTGGCGGGGGTGGGGTACGACATCGCCATGACCGGGAGCCTCTCGGTGGGCCCCTACGTGACGCTGGCCACCTCCTCCCGGGCGGATCTGAAGGATGGAGATCGGACCATCCGGGAGCGGGTGAGCCATTCGCTCCTGCACCTGGGGGTGGTATTCCACCTGCGGTAACCCCCGGAGGGCGAACGGCCCCATCGTGGAGCACGGGAAGGGCGGGTGCCCTGCCGGGAGGGGGTGCGGGGGCGTCGGGGCGGGAATCGACCGGGAATCGACCGGCCGATCCGGTTCGATCCGGAGAGGAAAATTGTTCCTGTGGACAGGATCTTCCGTCCTCGCCACCCCCCCGTGACCGGGGTCCGGGACCCCGCCCCCGGAGGCCTGGCCCCGGCAGATGTTGAAGAAGAAGGCCCGGAGGCCCTTCCCACCGATCGGGTCCGATTCTTGAAAAGGGAGAATCGTTCCAGTACGTGACCGGACCACGGATCTCCCTCCGGGGGGCTCCTGTTCCCCTCCGTTCCCTGTCCGCCGCCCCGGAGTGCAGTATGGCATCCTCTTCGTCATCGCCCTTCGCCGCGCTTGCGCCGCTGGCCCTGGTGGGCCTGCTCGTGGCAGGTCTGTCGGCCTGCCAGGAGGCCGAGGAGTCCCTGACGGGCCCGGGCCTGGAAGAGGCTCTCGGCCCCAGCATCGCCTATGGGGTCTGGAACCCCACCGGTTCCGACACCTGCTCGAAGGAGATCCACGACCGGTATTCCGTGATCGGTCCCGACGGACTCCTCTACCCCACCTGGCACCCCCCGGTGGACCCTGAGACCGGGTGCCACTTCGGCCACGAGCACGGGCGGGATCCCCGGGGATCGTCCCTCTACAGCACCACTGGCCCGATCCCCTTCGGATACGCCAACCAGCAGTTGGACATCTACGATCCCACCCGCCGCCGCCACGAGGACCACGTGGGGCACAAGATCGAGTGGGAGAACAACATCCAGATGAATGTCCGGGGGGCCGCCGGGAACCTCATCGCCGTCACCTGCGACGTTCTGGCGAAGCTGCATCAGGGGACCCACTCCAAGGACGCCTTCACCAACAACCTCCACGAGTTCAACTACCATCTCCGGTGCTCCGACGGCAGCCGCATCCACATGACGATGCTCACCGCCATCGGGCGCCCCGGCGAGATGCTCACGTCCTGTGACAGGCGGGTGATCCAGGTGGGGCCGGCCACCCCGGCGAACTCCCCCAACGGGAACGGCCGGCGGATCATCCCCGACGTGCAGTGCGTGGAGCAGCACCTGCTGGTGCACGATGGCGCCAAGTCCAACTTCGGGGCCGGTCTGAAGGAGAGCTGGGAGACCCACAGCCAGCTCAAGCGGGCCGACGGCCACACCCTGGCCACCGTGGACGCCTACTTCCAGGTGAACTTTCCCAGCCGATTCTTCGATCCCACGAAGCCAGACAACGTGGGCCGTCCCCTGGAGCTGTGTACCAACACCTTCAGCGGCCGGCAGGCCCGGGGGGGGCCCTGTGACAGCTCTGGGCTCCAGGGGGTGTCCTTCAACTCCCCCATGTCCCCCTTCAACGGGGCCCGGCGCTTCGTGGACATCAACGGGAACCGGGTGAGCAACGCTGACGGGCCGGAGGTCTGGTATACCGACCCCTTCGGACGGAATGGGCGCACCGAGCCCTTCCCCGGGTCCATCCGGCAGTTCGTCTCGAAACTGGACAACAGCGCGCTGAACCTGCACGGACCGGTGATCGGCCGGAATCGTGACTACTCGGGGCCGGGAGTCCGGGCTCCGAACTGATCCGCAGGTTGGAGCCGTGGGCTCCTCCGGGGCCCCCCCGCCGATCCGGCGGGGGGGCCCTTCTGCATCGCCTGGGCAGTGGTGGGGTAGAGGCCGGCTCTCCCAGGGTTCCGGCCCCCCCGGCCGCCGGGTACCTTCAGGCACCCCCCATCCTGCAACCTTCCGCTGCCGGACACCAACACCGTGCTAGACAACCTGATCCTCCGGGATCTCGGCGTGATCCTGGTGGCCGCGGCCTCATTTGCCCTCCTGGCCCGCCGGCTACGGGTCCCCGGCATCGTCGGCTACATCGCCGCAGGCCTTCTGCTGGGACCCATCCTGGGATTGGTGGAGGTCCACCATGGAGAGGGACCCGCCCAGGGTGTGGATCTGATCTCCGAGGTGGGGATCGCCCTCCTCCTCTTCCTGGTGGGGCTGGAGCTCTCCTTTGCCGCCATCAGGGAGGTGGGGAAGGTTGCGGTGGTGGGGGGGCTGGCGCAGGTGGGCGTCTCCGGGCTCCTGGGGGGCGGCCTGGCGCTGGTGCTGGGGTTCGAGCCGGGGCAGGCCCTCTTCCTGGGGGTGGCCCTCTCCTTCAGCTCCACGGTGGTTGTGGTGAAGCTGCTGGAGCAGCGGGGGGACCTCTCGGAGACCTACGGCAAGGTCACCCTGGGGATCCTCCTGGTGCAGGATCTGGTGGTGGTCATCGTGCTCACCTTCGTGGCCGGCTTCGGTGGGGCGGGTTCCGACCTGGGGGACATGGCGCTCCAACTGGGGTTGGCCTTCGGCGGGATGGCGCTCCTGGTGGGTGTGGCGGTGGGGGCCTCCTTCTGGGGGCTTCCCCGCCCCTTCCGGTGGATTGCCGCCTCCCCCGAGGCCCTCCTGGTCTGGAGCCTCTGCTGGTGCTTCCTCCTCATCGTGGGGGCGCAGGCCATGGAGCTCTCCCTGGAGCTGGGTGCGTTCCTGGCGGGGATCAGTCTGGCCCAGCTCCCCTACAACCAGGACCTCCGCCGCCGGGTGAGCCCGCTGGTGAACTTCTTCCTGGCCGTCTTCTTCGTGACACTGGGGGCCTCCATGGATCCGGCGGCGGCCCTGGGATCGTGGAAGGCGGCCCTGGTCCTCCTGGTCTTCGTGATGATCGGGAAGCCGGTGATCCTCCTGGCGGTGATCCCCCGCCTGGGCTTCGGAGAGCGCACCGCAGCCCTCTCGGGGATCACCCTCGGACAGACCTCGGAGTTCTCCTTCATCCTGGCGGGGTTGGGGGTGTCGGCGGGGCTCATCGACAACGAACTCCTCTCCCTCATCGGGCTGCTGGGGCTGGCCACCATGGGGCTCTCCTCGGGGCTGATCCTGAACTCCCGGCGGGTCTACGCCCGGCTCCGGCGTTGGGGGGTGCTGAAGGTCTTCCGAGCCCCCCACGAGGGCCCTCGGGACCGGGAGAAGGCAGGGGGGGGGCACGGCCCCGCCGATGACCTGAGGGACCACGTCATCGTGGTGGGAATGAACGCCCTGGGGCGGCGGATCATCGAGGGGCTCCGGGCCCGGGGGGAGGACACGGTGGCGGTGGACACCGATCCGGAGAAGCTGAAGGGGCTTCCCGGGCCGGTCATGACCGGGAACACGGATGACTTCGCGGTCCTGGAGGCGGCGGGGATCCGTCGGGCCAGACTCCTGGTCTCTGCCCTGCACATCGAACCGGTGAACAACCTCCTGGCCTATCGGTGCCGGGAGCTGGGTGTGCACTGCGCCATCCACGCCTTCGACCGGGGCCAGGCCGCGGACCTCCGGAGCATCGGGGTGACCCACCTCATGGATTCCAAGGTGGCGGGGACCCGGCGTCTCAGCGAAGCGCTCCGGGAGCGGGGGGTCTACTCATGACCGGTATCGCCATCCTCCTGGTGGCTGCCTCCCTGGGCTTCGGGCTATCCCGGGCGCTGAGCCTCCCCGCCATCCCGTTCCTGATCCTGGCGGGGTTCACCGTGTCCCTCATCGGGGGGCTGGAGCTGGAGTTCCTCCAGGATGCCCTGGTCCTGGGGATCACCTTCCTGGTCTTCGTGGCGGGGGTGGAGTTGAACCCCGACCGGATCCGCCAGCAGAAGCGGGCCGTCCTCATCGTGGGGGTGGTGCAGTTCCTCACCCTGGGGTCGCTTGGTTTTGCCGCCTCCACCCTCCTGGGGTTCGACCGTCAGGCCGCCATCTACATGGCGCTGGCCCTCACCGCCAGCTCCACCCTGGTGGCGGTGCGCATCCTCCAGCAGCGCCGGCAGCTCTTCGAGCCCTTCGGGCGGCTCATCATCGGGGTGCTCCTGCTCCAGGATCTCCTGGTGATCCTCCTGATCCCCGTCCTTACCGGAATGCCCGACGGGTGGGAGGCGGTGGCCAGGGGGCTGGGAGGGACCCTCCTCCTCATGGCGCTGGCCTGGGTGCTCCTCCGTGCCGTCCTCCCGGAACTCCTCCGGAGACTGGCGCTGGACGAGGAGCTCCTCCTCCTGGTGGTGCTCTCCCTCCTGTTCGGGTTCCTCTTCCTGGCGGACCGGCTGGGAGCGCCCCTGGTGGCAGGGGCCTTCGTGGCGGGGGTGGCCCTCTCCTCCTTCCCGGTGAACGGGGTGGTCCGGGGGCAGTTGGCCTCCATCGGCGACTTCTTCACGGCCATCTTCTTCACCGCCCTGGGGGCGGCGCTGGGGATCCCCACGGTGGGGGAGCTGGTGGCGGCGCTGGTCCTGGCGCTGGTGGTGCTGGTCCTCACCCCTCCCCTGGTGGCGTGGATCGCGGAGCGAGCCGGCTTCTCCGCCCGCCCGGCCATCCTTGCCGGCCTGATCCTCTCCCAGACCAGTGAATTCTCCCTGGTGGTGGCGCTGCAGGGGGTGGTGCTGGAGCAGATCGCCCCCAGGACCTTCAACGTCATCGTGCTGGTCACCGTGGCCACCATGATGCTCACCCCCCTCCTGGCCAGCGACCGGGTGTCGCTGCTGCTGATGCGATTCCACCCCTCCCGGCGGAGGAAGGGGAGTGAGGATCCTCCCCGGGACCACGTGCTCCTCCTGGGGTGCGGATCCAGCGGGATGCCCCTCCTGGAGACGCTGGTCATCTCTCCCCACAAGGTGGTGGCGGTGGACGACGATCCCCAGGTGGTGGAACAGGTGCGCAGTGCCGGCGTGGACATCTTCCGGGGGGATGCGGGGGATGTGGCGATGCTGAACCGGGCCGGGGCGCACCAGGCCCGGGTGGTGATCTCCACCGTGCGCCGGGTGCAGGACAACGAGCAGCTCCTGGAGGTGGCGAAGGACGTGCCGGTGCTGGTGCGGGCCTTCAGCGACGAGGATGCGGACTGGGTCCGGGCCCGGGGGGGGACCGCGGTCCTCTACGCCGATGCCGCTGCCGAGGGGTTCCTGGAGTGGTTCGACCGGGGGGGGTGGGAGACCGAGGACGAGCTGGAGGATGAGGAGATGGAGGAGGTGCTGTAGGGGGTGCTGTGCCCCCCGGGGGTGGACCGATTCCACCGGGAGGCCGATCTTCGGTTCCGATCGTGCCTCCCGCCCCGTCCGCCGTTCCCCTCGATCCGCCAGCCCTGAGTTTCATGCATTCTCCCGCTCCCGGCCTCACCACCACGAAGTCCCCCTTCATCGAGCAGGCGGTCTCCCGTGGGGAGTTGTACGTCCCCCAGCCGTGGGAACTGTACTCGGAGGAGAACCACGAAACGTGGGCCTTCCTCTTCCGGCGGATGATGCCCCGGTGGGAGCAGTTCGCCACCGCCCGCTTCCTGGAGGGGGTGGGAAATCTGGCGCTGGACCGGGAGCGGGTCCCCCGGCTGGAGGATGTGAACCGCTTCATGGAGCCCCTCACCGGGTTCAGGGCGAAGCCCGTGAGCGGCTACATCCCCGCCTTCCTCTTCTTCGAGTGCCTGGGGAAGCGGGAATTCCCCACCACCATCACCATCCGGGACGGGGCCACCCCCGACTACCTCCCGGAGCCCGACATCTTCCACGACATCGCCGGGCACGTGCCCATGCACACCGACCCGGCCTTCGCCGATACGCTGGCCCGCTTCGGGCAGACGGCCCGGCTGGCGGCGTCCCGGCTGGCGGAGATGGAGAAGGGGGAGGAGCGGCTCGAGCGGCTGAACGGGGTGATGCGGGCCATGGCCCGGTTCTTCTGGTTCACCATCGAGTTCGGGCTCATGGACGACCCCGCCCGGACGAATGCCACCGGGGTGCGGGCCTACGGATCGGGGCTCCTGAGCTCGTACGGGGAGCTGGCCCACGCGGTGGAGTCCCCCCGGGTACAGCGCTTTCCCTTCCAGTTGGAGTGGGTGGTGAACCAGCCCTTCGAGATCCACCGGTACCAGCCCCTCCTCTTCACCGTGCACTCCTTCGACCACCTCTTCCAGGAGGTGGAGCGGTTGGAGCGGTGGATGCTGGAGGGGAAGCTGGACGATGTGGCCCAGGGGGAGCCGGTGGTGTCGGACGAGGATCTGCGGAGTGCCCTGGACGTGGTGGAGGAGGTGGAGGCTGGGGTGGGGTGAGAAGAGGGGGTGGCCCGGAGTACATCCGGGCCACCCCCTCGTCCGCCTGGAATCGGAGGCACCCTACGGTATGGGTACCCGCGGCCTGGGCTGCATCCGGACGATCCAGAGGCCGTTGTACATGTCGTTCACGTAGGCCAGCCCGTCCCGGACCACCACTCCCCACGTCATGGGACTGTTGGCCACGAAGCCGTTCATGTCGCCGGTGTGGAGGTGCACCATCTCCCGCCCCTGGGCGCCCAGGTCCCCCATGAGCTCCCCGGAGATGTCGAAGGTCCGGAAGCCGGCGTTGTAGGCCCCCATGTAGAGGGTGTCTCCCGCCACCCAGACGTTGTGCACCCCGCCGTGGTCCGGATTCCACCAGGCCACCTTCTTCGGGTTCTCCAGGTCGGTGACGTCGAACACGTGGAGGTTCCCGAACGCCCGTCCGGCGGCCGCGTCGGTGGCCCCTTCCACCTGCGAGGCCGGGAAGACCTCGTCGCCCACGAAGACGTACTTGTCGTGGCGCCAGGCGGTGTGGGTCCCCCGGATGAAGCCGGGTCCTCCCCGGGCCTCCACATCCCGGTACTCATCGTTCAGGTCGTACTTCACCCAACTCACCAACTGGGGGTTGGAGGGGCTCCCCCCCTTCACCCCGTTCCCGATGTCCAGGATCACCAGGCCGTCGTTCCAGTAGCTCAGGTAGGCCAGGCCGTCCTGCACGTCCACGTCGTGGAGGGTCCGCCCGGCGTCGGGGCGGGGGGTGCGCCACTGGGCCGCCTCCATCGGGTTGTACGGGTCGCTGATGTCCAGGATGTGGAGGGCGCCGGTCCCGTTGTTGGTCAGGTAGACGTGGGTCCCATGCTCCTCCTGCTGGTAGATGAAGGAGGAGTGGACCCCCCCGGTGACCCCGTCCGTGAACTCGGCAATGGGGACCGGATGGGCGGGGTCGTAGAGCTGGGCGATGACCAGCCCGTTCAGACGATCGGCGGCCCCCTCCCGGGTGAAGACCATGTAGCGGCCGTCGGGGGTGGTCATGAGGTCGTTCACCCGGCGGGTGTTGGCCACCACCGAGTCAGTGACCACGGGGTTGGCCGGGTCCCGGATGTCGATGGCGTAGAAGCGGTCGCCCCCACTCCCGGTGCCCAGGTAGGCGTACTCGCCGCTGGGGTGGAGCCACACCTCCTCGGTGGTGAAGCCGGTGCGGGGAAGGCGCCCCACCACCTCCACGGGGCGGCGGACGTCCCGGTGGGCCAGCGTCACGGCGGCGGTGGCGGTGCTGGTGCCGAAGGAGGCGGTCACCGTGTAGTCCCCCGCATCGTACCCCACGAAGCGACCCTGGGCGTCCAGGAGTCCCCCTCCCGGCGAGAAGCTCCAGAGGGGCTCCAACCCGGGGATCTCCCGTCCCTGCTCGTCCAGCGCCCGGACATCGAAGGTGAGGACGTCGCCCTGGAGGGCCTGGACCTCGGAGGGCTCGATCTCCACCCGGGCCACCCGGGCGGCAGGGACCTCGACCGGGAGGGCCAGCGACGCGTCACCCGCCCGGGCCGTCACCGTGGCCCGTCCCGGGGCCACCGCGGTGACCACCCCCATCCCCGATACCCGGACCACAGAGGGATCGGAGGAACTCCACGCCACGGCGTCCCGCCTCAGGTCCTCCTGGGCGGAATAGACCGAAGCGGTGAGGCGCACGGACTGGCCCTGCGCCAGGCGGGAGGGGGGGGAGTCCACCCCGATCCGGGCCGCGGGTCCCGGAACCACCCGGACCCGCACCATCTGCACCGCAGGAGGCCCCATCCCCCGGGAGGCCACCACCACCACCGGGATGGTTCCCACCGCCCCGCCGGTCACCACCCCGTCCGGCGAGACCTCGCCCTCGAAGAAGCCGCCTGACGGCTGGAAGCGGACCTGAAGCCCCGGCACCGGGTCCCCGTTGGCATCCAGGATCCGGGCCTGGAGCTGCAGCGACTCCCCCGGGGTGATCACCGGGTCCAGGGGGGTGACCTCGAACCGGGGTTCCTGGGAAGCGGGAGCCTGGGGAGGGGGCGTCTGGGGGGGCGACTGGAGCCCGAGAGCGACGAGGAGCAGCGGGAGAAGCATTCCGGACCTCCAGGGGGTAGGGGGGAACCGGTTGTTCCGGCGCCCCGTTTCGACGAAGCTAGAGGTTGCGACGACCCGAGCCAAGGATGTCCCCGCCATGCCCTCTGTGGTCCTCTTCCTGATCGTGCACGGGCTCCTGGCCTTCTCCGGCCCCGCCGGCCCGCCCCAGTCCACCCCCGACACCGCCCGGCAGGAGTACCGGGTCTTCGTGGGCTCCGAGGCCACGGATCTGATCTCGGTGGTGCACTTCGGCCCCGGGGGTGCCCGGGTGGAGCGGGAGTTCACGGTGGGGATCTTCTTCAACGACCTGGATGCCCCCCACGGCCTGGCCATGTCCCCCACCGGGGATGCCCTCTACGTCACCACCGGCCACGGGCGCCCCTGGGGGAATCTCTGGAAGCTGGATCCGGAGAGCGGCCGGGTGCTGGGGCGGGTGGAGCTGGGCCACTTTCCCGCCTCACTGGAGATCTCCCCGGACGGGGCCTTCGCCTGGGTGGCGAACTTCAATCTCCACGGCGACATGGTCCCCTCCTCCGTCTCGGTGGTGTCCACTGCGGAGATGGTGGAGATCGGCCGCCTCACCACCTGCACCATGCCCCATGGGTCCCGGCTCAACGCCCTGGGAAGCCGCCAGTACTCCACCTGCATGATGGACGACCTCCTCGTGGAGTCGGACGCCTGGGATCTCTCGGTGGGGCGGCACTTCATGCTGGCCCCGGGGCGGGAGCATGGGATGGTGGGGGCGCCCGCGGGCGCGGAGGGCCACCATGGAGCGATGCCGGCGCCCCCCCCTGTCGGCTCCCACGGGGAGCACCAGGGGCACGGAGCCCCCCCCTCCGGCCAGTCGGCCCACGCCATGCCCCCTGCGGAGTGCTCCCCCACCTGGGCCCAGCCCTCCGCCGACGGGCGCACCATCTTCGTGGCGTGTAACCGGAGCGACGAGATCGTGGAGGTGTGGGTGGAGGACTGGACGCTGAAGCGGCGCCTTCCGGCGGGGGAGGGGGTCTACAACCTGGCCGTCACCCGGGATGGCGCCCTCCTGGTGGGGACGAACAAGCGGGGTGGCTCGGTGTCCATCTTCGACGCCGTCTCCGGGGAGGAGTTGGCCCGGATCCCCACCGCCCGGAGCTTCGTCCACGGGGTGGTCATCTCCCCGGACGACCGCTACGCCTTCGTCTCCGTGGAGGGGGTGGGGTCCGAGCCGGGGACCGTGGAGATCATCGACCTGGCCGCGAGGCAGTCGACTGCCCGGGTGGATGTGCCCCAGATGGCCGGGGGGATCACCTTCTGGCGGTAGGATCCCGCCAGGGCGGCCGGGGGGGCGCCCCCGGCGAACGCCCCGTGGAACCCGGAACGGTACTCTTCCACGCTCTCCCCTTTTCCCCGCCACCCCTGGACCGATGACCAAGCCCGTCCTGCTCACCGTGGACGACGACCCTCAGGTCCTGGGCGCCATCGCCCGGGACCTCCGCAGGCGCTACGGGAACGAGTACCGGGTCCTCCGGGCGGGCTCCGGGGAGGAGGCGCTGGAGGCGCTGGATGAACTGGAGGCGAAGAAGGAGCCGGTGGCGCTCCTCCTCTCCGACCAGCGCATGCCCCGGATGGATGGGGTGGCCTTCCTCCAGGAGGCGCGGAAACGGTTCCCGTCCAGCAAGCGGGCCCTCCTGACGGCCTATGCGGACATCGACGCCGCCATCTCGGCCATCAACCGCTCCCAGGTGGACTACTATCTCCTGAAACCGTGGGACCCCCCCGAGGAGAAGCTCTTCCCCATCCTGGACGACCTCCTGGAGGAGTGGAAGGGGGCGTGGCGGCCTCCGTTCCAGGGGGTGACGGTGGTGGGAGACCGCTGGTCGAAGGAGAGCCACGCGCTCAGGGACTTCCTGGCCCGGAACCAGGTGCCGTACCGGTTCCTGGATGTGGAGGGGTCGGACGAGGCGGCGGAGTTCGTGGAGGCGGGGGGGAGCGCCCCCTCCCCCCGCCTCCCGCTGGTGGTGCTGGAGGACGGTCAACGGCTGGAGGCCCCCACCCTCCTGGAGCTGGGGCGCCACGTGGGGCTCCGGACCCGGCCCAGCGAGCGCTTCCACGACCTGGTGATCATCGGAGCCGGACCGGCGGGGCTGGCTGCGGCGGTGTACGGCGGCTCCGAGGGGCTCAGCACGGTGATGGTGGAGGAGCAGGCCCCTGGGGGGCAGGCAGGGACCAGCTCCCGCATCGAGAACTACCTGGGCTTCCCCTCCGGGCTCTCCGGCGCCGACCTGGCCCGGCGGGGCGTCACCCAGGCGAAGCGCTTCGGGGTGGAGATCCTCACCCCCCAGACCGCCACCGGGCTCCGGGTGGAGGGGCCCTACAAACATGTCACGCTGGCGGACGGGAGCGAGGTGAGCGCCCACGTCCTGATGCTCTCGCTGGGGGTGACCTGGCGGAGGCTCCCGGCGGAGGGGGCCGACCCCCTCACCGGAAAGGGGGTGTTCTACGGCGCCACCATGACCGAGGCGCTGGGGTGCCAGGGGGAGACCGTCTACATGGTGGGGGCGGGGAACTCCGCCGGGCAGGCGGCGCTCCACTTCGCCGATCACGCGGACGGGGTGGTGATGGTGGTCCGGGGGGACTCCATCGAGGAGAAGATGTCCCGTTACCTGGTGGACCGGATCCGGGAGACCCCCAGCATCCAGGTCCTCCTGCAGCACGAGGTCCGGAGCTGCGTGGGAGAGGAGCGGCTGGAGTGCCTGGTGCTGGAGGATCGGGCCAGCGGAGAGCAGCGGAAGGTCTCCACCGGCTACCTCTTCTCCTTCATCGGGGCCGCGCCCCCCACGGAGTGGCTGAACGGGGTGGTGGCGCTGGACTCCCGGGGGTTCATCCTGACGGGCCCGGACCTGCAGCCCCACCATCTGGCGGAGTGGCCGCTGGAGCGGGCCCCCTTCCTCCTGGAGACCAGCGTCCCGGGGATCTTCGCGGCGGGGGATGTGAGGGCGGACTCCATCAAGCGGGTGGCCTCGGCGGTGGGGGAGGGCTCGGTGGCGGTGCACTTCATCCACCGGGTGCTGGGGACGGTGTGAGCGCGGCGGCCTACCTGCCGGAGATCGTGGCCCTCCTCCTGGGGGGAACGGTGGTGGCCTTCATCGCCTTCTCCTTCGGGATCGTCCCCATCGTGGGGTTCCTCCTGGCGGGGATTGTCATCGGCCCCGGCGGGCTGGGGATCGTCAGCGATCCGGTTGTGGTGGAGGCCGCCGCCGAGATCGGGGTCATCCTCCTTCTGTTCACCATCGGGATCCAGTTCTCCCTGGGGCAGTTGGCCCGGATCCAGCGGGTGATCTTCGGGGGCGGTGGGCTGCAGGTGGCGCTGGCCACCGGCGTCACAGCAGGGGTGGCCATGGCGCTGGGGGTGGCGTGGCAGGCCGCCCTCTTCACCGGGCTCCTGGTGGCCCTCACCTCCTCCACCGCCATCATCCTCAAGCTCCTGGCAGACCGGCACGAGATGGACTCGGAGCAGGGGCAGGCGGCGCTGGGGCTCCTCATCTTCCAGGATCTGGCCACGGTGGCCGCCTTCTTCCTGGTCCCCATCCTGGCGGGGCAGGGGGGCACTGCCGCCGACGTGGGGGTGGCGGTGCTGAAGGCCGCCGGGGTGGTGGTGGCGGTGCTGGTCCTGGCCCGGCGGCTCATGCCCCCGGTGCTGGAGCGGGTGGCCCGCACCTGCTCGCCGGAGATCTTCCTCCTGGCCATCGTGAGCATCTGCTTCGGCACCGCCTGGGTCACCTCCCTCATGGGCCTCTCCCTCTCCCTGGGGGCCTTCCTGGCGGGGCTCATCGTCAGCGAGAGCGAGTTCAGCCAGCACGCGATGATGGAGATCCTCCCCCTCCAGATCCTCTTCTCCGCCACCTTCTTCGTCTCGGTGGGGATGCTGGTGGACGTCTCGTTCCTCTTCTCGAACCTCCCGGTCATCCTGGCGGTGGTGGTGGCCGTGGTGGTGGTGAAGACGGTGACCACCGGGGTGGCGGTGCGGGGGCTGGGGTACGCCGGGCCGGTGTCGCTCATGGTGGGGGTGCTCCTCTCCCAGGTGGGGGAGTTCGGCTTCGTCCTCCTCCAGGCGGGCTCGGCGGTGGGGCTCACCCCCGGAGGGGCCGGAGAGGATGGGGTGCGCATCTTCACCGCCTCCAGCGTGCTCCTGATGGTGGCCACCCCCTTCCTGGCGAAGGGGGGCGGCGTCCTGGCGGCCCGATGGGAGCTGCGGCGCCGGGAGCAGGGCCAGGGCCCCGGGGCGGATCCCGACGCCATGCAGGTGGAGGGGGACGGCGCAGGCGGCGGACTCCCGGCGCTGGAGGACCATGTGATCGTGGCAGGGTACGGAGCCGGTGCCCGTCGATTGGTTCCCCTGCTGCAGCGCGGCGGGGTCCCCTTCGTGGTGGCCACCCTCAGCCCCGATGGAGCCCGGGAGGCCGCCGCCGCCGGGGGGGCGGTGCTCCGGGGGGACTACGGTCGGCCGGCGCTGCTCCGGGAGCTGGGGGTGGAGCGGGCGGCGGCGCTGCTCCTCCTGGACGATCCGCCGGTGCGGGCCGGTCAGGTGGCGGCGGTGGCGTCCATGGAGCGCCGGGATCTTCCCATCTTCGTGCGGACCCGCCACGGCGTGGAGATCCCGGCGCTGGAGGCCAGTGGCGCCTCGGTGGTGGTGGCGGAGGAGCTGGAGGGGCTGGTGGGTGTCTGCTCCGGGCTGGCCCGGTCGCTGGGGATGGCCGACGCCCAGGTGGCCGACCTGGCGGAGGCCCTCCGGCGGGACGCCCTCGCTGGCCCCGCCCCCCCTCCCGTCGCAGTCACCGCCGCCGCCACCGTCTCCGATCCCCCCTCCGACCCGATGGAGCGAACCGTGGCTCCTTCCTGGTCCCCGCCCCGCCCCGTGCCGCTGGACATGGAGGCCTCGGTGGAGCTGGTTCCCGACCCCCGGACCTCCGGGGGGTGCAGCCACCTGGAGTCCATCCGGGTGGTCTCCCCCTCCGCCCCAGGGTGCGAGGAGTGCCTCGCCACCGGCGACCGCTGGGTGCACCTCCGCATCTGCATGAGTTGCGGGCATGTGGGGTGCTGTGACTCGTCGAAGAATCGCCACGCCACCCGGCACCACGAGGACACCCGTCACCCCATCGCCCGCTCCATGGAGCCGGGGGAGACGTGGGGGTGGTGCTTCGTGGACCGCACCCAGCTCTGATGGGAGGACCCGCCATGCTCCAGCCCCTCGATGCGCCTCCGGGTCGGGACGACCTCAGGGGGCTCCCCATCCTCCAGGATCTCCCCGACGAGGTGCTGGACTGGCTGGCGGCCAACGCCGAGCACCTCTCCTTCCAGCCCGAGGACCGGTTCGTGGCCCAGGGTTCGGAGGCCAGGGAGATGTTCATCCTGCTGGAGGGGGAGGCCCGGATCTTCTTCCGGGAGGGGAGCCATGTGGCCCTCTGGGCCAGCTACCTCAGGGGGGCGGTCACCGGGCTCCTCCCCTTCTCCCGGATGACCCACTACAGCGGGGTCGTGGTGGGGATGACCGCCGGACGTCTGCTCCGCCTCTCCCGGGACCGCTTTCCGGAACTGCTGTCCCTCTCGCCCGAGCTGGGACAGCGGCTGGTGGCGCTCCTCTCGGACCGGGTGCGGGACGCCACCCGGATCGAGCAGCAGCGGGACAAGATGATGGCGCTGGGACGGCTGTCCGCCGGGCTGGCCCATGAGCTGAACAACCCTGCGGCCTCGGTGTCCCGGAACGCTGCCGAACTCCTGGAGCGGCTGGCCCTCATGCCCGGGCTGGTGGTGGCGGTGGCGGGGTGCGGCGCCGGCCCGGCGGCGCTGGAGGCGGTGGAGGCGCTCCGCCTGGAGGTGGCGGAGAGGCCCCGCTCCGGGGCCCTCTCCCCGGTCCGCCGGTCGGAGCTGGAGGACCAGCTCTCGGACTGGCTGGAGGAGAGGGGGGTCGCTGAACCGTGGATGCCGGCAGAGACCCTGGCCAGCGCCGGCTTCCGTCTCGAGGACATGGAGCGGATGGCGCGCTCCGTCCCCACCGCCGCCCTCCCCGCCATGATCCAGTGGCTGGAGGGGGGAGTGGCCAGTCAGCGGATCCTGGAGGACATCAGTGAGGCCGCCGGGCGCATCACCCACCTGGTCTCGTCGGTGAAGAGCTACTCCCACATGGACCGGGCGCCGGACCCCGAGCCGGTGGATGTGCGGAGGGGGCTGGAGCAGACGCTGGTGATGCTGGGGCACGCGCTGCGGGAGAGGAAGGTGCGATTGGTCCAGGACTTCGAGGAGGAGCTGCCGGAGATCCAGGGCTTCGCAGGGGAGTTGAACCAGGTCTGGACCAACCTCATCGACAACGCGCTGGACGCCATGGGGCCCGGGGGCACCCTCACCCTCCGGGCCTGTTCGACGCCGGAGGGGGTGATGGTGCAGGTGGAGGACGACGGCCCGGGTATCCCTCCGGAGGTCCTCCCCCGGATCTTCGAGCCCTTCTTCACCACCAAGGAGATGGGGGAGGGGACCGGGTTGGGTCTGGACATCGTGCAGCGGATCATCCGGCGGCAGCACCGGGGGGACATCCGGGTGGAGTCCCGGCGGGGCTCCACCGTCTTCACGGTCCTCCTCCCCCTGGAGGGAGCCATCCACGCCCTCCCCTCCGACGGGGAGGAGGAGATGGACGCTCCGGCATAGTGCGGTGGAACGGGAGAGCCCCTCCCGGAGGACCGGGAGGGGCTCGTTCCCCTGCTTCAGCCTGGAGGGGTCAACGCCGCCGCCCCCTCTCGCCACCGGGCGTCGCCGCCGCACCACCTCCACGGCGCCCTCCCTGTCCCTGCAGCTCCCCCCGGCGGCCGCTGCGCACCAGCTCCTGGAGCTTCGTCCGCTGCTCCTCGGTCAGGAGTTCCTGCACCGGCTGGGCGGCTGTGTTCCGGGGGTTCTCCGACCGCAGAGCCTCCATCCGCTCCCGGGCCTCCTCCCGGGTCACCTGCCCGGCGGCCAGGTCCGACCGGATCCGGGCCATCGCCCCCCGCTGGGCCTCCCGCCGCTCCAGCCCCTGCACCCGGAGCGCGTTCAGGTTCTGAACCTGGGCATCGGTGAGTTCCAGCACCGTGGAGAGCCCCAGGATCCGCTCGATTCCCTGCATCCCCCGGTCCGCCCCTCCCTGCCGGGCTCCCCGGGCACCCTGGCCCCGCGCGTCGCGTGACCCCTGGCCCCGTGCGTCCCGGGCCTGCTGCCCCCGATCGCCCACCCCCTGACGGGCGCCGCGGGCCTGCTGTCCCTGCATTCCTCGCTGGGCGGCGACCCCCTCCCCGGAGCCGTTGCGGTCCCCCCGGGCCCCCTGCTGGGCGGCCAGGGGGAGGGCGGTGGCCATCACCAGGGCGATGGTGAGAATCGGACTATGTCTCGTGGTCTTCATGATGTGCTCCGCTGGGAAAGCGATCCGGCGCTGCCGGTACCGCGTGGATCTCGTCCTGCACCTTCGACCCGTTGCCACCGGCTCCTCCGGGCCTTCACCACAGGGACGACGGAGACCCGGGAAGCGTTACGCATCCGTCAGCAAGGGGGGGAGGCGAGGGGCGACCGCAGGGGAGTGGCCCCGGGGGGCGTGCCCGGGCCCGGGGGGGTGGGGTAGCGGAGCAGGGGTCTTCGGGCACGGCTGCAGGACGACGCCCCCAAACGCAGCAGCGCCCCGGAACCGCAGGGGCTCCGGGGCGCTGCTGCTGCGGACCTCCAGCGACTCAGGACACGCCGGGGCGGGCCGGGAGTCGGACCAGGGAGCGCCAGCCATACCGGTCCTCACTCACCCCCCGGGCCATGTCCAGCAGCTCCTTCTGGAGCTGGAGGGTGAGGGGGCCGGCCTTGCCGCTCCCCACGGTGATCCGGTCGATGCTCCGCACCGGGGTGATCTCGGCGGCGGTCCCGGTGAAGAAGACCTCGTCGGCCACGTAGAGTACCTCCTGGGGAATGGAGCGCTCCTGCACCGGGATGCCCAGCGCCCGGGCCAGGGTGATGACGCAGTCCCGGGTGATCCCCGGGAGGAGGGTGCCGTCCAGCGCCGAGGTCATGAGGGTGCCGTCCCGCACCACGAAGAGGTTCTGGCCGCTCCCCTCGCTCACCAGCCCGTCGGGGCCCAGCCCGATGGCCTCGGAGTAGCCGTTGAGCTCCGCTTCCATCTTCATGAGCTGGCTGATCAGAAAAGC
>Ga0076930_101058_pt1 | contig 17477 bp, 19 predicted proteins | sample HotLakConsoUCCRE_FD_71149 | JGI IMG/M metagenome (GOLD analysis project Ga0076930, IMG submission 71149) | Hypersaline microbial mat communities from Hot Lake, Washington, USA - Hot Lake Consortium UCC-RE (version 3) (version 3) ...
AGCAGGCCAGCCCGAAGGTCATCCAGTGCAGCGAGCCGGTGCGCGCCCAGTTGATCAGATCCTCGGTCGAGGTCAGCAAGAACCCCTTGTCCTGCAGATCCTTGTTCAGGTCGGCGGTCGACACGTCGCGGTCGGCGCCGGCGGTGTTGGTGCCCGTCATCACTCCCATTCCAGCGCACCCTTCTTCCATTCATAGGCAAAGCCCACGGTCAGCACGGCCAGAAACAGCATCATCGACCAGAAGGCGACATCGGACATCGTGGGAAACGCCACCGCCCAGGGGAACAGGAACGCGATCTCGAGATCGAAGATGATGAACAGGATCGACACGAGGTAGAAACGCACGTCGAACTTCATCCGCGCGTCGTCGAAGGCGTTGAACCCGCATTCATAGGCCGACAGCTTTTCCGGGTCCGGGTTGCGCACCGCGATCACCACGGCGGCGAGGATCAGCACGATCCCAAGGCCGATGGCCAGCGCCATGAAGATCAGGATCGGGGCATAGGCCGTGGTCACGTCCGACATGGATGTCCTTTGGGTGTCCCTGAGATGTCTGTCGCACGGAAAGGCAATGACGCCCCGCGCGGGTCCGGTCGCGTTGCGTCTGACTTAAGCCCGTCGACCCGAAGGGTCAACGGGGCGGAGTGCGGCAAATCGGGGAAGAGGTGCGGCCCGTCAGGCCACGAGCGCCGCCTCGTAGCGCCGCAGGATCGGGCGCGCCGCGTCGAACCCGCGCGGCACGCCGTCGGCCAGGTCGGGGAACAGCCGCAGCACCTCGTCCTGCGCGGATTGCGGAATGCCGCGCAACCCTTCCGGGCCGGGCAGGAAGCTTTCGGCCCACAGGCCATCTGCCAGAACGATCTCGTGCGTGGCGAAGAGGATGTGGTGATAGGTGACCGACGCGCAGGCGGTGTCGACGGCGATGCCGGCCTCATCGACCAGATGGCGGGCGGCGCACAGCATCTCGTCCTCGCCGAAGAGCATTTCCAGCCGTGGCCCCGACAGCAAGATCCGGTGCTGCGGCGACAGGCTCAGATCGCGGCGCGGCCTGTCCGGACCGAACGCACCGCGGCGGATGCGCAGCGGCCTGAGATCGGGCTCGCGCGCCAGGCGCGCGGCATCGAGCGTGACGGCCCCCACCCAGCAAAGCGGCTGCGGGCCGCGGTCGCGGGTGATCACCAGATCGTCCACTGCCAGCGTCTCGACGGCGCGCCAGCCCGCCGGTGTAAGGATGCGGGTGCCGGCAACGAAGCACGGCGGCGAGGCCAGGTCGGCGGCGTCGATCGCGGGCTGGCCGGAGGACCCCGGCCCCTCGAAGGCGGCCGTGACCGTCAGCGGCACGCCCACCGGCGGGAAGCCTCCGACCGGGCCGACGAAGGCCAGCCCCTCCACCGTGGCATAGGCGGGGTTGGAGTTGTTGACGTTGAACCCCAGCACCTGCCAGGCATCGCCCGTCGCCGGATCGGTCAGGGTCAGCCGGTATTCCGCCTCCACCCTGGTGCCATCGGCATAGGTGACGCCGGTGATGGTCTGCGCACCATCGAGGGTCTGGCTGGTGTCGTTATCCTCGAGGAAGGTGTCCGTGTCCTCGATCAGCGTCTCGAGCCAGTCCCTGGTCTCGAGCTGGATCGTCTGACCGACCAGATGCGAGCCGTCGCCTTGGGAAATGCCGCTGAGCGACTGGCCACCACTGATCGTGATGTTGCTGGCCTCGAGAATCCAGACGCTGTATTGGGCCACCGCTTGCTCCGATCTCGCGGGCGGCACACCGGCACACCCTGCTTCAGCGAGATGCGGGGCAACTGTGTCGACATGAGGTTAACAAACGGGCGGTCTCGGGCCATCCTGGGTCAAATCGGTGGCGCGCGCCGTCATCGCCCGGAGAGGCCCGGAGAGGCCGGGAGAGGCCGGGAGAGGGAGGTCCGCAATGGTCATGATCCGCCCCTACGATGCCACCCGGGATGCCGCCGCCTGCCTTGCCATCTGGCGCAGCGCCTCCGAGGTCGGGCACCCGTTTCTCGACCGCGCCACGCTCGATGCCGATGCGGATCTGGTGCGCGATGTCTACCTGCCGGCCGCCGAGGTGCATGTCGCGACGCTGGCCGAGGCGCCCGTCGGTTTCGTGGCGCTGCTCGACCGGATGATCGGCGCGCTCTTCGTCGACCCCCGCCACCACGGGACCGGCATCGGGCGGGCACTGGTCGGCCATGCGGCCGCCCTGCGCGGCAGCCTCGATGTGGAGGTCTACGAGGCCAACACCGCCGCCCGCGCCTTCTATGCCGCCTGCGGCTTCGTCGAGACCGGGCGCCGCGACACCGACGATCACGGCCTCGCCCTGCCGCTTGTGCGGATGCATCGCGGCTGACCCGCCTGCGCGGGGGAGGCTCTACCGCCCCTGCAGCTGACCCCGCAAATCCCGCCGCAGGATCTTGCCGCTGGCCGATTTCGGAACGCTGTCCACGAACGCATAGTCCCTCGGGTGCTTGTAATGCGCGAGGCACCCCTCGCAATGGGCCTGCAGCTCGGCCGCGCTCACCTGCGCGCCCGCGGCGCACACCACGAAGGCCACCGGCACCTCGCCCGCCTCGGCATCGGGTCGGCCCACGACGGCCGCATCGACGATGCCGGGATGGGCGCAAAGCGCCGCCTCCACCTCGGCGGGGGCGACCTGGAAGCCCTTGACCTTGATCAGCTCCTTCAGCCGGTCGCGGATGAACAGGAAGCCGCCGGTGTCGATCACCGCCAGATCACCGGTCCGCAGCCAGCCCTCGGGCATGAGCGCCTCGGCGGTCGCGTCGGGATTGTCGTGGTAGCCCAGCATCACCTGCGGGCCGCGCACCCACAGCTCGCCCTCCTCCCCCTCGCCCGCGTCCCTCAGCGTGGCCGGATCGACGATCCGGCACTCGGTGGAGGGCACCGCCTGCCCGCTCGACCCGTGCCGCACATGGCCCGCGACCGTCATGTGCGAGATCGGGCTCATCTCGGTCATGCCGTAGCCCTGCACCGCGCGCGCGCCCAACCGCGCACACACCGCCGCCTCGGTCTCGGCGCCCAGCGGCGCCGCGCCCGAAAACACCTCCTCGACCGAGGACAGGTCGAACTGGTCGACAAGCGGATGCTTGGCCAAGGCCAGCGCCACCGGCGGCACGATGTAGAGCCGCGTCGCCCGGTGATCCTGGATCAGCCGCAGGAACAGCTCGAGATCGAAGCGCGGCATCGTGACGATCCGGGCGCGCTGCTGCAGGAACAGGTTCATCAGCACCGTCATGCCGTAGATGTGGAAGAAGGGCAGGAACGCCACCGCCACATCCCTTGGCGTGATGTGCGCCATCGCGGCGGCCTGCGCGACATTGGCGACGAGATTGCGATGGCTCAGCATCACCCCCTTGGGCCTCCCGGTGGTGCCCGAGGAATAGGGCAGCACGACCACATGGCGTGCCAGGTCGACCGGGGCCTGCGCGGCCAGCGGCGCGCCCATCACGTCGGCAAGCGACAGGCACCGCTCCGCCCCGATCACCACGATGTCCTGCACGCCCGTTCCCGCGACGGCGGCGCGCGCGACCTCGACGAAGGCGGGGACGGTCACCAGCATCACCGCCCCGGCATCGACCAGCTGGTGATGGATCTCGGGCGCGGTATAGGTCGGGTTGATCGTCGTGACGGTGCCGCCGCCCCAGGCGACAGCGTGAAACACCAGCGGGTATTCCGGCATGTTGGGGGCCAGGATCGCGACCGTGCCCCCCGGAAGCACGCCGCGTTCGGTCAGCCCGCCCGCCAGCCGCCGCACCTGGTCCATCAGCGCGCCTGCGGTGAGCGCGCGGCCGGTCGGCCCGTCGATGACGGCCGCCTCCTCCTCGCGCCCCGTCAGCCCCCGGAACAGCATCTCGGTGATCGAGATCGAAGGCACCTCGACCGTGCCGTGACGGCTCGGAGTTCCGGTCATCGCAACATCCTCCCTGTCGCGACCCGGCCTTGTCCCGCCGGTGCCGCGCTCCGGCGAAGGCTAGCACGGGCGGGCCGTCAGATGTCCAGCACAACTGTCCCGAACTTCTCGCCCGCCGCGACCAGGTCATGGGCCGCCGCGCAATCTTCCAGCCCGCCCCCCGGCACCACGGCATGCGACAGCGCGCCGGCCTCCAGCCAGTCCGCCAGCTGCCTCTCGCCCGCGCGCCGCTTCGCCCCGGCCAGCTGATAGACGATCAGCATGTGCAGCCGCACGTTCTTGAACATGAACGGGTAGAATTCCAGCCGCGGCACCATCTCGGCGGCGCTGGCATAGGCGGCGATGACGCCGCCCGGCTTCACCAGCGCCAGATCCACCGCCTGGTTGGCGCCGAAATCGACATCCACGATCCGGTCGACGCCCGCGCCCCCGGTCAGGTCCATCACCGCGCCCGCCACGTCGGTGTCGCGGTAGTTCACCCACTCCTGCGCCGTCGAATGCGCGCCCTTGGCCTCCGAGGACACCGTCGCGATCACTCGCGCGCCGCCCAGCCGGGCCATCTGCACCGCGTAGCGCCCGACGCTGCCCGCGCCGCCGGTCACCAGCACCGTCTGCCCCGCCACCGGGCCGTCGCCCATCACCGCGTACCACGCCGTCATCGCCGGGATGCCGAAGCACGCCCCCTCGGCGAATGACGTGCCCTCCGGCAACCGCACCGCCTGTTCCGCCGGCAGCGCCACAAGCTCCGCCGCCGTGCCCAAGGCCCGCTGCCAGCCCGCGTTCCAGACCCAGACGCGCTCGCCGATCCGGCCCCGGTCCACGCCCGCGCCGACGTCTTCGATCACGCCCGCCCCGTCCGAATGCGGCACGATCCGCGGAAAGCCCATCACCGCGCCCGCCCGCGCCCCGGCCCTCAGCTTCACGTCGGAGGGGTTCACGCCCGAGGCCCGGAGCCGCACCAGCACCTCGCCCGGACCCGCCACCGGGTCCGCCATCTCGCCCAGTGTCAACACCTCCGCCGCAGGCCCGAACCGCTCGTACCACACCGCCCTCATGACAACCGCCTTCTCTGTTTCAGAAATATCCCGGCGGGGCCGGAACGGGCGGGGGCAGAGCCCCCTCTACCCCATCCACCCCGGCTTGCGCTTGTCGAAGAAGGCCGCGATCCCCTCCGCGCTTTCGGCGCTTTCCCAGCGCGTCACCAGCGCCTCGATGGTCATCGCCACCTGCGCCGCGTCGACCGGCCCGGTCAGGTCCGCCACCAGCCGCTTGCCCGCCGCCACCGCCCCCGGCGCGGCGCTCAGATAAGGCGCGATCTCCGCCTCCACCGCCGCATCCAACGCGTCTTCCGGCACCGCGCGCGCCAGCAGGCCCAGCTCCACCGCCTCCGCCGCCCCGAACACCCGGCCCGAGAAAAACACCCGCCGCGCCCGGGCAGCGCCCATGCGCGCCACGACATAGGGCCCGATGGTCGCCGGGATCAGCCCCAACCGCACCTCGGTCAGCCCGATCTTGGCGTTGTCCACCCCCACCGCCACGTCGCAGACGCTCATCAGGCCCACACCACCGCCGAAGGCCTGCCCCTGCACCCGCCCGATCAGCGGCTTCGGCATCGTGTCGAGCGCGCCCAGCATTCCTGCCAGCGCGCCCGCCTCCCGCGCCCGCGTCGCGGCGTCGGCGGCCATCTGCGCGCGCATCCACTCCAGATCGCCGCCGGCGCAAAACGACCGCCCATTGCCGGTCAGCACAACGACCCGCACCGCCGGGTCGCGGCCCAGCCGGCCCGCCACCTGGGTCAGCTCGCCGATCATCGCGGCATCCATCGCGTTGTGCTTCTCCGGCCGGTTCAGCCGCAGCCAGGCCACCCCGCGGGTGTCGACCTCCAGATCAAGCGTCTGCATCGCGCATCCTCCGTGCCATCTCCGCCGCGGCCTCCACCGCCGCCAGGTCCAGTCCCGTCTCGTAGCCCAGCGCCTTCAGGTGCCGCGCCACCGTCTCCGTCGCCACGTTGCCCGCCGCACCCGGCGCATAGGGGCAGCCGCCGAGCCCCCCCACCGCGGCGTCGAACACCCGCACCCCAAGGCTCAGCGAGGCGTCGATATTGGCGAGCGCCCGGCCGTGGGTGTCGTGGTAATGCCCCGCCAGCCGCCCCACCGGCACCATTTCGCGCACCTTCAAAAGCATTCGCGCGATGCTGTCTGGCGTCCCTGCCCCGATGGTGTCGCCGAGCGACACCTCGTAGCAGCCCATCGAAAACAGCGCATCGGCCACACGCGCCACCTGGCCCGGGTCCACCTTGCCGTCATAGGGGCAGTCGGTGACACAGCTGACATAGCCGCGCACCGGGAGGTCGATGTGGCGCGCGGCGGCCACCACCGGGCGAAACCGCTCGAGGCTTTCCGCGATGCTCGCGTTGATGTTCGCCTTGGAGAACCCCTCCGACGCCGCGCCGAAGATCGCGATCTCGTCCACCCCCGCCGCCACCGCGGCGTCGAACCCCTTCATGTTCGGCACCAGCGCCGCATAGCGCACGCCCTCGGCCCGCGTGATGCCGGCCAGCACCTCGGCGCCATCGGCCATCTGCGGCACCCATTTCGGGCTCACGAAACTCGCCATCTCGATCCGCGCGAACCCCGCCACCGACAGTGCGTCGACCAGCGCGATCTTCTCCGCCGCCGGGATCAGGCGCGCCTCGTTCTGCAGCCCGTCGCGCGGGCCGACTTCGAAGATCTCGACGCGCTCAGACATCCTGCGGCACCTCGTAGAAGTCCTGCGCGTAGAACCGTTGCGGCCCCTCGATCGCGGCGGCGGCCTGGAATCCGGGGCGCGCCTGCAACCGCTCCCAGTAGGCCCGCAGCTTCGGAAACGCCTCCATCCGCACGAAGTACGGCGCCGCAAACAGGTTGAACCCCGCCATCGCGTCAGCCGCCGAAAACCCCGACGGCAGCAGCCAGTCGCCCGCCACCATCCCTTCCAGCGCCTCCAGCGTCGCCTTGAGGCGCAGCGTGTTGAGCTTCACCACCGCGGGAGAAGGCTTCGCGGGCGCACGCAAAAACAGGTGGTTCATGTTCAACTGCTCGATCAGCGAGGCCATCGTCTCGGCAAAGCTCAGCACCTCCAGGAACCGCACCCGCTCGGGGTGGCCCGGCGGTCGGCCAAAGCCATGCTCGGGCCTGCTCTCGCACAGGTACTGCAGGATCGCGGAGCTCTCGAAGATGGTAAGCCCGTCGATCTCCAGCGCCGGGATGCGCCCGGCGGGCGAGACCCCCGTGAGCCCCGGTTCGCGCATGGCCCGGTCGCCGATGCGGTAGCGGATGATCTCGTCGGGCGGGATGCCCATCTCGCAAAGCAGGAACAGCACCCGGAACGACCGCCCCCAGGGGATGTGATGCAGGCGGATCGCGGTGCCGCTCATGCCACCTCCTCCAGCCGGATCAGCGCCGCGCCCGCTTCCACCTGCGCGCCGGCCCCGACCAGAACCTCGGCCACCACCCCCTCGCGCCCGGCGGTCAGGGAATGCTCCATCTTCATCGCCTCGAGCACGGCCAGCCGGTCACCCGCCGCCACGGCATCGCCGGGCTTCACGAAAACCGCTTTCACCAGCCCCGGCATCGGCGCCACGACCAATCCCCCGCCGCCGCCGGCCTCCGCAGCGACCGCAAGCGGATCGACCACCTCGAACCCGTAGCCGTCGCCCCAGAACACCGAGACGGCCGGCCCGATCACGACGACCTCGGCCGCCACCGGCGCGCCGTCGACGCGCCAGCGGCCGGCGTCGCGCGCCACCTCGTGCAGGGCGTCACCCACCCGCACCGTCGCCCGGCCGCCCGGCGCCACCTCCACGACCGCTTCGATCATCTCCTCCCCGTGGCGCAAGACCACGCTCCGCCGCAGCGGCGACCACAGCGTGAACCCCTCCACCGGCCCGGCCTCCCCCGTCAGGCCCAAAGCGCCCATCGCCGCCAGCGCCTGCGTCCGCGAGCACGGCACGGGTGCTGCGGCCAGCGTATCCAGGTCGCGTCCGATCAACCCGGTGTCGACATCGCCCGCGGCGAACCCCGCGTGCCCCGCCAGCCTGCGCAGAAAGGCGAGGTTCGTCACCGATCCCGCCACCTGCGTGCCCGCCAGCGCCTGTTCCAGCTTGCGCAGCGCAACCGCCCGCGTCGGGCCATGCACGATCAGCTTGGCGATCATCGGGTCGTACCAGGGCGAGATCTCGTCGCCCGCCCGCACCCCCGTGTCGGCGCGGCAGCCCTCGGCGAACCGCAGATGCGTGAGCCGCCCGGTGGCGGGCAGGAAGCCCTTCGGAACATCCTCGGCATAGAGCCGCGCCTCGAAGGCGTGGCCGCTGATCGCAAGATCCTCCTGCGAACAGGGAAGCGCCTCGCCCGAGGCCACGCGCAGCTGCCATTCCACCAGGTCGACGCCGGTGATGGCTTCCGTCACCGGATGCTCCACCTGCAGGCGCGTGTTCATCTCCATGAACCAGAACCCGTCGGGGCGCAGGCCCCGCGAGCCGTCGACGATGAACTCCACCGTCCCCGCGCCGGAATAGCCGATCGCCTCCGCCGCCCGAACCGCCGCCTGCCCCATCGCCGCCCGCACCTCGGCCGTCATGCCGGGCGCCGGCGCTTCCTCGATCACCTTCTGGTGCCGCCGCTGGAGCGAGCAATCCCGCTCGAACAGATGCACCGCGCGCGTGCCGTCGCCGAACACCTGCACCTCGATGTGGCGCGGCTTCTCCACATACTTTTCTATAAGAACGGCATCGTTTCCGAAGGCCGTCGCCGCCTCGCCCATCGCGCTCTCCAGCGCGTCGCGGAACCCCTCGGGCGCGTCGACCTTGCGCATCCCCTTGCCGCCGCCGCCTGCCACCGCCTTGATCAGCACCGGGTAGCCGATGGCGTCGGCCGCCCCCGCCAGATGCTCGGGGTCCTGGTTGGCGCCGTGATAGCCCGGCACCACCGGCACGCCCGCCTGTTCCATCAGCGCCTTCGCCGCATCCTTCAGCCCCATTGCCCGGATCGCGGAGGCCGAAGGCCCGATGAAGACCAGCCCGGCCGCCTCCACCGCCTCGACGAAACCGGGGTTCTCCGACAGGAAGCCGTAGCCCGGATGGATTGCCTGCGCCCCCGTCGCCCGCGCCGCCGCGATGATCGCCTCGCCCTTCAGGTAGCTGTCCGCCGGCCGTGGCCCGCCGATGTGCACCGCCTCGTCGGCCATCGCGACATGACGCGCGCTTCGGTCGGCATCGGAATAAACGGCCACCGTGCGCACGCCGAGCCGGCGACAGGTGTCGATCACCCGGCAGGCGATCTCGCCCCGGTTCGCGATCAGGATCTTGTCAAACATCGCCATCCTCTCGTGCCGCCTCGGGCGCCAGATCCTCGACCAGCTCGAACCGCTCCCAGATCAGCCCCATCTCCGGGTCGAAGATCCCGAGCCGCCGGTAATACGCCTCGTGCCCGGCGCGCCAGCCGGCTAGGTCGTCGTCCTCCCCCTCCATCAGCGCCATCTCCTCGGTCATGTCGCAGAACCGGACAGGGCGCAGGTCCTGCGTCCGCACGACAAGCTGCGGCACATCCGCGAAATCCAGCACGATGTCGCAGCGCCCCACCTCGGGCGCCGCCTCGCCCGCCGCGATCTCGGCCTCGGCCGAGCAGGTCGCGCGCTTGCGTCCCGCGCGCACCAGGGCGATCAGCTCCGAAGACAGCTCCGGGCCGTCGCCGAACCGGAAGGTCACGGCCCCCGGATAGCGGATCATGAGGTCGGCAAGCCTGCTCATGGCTTCATCTTTCCAAAAATACGCACGTCCGGCCTGCCGACACGCGCTGACGGGTCACATCCGGAACAGGCCAAAGCGCGTCTCCCCGATCGGCGCGTTCAGCGCGGCGGCAAGGCTCAGCCCCAGCACCTCGCGCGACTTGCGCGGGTCCACCACGCCATCGTCCCAGAGCCGCGCGGAGGCATAGAGCGGATGCGACTGCCGCTTGAACATCTCGACGGTGGGCCGCTTGAACGCGGCCTCTGCCTCGGCCGGCCAGTCCTCCCCCGCGCGCTCCATCGCGTCGCGTTTCACCGTCGCCAGAACGCCGGCCGCCTGCGCGCCGCCCATCACCGAGATGCGGGAATTGGGCCAGGTCCACAGGAAGCGCGGCGAATAGGCCCGCCCCGCCATCCCGTAGTTTCCGGCCCCGAAGGAGCCGCCGACCAGCATGGTGATCTTCGGCACCGCGGTCGTGGCCACCGCCGTCACCATCTTGGCGCCGTGCCGCGCGATGCCTTCGTTCTCGTATTTCCGCCCGACCATGAAACCGGTGATGTTTTGCAAGAACACCAGCGGGATCTTGCGCTGCGAACACAGTTCCACGAAATGCGCCGCCTTCTGCGCGCTTTCGGAAAACAGCACGCCGTTGTTGGCGACGATGCCGACATCCATGCCCATGACCTGCGCAAAGCCGGTCACGATGGTCTCGCCGAAGCGCGGCTTGAACTCGTCGAACCAGCTGTCGTCGACGATCCGCGCGATCACCTCGCGGATATCGTAGGGCGTGGTCAGCTTCGCCGGAACCACGCCGAACAGCTCGTCCGGGTCATGGGCCGGCGGCGTCCCCCGTAGGCCGGGCTTCAGCCCGGCACCGCCCCCCAGCGACCGCACCGCCCGCCGCGCCAGCGCCAGCGCGTGGCCGTCATTCTCGGCCAGGTAATCCGCCACGCCGGACAGGCGCGTGTGCACGTCGCCGCCGCCCAGATCCTCGGCCGTCACCACCTCGCCGGTCGCGGCCTTCACCAGCGGCGGCCCGGCCAGGAAGATCGTGCCCTGTTCCTTCACGATGATCGTCACGTCCGACATCGCCGGCACATAGGCGCCCCCTGCCGTGCACGAGCCCATGACCACCGCGATCTGCGCGATGCCCTGCGCGCTCATCTGCGCCTGATTGTAGAAGATCCGCCCGAAATGGTCGCGGTCGGGAAAGACCTCGTCCTGGTTGGGAAGGTTCGCACCGCCGCTGTCCACCAGGTAGATGCAGGGCAGCCGGCACTCGTGCGCGATCTCCTGTGCGCGGAGGTGCTTCTTGACCGTGATCGGGTAATAGGTGCCGCCCTTCACGGTGGCGTCGTTGCAGATCACCATGACCTGCCGCCCCTCGACGACGCCCACGCCCGCGATCACCCCGCCGCAGGGCGCGGCACCGTCGTACATCGCGTGCCCCGCCACGGCACCCACCTCGAGGAAGGGGGAGCCGGGATCGAGCAGGTTGGCCACCCGGTCGCGCGGCAGCATCTTGCCCCGGCTCACATGCCGCTCGCGCGCCTTCGGCCCGCCGCCCGCCGCGGCCAGCGCCGCCGCCTCCGCGATCCCGGCCAGCGCCTCCAGATGCGCGGCGCGGTTGGCGCGCGCCTCCTCCGATCCGGCGATGAACTGCGATTTCAGTCTCACGGGGCATCCTCCTGTTGGGGTCGCGGCACCGGGGCGAAGGGCATCGCCTCGTCCACCCAGCCCAGCTCCGCCGCCGGGCCCGCCGCGCCGATCAGGCGCGCGACCTGCCACAGCGCCACCGCCTCGGTCAGCTTCAGCCGCGCCTCGTGGGTGACGCACCACGCGGCAACGGGGTCGTCGGCGCCGGCGCAATCGTCGCCCGCCGAGGTTCCATGCGCCACGTCCCAGAGCGTCGGGTAGAGCCCCGGCAGGATCTGCGGCGGGTCGATGCCGTCGGGCGCGGGCAGGCTTACAAGAACCCGGTCGCGCAATCCCAGTTGCCGGGCGGCCAGCCCGCGCTGGCAGGATTGCGGCGCCTCCCCCCGGTCGCAGGCGACGATCGCCAGCGTGCCGCAGAAATGCACCCGGTCGCGGGTCACCAGCGCGAAATCCTCGAGCGTGTCGGCCATGCCCGCGCGGGCGAATTCCATCTCGAAATGCGCGATGGACTGCGCAAAGCAGGTGGCGAAATCGGGCAGCGGCGCGATGTCCTGCGCCGCGGCGGCGCCAGACGCGACCACCCCGCCGAGGGCCAGGGCCATCCGCATCATCGCGCCTCCTCCAGCCGCGCCTCAAGCGCCAGCGCCTGGCGCGCGGTCATCTGCATCAGACACTGCGCCACCGCCGGCCCGGCGCCCGTACCCCCGCCCCAGGTCGTGCGTTCATAGGCGCAAGACAGGTCGCGAAATGCGATCCAGGCGCGTTGCGCCGCCTGCAGGGCATCGGCGCTGCCCGCGTCTTGGCTGCGTCGCAACGCGGTATAGGCGGCGTTCAGCCGCCTGTCCCACAGCTCCGCCTCCGACCCGAGGCAGGCCCCCATCCCGATGGTCGAGCTTCCGCCCGGCTCGTTCATGCACACGGTCGCCGCCACCCCGATGCAAGCCTCCGGGGTCGCGGCATTGACCGAGAGGCAACCCTCGGTGATCGCCGGGTCGATGCGCATGTCCTGCGCCGCGACAGGCCCGCACAGCAGGGCGGCCGCGCCCAGCGCTCCTGCGACGGCGCGCGCCCTCATGCCCTATACTCCGGGTTCTCGAAATCGAACCGGCTCCCGGCCTTCCACGCGCGCCGGTCGTTGCCCGCGCGCGGCAACCCGCCGGCGTCCTTCAGCATCCGCGCTACATGCATCAGGTTCCACGACATGATCGTGGTGTTGCGCTGGGTGAAGTCGTTGCCGAAACCGATGCGCCCGCCCTGCCCGTCGTCATCGCCGTAGGAGGGGCCCGGCCCGGCCTCGCCGATCCAGCCGCAATCGGCCTGCGGCGGGATCGTCAGGCCCAGGTGGTTCATCGCAAACCCCAGCGTCATCGCCGCGTGCTTGATCCCGTCCTCGTTGCCGGTGACGACGCAGCCCCCGACCTTGCCGTAGAAGATCGACTGGCCCCTGTCGTTCAACACGCCGCTCATCGCGTAGAGCCGTTCGATCAGCACCCGGCAGACGCTCGATTCCTCGCCCAGCCACAGCGGCGTGCCGATCACGACGATGTCGGCGGCCAGCACCCGCTGCCAGATCGCGGGCCAGTCGTCGGCGTCCCAGCCGTGCTCGGTCATGTCGGGGTAGACGCCCGGCGGGATGGTGTGATCCAGCATGTGGACGCGGTCCACCGTGACGCCGTTCTTCTCGAGGATGCCGGCCGAGGCGTCGAGCAGCAGTTGCGTATGGCTCTGCGCCGCGCGCCGCTTGAGAGAGGTGTTGAAATAGATCGCGGTGAGATCGGCATGGTCGGTCATGTCCGGGGCTCCTGTTCCAGTAGGTCCGCATCCAGCGTAACCTCGTCACCCCATACATCAAAGGCCGCGACCCAGGCCGCGTCGTCATCCCCGCAGATCACCACCAGCCGCACCGGCTCCACCGGGCCGGGCGTGGCATGGCAATCGGTGCGCGCGCCGCCCGTTTCCGCAGCGTATCGCGCGGCGGCGGCGTCGATGATCGCGGTTTCGGTCGGCGGGGTCGCGCGCAGCCCCAGCCAGAGCCCGAAGGCCGCCGCGAGTGTCAGCAGCGCGGCAAGCGGCAGGATCATGTCGCGGCCCATCCGCTTCAGCCCATCTGCGCCATCAGCTCGCGGCCCACCAGCATGCGCCGGATTTCCGAGGTGCCGGCGCCGATCTCCATCAGCTTGGCGTCGCGGAACATGCGGCTGACCGGGCTGTCGTTCATGAAACCCGCCCCGCCCATCGCCTGCACCGCCTGATGCGCGACCTTCATCCCCTCCTCCGAGGCATAAAGCACGCAGGCCGCCGCATCCTGCCGCGTCACCACGCCCCGGTCGCAGGCCTTGGCGACCTCGTAGGCATAGGCGCGCGCCGTGTTCATCGCCGTGTACATGTCGGCGATCTTGCCCTGCATCAGCTGGAACGATCCGACCGGCTGACCGAACTGCCTGCGCTCGACCATGTAGGGCATCACCTCGTCGAGGCAGCCGGCCATGATGCCGATGTTGACGCCCGACAGCACCACCCGCTCGTAGTCGAGGCCGGACATCAGCACGCGCACGCCGCGGCCTTCCTCGCCCAGCACGTTCTCGAACGGCACCTCCACATCCTCGAACACCAGCTCCGCCGTGTTCGAGCCGCGCATCCCCATCTTGTCGAAATGCGGCGAGGTGCTGAAGCCCTTCATGGTCTTCTCGACAATGAAGGCGGTGATGCCCTTGGACCCCGCCGCCGGGTCGGTCTTGGCGTAGACCACCAGCGTGTCGGCGTCCGGGCCGTTGGTGATCCAGTATTTCGTGCCGTTCAGAACGTAGCGGTCGTTCCGCTTCTCGGCGCGGAGCTTCATCCCCACCACGTCCGACCCAGCCCCCGCCTCGGACATGGCCAGCGCGCCGACATGCGCGCCCGACACCAGCTTGGGCAGGTACTGGGCCTTCTGCTCCGCCGTGCCGTTCAGCTTGATCTGGTTCACGCACAGGTTGGAATGCGCGCCGTAGCTGAGCCCGATGGACGCCGAGACGCGGCTGATCTCCTCCACCGCGACGGTATGGGCGAGGTAGCCCATCCCGGCGCCGCCGTACTCCTCCTCCACGGTGATGCCCAGTAGCCCAAGCTCCCCCATCTCGGGCCAGAGCACGTTGGGAAAGGCGTTGGACCGGTCGGTCTCGGCGGCCAGCGGCTTCACCCGCTTCTGCGCCCAGGCATGCACCATCTCGCGCAGCGCGTTCACGTCATCGCCCAGATCGAAATTCATCGAGCCAAGGAACATGGCGCCAACCCTCCCATTAATTGAACGCTTGTTCAATTCATACGCCGGGCCGGGGTGCCCTGTCAAAGGATTCGGCAGCCGGAGCCTTGCCAATCCATGCCGGGGATGGTCCGACTGGTGCCGCAGAACCGCCGAGGCCCGCCATGCTCCGCTTCCATATCTACGACGTGTTCACCACCACGCCCTTCACCGGCAATCCGCTGGCCATCGTCGAAGGCGCCGATGACCTCAGCGTCGCGCAGATGCAGACCCTCGCGCGGCAGTTCAACCTCAGCGAAACCATCTTCGTCCAGCGCCCCGACGACCCGGCCCACACTGCCAAGGTCCGCATCTTCTTTCCCACGGCGGAGATCCCGTTTGCCGGGCACCCCACCATCGGTTGCGCGCTGCATCTTGCACGCGACGCGGCCGACACGATCACGCTGGAGGAACAGGCGGGGCTGGTGCCCGTCACCATCACCCGCGACGGCGGCACGGCACTGGCGGAATTCACCGCGCCGAAACTGCCGGTGCGCCACGCGCCCACGCCGCCACACGCGATGATCGCCGCCGCCCTCGGCCTGCAGCCCGCGCGCATCGGCCCGCATGATCCCGGCGTCTGGCAGGGCGGCCCGGCGTTCCTCTATGTGCCCGTCGCCGACCTCGACACGCTGGCGGCCGCCCGCCCGCTGGAACCGGCGTGGACTGGCCTCATGGCAGCGGCAGAGGTCGACAGCGCCTGTCTTTACACCGCGACCCCCGAGGGCCTGCGCGCGCGCATGTTCTCCCCCGGCGCGGGCATTCCCGAGGACCCGGCCACCGGCTCGGCCACCGCCCTGCTTGCCGCGCAATTGCTGGCCAACGGCGCGCTGCCCGAGGGAACCACCGCCCAGCACCTGACGCAGGGGGTGGAGATGGGCCGACCCTCCGCCTTGCGCCTGACGGTCGATGTGACTCAAGGCACCCTCACCGCCATCCGCGTCGCGGGCTCGGCCGTGAAGATCGCCGAGGGCACGATCCGCATTCCGTGAAGCGGCTTTGCACCGCCGCGAACCTTGACTATATAACCGTGCATGATTGCTGATCTTTTGCGCCGATTGACGGCACCCGACCCGCAGCCGCTGCCCTACGACGATGCCCGCCTTGCGCTGGCAGCCCTTCTGGTGCGCATTGCCCGTGCCGATGGCGACTACGCCGCGATCGAGCAGGCGCAGATCGACCGCGTGCTGGCGCATCGCTACGGCCTCGACACGGCAGCCACCCGCGCGCTGCGCGCCGAGGCCGAGGCGCTGGAGGTCGAGGCGCCCGATACCGTCCGCTTCACCCGCGCGATCAAGGACTGCGTCCCCTACGAGGACCGGGTCCATGTGATCGAGGCGCTGTGGTTCATCGTGCTGGCCGACGGCGCGCGCGATCACGAGGAAGACGCGCTGATGCGCATGGTGGCCCCCATGCTGGGCGTGAACGACCGCGACAGCAACCTGGCCCGCAAACGCGTCGAAGACGCCCACTACGGCGCCTGACGCGGCGCTGATGATCGCCGCCCTGCCAATGTACGACCGGCCCGAGCTTCGCGCCGACACCGACGCGCTCTGGCTCGGACTGCGCGACGCGTTGCGCGGCCGCGGGTTCGACGCGCCCGACACGCTGACCCGCGACCGCGACCCGTGGGAAATCTGGCAAAGCCCCGACCTGCTGCTGGCACAGGCCTGCGGCCTGCCGTTCCGGGCGCGGCTGGCGGGGCGGGTACGACTGGTGGCGACGCCTGACTATGGCCTGCCCGGCTGCCCGCCCGGACATTACTGTTCGGTGATCATCGCCCGCGCGACCGAGCTGCCCGACCAGCCGCGCATCGCCATCAACGACCCGCTCAGCCAATCGGGCTGGGCCGCGCTGCACGACTGGGCGCAGGCGCGCGATCTCGCGCTCGGCCCGGTGAGCGTGACCGGCAGCCACGCCGCGTCGGCCCGCACGGTGGCCGAGGGCGGTGCCGATCTGGCGGCCGTGGACGCGCAGACCTGGCGCCTGCTGATCCGCCACGACGGCGCCGATCCGGCGCTGGAGATTGCGCGCACCCCGCCGACGCCGGGCCTGCCGCTGATCACCGCCGGCGTCCATGACCCCGCCATCCTGCGCGGCGCGCTGGCAGAGGCGCTGGCCAGCCTGCCGCGTGAGACCGCCGACGCGCTCGACCTGCGCGGGGTCGTCCATATCGACACCCATCGCTATCTCGCCATCCCGATCCCGCCCAATCCCTGACCAGATGCCCCCGGAACCGGCGCAATCGCAGCATTTCCGCTGGGTCACCTTGCACAAGACCGTTGCATTTGCGGCATCCATGGGCACAAATCCGCAGACCACGATGGATGGGGACCCCATGACTGCCACACCGCCGGTCATCGAAATCACCGGCCTGCACAAGAGCTTCGGCGCGCTCGAGGTGCTGCGCGGCGTCGATCTGACCGCACGCGCGGGGGATGTGGTGTCGCTGATCGGCTCGTCCGGGTCCGGCAAATCCACCCTCCTGCGCTGCGCCAACCTGCTGGAAGACAGCCAGCAGGGCGAGATCGTGTTCGAGGGCGATCCGGTGCAGTGGAAGGGCACCGGCAACAACCGCCGCCCCGCCAATGCCGAACAGGTCCGGCTGATCCGCACGAACCTGTCGATGGTGTTCCAGCAGTTCAACCTCTGGGCTCATCTTACCGTCTTGCAAAACGTCATGGAGGCGCCGGTGACGGTGCTGGGCCAGGACCGCGCCGAGGTCGAGGATCGCGCCCGCCGCTACCTCGACAAGGTCGGCATCGGCGAAAAGGCCGACGCCTGGCCCGCGCAGCTGTCGGGCGGCCAGCAGCAGCGCGCCGCCATCGCCCGCG
>Ga0076930_101061_pt1 | contig 17437 bp, 12 predicted proteins | sample HotLakConsoUCCRE_FD_71149 | JGI IMG/M metagenome (GOLD analysis project Ga0076930, IMG submission 71149) | Hypersaline microbial mat communities from Hot Lake, Washington, USA - Hot Lake Consortium UCC-RE (version 3) (version 3) ...
CCGGTCCACCTGCGGGCGGGTGAGGTGGGTGAGGTCCACCTGCGAGAGGGTGCTGTCCTCCAGCGCCGACTGCGCAAGGAGTGTGTAGTCGATCCAGAGATCCGCCAGGGCCCGGACCACCTCGGGCTGACCCGGGAGCTCGTCCTGCTCAGCCAGGAGGGTGGCCGCCGGCTCCACTCGGAGGAGATGATCCCCGGCCCGGGCCAGGACATCGGGCTCGGGCTGGCCATCGCCTGCGCAGGCGGCGAGGGTGGCCGCCACCAGCAGGATTCCAGGGAGCCTGTGCATCTGCTTCATCACCATCGTCTCCTCGCATCGTGTCGACCGTCGGGCGGTCATGCGGCCGCTGCGCGCCCCTCCAGGAGGAGCGACAGGGCCCGGATCAATGTCGGTGTCAGTGGTTCGACCCCGCCCTGCCGGAGGGCCAGGGAGAGGGGGTTCATGCGCCGGACCTCCAGTTCCACCTGGCGGTCCCGGAAGGGACGATCCAGCGCCGACATCCGCGGGACCACCCCGGGGCGGAAGTTGATGCGGGCGGTCCGCTCCTGGATGGAGATCCGTTCCACACCCAACTCCCGGCCCAGGATCCGCAGGGTCTGGGCGTCCAGCAGTCGCGCCACTTCGTCGGGGATGGACCCGAACCGGTCCTTCAATTCCTCCCGGAGGGCATCCACCTCCTCGTGGTTCTCCAGTCGGGACAGACGCCGATAAAGATGCAGCTTCTGTCCCGGATCCGGAATGTAGCTGTCCGGGAGGAAGGCCGAGCCGGCCAGGGAGACATCCACCTCCCAGGCGATTCCGTCGTCTGCCGGTTCTCCCCGCTTGATCCGCTGTACGGTACGCTCCAGGAGGCGGAGGTAGGTGTCCATTCCCACCGCGTGGGCGAACCCCGACTGGTCTGCCCCCAGGAGGTTCCCCGCCCCCCGGAGCTCCAGGTCCCGGAGCGCCACATGGTAGCCGCTCCCCAGTTCGGTATAGTGCTCCAGCACCCGGAGACGCTTCTCCGCGTCCTCGGTGATGTGGTCCGGTACCACAAGGTAGCAGTATGCCCGGCGGTCGGAGCGCCCCACCCGCCCTCTGATCTGGTACAACTGGGAGAGCCCGAAGTGGTCGGCCCGGTCCACGATGAGGGTGTTGGCGTTGGGGACGTCCAGCCCGTTCTCGATGATGGCGGAGCAGACCAGGATGTCGGTGGCCCCCTCCACGAAGCGGGTCATCACCTCCTCCAGCTCGTGGGCCCCCATCTGCCCGTGGGCCACCTCGATCCGGGCTCCCGGGGCCAGTTCGGCCATCCGATCGGCGGTGTCATGGATGGTCTCCACCCGGTTGTGGAGGACGTAGATCTGCCCACCCCGGTCCATCTCCCGCCCCATGGCCTCCGCCAGGATCTGATTGCTCCACGGCAGCACGTTGGTGATCACCGGGAGGCGGTCCCGGGGAGGGGTCTGGATCAGGGTCAGGCTCCGGAGTCCCGAGAGGGAGAGCTGGAGGGTCCTTGGGATGGGGGTGGCGGTGAGGGTCAGGACGTCCACCGTGCTCCGGAGCTGCTTCAGCCGCTCCTTGTGCTTCACCCCGAACCGCTGCTCCTCGTCCACCACCAGGAGCCCCAGGTCCTTGAAGAGGATGTCGGGGGAGAGGAGCCGGTGGGTCCCCACCAGGATGTCCACGTCCCCCTCCGCCAGGCGGACCAGGATGTCCCGCACCTCGGCGGGAGAACGGAAGCGTGACAGCGCCTCGATCTTCACCGGGTAGTCCGCCAGCCGGGCCTCCAGCGTCCGCCGGTGCTGCTCCACCAGGATGGTGGTGGGGGCCAGGAGGGCCACCTGTTTCCCGTCCTGCACCGCCTTGAATGCCGCCCGGATGGCCACCTCGGTCTTCCCGTAGCCCACGTCGCCGCACACCAGGCGATCCATGGGGCGGAGGGACTCCATGTCCCGCTTCACATCGGCGGTGGCCTTCCGCTGGTCGGGGGTGTCTTCGAAGAGGAAGGAGGACTCCATCTCCCGCTGCCAGTGGGTATCCGGGGCGAAGGCGTGCCCCTCCGCCGCCTCCCTCCGGGCGTAGAGTTCGATGAGCTCGGTGGCCATGGCCTCGATGGCCTCCTCCGTCTTCCGGCGGAGCGCCTTCCAGCGTTTCCCCCCGATCCGGTGGACCGTGGGGGGCTCCGCGTCCTCCGTCTCCCCCACCCAGCGCTCCAGCAGGTCCAGCCGGTAGACCGGGACCCTGAGGACCTCCCCACTGGCGTACTCGATGGCGGCGGCCTCGATCGCCTCCCCTGCCACCTCCACCCGCTGGAGCCCCCGGAACTTCCCCACGCCGTGATCCAGGTGGACCACGTAGTCCCCCGGGGTGAGCTGGGCCAGCGACTCCAGCGCCACCGCCCCCCGGAAACGGCGTCCCCGCCTGAGGCGCCGGGTCCGCCGGAAGATCTCATGGTCGTTCAGGACCCGGAGACGGGGGGTGGCGTGGGAGAGGACAAAGCCCCGCTCCAGGGAGCCGATCCCCGGGCGGGCCCCGGGGGGGAGGGCCTCGGCCCCCCCCAGGATCTCCTCCAGCCGCTGCAGCTGTCCGTCGTTGTCACAGAGCAGGAGCGTCTCGGTGCCGGAGGCGGCTCCGTCCCGGAGGAGGGCCTTCAGCCTGGGCATGTCCCGCTCCACCTCCGGTGGTGGAGTGGCCCCCAGGTCGAACCCCGCCTCTCCGGAGCCCTCCAGGAGGGCGATCCGGGGGAAGCTGTCCAGGGCGGTGGCCGCCTCTTCCGGTGGGAGGAAGATCTCCGACGGATCCGGTGTCTCCAGCCTCGACACCAGGCGCTCCTCCCGGATGGAGAGGACCTGCCCCCAGGTCCGGGAGAGGGCGGGTCCCCAGGGCTCCTCCCCGGGATGGATCAGGAGGGCATCGGCGGGAAGGAGTTCAAGCAGGGAGCGGTTCGTGGTGCTCCCCCCGGTGCTGCCATGGGTGAAGTCCACCGGGAGGAGGTGGACCGACTCCGCGGACTGGGTGGAGCGCTGGTCCAGGATGTCGAAGTATCGGATGGAGGCGATCTCATCGCCCCAGAACTCCACCCGGACCGGTTCCGGGGCGCCGAAGGAGAAGATGTCCAGGATCCCCCCCCGCACGGCGAACTGCCCCACCTCCTCCACCAGGGGAACCCGCTGGAATCCCCGGTTCTCCAGCTCTTCGATGAGGAGGGGAAAGGGCCACGATTCCCCCACGTCCAGGGTGATCCGGAGGTCGTTCAGCCGGTCCGGAACGGGGGCCCGTTCCTGGAGGGCCCGGAGGGTGGTGACCAGGACCCGGGTCCGCCCGGTGAGGAGCGCCTCCACCGCCTCGACCCTCAGCCCCCCGATCTCCAGGTGCCGCTCCTCCGACTCGAAGGGGAGGGCCTCCCGCTGCGGGTAGAGGCGGGCCTCATCCTCGTCCAGGAGCACCTCCAGATCTGCTTCCAGGGCGTCGGCGGCACGGGGAGAGCGAGCGATCACCACCATCACCCGATCGGTGAGGGCCCGGTGGAGCGCTGCCACCAGTGCCGACCCCGCAGACCCGTAGACACCCCCCATCCGCCGTTCCTGTCCACGGCGGGGAGGGTCCGCCAGGAGGCGCCGGAAGGCGGGAACGGAGGCGAGGGCCTCGAGAACCAGGGAATCCTTGGGAGACACGGACTTCAGGACCGGACGGGGGTTGCAGTCACGAAGGCGAGAGGCAAGTGGAACTCCATGGACGGTAGGACGCATGTCGGCGTGATGCCGGTCACGGGCTCCCGACCTGGACCCCGAGACCGCCCTGGGGAGAAGCCTCGACACGGGCACTCCTCCGACCGGTGGCCGCCACCCAGCTCTCCGTCAGAAGGAGGAGGAGGGCCGCCAGAAGCAGGGGGCGCCACACCTCGGGTCCCTGTCCCGAGGGGAAGATCTGGCGGCTCCAGGCACCTGCGCTCCGGGCCACCCGCAATCCGGCACCCACACGCTCCTCCAGGGCATCCACCGGAAGGCGCTCCAGGAGGGACTCGGCTGGGTCGATGTTCACGGCCACCAGGTCCAGAAGGGTATCCCCCCGCTGGATCCGGTGGAGTCCCGACTGTCGGGTCGCCACAGCCCGAGCCGTACCCGTTCTCATGAGCACGGTTCCATCCGGTTCGATGACCCGGTCGGCTTCCAACGGCAGGAATAGTTCGGATCCCGGGACCAGGTCCGGCGGAGCATCCTCCCTGGCTGCCCAGCGGAGGAGGACCCACTCCAGGAAGGGGACCATGGCAGCGCTCACCGGCAGCGAGCCCGCCTCGGCCTCCAGCGGCGACGCCATGAGGAGCACCGGCCCCCGGGCTCCCTCCGATTCCAGGAGCCAGGGATCCCCCCCCGGAAGGGTGAGAAGCCGGCGAGATGTGCCTTCCTCCTCCCCCATGGGAACCAGTCGGTAGGCTTCCCTCACCACCAAGTTCCCCATGGAGACGGGGAAGTCCTCCACATCCGGGCGGGCCTCTCCCGGCTCTCCGGTCTCCACCTGCCAGGGCACCCCCGCTTCTGCCAGGCGACGGTTCAGCGCCGGGAGGAGGGCGGGGTCCGAGGGGGGAAGGACGAAAGCAGGCATTCCGGCGGGCCTGGATTCGATCCCCACGCCCTCCGGTGCGATCCAGACATCCGCCGCCCCCGCCGCTTCTGCCGACACCACACGACCCCCCAGCAGGAGGACCTGGAAGGCCTGCTCCAGGAAGGGGGAGGGCTGGGTGGTGAGCGCCACCGAGGGGGGAGGGCGGACCCGGAAGGCGAATTCCCGCACATCGTCCGCCCGGAGGGCATCGGGGTCGATCTCCACCCGGCCGGTGATCCACCCCCCGGGGAATGGGCCCGCCTCCAGGATCGCCGTGCCACCCGGGGCCACCTGGGACGCTGCCACCACCCGGTCGTCCACCACCAGCCGCACCGGGATGGGATCTGTACCGGTTCCGGAGACGCTGGCCGCCACCTGCGTCCGCTGTCCCGCCAGGGGGGAGAGTCCGCCCCCCACCACCACGTCCGGGATCCCCTGGTTCTCCGGTGGGTCGTCCCCGGAGCGGAAGACCACCACCGGGAGGTCCGGGGGGAGAAGGAGGGGACCCTGCCCCGGAAGGGAGCCCGCCTGGAGGTCCGAGAGGAGGTGGATCTCCGACCGGGGCATCTCGGCATCCCGGACCAGGGCGGCGGCCCGCTCCAGGGTGGCGGCCAGGTCCGCCGATCCGGCGCCCACCCCGGTCTCCTCGATCCGCACCCTGGCCTCGGCGGCACCTCCAGGGGGGGAGACATCCCCGGGATCACCTGCACGGATGACCCAGATCCGATCCTGCTCCCCCGCCAGCGAGATCGTCTCCAGCGCCAGTTCCCGGAGCTGGTCCAGGGTGCGCCTCTCTCCCTCCACCAGTCCGCTGCTGGGGGAGTTGTCCAGGATGATGGCCAGGGCAGTGGGCTCGTGGGGCCCCCCCTGACCCCGGAGGTGCAGCCGGGCCGCCGCCAGGACCACCAGGAGGAGGGCCGCCACCCTCAGCATCAGGAGAAGGAGCTGTCGGAAGCGGATGGAGCGGGCGTGTTCCCGGGCGGTGCGCTGGAGGTACCGGAGGGCGGGGAAGGGGATCCTCCTGCGATCCTGCCTCTGGAAGAGGTGCAGGAGCAGGGGCACCGCCACCGCAGCGGCGGCCAACAGGAAGAGGGGATTCAGGAGTCCCACGTGACCCTCGTCCTCACCCCAGCCGTTCCCGCTTCCGCAGGTACGCCCGGAGGGCCAGGGCCATGGGCTTGCCCGTGTCCACCACCACGTAGTCGATGCCGTGGGGTCGGAGGGCCCGCTCCCACTCCAGGAGCGCGCTGTTCACCGCGTCGCGGTACTGACTCCGGAGGTCCGCCACACTCACCAGCAGCTCCTCGTCGGTCTCGGGATCGAAGAATCGGACATCCCCGCCGGCGGGGAGTTCGCGCTCCCCGGGATCCACCAGGTGCATCACCAGGACCTCGTGGCCCCGGTGGCGGAGGAACCGCAGCGCCAGTCGGGTGGCCTCCGGGTCGGCCAGGAGGTCGGACAGCAGCACCACCAGCCCCCGGCGGCGAAGCCGGGTGGCGATCTCCTGGAGCGCATGGTGGGGTTCCGTCTGCCCCCCGGGGGCCGCGGCTTCCAGGTGCCGCAGCAGTTCGTTCCACTGCTTGCGGCCACCCCGGGGAGCCACCCGGTCCACCACCTTGCCGTGGAAGGTGACGAGCCCCACCGAGTCACCCTGCCGGAGGAGGACCAGGGAGAGGGCCGCGGCCAGATGCCGGGCGTACCACAGCTTGGACGGGAGGTTTCCAGGGGACGAACTCCATCCCATGGAGCCGCTGACATCCATCAGAACGTACGCCCGGAGGTTGGTCTCCTCCTCGAACTGCTTCACGTAGTAGCGGTCCGATCGCCCGAACATCCGCCAGTCGATGTAGCGGAGATCGTCGCCGGGCTGGTACATGCGGAGTTCCGCGAACTCGGCGGAGAAGCCCCGGTGGGGCGATCGGTGGAGCCCCATGAGGAACCCCTCCACCACCTTCCGGGCGATGAACTCGATGCCCCCGATCCGGGACAGCGAAGCGGGATCGAGGAGATCCGGGCGGGGTGGGGTATCGTTGCGTTCTCGCATGGGAAGAGGGCAAGGTAGGGGAAGGCGGCGGGTTCCGGCAATGTGTCCCCCCCGGGGGCGGGGCTGTCCCCCGACAAGGACGGAGGCAGGGGAGTCCCGGGTAGGCCGTCCGGCGATATGGGCGGAGAGATCCACCGTCCAATGGGGCGCTTCCCCCTTCCATCCGGGGCTCCCGGAGTCTGGCACGGATGATGTACTGAAGATGTCCGGATGTCCCCGTCATCGATCACCGAGGAGAACACAGACCATGCGTCTCACCCCGGTTCCCCTGATCCTTGCCCTCGTCACCCTGATAGCCCCCCTCTCCGGGTCGGCCCTGGGTGGGGGTGTGGCAGGCCAGGAGCCGGAGTTGGAGGTAAGGGTCTGGATCGACCGGGGGGATGAGCCGGTGCTGGAGCGGGGGGACCGGGCCCGGATCTACTACCGGGTGTCGGAGGATGCGTACGTAGCCATCTTCCACATCGACACCAACGGGACGGTGCAGCTCCTGAGCCCCGGAACCCCGGGAGAGGTGGACTGGGTGAGGGGACGCAGGGACTACCGTCTCCTCTTCCCCCGCTCCACCTACTGGTTCGTGGAGGACGATCCGGGGATGGGGTACTTCTTCGCCATCGCCTCTCCGGAGCCCTTCGACTTCTCCCGGTTCCGCTATTCCCCGTACGAGGGGGGATGGGATCTCTACCAGGTGGGGCGCCAGGTCTACCGGGATCCCTATCAGGCGATGGACGACTACGTGGTGGCGCTGATCCCGGACTGGGAGTACGTCCCCTACGCCCTGGACTTCACCAGCTACCACGTGGGGCGGGAATACGAGTACCCCCGGTTCCTCTGCTACGACTGCCACGGCTTCCGGCCCTTCACGTCCTGGAATCCGTACCTGGCCGCCTGCGTGGACTTCCGCGTCGTGGTCTACAACGACCCCTACTACTACCCCGCCTACCGCTACCGGGGGGACCGGGTGGTCTTCGTCCGCCCCCCCGCTCCGGGGCTCCCCCGCTTCGCCTTCAAGGAGAGGGCGCGTGGCGAGTCGTCGGTTCCGCTGATCCGGGAGAGGGATCTCACCGGTCGGGCACTTCCCCCGCTGGAGCGGCGGGTCACTCCCGGTTCGGGGGACCCCCAGGCGCCCGTGCGGCGGAGTCCCGATGCGGCGCCCGGGGTGGGTGCCCCCTCCCGGCGTCCCTCGGAGATCCGGCCTCCGGGTCGGAGCGAGGGTGCGGCCCCAGGGTCCCGCCCCTCCGGCGCCCGGGAGATGCCCAGCCTGGAGCGGCGTCCGGCGACTCCGTCCACCCGGCAGAGCCCCCCGGCGACCCCCTCCACCCGGGGAACCCCGTCCACGCGGACCCCTGCCACGCCCCCGGCGCGGAGCACCCCCTCCACCCGGGGAACCCCGTCCACGAGGAGTCCGTCGACGCCTCCGGCCCGGAGCACACCCTCCACCCGGAGTTCCAGTCCGCCCCCGGCGCGGAGCACGCCCTCCACCCGGAGTTCGAGTCCGCCCCCGGCCCGGAGCACGCCGCCGCCCCGGAGCAGTTCGCCCCCTGCGTCCCCGCCCCCGCGGAGGCCGCCTCCGCCGGATCCGGGGTGAGGCCGGACTGAATCTCAGCGGCCCCCCACCTGGAGTCCCACCGACACCAGGGTGGCGCTTCCGGCGTTGCCCCGTTGGAGCATGGCCGCCCCCTGGAGCGCCACGGAGCCCAGCTTCAGTCCGCCCCCCACCGACCCCCGCCAGCCATCCGTGACCCTGGCCACCCCCGCCCGTAGGGGAAGGATGGGGATAGGAGCATGCTGTACCCCCACTCCCACCACGCTCCGGGGAGCCAGGTGGATCCCCTCGCCGAACTGCTGCTGGATGGAGGCGGTGAGGACCGTGGCCGTTCCCTCCCCATGGGACACCCCCACCCCCAGACGGGGGCGGAAGCGGAGTTCCTCCACCAGCGCCCCCAATCCCGGCGGCCCTCCCTCCAGCGGCCTCGGGTCGAAGTCGGAGGTGGTGTCCCCCGCATCGAAGAGCGCCTCTCCGGGCCGGTAGATGAGCCCTTCCAGCTCCCACTGGAAGGTGTGGACGAGGTTCTCCACCAGTAGTCCTGCCGACCAGGGTCCACCTTCCCAGGCCAGCCCAAGGTCCAGCCCCACCCCCCCACCGTTCCGCCCGGGGGCCAGCGTGGAGTCGCTCTGGATCACCGGAAAGCGGAGTTCCACCTCCACCGGGGTCCCCCGGAGGACGCTCCCCCCATCCCGTCCCACCAGGAGCACGTTCCCCTCGGTGTACTTGACGGTGGCGGCCACCCCCAGGGCCTGATCCCCCCATCGCCCGGGGCGGAGTGCCACCGGAAGGGCCAGGGTTGCCGCCACGGTGGTGTAGACCCCCAGGTCCAGCGACGAACCCGCCAGCTGGAAGTCCCCCGCACCGCCGGTGAGGCCGGCATTCCCGAAGAGGAGGAGCTCTGCGGCCTCCGGATCCAGCCGGGTCACCCCGGCGGCGACGCTGCTGACCTGGAATCCCACGGGACCGAAGGCGAAGGACATGGCGGTGAGTTCGGCACCCGCCTGGCCTCGCTGCCTGCCCGCGGAGACGATGCGCTCCAGCCACTCCACCCGCTCCTCCCGGGAGAGGGTCTCGCCGGAGCGGCTTCCCAGATCTGCCCCGGTCACCGGGTCCAGCCCGGTGAGGACGGAGGCGGAGGGGAGGATCAGCGACCACCCCGGTCCGGAGGGGAGGGCCAGGGCGGCGGGGTTGATCCCCAGCGCCGCGGCACCCCGTGTGGCGGCCATGGACGATCCCCCCATCCCCGCCGTGGCGGGAGACGCCGCCGGGAGCTGCCCGTGGAGGGCGCCCGAGAGGAGGGGGGCGGAGGCCAGGAAGAGGCCCACCAGGGGAAGATTCCGGAACATGTGCATCCTCACCCCCCCACGGTGAGGGTCAGCAGGAAGGAGCCCCGGACCACTGCGGCGGCTCCGGGGCGCATCGAGACCGGGCCCGCCTCCGGGTCCACCACACCGATCACGGTCCATCGGGCTCCCTCCCGTCCCAGGAATCCACGGAGTTCGTCTCCGGAGTAGTCCAGCGCCGACACCCCTCCCTCCGGCGCCACCCGGATTTCCCGCTGCACCCCCTCCCGCCCCGGGGCATCCAGGCGCACGGTGAGCTCCGCTCCGACCCCGAAGGGATTGTCCACCGCCAGACGAAGCCGTCCCGACTGCATCCGGTCCAGGATACCCTGATCGATGTCTCCCGAGCCGATCGCCACCGAGGTGGGGTCCAGCCTGCGCCCCCGGGCATCCACCCGGGCCTCCGTGACCCGCAGCTCCCGAGGGACCACCTCCACCTCGAACGCATCGGTTCCACGGATGGGGGCGGGATTCCCGGCGGGGGAGTCAAACCCCACCTCCCCCACCACCCCCGATCCCACCTCCCCGGGACGGAGGGGGATGGTCACCAGGAGCGATCCCCCGGGGGGGAGGGCATGCTGGGCACCGGAGAGAAGGGTGTCTGCCAGGATCCGACCGTCCGGGTGGCTGCGCAGCACCAGTCGCAGACTCCCCCGGGCCGCTCCCCCCGGTCGGATCGGGTCGAAGCCCAGGCCGTTGGTCACCCGGAACTCCACCGAGCCGGAACGCAGGGTCACCCCCAGTACATCCCGGGGCAGTGCGCCATGGTCCAGGAAGCTCCCCTGGATGGCCGGCTTGGGAACGACGATCCCCCCCAGCGCAGCACAGGGAGAGCAGAGATCCGCGAGAGCCGCCCGCACCATGAAGGAGGATGGGGTGACCACAAAGGCGGAGTCCCCCTCCTGGATCACTCCGGCGGGGAGGAGCCCCGACATCTCCAGGCGGACACTGTCCCCCGGGATCTCCCAGGTGGAGTCCCACGCCGGGAGGCTGGTGGGGATGTCACACCCTCCCAGGGCCAGGATCATGAAGGCCCCGGAAAGGAACCCGGGCCCGCCATGGCATCCCCTGCGGAACCCGTTGTCCGGGCCCCCGGTGACGGCCGCGGACATCGTCGGGGAATCATGCGCCGTCGGGGCGCAATCATGCGCCGTCGGGGCGCCGGACCCCCTCTGAGAGAATGGAATCACCTGGGCTGCCTCCACTGATTGGTTCGATTGATCCGCCCATTCCCGCCGGTTAACTTCCCTCCTCCGCCGGCACCATCATCCGGGCAGGATCATCCGTCTCCGGGCAGGACCCCTCCGTGCTCACCTCGAACATCCGCAACTTCTGCATCGTCGCACACATCGACCACGGGAAGTCGACCCTCGCGGATCGACTCCTGGAGGCCACCGGTGCCCTGGATCGCAGGGACATGCGTGCCCAGGTGCTGGACAACAACGAACTCGAGCGCGAACGGGGAATCACGATCAAGCTCCATGCCATCCACATGGACTACCGGGCCCGGGATGGCCAGATGTACGAGGTGAACCTCATCGACACCCCGGGGCACGTGGATTTCACCTACGAGGTGTCGCGCTCCCTGGCCGCGTGTGAAGGGGCGATCCTGGTGGTGGATGCCAGTCAGGGGGTCCAGGCGCAGACACTTTCGAACCTGTTCCTGGCAATGGATGCCGGTCTGGAGATCATTCCGGTCCTGAACAAGATCGACCTCCCCGGGGCGGAGCCCGACCGGCGGGCGGACGAGTTGGGGGACCTGCTGGGGATCGATCCCGACTCCATCATCCGGGCCTCCGCCAAGGAGGGGCTGGGGATCGAGGACATCCTGGAGGCCATCATCGAGCGGGTGCCCCCTCCCACAGGGAACGCGGATGCTCCGCTCCGGGCCCTGATCTTCGATTCCTACTATGACAAGTACCTGGGGGCCGTCCCCTCCATCCGGGTGGTGGACGGGGTGGTGACCCCCGGGACCCGGATCACCTTCGGAGCGGTGAACGCGGTCTACGATGTGACCGAGGTGGGATACCGCCAGTTGGAGAAGGTGAAGACGAAGCAGCTGGGGCCGGGGGAGGTGGGATACCTGGTGGCGGCCATCAAGGACGTGGCCCACACCCGGGTGGGGGACACGATCCTGGACGCCGACCGGAAGGCCACCGAGCTCCTTGCAGGGTACCAGGAGGTGCGCCCCATGGTGTTCGCCGGGCTGTACCCCACCGATTCGGACGACTACGAGGACCTCCGGGACGCCCTGGGGAAGCTCCGGCTGAACGATGCGTCCCTGCAGTACGAACCGGAGACCTCCACGGCGCTGGGGTTCGGCTTTCGATGCGGCTTCCTGGGGCTCCTCCACATGGAGATCATCCAGGAGCGTCTGGACCGGGAGTTCGGGGTGGAGCTCATCACCACGGTCCCCAACGTGGAGTACCACGTCCGCCTCACCGACGGATCCGAGCTGGCGGTGGAGACCCCGGCCAAGCTTCCCGAGCGGGGACGGATCGCCACCATCGGCGAGCCCATCGTGAAGGCCAGGATCGTCTGTCCCGCGGAGTTCATCGGGAATGTCCAGAAGCTCTGCTACGACCGCCGGGGGGTTTTCCACGGGATGCACTACCCCGACCCGCAGCGGGTGGAGATGGAGTTCGACCTCCCGCTGGCGGAGATCGTGCTGGACTTCTACGACCGCCTCAAGAGCGGCACCAAGGGGTACGCCTCGCTGGACTACGACTTCAGCGAGTACCGGAACGACGACCTGGTGAAGCTGGACATCCTGGTGAATGGCGACCAGGTGGACGCCTTCTCGGTGATCATCCACCGCTCCAAGGCGGAGGAGTACGGTCGGGACCTGGTGAAGCGGCTCCGGGAGCTCATCCCCCGGCAGCAGTTCGAGGTGGCGCTGCAGGCGGCCATCGGCACCAAGATCGTGGCCCGGGAGTCCGTGAAGGCCATGCGGAAGAATGTCACCGCCAAGTGCTACGGCGGGGACATCAGCCGCAAGCGGAAGCTGCTGGAGAAGCAGAAGGAGGGGAAGAAGCGGATGAAGCAGGTGGGCTCCGTGGAGATCCCCCAGGAGGCGTTCCTGGCCGTGCTCTCCCTCAGCGAGTGACGTGCTGCAGGGGGGGACGGTGAGCGCCCCGGCTGCGAGCGGGATAGAGTTCGGGCCAGGGAGTGGCGGGCCGCTGGTGGTCCGGGCTCCCAACCACCTGGGGGATGTGGTGATGGCGCTGGGAGCCCTCCGGGACCGGGGGGGGGACATCGTGGTGGTCTCGTCGCTGGTCCCCCTGCTGGAGATGGCAGGGCTCCAGGGTCGCATCATCCCCTTCCGCCGCGGTGCCTCAGGGTGGTTCCAGGTCATGGAGCAGCTCCGGACCGGGCGGTACGCGAAGGGGATCCTCCTCAGCGGCTCCTTCTCCGCCGCCCTCCTCTTCCGGGCGGGTGGCGTCTCCCACCTCCGGGGGATGTCCGGGGACGGGCGGGATCGCCTCCTGGCGGAGGCCGTCCCGAGGTCGCGATTCCGGGGGAACCACCGGGTGAACAACCTCCGGCTCCTGGCGGGTCTTCCCCCCATCGATCCGCTGGAGCCGGGGCGCATCGTTCCTCCCGGGGCCGTGGTGGAGCACTGGCAGGAGCGCCTCCCCCCCGGGGACGGGCCGCTGGTGGGGCTCTTCCCCGGCTCCAATGCACCCGCCCGACGCTGGGAGGCGGGGCGCTTCGCCGCCCTGGGGAGGCTCCTGGTGGACCGGGGAGCCCGGGTGGTGGTGCTGGGGGCTCCCAACGAGGCCCATCTCACCGGGGAGGTGGCGGCGGGGGCTCCCGGGATCATGGATCTGGGAGGGCGCACCGATCTCCCGGGGCTGGCGGCGGTCCTCTCCATCTGTGATCTCTTCGTCACGAACGACACGGGACCCATGCATCTGGCGGCGGCGGTGGGGACCCCCACCATCACCCTCTGGGGCTCCTCCGACCCCCAGGAGGTGCACCCCCTGGGAGCCCGGGACGAGCGGGTCCACGGAGCCTCGCTCCCCTGCGCGCCGTGCAAGAAGAACGTGTGCCCCCGGTCGGGTCCGGGGACCCTGCTTCCCCACGCGAGGAATGAGTGCATGAACCTCATCGAGACGGCATCCGTGATGGCTGCGGTGGAGCGACTCCTGGGATGAGCGGAGGTCCCGAGGGCCGGATCCGGGTGACGGGGAATCCCCGGTGGATCGTCGGGGTGGACATCGGCGGGACCAACCTCTGCGTGGGGCTGGTCCCCTGGGAGGGGGGCGAGCCCCTGGCGCTGCGTCGGCTCCCCACCCTCGCCGCCGGGGGGGGAGAGGCGGTGGTGGCCCGGGTGGTGGAGATGATCCGGAGTTCCATGGCAGAGGTGCTGGGGAGCACCGGGGCCCCTCCCGAGGCGGTGGCGGGTGTGGGGATCGGCTCCCCGGGCCCCCTGGACCGGAGCAGCGGGGTGGTGATCACCACACCCAACCTGGGGTGGCGGAACTTCCCCCTCCGGGAGCTGGTCACCGACCGGATCCAGCTCCCCGCCACCCTGGACAACGACGCCAACTGTGCCACCTACGGCGAATGGTGGCTGGGGGCGGGTCAGGGGGTGGACACCCTGGTGGGGATGACGCTGGGGACCGGGATCGGAGGGGGGATCATCCTGGATGGCGAGATCTTCCACGGCGTCTCCGATGCGGCGGCGGAGATCGGCCACATGACCATCAACTTCGGCGGACGCCGCTGCAAGTGCGGCAACTACGGATGCCTGGAGGCCTACGCCTCCGGGCCCAACATCGCCGCCCGGGCGGTGGAGGGGATCGAGGCCGGGGCCCACTCCCTCCTGAGCGAGATGGTGGAAGGGGATCTGGATGCCCTGACGGCGGCCCACGTGTCGGAGGCCGCCCTGGCGGGGGACGTATACGCCCACGAGGTGATCCTGGAGACGGCCAAGCTGCTGGGGGTGGGGGTGGCCAACATCATCAATGCCCTGAACCCGGGGGCGGTGGTCATCGCAGGAGGGGTCACCCGGGCCGGGGACCTCCTCTTCGACCCCATCCGTGCGGAGGTGCGTCGGCGAGCCTTCCGCCCTGCCGCCGAGGCGTGTCGGATCCTGGCGGCCCACCTCCCCGAGACCGCCGGGGTCATCGGTGCGGCTGCGGTGTTCAAGCGGGTCGCCGTGGGGCACCTGTGACGCCCTTCGCCCAGGAGCATCGCCCCGAGGGTCCCCGGCGTCTCGCGGTGGTGGGGACCATGGTCTGGGACACGATCCACGACCCCACAGGGCATCGGGCTCCCCTCCAGGAGTGGGGGGGGATCGGCTACGCCCTGGGGGCGCTGGCCGCCGCCCTCCCGGAGGACTGGGAGGTGGTCCCCATCATCAAGGTGGGAAGGGACCTGGCGGAGGACGCCTACCGCTTCCTCCGGGAGATCCCCTGGGTGCGGCCGGAAGACGCCCTCGTGGTGGTTCCCGAACCCAACAACCGGGTGGAGCTCCACTACACCACCGGAAGCCGGCGGTCCGAGCGGCTCTCGGGAGGGGTCCCCCCCTGGATCTGGCCCGAACTGGCCTCCCGGGTCCGGGGGTGCGACGCGGTCTACGTCAACTTCATCTCCGGCTACGAGATGGATCTGGATGCCGCCCGGGCGCTCCGGGCAGGCTACCAGGGCCCGACCTACGCCGACCTCCACTCCCTCTTCCTGGGGATCGGGCAGGAGGGGCTCCGGGTCCCGCGCCCCCTCCCGGAGTGGGAGGACTGGCTGGGGTGCTTCGACGTGGTCCAGATGAACGAGGACGAGTTCGACCTGCTGGGGCGGGTGCAGGGTGACCCCTGGGCCCTGGCTGCAGGGGTGGTGGGAACCCAGCTCAAGCTGATCTGCATCACCCTGGCGGGGCGGGGGGCTGCCTATGTGGCGGGCTCCGCCTTCGATTCCGATCCCTCCACCTGGTGGGAGACCCGGCACCGGGTGGGCTCCTCGGGTCCCTTCCGGAGCGGGCGGGTCCCCCTGGACGGGCTCCCGGCAGAGGGGGATCCCACCGGGTGCGGCGACGTGTGGGGCGCCACCTTCTTCGCCCGGCTCCTGGCCGGGGACCTGCTGGAGGAGGCCATGGCGAGGGCAAACCGGAGTGCGGCCCGGAACGTGACCCATCGGGGCGCCCGGGGCCTGCATCTCCACCTGGCGGGGCGTCTCGCCCCGGGGAGGGACCAGCGGTGAAGGTCATCGACGTACCGGCTTCCCTGGACTACACGTCCCTCGATCCCTTCCTGGGAGAGGTGGAGCTCACCGCCTCCTCCGGGGAACGGGCCCTCCTGGATGCCCGGCACCTCCGCTTTGCCGATCCGGCGGGGATCGTGGCCCTCCTCTCTGCAGGCTCCCTGCTCCGGAGCCGGAGCGGAGCCCCGGTTCCCCTGAGTCTCCCGGAGCAGTCCGAGGTCCAGGGATACCTGTCCAGGGCAGGCTTCTTCCAGGAGGGGGCGGAGATCTTCACCCTGGAGGCCCGCCCCCCCCGGCGGGGAGGGGGAGGCTCCGACGTCCTCCTGGAGTTGACCGCCATCCATTCGAACCGGGACGTCCACGCCGTGGTGGATCGGGTGCAGGGGCGGGCCGGGACCATCCTGTCCAGGACGCTCCACTATCCTGCCACGGCGGCCATCCAGTTCTCCGTGGTGCTCTCCGAGGTCTGCCAGAACGTGGTGGAGCACGCCGAGGGGCCCGGGTGGGTCTGTGCCCAGGTCTACACCTGGACCCGCCGCCTGGGTCGACAGGTGCTGGTCCTCTCCGTCGGTGACCTGGGGCGGGGGTTCCGGGGGTCGCTGTCCTCGGAGCACTCCGCCCGCTTCGGGGATCGCTGGTCGGATGCCGCGGCGCTGGAGGCGGCCTTCCTCCACGGCATCACCCGCTTCCCTGATCCTGGAAGGGGGCAGGGGCTCCAGCAGATCCGCCGGCAGATCCGGAAGTGGGGAGGGCTCCTCCAGGTGCGGAGCGGAACCGCCCGGATCGCCGACGTCCCCGACTGGGACAGCACCCCCCCCATGACCAAGGGGCTCCCCTTCTTTCCCGGGGCGCAGATCACAGCGGTCCTCCCCGCCAGGGAGCCGGAGTCCACATGAGCCAGGAGTTGCCGGTGGACCCCGTGAACATCGATGTGGCGGAGCTGGTGGAACGGAGCGTCGCCTCCCTCCATTCCTATCTGGTCACCCGCCCCACCGGTCAGGCGGTGCGCCTGGCCATCGAGGGACAGTTTCCCACGGGAGGGCGTGTGGCGCTCTCGGTGGTGGACCTCTCCCGGGTGGTGGTGCTGGACTTCTCCTGCGCCGACGAGGTGGTGGCCAAGCTCATCCTCCGATACCTCCCGGAACTGCGGCCCCGGGAGGCCTACTTCCTCTTCCGGGGGGTGACCGAGGTCCATCTGGACCCCGTGGAGGCGGTCCTGGAGCGGCACCGCCTGGCCGCGGTGGTCCAGCATGTGGAGGGGGCCTTCGGCCTGGTGGGGATCCGGACCCCGGACGAGGAGAGGGTCTGGGAGCGGGTGGAGCAGGTGGGGCTGATCCCCTCCCACCAGGTGGACCATCATCTGGACGTCCCCTCCGACCGGGAGGTCCTGGAGCGGCTGGTGCAGAGGCGGCTCCTGCTCCGGAACCCCGACGGGGGGATCCATGCCCTGAGCCGACTGGCCCGGGGGATCCTCCCGGGGTGAGCCAGGATGGGGGTGGGGCAGTGGGCCGGCCCCGGTCCCGCCCGTCCCCCCCCGCACCCTCGGATCGAAGGAGTACCCATGTCATCGGATGCATCCAACGGCTTCGCCACCCTGGGGATCCACGCCGGTAGCCCGGAGCCGGGGCCCGACGATCCAGTTGCCCCCTCCATCGTCCGGAGTTCCACCTTCGTGGGAGGGCCCGACGGGGATGCGTCTCCCCTCTACGGCCGGTACGG
>Ga0076930_101063_pt1 | contig 17361 bp, 15 predicted proteins | sample HotLakConsoUCCRE_FD_71149 | JGI IMG/M metagenome (GOLD analysis project Ga0076930, IMG submission 71149) | Hypersaline microbial mat communities from Hot Lake, Washington, USA - Hot Lake Consortium UCC-RE (version 3) (version 3) ...
CATCAGGGGCCCCAGCACCACCCCCAGGATCACCGGGGCCAGGGGGAACCCCGCCCGGCGCATCCCGTAGCCCAGCACCCCGAAGCCGGTCATGAGGAGGAGGTCCAGGGTGGAGGCATTCACGGCGTAGACCGCCACGAAGGTGAGGGCGGCCACGGCGGGGAGGAGCATCCAGCGGGGAAGCTCCAGGATCCGGACGAAGAACCGCACCAGGGGGAGGTTCAACACCAGCAGGAAGACGTTCCCCAGGAACATGGAGGCCGCCAGCCCCCAGAAGATCTCGGGATTCCGTTCAAGGAGGAGCGGCCCGGGGGTGACGTTCATCCCCAGGAGCGCCCCCAGGAGCACCGCCGTGGTGCCGCTCCCCGGGATCCCCAGGGTCAGCAGGGGGATCAGCGCCCCGGTGGCGGCGGCGTTGTTGGCCGATTCCGGGGCGGCGATCCCCCTCAGGTCCCCCTTCCCGAAGGTGCCGTCCCGGTCGGAGATCCGCTGCTCCATGGAGTAGGCCAGGAAGGTGGCGATGGTCCCCCCGGCCCCCGGGAGCACCCCCGTGAAGAAGCCCACGATGGTCCCCCGGACCATGGTCCAGCGGCTGGCGGCGAACTCCTTCCCGGAGATCATGACCCGTCCCACCGAGGTGCGGACCTCCTTTCCGGGCTCGGTCTCCGCAAGGAGATGGAGGATCTCGCTCACGGCGAAGAGCCCCAGGGTCACCACCACGAAGTCCACCCCGTCGAAGAGGCGGAGCTGCCCGAAGGTGAACCGGGGCACGGCGGAGTTGGGATCCAGCCCCACCGTGGCCACCAGGAGCCCCACGGCGGCGGAGACCATCCCCTTGGCTACCGACTTCCCCGAAAGCGACGAGAGGACCGCGAAGGCGAAGACCATCAGGGCGAAGTACTCGGCGGGGCCGAAGCGGATGGCCCACCGGGCCAGCGCCGGCGCCAGGAGCACCAGCCCCAGGATGGAGAAGGTGCCCCCCACGAATGAGGCGATGGCGGAGGTGGCCAGCGCCGGCCCCCCCCGCCCCTGCTTCGTGGCTTCGTAGCCGTCGATGGCGGTCACCACCGACGAGGCGGTACCGGGGATGTTCAGGAGGATGGTGGAGATGGAGTTCCCGTACTGGGATCCGTAGTAGATCCCCGCCAGCAGGATGATCCCCGACTCCGGGGGGATTCCCGTGGCGAAGAGCACGGGAAGCAGCACCGCGATGGCGTTGATGGGGCCGATCCCGGGGAGCATCCCCACGGTGGTGCCCACCAGCACCCCGCCGAAGACCAGGAGGAGGTTCAGGGGGCGGAGCGCCACCAGGAAGCCGTCCCCCAGGAGGGCGAAGGACTCCACTCAGCCCCTCCCGCCCGTGAAGAGCCACCCCATGGGGAGGGGAATCCCCAGGAGCGGCACGAAGAGGAACCAGAGGAGGGCGGTGGTGACCAGTCCGACCACCAGGACGCGCCGAGGCGGACCCCCGAAGAGGAGGCCCAGCCCCGCCACCGCTGCCGCCGTGCTGGCTCCGAAGCCCAGCGGCTGCATCAGGAGGCTGTAGAGCAGGAAGACCCCGGCCCCGGCGGCCCCCCGGAGGAGCCCGGCGGAGCGGGGCCACGCCGGCTCGGGACCGGGGCGGCGGATCAGGACCAGACCGCAGAGGGCCAGGAGTCCCGCCACCAGGAGGGGGAGAGCCCGGGGGCCCAGGGGGTCGGTGAGGAAGGCCACCCGGAAGGTCCGGGCCTCCAGCGCCACGACCGCTCCCAGGAGGACGAGGAGGATCCCCGCCACCCGGTCGGTGCGGAGCATCGGGGATCGGGGGCTCCCCTCGGGTCCCGCATCCGGCACCGGGAGGAATCCGGCGTCCGGCAGGTCGATGGCCGGGGATCCCCCCGGGCCGGGAAGCGGCTCCGTCACTGGATCAACCCGATCTCCCGGGACATCTCCCGGTATTCGGTCACCTGGTCCCGCACGAAGGCCTCGAACTCCGGACCCGCCACGAAGAGGGGATCCAGTCCGCTGGCCTGCCGCACCCGCCCCCACACCTCCGATTGCTCCACCTCGGTGAGGACCGCCACCCAGCGGTCATAGGCCTCCTCCGAGATCCCCAGCGGGGCATAGAACCCCCGCCAGGTGATCCACTCCACGTCGTACCCCGCCTCGTGGGCGGTGGGGATCCCCGCCAGCACGCCCCCCGCCCGCTGTGGCGCCAGGACCGCCAGGACCTTGAGGGTCCCCGCCTCCAGGTGGGGGATCACCTGGGACGCATCGGTGGAGAGGACCTGGACGAAGCCCCCCAGGAGCGCGGTGAGGGCCTCACCCCCTCCGTCGAAGGGGACGTAGCGGATCCGGAGGGGGTCCACCCCGGCGGCGTCCCCCAGCACCAGCATCTTCATGTGGTCGAGACCCGCGACGGCGCTCCCCCCCGCCACCACGAAGCGGGTGGGATCGGGGCGCCACTCCGCCAGCAGCTCCTCCAGGGTGTTCCAGGGGGCATCGGGAGAGACCGCCACCACACCGTAGTCCGCCCCGATGGCGGCGATCCAGCGGACGTCCTCCTCGGTGAGGTGGGCGAACTGCCCCTGGGCCAGGCGGAGCGTGGTGGCAGGGGAGGCCGCCACCAGGACCCCCTCGTCCCCATCCCGCTGGGCCACGGCGTGGGCAAAGGCGATCCCTCCACCGGCACCGGGGAGGTTGGTGACCCGCATGGTCCCCGGGGAGAGCCCCAGCTCCTGGGCGGCGGAGGAGGCGGCCCGGCAGGTGAGGTCCCATCCGCCGCCGGCTGCTGCCGGAGCGATGCACTCCCAGCTCCGGGGGGCCCCGGTGGGGTCCTCGCAGCCGGAGAGGGCCAGGGCCAGGACCAGGAGGAGGAATCCCCGGGCGAGGGGCGTCGGTCGTGAGTTGTCCTGGGGGATCATGCGTCAGGATACCGGGGGCGGCTCCCCGGCGCGAGGGTGGCCCAGGATGTGGTCCACCACCACCGGGACGATCCTCCCGGCCTCCCCCTGCAGGTGATGCACCCCGGGGTTGCTCCACCCGGAGGGCCCCGGATCCACCACCACCACGGTTGCCCCCGCCTGCAGCGCCACCGGGACCATGCTGGCGGCGGGGTAGACCCGGCCGGAGGTCCCCACCACCAGGATCAGGTCGCAGGTGGCGGCGGCCTCGGCGGCCCGCTCCATGGCCCCCTCCGGAAGCATCTCGCCGAACCAGACCACATCGGGACGGAGGGGGGCGCCGCAACGGGGGCAGGAGGGGACGCCGCCGGTGGTGGTGTCCCATGCCTCCACGGGAGTGCGGTCCCGGGAGCAGATGGTGCGGAGGATGTTTCCGTGGAGCTCCACCAGGTCGGTGCTCCCTCCCCGACGGTGGAGCCCGTCCACGTTCTGGGTCACCAGGGTGAAGGATCGCCCCGCCCCGGCCAGACCCTGCTGGAGCCGGGCCAGCGCCAGGTGGGCGGCATTGGGCTCCGCCGCCGCCACCCCCTCCCGGCGCCATGTGTACCAGTTCCAGACCAGTTCCGGATCCCGGGCGAAGGCCTGGGGAGTGGCCAGATCCTCCGGCCGGAACCGGGCCCAGAGCCCGGTCTGCGCCTCCCGGAAGGTGGAGAGTCCGCTCTCCTTCGAGATCCCGGCACCGGTGAAGGCCACCACCCGGCGGGCGGAGCGGAGCGCCTCCTGCAGGGGCGTGGAAAGAGCCCCGGGATCGCCGGCGCCCCCCTGGTTCACCGCCGGTCGCCTCCCCGCTTCCCGGGGTCCTTGTCCAGACGGACCGTCACCTTCCGCCCCTTGATGGTGGATGCCCGGAGCGCTTCCACGACCCCCTCCGCCAGGCTCTCCGGGATCTCCACCAGGGAGAAGTTGTCGGTGATCTGGATCCCCCCGATGGCCGAGGCCGCCACCCCCGCCTCGTTCACGATGGCCCCCACCAGGTCGCCGGGGCGCATCTTGGCCTTCCGCCCGGCTCCCACGTAGATCCGGGCCGGGGTGTTCCCCCGCTCCCCGGGGCTGCTCCGTCCTGCTCCGGGACGGGGCTGGGGCGGCCGGACCTCGGGGATCTCCACATGGTCGCTCTCGGCCCCGTCCCGCTCCATCAGGAGCTGCAGGGCGGCGGCGGCCACATCCATGACGTCGAACTCCCGCCCCAGCGTCTCCACCACCACCCGCACCGAGTCCAGCTCCCCCTCCAGGAGCCGCTCCCGGAGGGTGGCCCGGAGGGTCTCCAGCCGACTGGCCCGGAGGTCCGCCACCGTGGGGACGGTGGCGATCTGGATCCGCTGCCGGGTCTGGGCCTCGATCCCCCGGAGGAGCCGGTGCTCCCGGGGCTCAACCAGGGTGATGGCCACCCCTTCCCGACCCGCCCGCCCGGTGCGCCCGATGCGGTGCACGTAGCTCTCGGCAGCGGAGGGGACATCGAAGTTCACCACATGGCTCACGTGGGCGATGTCCAGCCCCCTGGCCGCCACGTCGGTGGCCACCAGGATGTCGGTGTTCCCCGCCCGGAAGGCCTTCATGACCCGGTCCCGCTGATCCTGGGAGAGCCCCCCGTGGAGGGCCGCCACCCGATTCCCCCGGTTCAGCAGCGTCTCGGCCAGGGTGTCCACCTCGTTCCGGGTGCGGCAGAAGACCATGACCGAGGTGGGCTCCTCCACATCCAGGATCCTCCCCAGCGCCGCCATCTTGTGGGCCCGGGGAACGATGTAGGCCATCTGCCGGACCCGGGGGGCCTCCCCTTCCACGGCCACTTCACGGGCCACCGTCACATGGACCGGATCCCGGAGGTAGCGGGAGGTGAGGGCCGCTACCCGGGGGGGCATGGTGGCGGAAAAGAGGGCGGTCTGGCGCTCGGCGGGAGTGGCCTCCAGGATGGCCTCCAGATCCTCGGCGAAGCCCATGTCCATCATCTCGTCGGCCTCGTCCAGCACCACCGCCGCCAGCGCCGCCAGGTCCAGCGATCCCCGCCGGATGTGGTCCAGCGCACGGCCCGGGGTGGCCACCACCACATCCACCCCCCGACGGAGCGCCCGGAGCTGCCCGTCGAAGGGGGCTCCGCCGTAGATGGGGAGGGCGGACACCCCCATGGCCTTCCCGTACCGACTCACCGCCTCACCCACCTGCATGGCCAGCTCCCGGGTGGGGACCAGGACCAGCACCGAAGGGGCCGGGGTCTGTCGGGCCGCGGAATTCGCCAGCCGATGGAGGAGCGGAAGGGCGAAAGCCGCCGTCTTTCCGGTGCCCGTGGCGGCCTGGCCCAGCAGGTCCCGACCCTCCATGAGGGGCGGAATGGCGCGGGCCTGCACGTCGGTGGGCTCCTCGTATCCCAGGCCGGTGAGGGCGTCCAGGAGGCGGGTGTCCAGTCCAAGGTCGAGGAAACCGGGTGGATCGGAGGGAGGGGTCGAGTTCTGCGCCGTGTCGGTCATGGGGGTAAGGTAACGGGGAAGGGGCGTGAATTGGCCCCCCCGGAAGAGGCTGCTACGAGTCTCCCGGTAACGTTTCCCTCCTGCCAGGCGTCCTGACAGCACGATGCAAGAGACCGACGCCGAACTGGTGGGCCGGGCCCGAGGGGGGGATGGACAGGCGTTCGAGGTGCTGGTGCGCCGTCACCTGGGCGCCGCACTGGCCGTGGCGCTGGCCATCCTCCCCGATCGGGATGCGGCCCAGGACGTGGCCCAGGACGCCTTCGTGACGGCCCTGGAGCGACTGGAGGAACTCACCCGGGGCGAAGCCTTCAAGGGGTGGGTGCTCCGGATCGTGCGGAATCGCGCCCTGGATCGGAAGCGCTCCATCACCCGGTTTCCCCAGGTGGACATCGGGGTGGTGGATCCGCCGCACCAGGGGGATTCCCCGGAGCGGGAGACGGCCCGCTCGGAACTCCGGGATCGGCTCTCCGCAGCGCTGACCACCCTCCCGGAACGGGAGCGGGAAGTGCTCCTCCTCCACGACCTGGAGGGGTGGAAACACAGGGAGATCGGAGAGAAGATGGGGATGCTGGAAGGGACGGTCCGACATGTGCTGTTCCGTGCCCGAAGGATGATGCGAGCCGAACTCGGCTCCATGGAGGAGGTCTGATGAGAGAGGATGACGCGATGCAGAGCCCGTCGGGAGACGAGGTGCCGCTGGATCTGTCGGCGCTGGGTGTCGATCAGGACGCCCGGGAGCGGGAGGCGCTGGTGGCCCGGATCATGGCCGCCGCCGCACCGGAGCTGAAGCGGCGGGGATCGGGTGTCGTGCCCATCCGGGGAGGAGCCGGTGCGCTGGGGGTCCTCTCCCAGTGGACCCGCCCCATCCAGGCCGCCAGGGCGGTGGTGGGGCTCCTCTCCACCGGGGTCCTCCAGTGGTCCCCCGGCGTCGGGTCGGGAGCGGGGGCGGAGGCGGTGGCGGTGGCTGAGGGAGATCCCGCCCTCCTCCCGGAGGTGCTGGGGCTCCCCACCACGGTGGCCACCTGGCTGGATGAGGGGAGGGCCCCCACCACGATGGAGCTGGTCCTGGCCATGGAAGAGGGGGAGGGATGGTGACCAACGGAGGGAGCCGCTGGGTGGGGTTGGCTCTGGTGGTGGTGGCCTTCCTGACGGGAGGGTTCGCCGGGGTGGCGCTGGACCGCACCCTGGGAGCCCCGGAGGTGGTGGTGGAGGAGGGACCGGAGGTGCCCAGGGGAGGACCGGACCGGCGGGGCGCCCCCCGTGCAGGTGGCCGCGGCGGCATTCCCGACCGGATGCCCATCCTGGATGAGCTGGAGTTGACGGAGGATCAGAGGAGCCGGGTGGACTCCATCCTGGAGGAGGGGCGCCGGAGGGTCACCACCCTCTGGCGGGAGCAGGAGTCAGTCTTCCGGGCCGCTATGGATTCCACGCAGGCCGACATCCACGCGGTGCTCTCGCCGGAGCAGCGGGAGGAGTACGACGCCCGGGTCCGGGAGTTCAGGAGCCGGCGGGGGAACCCACCCCGGGGAGACAGCGGGCGGGGGGGCGCTGCACCTCCCCCTCCGGGACGCTGACCTCCGGAAAGAGACCGGGGGGGGGCCGGGGGGGACCTCCCGTTGCTCCAGGACCCCCGCCGGGGGGGCCCGGCCTCGCCGCTACCGGGGGGCGGCCGCCCTGTCCCGCCCCCCGCTGATCCCCAGCGCCAGCCCCAGGTGCACCGGCAGGGAGAGCAGGATGAAGATGGTGTTCTGCTGCGGGGTCAGGGGGAGGAGCGCCACCAGCACCCCCAGAAGGGAGAGCCCCACCACCACCCAGGCCAGCCCCACCAGGGTGGACGATGCGCGCCCCCGGACGGCGGCGGGGATGAGGAGAGCCGCCACCGCCAGGGAGAGGGGGTTGAACTGGAGGATGCTCTCGTTCCAGTACATGAAGTGGTGGTCCGTGAAGAGGACCAGCACCAGGAGCAGCCCCCCCACCCCCGCCAGCAGACTCCACCCGAAGGCGAACACCCCGAACCCCAGCCGCAACACCACCGGCGACGGGGAATCGCCCCGGGGAGCCATCCCCCGTCCCAGCCCCAGGAGCAGCGCCCCCAGCACCACCCCCAGCCCCAGGTACCAGGGGCTCCAGCGGGGGGGGACCGCCACCTCCTCGTCCCGGGTGGTGGGGATCAGCACCTGCTCCGAGAGCACCAGCGGCCGCCGTGATCCGTCGGCACCCACGATCTCGAAGTCCCGGATGGCGTCCCGGAGCGTCATGGGGAGGAACATCTCCTCCCACACAGAGATGGGCTCATCCCCCGGCGACCCCAGGAGGAAGTCCATCCCCGTGTAGAGGAGGGGGTCCACCTGGGTGAGGCGCCGGGTGTGGGTCCGGTAGGCGGTGCCGGTGGGCTCGTTCCGGAACCGCTCCCCCAGCTGCCCCCCCAGCACCCGGTCCAGCACGTCCCGGACCCGGGTGGAGCAGTTGTCCAGGAAGTAGTCGTAGAAGTAGTCCCGGTTCTCCGGGAGGGCATTCCACTCCACGAAGTCCCTCAGCTCCAACCGTTCCGCCGGCGTGAGGTTCAGCTCCTGGACCAGCACCTCCCGGTTCGCCGCCCCGTAGGAGGCCGCCATCCGGCCGGTGGGGAAGGGGGCCATGGTGTAGAGCATCTCCCCCCTCAGGAAGCGGGGGATGAAGTCCACCTGCTGGAAGTCGAAGATCCCCCAGTTGTAGGAGAGATCGGTGCCCCGACTCGTGTCCACGATGCGGAGGGCATTGTGGCCGAAGCGCTCCCAGACCGCGTCTCCGGGGCCCATGGTCATGAGCCAGATCCGGAGTTCGCTTCCGGGTTCGGGAATCGCCGGCGCCTCCACAGGAGCCTGGGGATCCTGGGCGGGGGTCTGTCCGGCCAGATTCCCCGGCGGGGACGCCAGGAGCGCCAGGAGGGCGATGGCCAGCAGGGTCCCCGGGAAGCGCCGCAGGGGCACGCTCCTCCCACGGGGGCAGGGAGCAGCGCGCCCGGGAGGGCAGGGCGCGCCCGGGGAGGGAGGGAGTCGGATCATCCCCGGAGGCTAGCCCCCGGAACCCCCTGCTTCAAGGGTTCTCCAGGGCCGTCGTTGTGACAGGGTGGTCACCGATGGGAATAGACCGCTGGGGAATGGGGTCCCTCCCCACCCGGAGCCCCCCGGACTCCCCGGTGCAGGCCCCCAGGTCACAGGCTGCCGCGTCGCCCTTGTGGAGAAGGCCCCGGTTGGCTCGGTTGTTTGCAGTCCGGACCGGGCCGCCCCTGGGAAGACGGCCCTCTTCCACACCATTCCGCCAAGGGAGCCAGCACCGTGCCTCCGATTCGACGCGTCGCCATCAACACCGGTGGCGGCGATGCTCCGGGACTGAATGCCGTCATCCGGGCCGCCGTCCTCTCCTGCCTCAATCGCGGCTGGGAGGTCTACGGCATCCGCAAGGGATACGAAGGACTGTACGAGCAGGACGGGGTGATCCGCCTGGACCGCAACGCCGTCCGGGGCATCACCCACCTGGGGGGGACGATCCTTGGGACCACCAACCGGGGGAATCCGGTGGAGTGGCCCATCACCCTTCCGGACGGCACCCAGACCACCATCGACCGCTCCCCGGAGATCCTCAAGAAGTTCGGGGAGTGGGGGCTGGACGTCCTCATCGCCATCGGGGGCGACGGGTCCCTCCGGATCGCCCACCACCTGGCCAAACAGGGACTTTCGGTGGTGGGGGTGCCCAAGACCATCGACAACGACCTGGCCGCCACCCAGGTGACCTTCGGCTTCCACACCGCCGTACAGACCGCCACCGAGGCCATCGACAAGCTCCACTCCACCGCCGAGTCGCACGAGCGGGTGATGGTGGTGGAGCTCATGGGGCGGCACACCGGCTGGATCGCCCTCTTCGCGGGGCTCAGCGGCACGGCGGACGTGATCCTGATCCCCGAGATCCCCTACTCCATGGCCGCCGTCTGCCGGAAGATCGAGGAGCGCTACGCCCCGGGTGGGCCCCGCTTCTCCATCGTGGTGGTGGCGGAGGGGGCGAAGCCTGTGGAGGGGGATGCGGTGCTCCGGGAGGAGGGGGCGCCGGGGGTGAACGCCCGCTACGGGGGGATCGCGGAGCAGGTGGCCGCCGTCATCGGGGAGCGCACCGGGTGCGAAACCCGGTCGCTGGTGCTGGGGCACCTGCAGCGGGGGGGGCAGCCCACCGCCTACGACCGTCTGCTGGGGCTCCGATTCGGGGCGGCGGCGGTGGACCTCATCGCCCGGGGCCATACCGACTGCATGGTGGGGCTGAATCCCCCGGACATCCAGGCGGTCCCCCTGGAGGAAGCGGTGGCCGACATCAAGCGGGTCCCCATCGATGGGGACGTGGTTCTCACCGCCCGCTCCATGGGAATCAGCTTTGGCGACGACGGGGCCTGAAGGTCCCCCACACCCTCTGGACAGACGGAGTCCCGCACATGCCTGCCACCCCGGCTTACCCCCGTCCGGCACCCGCAACGTCGGGAGCCCCCTGTCGCCGGCCCAACCCACCCCGCTCCCGCTTCGCCGCCGCCGGGGGAATGCTCCTGCTGGGTGGCCTGGCGCTGGGGGCCCCGTTCCCCCTCCAGGGACAGGCGGTGGCCACCTTCGAGCCGGAGGCCGCCCGCACCTTCGAGTTCCCCCTGACCATCCGGGAGATCATGCGGGGGCCGGAACTGGTGGGGGAGGCCCCGTCGCAGGTGGCGTGGACCGACGACTCCCGCTGGATCTACTTCACCTGGAAGCCGGGGGGACAGGGGTGGAGCGAACCCCGGAGCCTGTACCGGATCCCTGCGCAGGGGGGTGAACCGGAGCGGATTCCCGAGGCCGCCGCAGACTCCCTGGATATCCTCTTTGCCTCCGGGGCGCTGTCGCCGGATCGCCGGTGGCGGGTGTCCGCCCACGAGGGAGACCTCCTCCTGGTGGACCGGAGGAGCATGGCGGTGCGCTCCCTGGTCCGCACCACCCAGGCCGCCAGCCAGCCCATCTTCTCGGCAGATGGCAACAGCGTCCTCTACCGGCAGGGGATGAACATCTTCCGCATCTCCCTGGATGGGGGAGGCGTAGAGCAGCTCACCGACATCCGGTCCGGGCCGGAGCCCGCCGACTCGGCCGATGCGGAGGGTCACCGGGCCTTCCTGGAGGCGCAGCAGCGGGAGCTGTTCGAGCACATCCGGACGCGGCAGGCCCGGGAAGAGCGGGAGGAGGAGGCCCGGGAGCGGAGGGAGGCCCGTCGCCCGGCCACCACCTGGCTGGCCCGGGGGGAGAACCTGGGCTCCCTGGAGCCTGCCCGGAACGGTGCCTTCGTGGCGGTGACCGCCACCCGCCCTGCCCAGGGGACCCGGAGCACCAGCATCCCCTTCTGGGTCACGGAATCCGGCTACACCGAGCCCCGGAACGTGCGCACCAAGGTGGGAGACGGGCAGTCGGTGGCCCGGATCGGGATCCTGGAGACGGCCACGGGAGAGACCACCTGGCTGGACGCCATCGACGCCGCCTCGGGGACCCCGGGGCTGGCGGAGCGGAAGGTGGAGGGGGAGCCGGACTTCTCGGCCCTCACCTTCCTGGGGTGGAACGACGCCGGCACCACCGGTCTCCTGGCCGCCACCTCCTACGGCTACAACTACCGCTGGCTCTGGTCGGTGGATGCCGCCACGGGGGAGTTGACGCTGGTGGACCTCCTGGAGGATGAGGCCTGGATCGCCGGCCCCTGCGGCTTCGGGTGCGCCGGCTTCCTCCCCGGGAGCGACCGGATCTACTTCGCCGGCGAGGAGACGGGATTCGCCCACCTGTACGCCGTGGATCCCGATGGCTCCAACCGGGAGGCCCTCACCAGCGGGGAGTGGGAGGTGCTCTCGGTGGACATCCCCGAGGACCGGAGCCACTTCCTCCTCCGCACCAACGAGGGCTCCCCGTTCAGCCAGCATGTCTGGCGGATGGACTTCGACGGGAGCGACCGCACCCGGATCACCGCCGGGGACGGGCAGTTCAGCGTGACTCCCTCTCCCGACGGGCGCCGGATGGCGGTGGTGCACTCCAGGGCGAATCGCCCCGGGGAGCTCTTCGTGGCCCCCCTGCGCGCCGGGGCGGAGCTGGATCAGGTCACCGTGTCCCCCACCGCGGAGTGGCTCACCTTCCCCTGGATCCAGCCGGAGATCGTGCGCTTCACGGCCCGGGACGGGGTGGAGGTGCCGGCCCGGATCTATCGTCCCTCCGACATGGGGGTGGAGGCCAACGGGGCGGCGGTGCTCTTCGTCCATGGGGCGGGGTACCTCCAGAACGTGCACAACTGGTGGTCCAGCTATTCCCGGGAGTACATGTTCCACCACTTCCTGGCGGCCCAGGGCTACACGGTGCTGGACATCGACTACCGGGGCTCGGCGGGGTACGGCCGGGACTGGCGGACGGCCATCTACCGGCACATGGGGGGGAAGGACCTCAGCGACCACACCGACGGGGTGCGGTGGCTGGTGGCCAACGAGGGGATCGACCCGCAGCGCATCGGGATCTACGGCGGTTCGTACGGCGGCTTCATCACCCTAATGGCGCTCTTCACGGAGCCGGATGTCTTCCAGGCGGGGGGGGCGCTCCGCTCGGTCACCGACTGGGCCCACTACAACCATGGCTACACGGCCCGGATCCTCAACCAGCCGCAGGAGGACGAGGAGGCGTACCGGCGCTCCTCGCCCATCTACTTTGCGGAGAACTTCCGGGGGCACCTCCTCATGGCCCACGGCATGGTGGATGTGAACGTCCACTTCTCCGACGTGGTGCGATTGGCGCAGCGCCTCATCGAGTTGGGGAAGGAGAACTGGGAGATGGCGGTGTATCCGGTGGAGGACCACGGCTTCCTGGAGCCCAGTTCCTGGACCGACGAGTACCGACGGATCTACGAGCTCTTCCAGAGGGTCATCGGGCCTGGAACAGGGGGGTGATGGGGTCGGGGAGGGGGGGGGATCGTCCCCGGCCTCTGCGTGGGGATGGAACGGGTGTCCCGGTACGCTACACTGTCGAAGATCCGCACAGAGAAATCTGAAACTCGGTAAATCGCTGGCCCGCAGTTGTTTACCAAAAATGCCCCACCGGGGCCTCCGGGTTGCACTGGAGAATGGCATCTCCTGGACATCGGGAGACGCGGAGAACCGCAGAGGGATCCGCGCCATCCAGAAACTCATCGGGGTATCCATCATGACCGCCAGCAGCCGGCCGCCGCTCGTCCGCTCCATCTTCCTGGTCACCACCCTCCTCACCGCCGCCGCCTGCGGCGAGGTGAGCGGCCCCAGCTCCGCCACCAACCTGGAGGGGGCCTCCGCCGGCCCCTCGGGCAACTCCGCCGGCACCTCCACCGCCGGCGCCACCACCACCCCCGCCACCTCCGCTGAATTCTGTGACGGCCTCATCGGAGCCGTCACCGTGGAAGAGGTGAATGTGCCGGCCGGCGCCACCTGCGTCCTCGAGGGCACCTGGGTTGATGGGAACATCTCCGTCCGCACCGGCTCCACCCTGCTGGCCTCGGGGATCGTGGTGGATGGCAACATCCAGGCGGAGGACGCCCGGGAGGTGACCGTCATCGACGGCAGCTACATCGAAGGGAACATCCAGGTGAAGCGCCGGGCCCTGGCCACCATCCTGGACTCCACCGTGGACGGTGACGTGCAGGTGGAGGAGCGGGGCGCCGCTCTGGACATCTCCGGGAGCCAGGTCTACGGGAACATCCAGTTCGGGAAGGCCGGGGCCGCCACCATCCAGGGGAACCGGGTGGACGGGAACATCCAGCTGGAGGAGAACCTCGGTGCGCTGAACGCCTCCGGGAACGAGGTGCGGGAGAACCTGCAGGTCTTCAAGAACCGGGGGGGCGTGACGCTGGTCCAGAACCGGATCGAGCAGACCCTGGAGTGCAAGGAGAACCGGCCGGCTCCCACCGGCAGCGGCAACATCGCCGGCGAGAAGAAGGACCAGTGCCGGCGGCTGTGATCCCCGGCTGATCCGGCGGGCGGCGCCCCGCCCCCCCGGGGGGGGTCGCGTGGCACACGGCGCTATCGACATATTCACGATTCCACCGCACCTGCTTCCTCCCCTCCGTCCGGATCCATGGAGAACGTTCCACCCCCGCGCGCCGGCGTCGCCTCGGCCCGGCGCGTGGTGCTCAAGCTCGGCACCCGGGTCCTTACCCACGACGACGGGGCATTGGCCTTCTCCCGCCTGGTGTCGGTGGCCGAGACCTGCGCATCCCTGCGCCGCCAGGGACGGGAGGTCCTCATCGTCAGCTCCGGGGCCATCGGCCTGGGGCGCGACGCCCTGGGCCTGCCCGCCACCCCCAGCGAGGTGGATGAGCGGCAGGCGTGTGCCGCCGTGGGTCAGACCCGGCTGATGTCCCTCTACCAGGAGGCGTTCTCCAGACTGGGGATGCTCTCCGGCCAGCTCCTCCTGACGGAGCCGGACTTCGATCACCGGGACCGGTACCTGAACCTCCGGGCGGCCCTCCACGCGCTCCTCCGGCACCGGGTTGTCCCCATCATCAACGAGAACGACGCCATCTCCACCCAGGAACTGGCCCTCACCACCGGCCCCCGTCCGGTCTTCGGGGACAACGACCGCCTCTCCGCGCTGGTGGCCACGAAGCTGGACGCCGACCTCCTGGTCCTATTCACCGATGTGGGAGGCCTCTACGACCGGGATCCCCGGGAGGACCCCGGCGCCTCGTTGATCCCCAGGGTGGATCGTCCGGATGAGCTGGGAGAGCTCCCCGCCCCTCCCTCAGCCGGTGCCGGCCGGGGGGGGATGCGGAGCAAGGTGGAGGCGGCCATGGTGGCCTCCAGGGGGGGGTGCCATGTGGTGATCACCTCCGGGCGGGAGCCGGAGCGGTGGCCCGCGCTCTTCCGGGGCGACGAGATCGGTACCTGGTTTCCCGCCCGGAGTGGCCTCCACGCCCGTCAGCGGTGGATCGCCTTCGCAGCTGCGTCCCGTGGGGTACTCTTCCTGGACGACGGGGCGGTGGAGGCCCTGACAGGACGGCATGCTTCCCTCCTGGCCGCCGGCGTCACCTCGGTGGAGGGACAGTTCCGCACCGGGGACGTGGTGGAGCTGAGGGGAGGGGGGCGACGGCTGGGGCGGGGGATCATCGCCTGGGACGCCCCGACGGTCCGGGCCTGGTGCGCCGGTTCGCCTCCGGCGGGGGTACGGAACGCCCACGCCCTCATCCGCAGGGACGACATCGTGCTGGAGACCACATGAACCAGAGGACCCAGGACCACACTGGAGTGGAGGGACCCGCCGCCCTTGAGGCCCGGGCCCGGGGGGCCCGGGAGGCCCAGCGGGGGCTGGCCACGGCAGGGGGGGAGCGCCGGTCGGCGGTGCTCCGGCGGCTGGCGGAGCTCCTCCGCTCCCGGGAGCCCCACCTCCTGGAGGCCAATCGGCAGGACCTTGCGGCGGCCCGGGAGGCGGGGCTCACCGGGCCCCTCCTGGATCGGCTGGCCCTCTCGTCAGGGAAGTTGGCCACCCTCCGGGAGGGGGTGTCACAGCTGGCGGAGAGCCCGGATCCGCTGGGGCGTGTCCAGGAGCGGCGGGAGTTGGATGACGGGTTGATCCTCTCCCGGGTGACCAGCCCCCTGGGTCTCCTCCTGGTGATCTTCGAGAGCCGTCCGGATGCGGTGATCCAGATCGGGTCACTGGCGCTGCGCTCCGGAAACGGGGTGCTCCTCAAGGGGGGCTCCGAGGCCCACCACTCCAACCGGGCCCTGGTGGAGTGCCTGCAGGAGGCGCTGGCGGGAGAGGGGCTGGCGCCGGAGGCGGTGACCGGCGTGGAGGGGCGGGCGGCGGTGGCGCATCTCCTGGAGCTGGATCAACTCATCGACCTGGTGATTCCCCGGGGGTCAGGTGAGCTGGTGCGCTCCATCCAGGAGTCCACCCGGATCCCCGTTCTGGGGCATGCGGAGGGGATCTGCCACCTCTACCTGGATGCCCGGGCCGATCCGGCCATGGCCCGGCACCTGGCCGTGGACGGCAAGTGCACCTATCCCTCCGCCTGCAACGCCGTGGAGACCATCCTGGTGCACCGGGACTCCTCCCCTGGCTCGCCGGGGTGGGGGAGGCGCTCCAGGAGGCGGGAGTGGAGGTGCGGGCCGACGGGGAGGCGCTGCCGCACATCCCCGGAGCCGTGCCTGCCGCGCCGGCGGACGGGGCCACCGAGTACGGAGACCTCATCGTGGCTGTCCGGGTGGTGGGGAGTCTGGAGGAGGCGATGGACACCATCCACCGCAACGGAAGCGCCCACACGGACGCCATCGTCACCGCGGACCCGGAGGCGGCCCAACGCTTCCTGGACGGGGTGGACTCGGCCTCGGTGTTCTGGAACGCCAGCACCCGCTTCGCCGACGGGTACCGCTATGGGCTGGGGGCAGAGGTGGGGATCTCCACCGGGCGCATCCATGCCCGGGGTCCTGTGGGGGTGGAGGGACTCCTCACCTCCCGTTGGCTCCTCCGGGGGGAGGGTCAGGGGGCGGGGGACTACGGCTCCGGAGGGAAGACCTTCACCCACCGGGATCTCCCGCCGGAATAGACGCCGGGGGCCACTTGCCCCCCGGAGATGCAAACGGACCCCCGTGCCGGTGGCACGGGGGTCCGTCTTCCCAGATTCCGGAGGGTTGCACCCCCCGGAGCGCTTGCTCACATCCCGGCTGCGTGCACCGGCACTTCGACCCGGGTGTTCTCCCAGTCGATGACGATGTGTCCCATCCCTTCGCCATGGTCCGCCCACTCCATGGTGAGCTGCTCCACCATGGAGGGAGTCGCCGCGGTGGGAACGGTGAAGGTCCCCACGTCGGCTGCCATCACCTCGTCATTGATGGGAATGCCCCACCGCTCCACCAGGGTGTTCACGTGGAAGGTCCACTCGTCCGCGCCGGGGACGGCGTAGAGGGAGTAGGATCCCGGCTCCACCGCAACGCCGCCGATGGTGGCGGCGGAGGAGAGGTGGATGACCGTGGCCTCATTGGCCCCGAGCCTCCACGGGGTGCCGTAGGGCACCAGTTCGCCCATGACCACACGGCCATTGGCCGAGGGACGGCCATAGCACAGCAGCCCTTCGCCTCCATTCAGGGAGAACGAGGTCTGCCCCACCGGGCTGGGACGGGCCGCAGCCTCCTCCATCGTGGCCCCCCTGAGGAAGCAGGACATCTGCCCCGCCGGCATGGCGGCAGCCATCGACTCCGGAACTGCGGCGGCCAGCGACTCCGCCGGCGCGGCCTCGCCCTGGTCACTCGGGGCGCAGGCCACCGCGGCGAGGAGGAAGAGGGTCGAGAAGACTCGAGTGGGGACAGCGGCGAAACGCATCTGCGCCTCCTGGCGGGAATGGTCGGTGGATCAGGGGAAACCCTGCTACCTTGGGCAGTGAAGCGTGCACATTAGCGTGTAGGCTTCGCTGCATCAACTTCTCCCTCTCCGAGTGACGCTCCCGTGACCCGACTTTCCCTCTCCAGCCCGGACGCCACAGCCGTTGGCCCCTACTCCCACGCCATCGACGATGGTCGCTACCTCTTCTGCTCCGGGCAGACGCCCCTGGACCCCGCCACCGGAAGGCTCCGGGAGGGGACCATCGGGGACCGGACCCACCAGTGTTTCGACAACCTCTTCGCCGTGCTGGCGGCCGGGGGGCTGGGCCCGGAGGACGTGGTGAAGGTCAACGTCTTCCTCACGGACATGGCCACATTCCAGGAGATGAACCAGGCGTACGCGTCCCGCTTCCAGGAGCCCTTTCCGGCCCGGACCACCATCGGGGTGGCCTCCCTCCCCCTGGGTGCCGACGTGGAGATCGAGTTGATCGCGCTGAAGCGGGGGGTCAGTCCGGACGCTGGATGACCTCCGGGGGTTCCACATGTCCGTCCCCGGAGCGGATGGCCCTGAGTTCATGGTGCGCCACCCGGGAATCGAAGCGGAGCA
>Ga0076930_101065_pt1 | contig 17330 bp, 11 predicted proteins | sample HotLakConsoUCCRE_FD_71149 | JGI IMG/M metagenome (GOLD analysis project Ga0076930, IMG submission 71149) | Hypersaline microbial mat communities from Hot Lake, Washington, USA - Hot Lake Consortium UCC-RE (version 3) (version 3) ...
CACGGAAGCCTCTCCCGGCCTGGCCAGGGCCCTGGCCAGGGCCGACTCGGTCATGGACCGCCTGAACCGGACCTCCGGCACCCTGGACGAGGCCACGGTGGCCCTGCGCTCCATCCTGGGTCGGATGGAGCGGGGAGAGGGGACACTGGGGCTCCTCTCGCAGGACGAGTCGCTCTACCGGAACCTGAATACGGCGGCGGAGAACGTTTCCCGGCTCGCCGAGGATATCCGGATGAACCCCGGACGGTACATCCGGCTCTCCCTGTTCTGAGCCGGCGTCCCCCCGGGCTCCCCGGGGTACGGGGCCAGGGGGTCCAGCACCGTGGGGCTCCTGATGGGAGAATGAAGAGGGCGGATCCCCGGGGGGACCCGCCCTCTTCTCCGTCATGCCTCCTCGCCACCCCCGGGGAGGGCGGTGCACCACCCCCGGGTGCGCCTCCTCCGGGTCATCCCCGGAGGAGGCGTGGACTCACCACCCGGGGGCCAGGTTGAAGCCCCAGTGCCACCCCTTGTCGGGGCGCTGGAAGGGGAATGCGTAGTACGCTTCCAGGATCAGCATCCCCAGGATGTTCACCCGACTGGACACTCCGGCACTGGCCACCGGGGCTCCCAGGGCATTGGCCTCCCGGGTCCACCGGAAGTCGGGCTCCACCTCGCCGTTGTTTCCGGCCAGGGGCGAGCCCCACGCCATCCCGATGTCGGCGAAGCCCAGGATCTCCACCGGGATGTACGGCAGGTTCAGGAGCCCGAAGTCCTCGGTGCCGATCACCGGGATCCGGAACTCGAAGTTGGCCACCGCCATCCGGGACCCGAAGAGCCGGTCCAGGATGGCGCAGGACGCCCCCTGCTGCAGCAGGGAGGGGTCCCCGACGCACTCCTGGGGATCCACGCTCTCCTGGGCATAGCCCCGGACCAGCGTCTCATACCCCAGGAAGAGGGGGAACACCCGGTTGGACGAGGCATCCCGTCCGTACCGGCCGTAGTGCATCCCCCGGAAGGCGACGGTGGTGGCCCTGTGGGGGGAGAAGTACCTCCGGAAGTCCGCCAGGAGGGCCTGGTAGTTCAGCGACCCCACGGTGGTCTCCACCTCCAGCCGGTACCGCCCGCCCCGCACCGGGGAGGTGAAGCCGAAGAAGGAGTTGTCCCCCACCAGCGCCACGCTGGCCTGACCCAGGTTCAACGGGTCGCTGGAGGGGAGGCTCTCCCGGTTCTGGTCCAGGACGAAGCGCCCCGACGGATCCAGGGTGAAGAGGTCGGCCTCAGTGTCATACGAGTAGCGGGTGAAGCCCAGGCTCCCCTCCACCCGGCGGGTGGTGGAGAAGGGGTAGGCGATCAGCCCGCTGGCCTGCGTCAGGAAGAGCCGGTCCCGGATCTCACGGTAGACCAGGTTCCCATCCTCATCCCGGGCATAGTCGGCGAAGAACCTCAGGTAGGGCACACGGGCGACCCCACCGCCCCAGTTCCACCGGTTCCGGAGATTCTGGTAGACCGCCTGCCCGCCGATGTCCTTCAGCGTCCCCTGGGCCTGGAAGGCCAGCGCCAGGTTCCGATCCCCCAGCATGTCGCTGAAGTAGGCCACCGCACCGCCCCCTGCATAGGAGCCGAACCGGTCCACCCCCACCCCGATGGAGGGAGGGGCGATGTAATCCAGTGTCAGCCCCTCATCGTAGCTGGAGGCCTCTTCGGTGGAGAAATACCCCGGCACCTCCAGCCCCGTCCGGGGGTCATCCAGATAGCTGGCCACCCGGGACGGCACCCTGGGGTCCGCCGGGGGGATCCGCCGTCCGTCGGGCTGACCGGGGGAACCGGCCACTACGGCGGTCCCTGCCGTACGCTGGGAGTCCAGGGCGTACACGTGGAACTCGAAGCCGTCGAAGACGGAGAACACCAGGGTCCCGGTGTTCCGGGCCACCGTCATGGCCGGCGACATCCCGGTGATCCCGCTCACCCCCGTGGCCACCCGGGTCACCCTCTCGATCTGGCCCGACTGGAGGTCCGCCCGGTAGATGTCGCTGAAGCCGTCCTGGTCCGAGATGAAGAAGAGCCCCCGCCCGTCCGGCGTGTACTGGGGGTTGGAGTGCTTCACATCTCCGAACAGCTCCAGCACCTCGATTTCCCCGGAGGCCACATCCATCAGCGCAATCCGGAAGGTGGAATAGGTGAGGAGCTCGAAGTCCGTCTGCGGCCCCCGGTCCGACGCGAAGGCGATGGTGCGGCCATCCGGAGACCAGGCCGCCTGCATGTCCGCATGCTTGTCATCAGTGAGCTGCACCAGCTCTTCGGTCTCCAGGTCGTAGAGGAAGAGGTCGGACATCCCCCCCACCTGCCCGGTGAAGACGATCTGGTCGCCACTGGGGGACCAGGCCGGGTTGGTCATCTCACCGATCCCCTGGTCCTTCACCCGGATCCGCCGATCCGCATCGCCGTCCTCGGTATCCACGATGACCATCTCGTTGGCCCCGTTGGCGAAGGTGACGAAGACGAACTGATCTCCGTCCGGGGACCAGGAGCCCGACGAGTCGATGAAGCGCAGGGCGTCGGCGTGGGGGTCGGAGTTGGCACTGCTCAGCTTCCGGACGACCTCCCCGGTGGTGGCATCGGCGATGAAGAGGTCGATGGTGAACAGGTCCTTCTCGGACATGAAGGCCACCAGGCGGCCGTCGGGACTCACCGAGGGCGCCACATTCTGCCGGCCGGCGCCGGTGGCGGGGGCCAGGAGCAGGGTCCCCACCTCGCCCGGAGCGCTCCGGCCATCCATCAGGGGCCGGTATTCCTGCCGCACCTGGTCGTGCCAGAGGGTGGAGAGGGAGTCGGACTCCAGTCCCAGAACGGACTGCAGCGCCGGGTCCCACCCCATCCGGAGGGAGCGCCGGTAGAGATCGAAGACCACCTCATCCCCGTAGGTGCCCCCCATGTAGGTCCAGAACGCCTGTCCGAACCGGTAGGGGAAGTACCTCCTCTCACGGGTCATCTGCTCGATGGTGGGGAGGTCGTCCCGGAGCATGGCATCCCGGAGCCACATGGCGGTGTGGGAATCCACACGCCCCACCGAGAGGTACTCCGCCATCCCCTCCACCATCCACAGGGGGAGGCGCACCAGCCCCTGGAGGCCGCCGCCCCGCCTGGACTGGGCGATGTTGTACTGGAAGGCGTGGATCAGCTCGTGACCGAGCACATGGTCCGTCGCCGCGTACGAACCGGCCAGCGGCATGATGACCCGGTTCTTCAGCGACTCGGTGACACCTCCGGTCCCTTCGCCGATGGTCCCCCCCAGCGTATTGGTCTGCTGGAAGTCGGGGTGATTGGCGTAGAGGATCAGCGGCTTCGGCTCCTCGAACTCATGCTGGAAGGCACGGGCAAAGCGCTCGTACCACCGCTCCGCCATCCGGGCCGCATCCTCGATGGCATCCGAGGCCTCGGGATAGAAGTGGATGTTGAAGTGGGGGGTCTGCAGGACGTGGAAGTCGAAGCGGTCGTACTGGACCTTGTTCCGGCCGAAGTACTGGGCCTCCGCCACGGGAGGTGCCAGGAGAAGCAGCAACAGTGGCAGGATCGCCCCCGATGCGAACCGGAGAGGAATGCCGAACGCGGGTCGGGACGAAGAAGGTTGCATGATGGAATCCTCTCGGGCGCGTGCTTCCCAGGGGGCGTTGGAAACACGCCTTGATCGGGACGCGGGGCAGATGCAGTTCCGTACACGAGCCATCACCGGATGATCCGGGATGGGAGTCTATACTTCGTAAACGCTGCAGTGCCTCCGGAGTTCCCGGGGCCCTTGCGTGGGGACGGACCGCCGGACCTCTTGCCCTGGGTGGAGGATGGTTTGGTGCCCTGTCTCCTCCCGACTTCCCTTCTGCCGACACCCCCCTTCGAGGATCCCTGGAATGGAGATGGAAACCGTGGAAACGCCCGTGGCGATCGTGGATCTCCCCACCGTCCGGAGGAATGCCCGACGGGTCGCCGACTACGCCCTGCAGCACGGCATCGGGTGGAGGCCCCACGTGAAGACCCACAAGAGCCTGGGAATCGCCAGGATCCAACTGGAGAGCGGTGCCCGTGGGCTGACGGTGGCCACACCCAGGGAGGCGGAGGTCATGTCCGCCATCTGCGATGACCTGCTGCTGGCCCACCCCCCGGTGGGGACCGCCCGTATCCAGCGGGTCCTGGCCCTCCCGGCCTCGGTGGATCTCACGGTGGCGCTGGACGATGGCGGGGCCCTGGACACCTTCGCTGCGGCGGCAGAGGCGGCGGATCGACGGGTGGGGGTGCTCCTGGAGGTGGACATGGGGATGCGTCGGGTGGGGGTGGACGATCTGGATGTGCTGGTGGAACTGGCTGGTCGCTGTGCCTCACTCTCCCATCTGGACTACCGGGGGATCCTCTTCTATCCGGGTCATATCCGGGATCCCGGCCCCGCCGGTGAGGCGGACTTCCAGGAGCTTCGCCGCCGTCTTGCCCGGACGCTGGAGGTGCTCCACGGGGCGGGGCTCCCTCCACGGGTGGTGAGCGGAGGGTCCACCCCCCTCCTCTACCGTAGCCATGAACTGGAGGGGCTTACCGAGATGCGCCCCGGAACGATCATCTACAACGACCGGGAGGCGCTGGCTGCAGGGGTGGCCCGCCCGGAGGATCTGGCGTACACCATCCTGGCCACCGTGGTGAGCGCCCCCTCCCCTGGTCGGGTGGTGGTGGACGCAGGCTCGAAGGCCCTCTCCCGGGAGGAGTTCCGGGGCCCCGGAGGAGGGTATGGGGCCCTGGTGTCCCCCTCCGGGGTGCTGGTGGGGCGCCTCTCGGAGGAGCATGGGATCCTGGATCTGGCTGGCCTGGACTGGGCCCCGGAGGTGGGGGACCGGATCCGGATCATCCCGAATCACGTCTGCGTCTCCGTGAACCTCCAGGACCACATCGTCGTCCTGGACGGGGACCGGGTGGAGAGGTGGCCTGTGGAAGGGAGGGGACGTCTTCCCTGGACGCCGGGAGAAGGGGACCTGTGACCCAACTCCCTGCTGGTGTTTCCCAAATTGGGGCAAAGTGACCTACAATTCCCCATCCTGGGGCTGGCACGCTTCGTTCATCTGTCGCCATAGGGCTCCTGGTGATGGTGGGCCGGGAGGGCCGATCAACCCATGGCACCCCGCACGGGGGAGGACTTCATGACGTCCACGATTCTCGTCGCATCCGATGGAACCCCGGGGGCTCTCGGAGCCCTGCGGATGGCCGCCTCACTCCAGGAGCGGGACGGCGCCCGGGTGGAGGTGATGGGGGTGGTGGAGCCGATCCCTGCCTTCGATGTGGGGATGATGATCACCATTCCCGAGAGCGGCCTGGCAGAGGCCAGACGGGAGGGATTGGAGCGGGAGATCCGGGAACAGGTAGCGGAGGTCACCGGCGACGCCGGGTCTTGGCCGGTGGAGGTGGACGCGGGGATTCCCGGGCCCCGGATCGTGGGGAAGGCCAGGGAGATGGGGGCCACCCTGATCCTCCTGGGGCTGGGGAGGCACCGGGCCGTGGATCGGCTCCTGGGTGGGGAGACCGCCCTCCAGGTGGTGCGGTTGTCCGGCTGTCCGGTGCTGGCCGTCCCCGGGGCCGGGGGGATCCTCCCCCGCACCGCGATGGTGGCGGTGGACTTCAGCCTCCACGGCGAACAGGCTGCCCGGGTGGCCGCCCGGCTCATCGACCCTCCCGGCACGCTGATCCTGGCCCATGTGATGCAGGGCCTCCGCTTCCTCCGGGATGTGCCCGAGGACTGGGAGGCCCGGTACCGCTCGGAGGTGGAGGTTCGTCTGGAGGAGTTCCGCCGGACGCTGGAGGTGAAGGGGGTGGAGGTCCGTTCCCGGATCCTGGAAGGGGATCCCGCCCGGGAACTCCTGGACCTGGCGCAGGAGGAGGGGGTGGACCTCCTGGCGGCGGGAACCCATGGACACGCCTTCGTGGCCCGGATCCTCCTGGGCTCCGTCTCCACCAGGCTCCTCCGGGGGGCCACCGTGGCAACGCTTGTGGCTCCAGCGGATACCGGGACTCCCTCCGCGGCGGTGGAGGGGGTGCGGGAGGAGCATCCCTGGGGGGGCCTCCTGGACCAGTTTACCCGATCCCATGCCGGACGCCCTGTGACCCTGGAGTTCGTGGATCCGGAGTTGGGGGCCCAGATCAGCGGACGGGGATCGCTCCTCCGGGGGGTGGACTACGACGCCCGTTCCAACGCCGTGCACATCATGCTGGGACCGCTGGACGGAACCGAGGGGCATGTCACCCACTCCATCCGGGCACCCCAGAGCGTGGAGCTGGCAGGCCCGGGGGGCAAGCACGAGGTGCTCCGGGTGGGGCTGCCCCGGGGGGAGATCCTTCTGAGGATCGAGAGCGCCTGAAGCCGACGGTCCTTCCCGGGCACGCCACGCGCCCCCCCGCCCCGGCACTTTACAGTGGGGTGGGGGGGCGCTCACTATAGGGGCCGCTCCTGCGCCGGTCCGATTCCCGGTCCACCCCTCCGCGCGCGCGCCCTTCATACCACATCCCGGTGCCCCCACTCCCTTGACGCAGCCCCTCCTCCCTCCCGATCGCGTCGTCCAACTCCTTCGATCCATGCGCCAGGTGCGGATCCTGGTGGTGGGGGACCTGATGCTGGACCGGTACATTTCCGGGGTCGTCGATCGGATCTCCCCGGAAGCTCCGGTGCCTGTGGTCCGGGTCAGAGAGGAGTCGTGGGCGGTGGGAGGGGCCGCGAACGTGGCGGCGAACGTCCTCGCCCTGGGTGCCTCCTGCGATGTGGTGGGATGCGTGGGTGAGGATGATGCCGGAGGTGTGCTGCAGGATGCCCTGGCATCGCTGGGGGGACGGTTGGAAGGGGTCATCCGCGATCCCTCCCGCCCCACCACCCTGAAGACCAGGGTGTTGGCCCGGAGCCAGCAGGTGGTCCGCTTCGACCTGGAGGACGACCGGGACGTCTCTGCCGAGATGGCGGGCCGCCTGGTGGCCGCTGTGGGGCAGGCGCTGCCGGCGGTGGATGTGGTGGTGCTGGAGGACTACAACAAGGGGGTCCTGGTTCCCGGGCTCATCCAGGCCGCTCTGGAGGGGGCCCGCAGCCGGGGCATCCCCAGCATCGTCGATCCCAAGCGTCGCAACTTCTTCGCGTATGGTGGGGTGACGGTCTTCAAGCCGAACGCCAAGGAGCTGGAGGAGGCGCTGGGGGACTCCCCGAGGCCCGATGACCCCCGGTGGATGGAGGAGGTCCGGACCCGCCTGGCGTGTCAGGTCCTGCTCCTCACCCGGGGGGAACGGGGGATGACCCTCCGTGGCGATGACGGCGTCCACATCCATGTTCCTGCGGTGGCCCGCTCGGTCTACGACGTCTCCGGGGCCGGCGACACGGTGACGGCGGTGGTGGCGTGCGCGCTGGCGGCGGGAGCGTCCCATTCCGAGGCGGCGGTGCTGGCCAACCATGCCGCCGCCATCGAAGTGGGGAAGGCGGGGGTGGCCACCGTCTCCCCCGATGAGATCGCCGCCCACGTCGCCTCCAGCATCCCCCTCTGATCCCCCTGGTCCACTGAACCACAGTCGGCGCTCTCCTGTGCCACCCCTTTCACCGGAATTCCCGGAGGAGCATCCCATGTCGGAGATCCGCACCATCCACACCGATGAGGCTCCCGCCGCCATCGGCCCCTACGCCCAGGCTGTCACCGTGGACGGATGGCTCTACGCCTCCGGCCAGATCCCGCTGGACCCGGTCTCCATGGAGCTGATCACCGGCTCCGTGGCCTCCCAGACGGAGCAGGTGTTTGCCAACCTCCGTGCGGTGCTGGCCGCCGCCGGTGCCTCCCTGGACCGGGTGGTGAAGACCACGGTCTTCCTGGCTGACATGGCGGACTTTGCCGAGATGAACGAGGTCTACGCCCGGCACTTTGCCGACCATCGGCCGGCCCGGGCCACCGTCCAGGCCGCAGGGCTTCCCAGGGGTGTCTCGGTGGAGATCGAACTGGTGGCCCGCCTGGCGGGGTGACGCCCCCCGGGGGCGGGGGTGATGCACCCTGATGCGATCCGGTGACCGGGGCCGCTGGCTCCGGTGGGGCACTGCATGGGGCCGGGAACTCCCGGCCCCATGCATCCAGGCCTCCCCGGCCGGGACTTGCCGGGGAGCGGTGGTCGGTCAATCCTTCAGGCTGGTGGTTTCCTCTTCCTCGTGATCAAGGGTGGTGCCATGGCGCCGACCGTTCGTTCGAGCAGAACCGGGAGTCGTTCCGGTGCAGGTTGGTTCCGACCCACCCTCTCCCTGCTGGCCGTGGCCCTCCTGGCCGGATGTTCACTCTTCGAGACCGGCTCGCCGGAGCGTATCCAGGTCCTGGTGGAGGGGGATCCGGGACAGGAGGCTCGACTGGTGGTATCCCAGGAGTTCCTCCTCTCGGGGTCGGAGGATGGAAGCGAAGGGATCGGGGTCACCTTCGGGTCTTCGGATACCCTGGCGATCACACTCCCCTTCGAGCGGAGCTTCAACCTGGCACCCACCTTCCAGTTCGTGGCCCGGACGTACGGCCCGGTGAGCGGGGATACCATCACCGTTCGGATGCGGGTCCTGGTGGATGGGGACGAGCGGTACAACCAGACCGGTCCGGTGGAGGAGAGCTTCCTCCAGTTCATCTACCTCTTCCAGTGATCGGGGCCTCCATGGATGGGACTTGCCGATGAACCCCGGGGGAGCGTGGAGGCCGCCGTTCGCCGGCGGCCCCGCCCGGGGACCCGGGACCCGTAGACAGATCCAGGCGCTGGTGCGGCTGTCCGTGGCCCTCCTCCTTCCGGTGGTTGTGATGGGGTGCAACGCCACCCGGGCCGATCCCATGGCGGGCCGGATGGGGGCGGGGAGCGCCATGATCCAACTCCGGGTCACCAACCTGGGCTTCAATGACGCGACGCTGACGGCCATCACCACCGGCAACCGGGTCCGCCTGGGAGTGGTGCCCGGCAAGACCAACCAGAGCTTCACCATCCCCTGGGATGCCCTGCAGGAGCTCAGGGTCCAGATCAGCGTCCTGGCGGGGGGGAACTACACCACCCCCTCGGTCACCGTGAATCCGGGCGAACGGGTGGAACTGCTGATCCAGGAAAACCTGCGCTCTTCCCAGATCCGACGCTGAGCCCCCTCCCTCAACTGATGGGGGGCCTCCGCTTCAGGATGAACAGCCCCTGCTTGTGGCTGGTCACCAGGATGTTGCCGCTGGGGAAGAACGGGTAGTTGCTCCACGAGCCGTCGAAGAAGCCGGGAACGGGGGGGGCGAAGGGGGCCGTGTCGAAGTATCCGACCTCCCGGGCGTTCAGCGGATCGGAGATGTCGATGACCCGTAGGCCGGCGGCGTAGTTGGACTGGTACATCATGTCACCGACGATGTAGAGGTTGTGGTCGGTGGCGCTGGTCTCCCCCAGGTACTCGCCGGCGTACACCGGGTCCTCCAGGTCGGACACGTCCCAGATGAGGGTCCGGGTGCGATCCGTGAGCCCGTTCATCTCGTCCAGTTCGTCGTTCACGAAGATGTACCGCTGGTCCTCGGTGAGCCATCCCTGATGGATGTAGGCCGTACTGGGCATGTTGGCGCTCCCCAGGATCACCGGGGCGGCCTTGTCGGTGACGTCCCCGATGCTCACCGCCGTCTCCCCGTAGGCGAAGCAGATCTCCCGCCCCTGATACCGCATGTCCGGGCCCCTGTAGATGACGCACTGGGCGTCATGGGTCTGACCGGCGGCCCCCAGTCCGATGGACGGGTCGTTGTAGCACCCGGCGAAGGTGGGGTTCTTCGGGTCGTTCATGTCCACGATGTGGAGGGAGGCGCAGGCGCGGCCGCCGCTGGAGTTCCCCATGGTGTAGACGAACCCCGTCTCCTCGTTCACCACCACGTTGTGGGAACTGGCGATCTCCGTGTAGATGGCGTCCGGCTCGAAGGTGGGGGGGTTGGCCGGATCCACCGAACGGAGGCGGGTGAGGTCGAAGACCTGCATTCCGTGCTGACCCGCATTGTCCGCCACCACCACCGCATGGTTCCGGATCACCTTAACATCCCGCCACGCCTGCCCCCGGCTCCCCTCCGTCTTCTCCATCTCCCCCAGGTAGATGGGGCGGGCCGGGTCCGTCACGTCCACGAAGGATGTCCCCTCGGAGCGCCCCACCACCGCGTACTCCCGCCCCGTCTCGGGATCCACCCACCCCCAGACGTCATTCACCATGGCGCCCCGGGAGGCCCCCAACTGCTGCACCGGAAGCAGGGCCACCAGGTCCATCTGTTCACAGGAGAAGATGTCGGCGCTCCCCTCGGTGCACTCGGCCGACTCCCCGGTCACGGCGTCGTAGCCCTCCATCTCCCCTTCAAGGAGCTCCGCCTGGCTCCAGCGGTCCCCCGTCCGCCGGAATCCCACGGCCACACCCGCCCCGTAGGCGTCCCCCGGCGACCCCACCACGGCCAGCTCCTCGGCGGCGGCCAACGCCAGACCGAACACCGGCATGAAGTCGGTGCCGGGGCCCTGGACCAGTTCGCCGGCGCCCCATGAGCCCCCGGCCTGCTGGAACCGGGCCACCGCCCCCAGGCGGCTCCGGGCATTGGGAGCACCCACCCAGAGGGTCCCACCGGCCAGCGCCACGGAGGTGCCGAAGCCCCCCTCGCCTCCCGGGGGAGGGGTCAACTGCGTCCCGGTGGGCAAGGCTCCCTGGCCCACGTTGCTGAAGACGGTGACGGCGCCCCGCCCACCGGAGGCCTGGGGGGTGCCCACCGCTGCGGTGCTCCCGTCCGCGGCCAGGCCGCACTCCTTGTAGGGATCGTCCGAGAGGAGTCCACCGGATGCGGAGAAGGGGACCCCGGTCTCCAGGACTCCGGAGGGATTCCAGCTCCCGGCGCCGTTCCGGGTGAAGCTCTCCACCACGACGGAGCCCCCGGCGTCGGCGGAGCAGACCAGGAGTGTCCCCTCCCCGGCGAAGGCCAACGCCCCACCGAAGCGGGGGCCCGACACCCCGGACCGGAGGAGGGCCTCCTCCTGGAGGGTGTTGCCGGACCGGCGATAGACCCGGACCCGCTCCTCGTCCTGGAGCCGTTCCACCACCGCTGCGCTGGAGCCGGAGAGGGCCACCGCACCCCCGATCTCCGAGGCTCCCTGGGCAGGATCCAGTCGAGCCGCCTCCCTCCATTCCCCGGCTTGCCGGACAAAGAGATACGCCGCTCCCCGTCCCTCAGCGGCCCGGGGCGCCCCCACCAGGAGGACGTCCCCATGGCCGGCCAGCGCCCGGCCGAACCCGTCGGAGCGCTGGGCGTCGGAGGCGGTGAGGATCTGGGTGCGCTGCCACTCCTGGCTCCCGGTGCCGAACACATAGACATGTCCGGGGCGCACCACGTTCTGGGGCTCTCCCACAAGCACGTCGCCCCCTGCCACCGCGGCGGCGCGGCCGAAGGCGGTGCCGAAGTCGTACAGCTGCTGGGCAGCAGCCGGAAGGGGGGAGAGGAGGAGGACTGTCACGACGACCGCAAACGCACTGCGGCAGACGGAGATGGGGCGGGGTAGGGGCATGATCCAGGACTCGACTGTAGAGGGGAATCTGCATGAGATTGCCTCCCGGGGCCTCGGGAGACAAGGAGAATCGTCCCGGAGGTCCACGATCGAACCACCCCCCGTCGGACCCTACTCGCCGTACGGGACCCAGATGTTCTTCACCTGGGTGGCCCGCTCCAGGAACTCCTCTCCCTCGCCGGGGCGAAGTCCCAGCCAGGGTTTCCGGCTCCCCGGGGCCACCCACGTACGCTTCATGTTGCCGGCGGCCAGACGCTCCACACCGGATCCCCCCCGGGGGTCGCCGAAGTACCAGACCCCCTCCACGTCGTCGTGGGCCGCCAGGACCGGAGCCAGTTCGGCGGTCCGCCCGGTGACGATGTTCACCACCCCCCCGGGAATGTCCGAGGTGTCCAGCACCTGGTACAGGTCGGTGGCCGCCAGCGGGAAGGACTCCCAGGGGACCACCACCACGGCGTTGCCCATGGCGATGGCCGGGGCCATCGTCCCCACCACCCCCAGGAGGGGATGGGCCTCCGGCGCGATGATCCCCAGGACCCCCAGGGGCTCGGGCATGGCCAGGGTGACATTCCGGAAGGGGGTGGCATGCACCCGGCCGTCCCACTTGTCCGCCCAGGCACCGAAGGTGAAGCATCGTTCCACCGCCGCCTCCACCTCCCGGGCGGCGTCCTCCTGGGAAACCCCGGTCATCGCCCGGATCCGCTCCACGAACACTGCGCCCCGGGCCTCCAGGTTCTCACCCAGGTAGTAGAGGATCTGGGACCTCAGGTGGGCGGTGGCCGCCCCCCACTTCGGTTGCGCCCCCCGTGCGGCCTCCACCGCGTTTCGGATGTCCTTCCGGTTTCCCCTGGGAACCTCCGCCAACGGCTCCCCCCGGGGCGACACCACCTGCAGCGAGTACCCCTCGTCCGGGCGGGTCTGCTTCCCCCCGATGTAGAGTTTCGCTGTGCGGTCGATGGAGCCGGCTCCATCCCGTTCCCCGGTGGCTCCCCGCTCCTCCGGCGAGGGGAAGAGCCCCTCCAGCGGGGCAGGGGGCTCCGGGACCGGCGCCCCATCCGGGGCGGCCCCCTCCCGTGCCCGGTCGTCAGCCGCCCACACTGGCTCCAGGTACTCCCGGAGCCCCTCGATCCCCCCCTCCCGGCCGAACCCGCTCTCCCGGTATCCCCCGAAGCCCGAGGCGGCATCGAACAGATTCGTGCAGTTCACCCAGACCGTTCCCGCCTTCACCTTAGGGGCGATGTCCAGCGCCAGGTTCACATTCTCCGTCCAGACGCTGGCGGCCAGTCCGTAGCGGGTATCGTTGGCCATCTCCACCGCCTCGGCGGGGGTCCTGAAGGTCATGAGGACCACCACCGGGCCGAAGATCTCCTCCTGTGCCAGGGTGCCGGAGGGCTCCACATCCGTGCAGAGGGTGGGGGGGAAGAAGGAGCCGTCCTCAGGGACACTCCAGGACGGCTGCCAGATCCGGGCTCCCTCCGTCTCTCCCCGGGCCACCAGGCTCCGGATGCGCTCCAACTGCACCGGGGCGACGATGGCCCCCATGTCCATGGCCTTGTCCAGGGGGTCCCCCATCCGGAGGCGCTCCATGCGAGCCTTCAGCTTGGCCGTCAGGGCCTCGGCGGTTCCCTCGTGGACCAGGATCCTGGACCCGGCGCAGCAGACCTGCCCCTGGTTGAACCAGATGGCGTCCACCACTCCCTCCACCACCGAGTCCAGGTCCGCATCGTCGAAGACCAGGAACGGGGACTTCCCCCCCAGTTCCAGGGAGAGGTGCTTCCCCGTCCCGGCAGTCTCCTCCCGGATGATCCTCCCCACCTCGGTGGATCCGGTGAAGGCGATCTTCGCCACCTCCGGGTGGCGCACCAGCGCCGCCCCGGTACCCCCGTCCCCGGTGACGATGTTCACCACTCCCCGGGGGAGCCCGGCGGCCTGACAGAGCTGGCCGAAGAGGAGGGCGGTGAGAGAGGTGAACTCCGCCGGCTTCAGCACTACCGTGTTTCCGGTGGCCAGCGCCGGCGCCACCTTCCAGGCCAGCATCAGGAGGGGGAAGTTCCAGGGGATGATCTGTCCCACGACCCCCAGCGGGCGGTGGTGGGGGAGTGCGTCACCCAGGAGCTGTGCCCAGCCCGCATGGTGGTGGAAGTGCCGGGCCACCAGGGGGATATCCAGGTCCCGGGACTCCCGGATGGGCTTTCCGTTGTCCAGCGTCTCCAGCACCGAGAAGAGCCGGGCGTGCTTCTGGATCTGCCGACCCAGGGCGTAGAGGAAGCGGGCCCGGTCATGGCCGGGGCGGGAACTCCACTCGGGGAACGCCTCGGCGGCGGCCCGCACCGCCTGGTCCACATCCTCCGCTGAGCCCTGGGTGAGTTCCGCCAGCCTGGCTCCGGTGGAGGGGCTGAAGGTGGGGAAGAGCTCCCCCGGTTCCGTCCATTCGCCGCCGATGAAGTGTCCGAACCGCTCTCCCCTGGAGCGAAGCCACTCCAGCGCCCGCTGGGCACTCTCCGGCGCGGGTCCGTACTCCAGCGTCTCGAGGAGCTGGGCGACCTTGGGGGGCGTGGGTGCAGTCATGGAGTCTCCGGCGGTGTTGGCGGATCAGGCCAGGGGGTGGCGGTGCCAGGCGGAATACCGTCCCGTCACATGGTGCTCCAGTTGCCGCTCGATATCCGCGAGCAGCGTGCTGGCTCCGAAGCGGAAGAGCCCCGGCCGGGTCCACTCGGGGCCCGCCTCCTCCTTCATCAGCGACAACCAGAGAAGGGCTTCCCTGGCCGTCCGGATCCCCCCGGCGGGCTTGAAGCCCACCCTGAACCCGGTCTCCTCCCGGTAGCGCCGAAGGCTCCTCACCATCACCAGCCCCACCGGGAGGGTGGCGTTGATGGACTCCTTCCCGGTGGAGGTCTTGATGAAGTCCGCCCCCGCCATCATGGCCACCTGGCTGGCCCGGGCCACCGTACGAAGCGTTCCCAGTTCCCCGGTGCCCAGGATCACCTTGAGATGGGCCCCACCGCACGCCTCCCGCATGGCGCAGATCTCGTCGTAGAGCGCCCCCCACTCCCCCAGGAGGGGGAACTGGCGCTGGATCACCACGTCGATCTCCTGCGCCCCCTCCTCCACCGAGGCCCGGATCTCCGCCAGCCGGGTTGAGAGGGGTTCCAGCCCAGCCGGAAAGGCAGTGGACACGGCCGCCACCGGGATTCCGCTCCCCTCCAGGGCCGTCACCGCGGTCCGGACAAAGGTGTGGTAGACGCAGACGGCCCCCACCTGGACCCCTCCTGCAGAGAGGCCCATCGCCTCCAGGATGTCCCCACGGACGGGGCTCCGGGCCTTGGCGCAGAGGCGCCTCACCCGCCCCGGAGTGTCGTCGCCGGAGAGGGTGGTGAGGTCCATACAGGTGATGGCCCGGAGGAGCCACGCCGCCTGCCACTCCTTCTTGATGCTGCGGCGGGGACCCAGGGAGGCGGCCCGCCGTTCCACGGCGCTCCGGTTCACCCGGATGTCCTGCACGGCCCCCTCGTCGAAGGGGACCCCGGGGTTCCGCTCGGGGTGGACAGGGAAGGGGCCGGGGGTGCCGCTCCGGCTCTCCCGGGACGAACCCCCTGCAGGGCTGGTCCAGCGCGTACCACTCTCCCTGGTCGACATCCCCCCTCCCTCGTTCGGCCCCTGCATGATTCCCGGTCCGGGAAGCTATTTGAAGACGGTCCGGGGGTCACGCCCCAGGCTCCTCCAGTTCGGCTCCCCGGGGCCGCGACGCCCCGGGAAAGCACCCCAGGATCCGGAGGGTCCGGGCCCGGGCCTCCACCTCGGCGACGGCCTCCTGCACGCCAGGGTCCGCCAGGTCCGCACTCAACTCCAGGAAGAAGCGGTAGGTCCATGGGACCTCTCCCGGGCGGGACTCCAGCTTGGAGAGGTTGATCCCCCGCCTGGCAAAGGGGAGGAGGGCGTCCACCAGGGAGCCGGGGCGGTTCCCCGTTTCAACCACCAGCGCCACCGAGGAGGGGCCCTCCGGGAGGGCGGGGCGGGTGGGGCGCCCGTCCATGGCTGGAGGGGCCACAAGGAAGAAGCGGGTCTGGTTGTCATCGCGGTCCTGGAGATCCCGGGCCAGGATGGTCAGGCCGTAGCGGGCGGCGGCCTTCTCCGGGGCAATGGCCGCCACCCGGGGGCGCCCTCCGTCAGCCACCTCACGGGCGGCCCCGGCGGTATCATGGGCCGCCACCGCCCGGATCCCGGGGTGGGAGCGGAGGAACCGGACGCACTGGGCCAGCGCCACGGGGTGGGAGCGGATCTCCTCCAGCCCCTCGAGGGTGGCACCAGGGAGCCCCATCAGCATGTGCCGGATGGGGAGCACCACCTCGCCGATGACCTCCAGCTCCGAGCGGAGGAGGACGTCGTAGGAGCCCAGGACGCTTCCCGCCAGGGAGTTCTCCACGGGAAGGAGCCCCAGATGGGCGGCTCCGGACTCCACCGCGCGACCCACATCCATGAAGTCCCGGCAGGGGAGTCCAGTGGCCCGCCCCGCCAGGAGGAGGTTGAGTGCCTCCTCGCTGAAGGCGCCGGGCTCCCCCTGGAAGGCCACGGTCCAGCTCCGCTGTTGGTCGTGGGCGTGCTCTCCGTCCGCCATGGGGATCCTCCAGGAAGGGTGCAGGTTACAGGGTGGCCTGGACCGCGACCCCGGTCGGAGGGGGTGCTCGAAGGGTCCGGTTCCCCGGGGAGCCCCCGGGGTCGTCGGGAGGGTAGTGGCCCGGTGGGCCCCTGGCCAGATCCGGATCGCCGCCGGGGGCCGTTGCTCCCCCCCCGGGCCTCGGATATCCTTCGGGTCTCGGGGGGGGAGGCGGTATCGACTCCCTTCCAGGTCCGGAATCCAGCGGAGTTGCCGTGTCGGAACCTGTCCAGGTGATCCTCAATCCCGCTGCCAGCAGTGGCGCGGGGGGGCGCCTCGCACCCCAGGTGGAAGCCCGCCTCCGGGCCCGACACATCCCCTTCCGGATCCATACCACCGCCGGACCCGGGCACGCCAGGGAACTGGGGATGGAAGCCGCCAGGAATGGCACGGCCCGGATCCTGGTGGTGGGGGGGGACGGAACGGTCCACGAGGTGGTGAATGGCCTCCTGGATGCGGAGGCCGGCGGTCCAGGACCCGATCTGGCGGTCCTCCCGGTGGGGACCGGGAACGACTTCTACCGGATGGTGGGGGCCCCGAAGACGCTGGACGGCGCCATGGATATGCTCCAGTGGGGGGTGCCCCGGCCCTTCGACGTGGGGCTGGCCACCTGGGAGGGTGGGCGTCGCTGGTACGTGAACCTCCTGGGGGTGGGTGTGGATGTGGAGGTCCTGATGCGGCGGGCGGGGGTGCGTCGGCTCCGGGGGCTCAGCCAGTACCTGGCCGCACTGCTCCAGGCGGTGATCCGCTTCGAACCGGTCCCACTCCGGGTGATCCTGGACGACGGCGAAGTCCTGGATGGACCCACCACCCTGGCGGGGATCACCGTGGGGCCTTCAGCCGGGGGAGGGTTCCTCCTCAATCCCGGGGCGACCCCGGAGGATGGGCTCCTGGACCTCTGCTTCGTCGATGCCCTGAGCATCCCGCAGATCCTCCGCTACATCCCCCGGGTCATCCGGGGAACCCATGCCAACCTCCCCGTGGTGCGTCTCCGGCGCTTCGGACGTGCCCGCCTGGAGGGACCGGACGGGGGGATGTTCCGGTTCGAGCTGGACGGGGAACTGATGGGGGCGCCGGTGGCTTGGGTGGACACGGAGATCCACCCGGGGAGGATCCGGGTACTGGTGCCCGGGCGGGAGGACTC
>Ga0076930_101066_pt1 | contig 17329 bp, 14 predicted proteins | sample HotLakConsoUCCRE_FD_71149 | JGI IMG/M metagenome (GOLD analysis project Ga0076930, IMG submission 71149) | Hypersaline microbial mat communities from Hot Lake, Washington, USA - Hot Lake Consortium UCC-RE (version 3) (version 3) ...
CACCGATGATTTTCGCAACGCTATGGAACTCTTGCCCGAAAAGTCGCGTTTTGCCAAAATGCCGCAGTCCGGTGCCCTGCGTCACCGCTGCGGACGCACCGAGGCCCGGCCATTTCAGGACGGCGCCGGTGGCGCAGAGGGGGTGGATATGCTGGAGCTTCTGTTCGACAGGGCAGTCAATCAATTCGTTCGCAAGGGCTCGCTGACCGTGACCCTGCCCGATGGACGCACACGCCAATACGGCGACGGGACGAAGCCGGAGGTCGCGGTCAGGATCACCGACACCGGCACGCTCAGGCGGATCGTGATGCGGCCCGAACTCGCGATCGGCGAGGGCTACATGGACGGCTTGCTGATCATCGAGAACGACGACCTCTACGGCCTTCTCGCCCTCGCCACCCAGAACGTCGCGGCCGGAAACCGCCCGAAGATCCAGAAGGCGATGCGGAAGGTCCACAAGCTTCGCGGGCGGGTGGCGCAGATGAACACCGCCGCCAAGGCGCGCCGCAACGTCGCCCATCACTACGATCTTTCGGGCGGGCTCTACGACCTATTCCTCGACAGCGACAAGCAATATTCCTGCGCCTATTTCGCCCGCCCCGACATGACCCTCGAAGAAGCCCAGGCGGCGAAGAAGGCGCATATCGCCCGGAAACTTCTTCTCGAACCCGACATGAAGGTCCTCGACATCGGCTGCGGCTGGGGCGGCATGGGTCTGACGCTGGCGCGCGATTACGGCGTGCGAGTCGTCGGCGTGACGCTCTCGGAGGAGCAGCTGAAGATCGCCCGGGCCCGCGCCGCGGCCGAGGGGCTCGAGAACCGCGTGGACTTCCGGCTGATGGATTATCGCGACGTCACGGAAACCTTCGACCGCATCGTCTCGGTGGGCATGTTCGAACATGTCGGCCAGCCGCATTACCGCGAGTATTTCCGCGGCGTGCATGACCGGCTGAAACCCGACGGGGTCGCGCTCGTCCACACCATCGGGCGCACCGACCCGCCGAGCATCACCAGCCCCTGGATCGACAAGTACATCTTCCCCGGCGGCTACATCCCCTCGATGTCGGAGGCCATGGCGGCGGTCGAGAAGGAAGATCTCTACCCCTGCGACGTCGAGGTCTGGCGGCTGCACTACGCCGAGACGCTTCGGCACTGGCACGATCGCTTCACCGCCCGGCGCGACGAGGCGGTCGCCCTCTACGACGAGCGCTTCTTCCGGATGTGGCGCTACTACCTCGTCGCCGCGGAGCTGACGTTCCGCTTCAACCGCCAGTGCGTCTTCCAGTTCCAGCTCGCCCACGACCAGGAGGCGGTGCCGCTGACGCGGGACTATCTCTATCCGGTGGGCCGCGAGGCGCAGCGGATGGCGGCGGAGTAGCACTTTTGAACGAAGCGGGGCCGGCTGGTTTCAGGAGGACCTCAGTTCGATGACAGACGCAGTGTCAGGTACACTTCGGCCAAATCGACCGGTCCCTCCGTGTCGCGCCAGGAATAGGCATCATATCGCCCGGTGAACTCCACCGCCCATTTCTCACGCATCAGGACCCGGTAACCGCCGGCGAGAGCTGCACGCACCAGCGCCTCGTCGGGAACCGCGCCGGCGTGGCTGCGCAACGCGACAACCTGGTCCCGGTCGATAAATGCGCTTCGCAACAGCACATCGTAGACGAGAACCTTGCCGGTATAGCCAACCGAAAGGTCGGTAAGCACGCGGCCGCCGTCGCGACGAAGCTGCGAAGTCAGCGTGTCGGACGCCGTGTTGAAGACTGCAGTGCCAATGCCCATACCGCCGGCTACGATGACCACCAGCGCCGTGCCCGGCCGCCGCAGATGCGCCGCCACGATCGCAGACGCGGCGACGGCGACGAACAGGTAGAGCGACCATATCTGGTGTGCGCCGGCGAGGCCCGTCGGGGCCGACGCCGCCCACAGGAAAGACGCCGCGAGCCCGGCCAACGTCGACGCGCCCAACAAGCGGATGCGTCCGGCCGATCCGACTACAAGCTCCTTTAGAAGCATGGCCCCCAGCACCGATACGAATGGCAACAGGGGAAGAAAGTACCGCATGTTCGAACTCATGCCACCATGCCAGGCGTTGATCGCGAACGGGAAACTGAAGATCGCGACGAATATCAGAACAATGACGTTAGACCGGGCTCGTTCGCGCCAGAAGCCGGGTTGCGTCAGTAGAAACAGAAGTCCGAGCCAGGGCAGGCTCTGCGCCAGAGCCTTCTTTGCCAGACCCCAGAACAGGGTTGTGCCGTCGGGCATCGGGACGATTCCGGCAGGCGCGCTGTAGGTGCTCCTCGCATCAACCATCAGACGGAAGCCCCCGACCACGTAGTCGGCGGCAATCGACCGGAGGGGCGGCACTGCCGAAAGCGCGGCAAGACCTGCCACGCCCCCGAGCGCGATCAGCACCGGCCATGACCGGCGGGGTGGATACATCCGGAACATCCCGAGCAAGAGCAGGACCAGAAGCCCGACACCTGCGAAAGGAAGATAGACCTCAATGTTAGTCAGCCCCGATTTGCCACCGTAGGACAACGGATTGAAGGTGCCGAACTTCTGCTGGTTGACCAGTCCGAGGATCAGCACGGACGGCAGGATACCAAGCGCGCCTCCGGCCATGAGCCGCAATGGGGCGACCGCGAATAGGACGGACAGGATGGCGAAGACAGGCAACAAAAGGACGTTGTCGAGACGAAACAGCATTCCCGCACCGAGGATAAGTCCTGAAAGCGCGGCGGGCAGAACGGTGCCGCGTTTGTCATCCATTGCGTCGAGAAACAGAGAAAAACTCAGCACAATGGTCCAGACCGACACCATATGCGGCCAGTAGACGAAGGCGTATTCGAGCGTGAAGGTCCCGAAGAGGTAAAGCAGACAGGCCCCGAGCGCGGCGGCAGGGTCTCCGAACAAGCGCAGCGCCAGTCCCCTCGTGGCGAATAGTGCGCCGGCCGTCGCCAGCGCGTTGAGAACGATAATGCTCCGTTCGCCGAAAAGCGACAGGAACGGCGCCCAGACGAATGTGGTGCCTGGGGGATACTGAGATGTGAGCCCGCCGGGTCCGAGCGACAGGAGGTTCGTCCACAAGAGGTCGTCCGACTGCTCAAGGTCCAGTCCGTTTTGCAGAATCAGGCTGCCGGTCAACCGGAACGTATCTGCCGCGAAGAGATAAATGGCCTCGTCGATTATGAAGAAGCCAAGTCGCGCGTGGAAAAGCGAGAACAGCAGAAGACCTGCCCCGATCGCAAATAATGCCGCCGTGCTGTGCCTCGCCATTCCACCGCTCGCTCTAAACTTCATCAGAGGATTGGTCTTCGAATGTGGTGATATTTGGGCCCAATTCGGTGAATGTTCGTAAATGCGGAACAATCGCCGCTTCGACCATCACGAGGCCTGACGTTCCAACCGCGCGACCTCGCTAACCATTCCTCGACGATGCTGAGCGATCTGTTCGTTGAGCTGCCGCGCGCGGATTTCGGTGAGAAGGGTCCGATTCGCCGCGATGAGGTCCGCGATGATCCCCCCGACGAAAAGGATCGCCGCGGAGGCGATCAGCGTCGCGCCAATTACAAGCGACTGAACGTGCCCGGAGCCGTCTCCGCTCGCATATTGGTAAAGGAACCGCAAGAAGAGCGCAGCGCCCGGTATGAACAGCAGTGCCGACGTGATGGAGAACGCGCGAAATGGACGATAGAGGACAGCGATTCGGAAGATCGTCACCGCGGATCGCATGATGTAATGCAGCGTCGAGCGCATGAGTCGGCTCTTGCGCGTCGGCGGATTGACGCCGACGGGAACCGAAATAACCGGAATGTTGAGATACCCGGCCTGAATGATGGTCTCGAGTGTATAGGTATAACGGTTGAAGACGAAGAGCCGGACAGCGGCGGATCTGTGGATCGCCCGGAACCCGCTCGGTGCATCGGCCACGTCGAGCCCGCTGGCTTTTCGCACCACCCAGCTACCCAGCCACTGAAGCATGCGCTTGACCGGCGAGAAATGAGCGATACTGCCGATCGGACGGGCGCCGATTGCGAGCTGGGCTTCTCCGGAGAGGATCGGCTGCGTCAGGCTTTCGATGAAATCCGCCTTGTACTGGTTGTCACCATCGGTATTGACCACCACGTCGGCGCCAAGACAGAGGGCGGTCTCGAGGCCCGACATGTATGCGGCGGCGAGGCCCTGATTGTGAGGCAGTGAATGAATGTGATCGACACCGCATTCATGCGCCACTTCGACGGTTCTGTCGGTGGAACCGTCGTCGATGACGAGGAACTCAACGCTGCTGAACCCGCGCACCTTCCTAGGAAGACATGCGAGCGTTTCGGCCAGCGTCGCCTCCTCATTGTAGCACGGAATTTGTATGATGAGCTTCATGGAGTCCCCGACTGACGGTTCATCTAGTGTTCGCGCCCGAAGGTGGCGACAATGGGGCGGCAGGATGGCATTTTGCTCCGAACCGGGGCCAAACTACCGCCACAAAAGAAGCGGAAGACGGTTCATCCGGAATGGACAGCCTGATGAATACTCCAACCTCCACTACCGAGTTCGACGCTGCGCATGCAGCCACGTCTGCATGCGCAAACACCCGACCAGGATTGCTCTTCGTGTCACGCAAATGGTCGCCGTCGATCGGAGGAATGGAGACATATTCCTTGAAGCTGAGCGCAGAATTGAGGAAGTACGCCTGCGTCGAGCGCAAGGTTCTGCCCGGAAGGCCTGATGGCGGATCGCCCGGCGTCGGAGCCGTCCTTCGCTTCGGCTTTGAGGCCGCCTGCAAAATCGCTATCCGCGGAACTCCGGCGGAAATTGTCCATATCGCTGACATGGCAAGCTGGCCCCTCGCTGTGGTCGCACGACTACGTTCACGCCGCACGAAGGTGGCGCTTTCCGCCCACGGAACCGACGTCGCGTTTCCGGATCGAAACGGCGTGTTGCCATTCCTTTACGGTCTCTACATGCGCCTAGGTGGCCACCTCGCCCGCAATTGTCGTGTCCTTGCCAACTCCCAGGCGACGGAAACCAAGGTTCGGGCATTCGGCTTCCGCTCGACCGAAGTCATCCCTCTCGCAACCGACCTGAAAAGCGCACTGGACCTCCGCTCTGGCGGAGAGGGCGAAAGAAGCGTCCTATTCGCGGGGCGATTGCTACCCCGCAAAGGGTGTCGCTGGTTCATCGAGAACGTGCTGCCGCACCTGCCGGAGAACGTACGCCTCGACGTTGCGGGCACGATCTGGGATGAACGGGAGAAGGATGCTCTCGCTTCATCTCGCGTCCGTTACCTCGGCGCTCTCGATTGGGAGGAACTTCGGCTTGCATATGTGCGGGCCGATTGCGTGGTCGTACCGAATATTCCGATAGGCCCCTCGGACTTCGAGGGGTTCGGTCTCGTGGCGGTGGAAGCCGCCGCGGCGGGGGGCGTCGTATTGGCAGCAGCTCACACTGGACTCGAGGACGCGGTGCTGCACGGCGTGACAGGGATGAAGCTACAACCCGGCGACGCCCCCGCATGGGTGGCAGCTTTGCACGATGTTCTCGACTGGCCGGATGACAGGCGCCAGGCGTTTCTAGAACGATCTGTCGAGGCGGCTCGAAGGCACTATTCTTGGGAGAGGGTCGGCCGCAGCACCTTTATTGCCTACGGTCACACGTCGTGAACGCCGCGTTTCGGCACTTCGTTGGATAGATGCGTTGCCGTTACAGTCTCTGCGCAGGGCGACACCCACCCCTCGCCAGCGCGCTGACAGCCAGGCAGGCAACCGGCCGAAGCACAGCACCCCCTTTCCCCTGACAACACCATCCCTACGGCCCACGCCAACTTGCCGCCATGGGGGACGGGATGCCGAAGCGCACCGATATCGGCTCGATCATGATCATCGGCGCGGGGCCCATCGTCATCGGAAAGGCCTGCGAGTTCGACTATTCGTGCGCCCAGGCGTGCACGGCGCTCGGCGAAGAGGGCTACAGGGTCATCCGTTACCAGACGGCCCGTGGATCTTCGCCCGCGCAGAACTCGGCAAGCCTCCAGCCTAGCAACTCACCCAGCGCGACCGGCAGAACCCCAAATACCCCACCGGATCGCACCCCGAGCAGTAAAACCTATTCCCTTCGACGGTATAGAGAGATGGGCGCAATGAAGCAGGATTGTACAACCACCAGCGGCCCCATGCCGCCCATGGCAGACAGCCGCTCGCCATGGTTTACTTCAACCAGATCGAAACTGACCAGCAGGCGCAGAGAGTAGCTTAATTTTTCCGGGAAACTGTCCAAGGGATGGGGAGTAGGTCACAAACGTAGCCGTCCAACCATGGCAACACCCCGTGTGCACACCTACAACCCTTTTTGATGGGCATCAAACTGCCATGTTTGCGACCTCATCAGGGCTTAATTTTGGCGGCCAATAATGTAACTTGAGTAAACGAGGTCACGCGAAACAATGAGGATATCCAAAAAAAATGACCCGGTTGGCCAACGGGCATTTGAGGATGATCTGATGTCGTCCAGCAACAAGGATGCAATACGCCGGATCACGGCGCGGGGAGGCATGATTAGTGTCATCGCAGAGATCCTGCGCTTTGCTATTCATTTCGTCGTCCTCGCAGTGCTTGCTCGATTGCTGAAACCCGAGGATTTCGGCCTCTTTGCCATGGCTGCGGTCGTTACGGCTCTAGCTAATCTGTTCACCGAGTTTGGCTTGTCGACCGCAACCATTCAGCGACGCTCGGTATCGCCCTCACTCACAAGCGGATTATTCTACATAAGCGTTGGATTGAGCATCTTGGTCGCCGGATGTTTGCTGATGCTCGGGCCCACCGCGGCAATCCTATTCGAAGAGCCGCAGGTCGCAACATTGATTTCCGTTCTCGCGATGACGCTCCCTGTGGTTGCAGCGGGCCGCCAGCACGCAGCTCTGTTGCGTCGGGAAATGCGGTGGGAGTTGTCAGAAGCGATCAGAATCGGAGCACAATTAGCAGGGTCCGCCGCCGCCATCCTTGCTGCAGTAGTTTGGGATTTAGGTGTTTGGTGCCTTGTCCTGCATGCGCTTTTCGCCGCCGCAGTCGAAATGGTAGCTTTGTGGTGGGCAATGCCTTGGCGTCCCGGACGCGTGTCCGATTGGAAAGAAGTAAAATCAGCGACAATATTCGGCGTGAATCTAGCGTTCTTCTCACTTCTCAATTTTCTTCACCGCCAGGGCGACGATGCGATGATCGGATGGCGCTGGGGCCCATTGGATCTAGGGATGTACTCGCGCGCTTACGCGATTTTCTCTGCACCAATTCAGATTTTCCGCGGACCACTAAGTTCGGTAATCGTGCCGACACTGAGCCGCCTTCAAGACGATGATCGCGCATGGGCGGACCTTTACAGAAACACACTCACCGCCGCCCTTATCATCGTCACACCAGCCTGCTTTCTGGCAATCATTCTGTCTGAGCCGATCATCTTGCTACTATTGGGCGACGGATGGGAAGAAGCCATAGCTATCTTCCGGCTCCTTTCGATTAGCCTGATCGCCCAGCTAATCATGAGCTCAACAGGCTGGCTTTGGATATCGAAAGGACAATCCCGCGAAATGATGATCTGGGCAATGATCTCGATACCGCTGATGCTGCTCGCGATGTTGGCCGGGTTGCAATATGGCCCCCGTGGCGTTGCATTCGGATACGCGATTTCCTTTTGCCTTTTGACGCCAGCCTGCTCCTGGATGGCGGCCCGTAGCTTGCCTATTACTTTTGGTGAAATCCTCCGGGCGGCTATCAGGCCACTAACGGCCGGGCTTCTGGCATTCGCACTGTCGTTCATGGCTGCGTCTGTCTGGACCGCGTCAGCGCTCTTCCTTATGCTCTACACTATCGCAATTGCCGTAGTAGATATGAATTCGCTCAAAGGTATGGTATTGCTGGCACGAAGTACGTTTAGAGGCTCGGATACTATCGAGGAAAGGTAATTTGATGAGCGAAAGTGGTCGCAAACCCGACCTTTCACTGCTTCGGGCACTCAAACGCAAGGCCAGTGGGCGAGGGGAGAGAATCCTCACGTCCTTGATGACCGCGACCCATAAGGTTGCGCTGAACAGGCTCCACTTGATGCAAAACAAAAAGCGCGAATCGAGAAAACTCGAAATTGGCCCCGGTCCTAAGCCAATTGCGGATTTTGAGGTCCTCAACATCATCTGGACACCCGGCACCGACTACGTGATGCACGCGACCGAGAGAATGCCATTTAGCGATGGCAGTTTCGAAATCATCTATGCGAGTCATGTCTTGGAGCATATCCCTTGGTATCAGGTCGAAGGCGCGTTAAGAGAGTGGAATAGGATCCTGAAGCCGGGCGGCCAGTTGGAGATCTGGGTGCCGAACGGGTATTTGGTTGCGAAGTCTCTGGTCGAAGCCGAAGAAAAAGGCAATGTTGATTTTTACAAAGATGGATGGTGGAAATTCAACGAAGGAAGGGATCCTGCTGTCTGGGCCAACGGACGCTTCTTTTCCTATGGCGATGGGAAAGGAACCGCAGGCCATTTTAACTGGCATCTAGGGATGTTTACCGAGAGGTATCTGAAAACTCTGCTGGAAAGCGGCGGCTTTTCAGAAACGCGCAGAATGTCGAATGATGAAGTGCGGGGGCACGATCACGGCTGGATAAACTTGGGCGTCGCCGGAATTAAGTAATGCACTTCAGAAGCCTGACAGATTTAGCAGATATCGTTCGTGCTAACTTGCACAAATTACCCAACGATATCAGCCTAGTCGTTGGTATCCCAAGATCTGGCATGGTGCCCGCTGGAATGATCGCCTTGTTGATGGACAGGCATCTGCTGGATTTCGAGAGCTTCTTGAGAGGCGAATCACCAAGTAAAGGGACAACGCGTTCCATTTCTGAGTTACCAGGACCCGGCGACCCCAGACGCGTTCTGATCGTAGAAGATAGTATTTCCAGTGGTCGCAGCATCGAAGCCGCGCGGAAACGGGTGGCGGAAATCTACCCACACATTACACCGATCTATCTTGCAGTGATTGCTGCGCCGCATTCCAGTCATTTGGTGGACCTGGCTTTCGATATATGTCCTCTCCCGCGCGCATTCGAATGGAACCTTTTAAATTCCTGGGTGTGCGAGGAGGGCGCCTTCGATCTTGACGGAGTGTTTTGCGTTGACCCAACGGACACTCAGAACGATGACGGCCCCAACTATGTGAAGTTTTTAAACGAAGCACCGGTGTTGCGCAGACCGGGTAAGCGCCTTCACAGAATCATCACATCTCGGTTGAGCAAGTACCGTTCCGAAACCGAATTTTGGCTCTCACGGACCGGTATCGAATTTGAAAAGCTGGATATGTTGCAGGGCGTGACTGCAAGAGAGCGAAGTGAGCAACTGCTTCACGCGCCTTTCAAAGCAAAGCTCTACGCCGCCGACTCGAAAGCGAGAATCTTTATCGAAAGCGATCCCTCGCAAGCGCAGCTGATAGCGAGTCTCTCTGGCAAACCCGTGCTTGACTTTACAAATATGAGGATTGCTTCACCTGAAACACTAAGTGTTCCGTATGCAGCACGCAGATCCGAAATGCTTGTCCAAAATTTGAAGGGAATGCTGCAGAGAAAGTTCCGACGAATATTCCATTCTGGTCAATAGAGCGCTTCGACGTGAAGCGTCACTGGCGACCTTTCGAGAGCTCCTTCTGAAGAATGGCTTTGATCTGGGTCCAGGTCATCTCCCAGTCGGTCACCTGAAATCGGCTTTGAATCTCGGCTTCGCGCTTGCATCGCTTGACCGGATCAAGATACTTCAAAATCACGCGTGTAAGCTCCGCCTGCGAGTCGCTTTCGAATTCATCCGCCAGTCCATCACTCGCCTCAGTAATTGCAGAGTTTTTCGCCGCAATGCAGATACGGCCATAGAAAAGGCTCTCTCTGACCGGAAGCCCCCATCCTTCATACTTTGATGGAAAGACGGTGAACATGGCTCCGTGGTAAAGCGCAGCAAGTTCCGTGTCCGTCGGGCCCTCGATGATCCGCAGGTGATCGCCCTCGGACTGCAAACCGGCAATTTCATCGACAAGTGAGTCGACTTTCCACCCCCATTTCCCAGCAAATACGAGCTTGGGCAGTTTCGCCCCGCTCCCAAGAAGCTCGCGCCAGGTTTTAACGACAAGAATATGATTCTTGCGCGCCTCAATCGTACCAACCATAAGAACATAAGGCTCGGATAGGCCAATACGATTTAAATCGGATTGCGCCCGTGGTTTGATGGGACTTCGAAGAAAATTGTCACCAAGATGAAATGTGGTAACATTACCCTCCAAGTTGGGAAGATACCGACTGACATCGCGCTTTGTATTTTCCGAAACAGCCAGTATTTGATCTGTGGACGATTGCAATGCGTTCACGCCGCCTTGCCAAAGTCGCACCTGCTCCAACGGGAAGAACTGAGGCAGAGCAAGCGGCATGCAATCGTGAATCGTCACAACGGTTCGGACCCCGACGGTCAGGCGGATATCCTTCATCAAATCAGGTAGGCTTTCGTGCCACCAACACCCAAGGTTGACCCAGACATCTCTATCGCTGAAAGGATGAGAAGCGGCTTCGTTCGAACTTACCTTGCGTAAGCCACCACGCAGTTTTCCCGATGCTCTACGGCTCATTTCTTCAATACGAGAAAGTCTTTCAATTATCCCGGGCGGAAGAAACCTTCTAAAAAGATCTCGAAAAGACGCTTTGTAAACGATCTCGGCTTCCGTCACTGCGACCAACCGGTCCACTTCATCGAGAAACATCTCAGAGATCGACCAGCTTGCTTCCGAGGCGAAGCAAAACTTTATTCGTTCCCGGATGGCTTCGTCTTTTCGCGCTTCTCGGATGCATTCGCACACAACCCTTGGAATTCCGGTCACCCGTCCTGGCCCATGTCGAAACGTTCGAAGGAGCGTCGTTGTATCAATCCATATCCTTGGATGATCGGAAGTCATTCTTTTAAGCTCCTCAATAGGCATCTGAACGCCTCGCCTTCGCCGCCTGTTGCCAGACAGCACCTAGGCGTTTGGCAACTGCGTCGGGCCCGAATGCTCTGATGACGTGCGACTTTGCTGATCGTCCAAGGGCATTCGCCTTTTCAGGGTTGTCCAAGAGTCTGCGCAGCACCGAAACGAAACAACTCCTGTCGCCGATCGGAAACAGGAGTCCCGTCTCTCCGTCGATGATGGTCTCCAGATGCCCTCCGGCGGCCGAGGCTACGATGGGGCGCCCAACAAGCCCGGCCTCCAAAGGCAATCGCCCGAAGGGCTCGGGCCAGAGGGTCGGAGCAACAATAACAGCGGCATACGCCATCCTTCGATAGAGCTCATCAAGACCGACAAATCCGGGAAATGATACTCTGTCGGCTATACCGACCTGTTCGACTATTCTCTTCAACCGGTCTTCTTCCGGCCCTCTGCCCATGAACGTCACTTTGAGGCCATCGATATTCCTGAATTCCGAAAGCGCCTCTGCGAAGAATACAGCACCTTTTTCGTGACGGAAATTACCCGAAAAAAGAATTGACCGCTCTACAACTGGCGGGGCTGACCTTGTCGCGGAGACGATCTTTTCCAAATCGGGATGCGGATTTCCAATTGCCGTTACCGCCCGTTGGGGCAAGCCACGCTCGACGGACCCTGCCAGAAACCGGCTTGTCGTTACCACTTCGTCATAGGTGTCAAGAGCCTGCGCCCGAAACGCCTTGTTCCGAATCATGGCGCGTCGAACAACGCGGCCCCCGGATTTTCCTTCGACGCAACCGAACCGGCACTTCACGCAGGGTCTATCCGCAACAACCATGCTTTGATGCGCATGTGAACAGAAAAAACGATGGTCGCGAACCATGGCGACCCGGCCAAAAGAACCCACCGAAATTGCCTGCAACAAGAGAATGCTTCTCAAGTTGTCGGCGTGAATAACATCCGGCTCGAATGCCCGAATTACGGCCCTTAGCTGAACTTGTTGGAACGCTGACGTCGACACCATAATGGAATCTGAGCCGGGGTGGGGAACCGGGCTTCTCAGCGCCCTTCTCAGCGCAAGGGCCCCGACAAGCCCAACCGAACTCGGTCTTTCCCACAAGTCCTTTAATGCTGCCGCAGCCATTCCGGTCACACCGGTGAACTTCGTCTGCATGCAAAGTGATCGCCGCGGCCAAGCCACGAAATCGGGCAGGCGGACAACGGGTATCCTGCCCTCCGTATCTTCGGCTTCGCCGAATGTCAGAACCTGCAAATCAAACTCTGAGGGTTCCATCGCCAGAAGGGTATCGTGCAATGAAATTTCCGCCCCACCCTCGACCTCGGGCGGAAATCGGTCCGAAAGCACCAGGACTTTTAGTGGCCTTGTCACCTGGCATCCGCCGCGGCAGCTTCGTACAGTATGTGTTCCATCTCCTTAAGCCAGCGCTCACGCCCGTGATGCCTTACGGCATGGTTGCGTGCGCTCTGACGCAATCGCTGGTGAGCTTCGCGATCGGAGAACACGGCAAGTGCTTTCGCTCCGAGATCAAGGAATTGCCCGGCCGGGACGGCAAACCCGCCATAGGGTGGCGAAACGACTTCTTCAACCGCACCGCCGGAAAGACACAGAACCGGCAAGCCACAGGCCATCGCTTCGGCGGCGACCAGGCCATAGCCTTCCAGCCGGGACGGGAATAGAAGAAAATCCGATGATCGATAGACATCTCGCAACTCCTCGTCATCGAGCCGACCGCGCAATTGCGCTCCGTCGACATCCAGACCGACTTCACTGCCGCCACCAATGACGACGAGCTCGGCTTGCGTTGGATTTTTTTTGGCAATTTGGACTGCCAGATCAAAGCCCTTGCGGCGACTTCGTTTCCCCACAAATAATAGACGCAATTTTTCTGAACTACGCGCCGGCAGGCACCTCAATGGCGAAAAAAAATCTGTATCGACTCCATTACGCACGACCGTCACAGGCCGATCGGATAGAAAGGCCCCAATGGCTTTTGCTGTTGTGTGACTTACCGCAACTATCTTGTCGGATCGTCGCAGTGCTGCACGCTCCATTGGCTTCACAAATCCTTTATGAAACAGCTTCTGTGCCACAGATTTATGAGGCGAAAGCGCAGGATCGTGAACAACGTGGTGGACGACCGTCACCAAAGGGATTTTCTTCGCAAAAGCAACCGCCGACCAACTATTTGCGAAGACTACGTCTGTATCTGACGGCGGCTTTAGTCCCGCGAACCACGGGGCGTATTGAAATCTTTGAGCAATCTTGTCAACAATGACCTGATGACATTTTTCGCGTAGACCGGCTGCAAGTTGATCGACGTAGGCTTCCGCGCCTGTTGAAGTCTCTATCGAGGGCATCCATATCTTCATCCGTGATTTCCTGCCAGAGTTAGGCCCCTTTGCAAACGTTGAAGCTTCGGAGTTATTACATCCTTCTATTCGCATTTACAATGGGCATTCAAGCCCTTCGCACTATCTGCGATGCTACTCAGCGCGTGCGGCGCCGCATGGCGTATTGCAAATCGATGCAACAGCTCACCTCCTTAGGGAAGGTCTGAAAAACCTTCGCGGTTTGGGATGATTTGGTAAGATTGCGGCATCCCCCAAGAGGAGCCCTTCCGATGCCGAAGCAGCCTGCCATTCCCGGTCTACGTGACGCGATGAAGAAGAAGGTGACGCGGCGGGAGCAGTTCCTGGCGGAGATGGATGCGGTGGTTCCCTGGTCGCGGCTTCTGGCGCTGATCGAGCCGCACTATCCCAAGGCGGGACTGACGGGCGGGCGTCCACCGATGCCACTGGACACAATGCTGCGGGTCTACTTTCTCCAGAACTGGTATGCGCTGAGCGACCCGATGGCCGAGGAGACGCTCTACGATAGCGAGGCGATGCGCCGGTTTGCCGGGATCGAGTTGGGCGACGACCGCATTCCTGACGAGACGACAACCCTCAACTTCCGGCACCTGCTGGAGCGACATGGTTTGACCGAGGCGATCTTTGCCGAGGTGAATGGGCACCTGGCCGACAATGGGATCACCCTGCGCTCGGGCACGCTGGTGGATGCGACCATTATCGACGCGCCGTCGTCGACGAAGAACAAGGCCAAGGCACGCGACCCCGAGATGTCTTCGACGAAGAAGGGCAATGCCTGGTATTTTGGAATGAAGGCGCATGTCGGCGTCGATGTGGACAGCGGCACAGTCCATAGCTTGGAGGCGACGACGGCGAAGGTGCATGACAGCCGCATCTGGGACGAGCTCCTGCATGGTAACGAGCGTTCGGTCTGGGCGGACAAGGGCTATGTCAGCGCCGAGCGGGAGGCCGCGTTCACCAAGGATGGCAACGTCTGGGGCGTGATGCGCAAGGCGCCCAAGGGGCGCAAGCTCGACCCGATCGACGAGGCGACCAACCGGATCATCGCCATGGTGCGGGCCAAGGTCGAGCATCCGTTCCGGGTTCTGAAGCGTCAGTTCGGACACGTGAAGACGCGTTACCGCGGCTTGGCCAAGAACCGGGCGCAGCTGTTCACCCTGTTCGCACTCGGCAACCTGTTCCTCGTGCGACGAAGGCTGTTGGCATGAGGACAAGTCCGTCTGGAAACTGCGAAACCGCACATTTGGCAGCCCCGACGGAGCGAAGTCAGCCACAAACGAGCCTCACAGCTGCCCCTGAGGCGATCAAGCCGCCATCTCGGCGAAGACGAGAGCGTTGATCAGACGTTCCCTAACGATGGTGTATGATGCCGATGGCAGGATCGATGAAACGAACGTCAGCGAGACGTGGAATCTGGCGGATCGGACCAGTCATTTTGTCAGGCATCGTGACAAGACAGATTCCATAGCACCTGCTCTTCATACTACCTCACGACCAACACATCTCTTGGGATGAAATAAGCGTCATCGCGGTATACCTTGTGCGCCGGGCGATCATCGGGTAACTGATCGACAGCATCTTGAGAAGAGCACTCATGCTCTCGCCAACCTGCCGACCCGGCAAGGTGGCATTCCGTTTTTGGAGATGCGGTCTGAAGTTCAGGCAACGAAAGGGCAATAAAGATGAAGAACACTGAAGTCGCCTCAAGGATGCGTCGTGGTGCAGCCACAGCACGACGTTGCGAAGGGAGGCATCCATGATCCGGAAACCTAACCTCCCGATGACGCCGGCCGCTGTTCCGAGGCAGAGGCTCGTCGAGGTCGTGACCCTCCCGCCATGGCCGGAACATGCAAGGATCACGGATTGCCTGTTCTGGCGCCCGGTGGACATTCTGCCGAAGCGTCAACCACGCTGCATGGACTATCTCGGTGCGGTCGAATGGGCGTGGCATCCGCTCTCGTCCCGGGCCGACGCATATTACCTGCACCGCGCGCGACGCCACTGGATTGTCCATATCCGGGATCCTGACCCGAACGAGCCGGAAGACGAATGGATGGTGGCGGCGTATGCGCCACGTCTCGGTGTCACGGCCGAAGAGGCGGCGGCACATCTCATCGTCTCACGCTGGCGCGCGGAGGCGGAGGAGTATGGTCTCGACCCCTTTCATTTTGTTTCCGAGGAGGGCGTTCTTTCGGTGGCCGACTTTCGGGCAATTGCGCGCATGGTCTGGGGCGTTGGGGAGGCTGGGAAATGACACGACAGAACAAGTGCGAATCTGAGGGTCAGCGGTGCCGTAGGACGGGCAAGAAGACCCTTTCCTCGCTCGAGGAGCAACTGTCAGAGCCGGCCCTCTTGCCGGGTGAGGATGAGCACCTCTACGAGGCGATGGCACAGGCGATCCGCAATCAGCTTGCCCCGAAAGGAATCCTGCAGAATTTGGCCTGCGCGGACATTATCACGCTTCGCTGGGAGATACTCCGGCACAGACGGCTTCGGCGGAAGAGCGTCGATCGTCGCTTTATGATCGAGATCTTGAATATCTATCGCGACTCGAACCTTTCAGATCCCGAAGGGAAGAAAATGACCGATGATGATCGCTTCCGATTGGCGATGCGCACAATTTCGGATGATCCTGCGCGCCGCAGCGCAGGTTTTGAGTATTTCGATCTGAAGATTGATCTCGACCGGGACCAGATCCTCGCCGAAGCCTTTTCTGTAGCGCCCAACGTTACGTTGCACGACGCAAAGCTGAACCTGCTGATGCGCCAGCATCGGCAGGCCATGCGGGACTACGATGACCTGGACGTCAGGGAGGCCAGACGGAACATCCCCGATGCCGAGATTGTGGGAGATACGGCGTGACTGGCGCACGACAGCGGGCGGCAAACCGCCGCAATTCAGCGCGGAGCACCGGGCCGCGTTCGGGGTCCGGTTGCCAGAGGGTTGCTACCAACGCCACGCGGCATGGGCTTCACGCCCGGTTCACCAGGGACGAGCTTGACACGGCGCTTGTTGATATCCTGGCGCGTTTGGGCCGCACCGCTAAAAGCCTGTCGGGGGAAGAGCGCGCAGCGGCGGAGGCGCTCGCGTGTGCTGCGGTCGTTCGCGCACGTGTGCGGAAGACCGAGCACGCGCTGCTTGGTGCGCTCGACTACGAGAGTGCTTGGGCGACCGACGATGCGGCGGCGAACGAGCGGGAGATCGAGGCCATCCTCGCGGAGTTCCGGAACGATGGCGTCGACGCGCGACATTTGAGAGGGTTTGCCGGCGCACCGCAACGGGAAGCCGACGCGCTCCACCGGCTCTTGCGATACAGGAGCCGCGCAGAAACGGTCTGGCGGAAAGCCTTGCTGCAGTGGGCGCGCGCCACCCGACCGGACGCCGTCCACTGCCGAACCTCGGGCAAGATGTGATGCAGACAATGTGCGGCGCAGGGCAGACAGTTTTGCAGAACAAAGCCAAATTCTCGCATAGGTTGTGTATGTTTGTGCGCAGATGGCCTCAGTTACAGAAAGCGAACGCGATTTTCGGATCGAGCGGCCTCGTCCCCCTGGCATGCGTCACGGGCGCCTCGATGTCTCCGGATCGGAGAGGATGTCGGCAAAATAGATGTCCCACAACACACCGATTTGCCCCAACCATCCCGAGCGATCCGTACTCGTCCACTGTCTCCCCCGGTCCGACATCCGCGCACGCCCGGCAAAGCGAAGGTCGGTAAACTTCTCCTAACACCGTACCGGCAGAGTAGCCCCCTTGCTCCTGCCGGCCTCATCCCTATAACCCACGCCAGTTTGCCGCCATGGGGGACGGGATGCCGAAACGCACCGATATCGGCTCGATCATGATCATCGGCGCGGGGCCCATCGTCATCGGCCAGGCCTGCGAGTTCGATTATTCGGGCGCTCAGGCCTGCAAGGCGCTCCGCGAGGAGGGTTACCGCGTCATCCTCGTCAACTGGT
>Ga0076930_101068_pt1 | contig 17259 bp, 18 predicted proteins | sample HotLakConsoUCCRE_FD_71149 | JGI IMG/M metagenome (GOLD analysis project Ga0076930, IMG submission 71149) | Hypersaline microbial mat communities from Hot Lake, Washington, USA - Hot Lake Consortium UCC-RE (version 3) (version 3) ...
AGAAGCTCGCGCTCCGCACCGGTCCCGTGGGCGTTCCGTCGCTCAGTTGTACAACCACCACAGACCACACTCGGCCCTCGGCAACATGACGCCGGTTGAGTTCGCAAAGAAATCCACACTGGAAAAACAGGCCGCATGAGGCCAAAAACGAAACCCAGGACTCTCCCTCAAGCCGGAGGAGAAGAGGGTCTCAGGTCAGATCCATGACACGAAGCAGTGTGCGAGCGGCACCGCTTGGCTGCCTCGGCCTCTGCGATCGGATTGTTGCCGAAGTGCCGATTCTTCAGCCTCTCGCGTGCATCACGTAGAGGGAGCGTCTTTTCCGGCCGGGCGACAGACTCCATAAATGAATGCAGAATGGATGGGCCGAATACACTCTCAAGTTATCATGCTGCTCTTGAGGCCGCTACTTTATCATCCCGACGGCGCTGCGAGGTCACAGGTCAGACGGCAGCGGCAATCACATTAAGGTTCTCAATCACGGCTTGCACTTCCGCGTAGAGATCCGCGGTGGTTTCCCCAGCATCAATCTCCACGATCAGGGCAAAGCGGGCAGTACGATTTTCCGGATCTGGGACGGTCTTGGTTTTCCACCAACCGGCGACGGGATGAACTGCGATCAGGTTGCGGCGCGCCAAGTCGGATGCCGGCCCCACGAATTCATCGATGTGCAGCGAACCGACATCACGTCGGTTACGGCCAAAAACCCATTTGTCGTCTTCCTCAAGGATCGGTTCGTCAGGCTTGTCGGCCGCCTTGCTGATACGCGCAAGGAAGGTGGCCTGGCTCTCATTCGGCCTGTTCAGTTTGAAGCGCAGATTGTGTGATGCGTATCGGAACTTCGAACCCCTTGCCGGTTCGGACGGATTCGGTTCGATGAATGTGCTCAGCGTCACGCGCAGGCGCACCGGTGCATCGACCAATTTGCGTAGTTCGGTGGCTGGCCACGGCAAACGGAATACCTTCATCTCGTTGTGAACGTGCTGCGCGGCGGGTTTGGCGGCCCTCCGATACGGCGTGATCGTGTCCTGAACCACGAGCGTCAGGGCATTAGAAGCGCTGCGCCGAGCGCGTTCGAGGTCCGGAACGCCATAGCCATAGCGTTTGAACAGAAGCGCGTAGTCTCCCTTGGCGGGGGTGACTGGCAAATGGCTCCTCATCTGAGGGGTCCAGCGTGCGGACGACACGAACAGCGCGCGGACGGTTTCGGGCCAAAGGTCGGGATAGTCAAACCAAAGCTCGCTCACGGCGCGCGCCGCTAGCGCTGTGGCGCCGCTCGTTTCACCGGTGGTTGTGAACGCCCGGAGCGGGAACTGGTGATCCGTAGTGAGAAGCGAAAGCGCTGGATGCTTCATCGGCGGAGGAGCGCCGTCGATCAGCCAATTGCCACCCTCGAAAACCACTTCTGGCTTAAGCGGCCAGTGCGATGACCAGCTGGCCGTCCGGGACGACGGAGCGAGATCGCCGACTGGCGCCAGCGGCACACCCACCTCTCCAGCCGGTAGGACATTCTTCTCGGTATAAGCGCCGACGCAGATCGCGTTCCACGCATGGGATGGGGATTCAAGCTCGTTGTCGGGATGATCGCAGACCGCCAGATAGTCGCCGTTTCCGAACTGGTCCTGGCTGGTGTTGCCGGCTGAGACCAGGAATAATCGCGAGATCTTCTTGTCGCCAGAAACCCCGGACGTGAGCTGATCGATCTCACTTGACCAGGACGTAGGGGCGCCATCGTGCGGAGTGTCGTCCTCAGTAGTGCTGGCCATCGTAAAGGTGCGCCGACGGTCGCCCGCAGCCTCGACGGCATTGATGCCTTTCCGCGTCACCGCGCCCAAGAGGTGATGGGGATTATGGCCAGCGTCCGGAATGATCTTGGCGGACTCCAGCCTATGACGAACATGGATGGGATTCATCGCCTGTAGCGCGGCCGTCAGGTCTCCGAACAGAGCCAGGCCGGCGAGCTGCGTACCGTGACCAACGGTATCCTCAAGGCCCCACGACGGATCTGCCGCATGACGGTCAGCTACGGCGAGCGCCGGAGCGATCAGCGGGTGCGCCCTGCTGACGCCGCGGTCGAGCAAGGTGATGTAGTTGATGTCGGCCCCCTCGTGGAACGTTGTTCTGCCAACGACTTCATCCAGCCAATCCACCTGCTCCTCGATCTCGAGTGCATCGAAATAGTCGGCCGTGACCGTCGGCGCCGCAAGCGCCCGGACGCCACCCAGCCGCCGCACGGCCAGGGCCAGGGCCTCGCTCGTCGCTGTGCCGATGACAACGATGTCCTCTGGGAACTCCAGTCGATCGATGCTGATGACCACGCCATATTCGGGAGCGCTTGCAATGAAATCGGCCGCAGTTGCTTTTTCGAGCCAGATTTCCCAAGGTCTCGCGTCGTTTCCTTCGGGAAATTTTCGGTTGGGACTGCGCCACAAGGCCCGCAATCCCGCCTCGACGATCGCAGCGATGCTCTGCACGAGGTCTGCATGGAAGGGTCGACCTTCCGACCCGTCCTTTTTCGTCCGATCCTTCTCCCGAAAGTCTTCGATCTTTTGACGAAGCTTGCCGATGCCGTTCTGGGAGGCGAAGACGGTGGCACGAGTAGGTTGATTGTCGGCAGTGGCCGGTTCGATTCTCAAGAGTTTCAGGCCACTGGCATCGAGGCCGGACGTTACCATCACCTCTCCTGGGCGTGATTCAACCTCGAGATAAAGGCCGGGCCGGTTGTCGGCTGCTACATTGGGAAGATGGTCAAGCGCCTGGAGGAGAGCATGAGCATGGCCCGCCCGATCGGCAACATCACTTGGCCTTCTTGGCGACCCGCCGCCTTTGGCCTTGAAGACCTGCGCTCTTCCGAGACCTTGCAGGATGAAGTGTTCGCGATCCCTCGGCATCCCCAGCCATTCCCCCTATTCCATGTAACGAGCGGCGTCGGTCCAGGGAGGCGATGAGGGCTGTGGTCTCGATGCGGTCCTGATTAGCCAATACCGTTCTTCGTGCGGCGTCTTCCGCAGCGGCAACAACGTCGGCGGTCGACAAGCCTTCCGCATGTTGTGTGACGTCGCCCCAGTCGACCCCGTTTGCCTCAAAGCCGATTAACCGCCGGCGCAGCGCCTTTTCAATCGCACAACCAGTTGGCATCTCGTACGGCAGAACGAGGTCGAAGCGACGCAGAACGGCTCGATCGAGAATTTGCGGAAGGTTCGTGGTCGCAACAACAATCGACGGACCCGTGTCTTCATCCAGGAACTGCAGGAAGGAGTTCAGGATGCGGCGGGCTTCGCCGATATCGTTCTCAGCTCCCCGAGCCGCAGCAAGCGCATCGATCTCGTCGAACAAATATACGCCCCGCGTGGTGCGAACGGCATCGAAAATCATGCGCAGCTTTTGGGCGGTCTCGCCCATAAATTTCGTGATCAGCCCATGGAGCAGCACGGTGAAGAGCGGGAAACGCAATTCGCCAGCAAGCGCCGCGGCGCTCAGGGTCTTCCCCGTTCCTGGAGGGCCAGCGAGCAATAATCGCCGGCGCGGCCGCAACCCCTTTTCCTCCAACCGCTCGCGCATGCGCGTTTCGGTGACGATTTGGGCTAACTCGTCCTCCAGGTGAAATGGAAGAATGACATCCTCAAGTCGCGTCGAGGGATAGCTGGCGTCCAGGAAGCCTGCGAGGTCGCCTCGAGGCGTTGCCAAGGGCGTTGGTCTTGCGGCCGAAGGTTTCTGCGGTGTCCGGCTCGCCTCGGCCCATTGCCTGAGCTGCTCGGCAAGCCTGGTGTGCCCTTTCTGGCTCTCCGCGGCAGCAAGCTGCATGGCGAGATCGAAGAAGCGTTCTTCGTCACCTTCGGCATGGCTCTTAACGAGTCCTATAAGCTGCTGTGCCGATGCCATATTTTTTCGCCTTCCAGCGCCCCCAAGATGATCGCACCAAATCACCTGCAAGGGACTTTATATGTCCAAAAGGTTAATGGAAGAGCGGGACACCCGTTCCGGGTACGTTCAACCACTTTATTGCCGGACCGCGTTGGAGTCGACGCAACGTCCCCGCAAGTCGATAGCGTACAAAAATGACCGCAATAGGAAGGGAGAGCCACCGAAGGCGACGGTGGTACGGCTCCGATCAGATCCCAGCTCTGGTCACCCGCATGTTGGCGGCTTAATCGAAGAAACGCCGCGCTCAATCAAGCCTTCTTCCCGCAACTTGGTGCGCCGGACCGCTGCGTCCAGCCGTCCCAGTTGGTCCTCTCGCGTGGGCAATGGCCGGCTTCCGAACTGTACAGCACTGCCTTTGAGAAGCGTCCTGTCGACGAAAAGCCGCTTTATCCCCGGATACGGCGGCGCGGTCCAGCCCGCGCAGATCACCAGCGACGTTTACAAACGATCGTTTATCCTTATTCTCTGGATTTGGAAATTCGCCCTTCAACTGTCTTTCAGGCGCTGCAAATGGCCGCTGGCGCGCAGAAACGCACTTCCCGTCGACCACAGGGCCGCCTGATTGGCTATGCGCGCGTCTCCAACGACGAGCAGGCGACCGAAGCTCAGGAGATGGAGCTGCGCTCGGCCGGCTGCGATACCATCGTCCAGGAGCACGGTTCCGGTGCATCACGTGTCCGCCCTGCCCTCGCCAAGCTAGTTCGAGAGATCAGCGCCGGCGAGACGCTCGTCGTCGTGGGGCTGGACCGCTTGGCGCGTTCCGTCAGCCATCTGCTCGAGGTGATCGAGGATCTGACGGCAAAGGGAGCGCATTTCCGATCGCTGCGCGACCCGATCGACACCACGACGCCGCAAGGCATGTTCTCGCTGCAGGTCCTGGGCGCCGTAGTGCAGCTCGAACGCGCGCTGATCTCGGAACGCACCAAGGCCGGTATCCGGGCGGCCAAGGCGAAAGGACGGCTGCCTGGCAATCCCGGCATCCGCGAACGCCGGCCGGACATGCTGGCCAAGATGACGGCGGCGCAAAAAGCCGCCTATGGAACTCGTATCCAGGCGAACGCCAACCAGTGGCTCCCGACGGTCCGGCGCATGCGCCCCGATCACACATGGGACGATATCGCGCGGGTCCTTAAACAGCGTGGTCTCGACTGGACGCCGGAGCGCCTTCGGCGCGCCGTTAAATGTCTGGTCGCCGAGGGGATGGCGGACCCTGCCCTGCTCAGTAAATCTCCGCCGCGGCTTCCCGAGGACCGGCTGATGACGCTTGTTGCCGGTATCCATTTCTCGAACCCGGATCTCACGCTTCGCGAGATCGCTGGCCAGCTCGAACGTCTTCACGAGCGAACTCCCCGCGGCGGCACGAAATGGTCGCCCTCCTCGGTCAAGAACCTCATCGACCGCGCCCATCGATCTGGGCTGATCACCGAGGACGCGGAAAGCGCTGCTAATCCCGCCGGTAGGTGAGCCGCACATCATCGCCTCGGCTTTCGCAGGGATTTCAGAAGCGAACCCGAAACCTGAAGCCGTGGGCTATCATCATCGGGCTCTTTCTCCGGCCCACCACTGGTTTCAGGCGTTTTCTGCGCTTTGAGGCCTGCGTTGAGTAGCGCCATGATCATTGGCCAGGTGGAGAATTTGCCCGCCCTCGCCCGCTCGGTCAGGCCGCGCAGATATCCACCCGGACTGTTGATCTGATCGGCTCGCTGGTAGATGGCCGCCAGCGTGATCGCCGCATGCTGCTCCCCCATGACCTCCCAGGCGTCGCTCCAGGCGCTCGGACTGATCGCCAGCATCGGGCGGGCAAGCTCGGCCGTCGCCAGAAAATCCCGCCAATGGCGAATATCACCGCCTTGCGCCAGTTCACGCAGGCTTGGGCAGGCTTCCAGCACTATCCCCAAAGGCAGATCCCGCTTGGGCAGGCTGCGTACGTTGTCGGTTTCCCCGGCGCTGGCGCCCGCTTCATTTTTATTTCGAGAGGCAACTTCAGATTCAGAAATGGAGTCTGGTTTTGAATTCTGTATGTGGCGACCAGAATGGGACTCATTGGCGTCCATATTCTGTGTTTTTGTGAATGTTTCCAATACCTCGAGGATTTCGGTGTAGAGGCCGTGGAGATCGATGCAGATTTCGTCGATGAGCTGCTTTGGCGCTGAGCGCGGCAGACGGCCGACGATCGCCTGGTAGGCCTGCTGCACACGGCCCCAATTTCCCGGAACGCCTTCTTCGATACCTGTCTCGATGAGCTTCACAATATCGCGGCGCAGAAGCGTCAGGCGCTCCCTGGCAACGCGAAACGCCTTTTTCTCGGCACGGATGGCCTCGGCCATGTCCCGGAACTCTTGAGCGCGCGTGACGATCGGAGATAGGTCGAAGCCGTACGCCTGTTCGATCTCCCCGCCCCTGCCCTTGCGTGCGAAGCGCTTGCCGTTGGGACTGTCGCGGCGAATGACCAGACCGCAATCGACCAGCACGGCGAGGTGCCGGCGTAGCGTCGTCGCCGGCATTCCGTTGGAACGGGCCTTCAGCGCCTCGTTTGATGGCCATACGATCAGCTCGCCATCACCGGTGAGCTCGTCGTCGTGATGGAACGACAGAAGAGCATTGAGAACGGTCAGCGACCGGTCCGTTGCGCCAATCAGTTCCTTGGCCTCGCGGATCGACTGGAACACTTTCCATTTCTCGACCTGCCCGCTTTGTGGCATTGCCCTCGAGCGGGCTTGGCTTGCCATCATTCCAAGTGACATCGTTCGCCGCCCAAAGGGCGTCGTTGGGATATACGTCTGCATTTCTCTTCACCTATCGCTAGGCAAAAGAAAGCTGCTCGCCGAAACAGCGATAACGCCTTTTGGAAGGCCTTGACTGTGATTCCGGGAAGTGCGATTCTCTAGCTACCACACTTGAGAAGGGCCTTCCGGAATGTCGTTTCGGGGGCCTTTTTCTTTTTGCCCGGTTTCTGATCGTTCGCTCCAAGGAAAATTGTCAGCTGACAATTCCGCTAAAGCGTATGTTTTTCAGTGCCTTCCTCCTTTCGATGAGCCGTTGGATTTTGTCTTAGAGCTGCCTGTGAACTCCTCAAGGAGCGCAGGAAGACGGCGCTGGAGAAAGTTAGCGAACTCGGCATTATCGGACACGAGACGGATGTTGCCGCCCTTCTTCTCGATCCAGGCCACTCGATCCGACGACACAGGCCGGCGTTTAGCCGGCCGTTTGGCGGAGCCGACCGCCTGCAAAGCCAGCCTGAAGCGCTGGTCGGTGTCAGCTGCCTCAAAGGCAGTCGCCGATACCAACGCGTTCAGTTCGTCGCGCGCGCCAGCCTGTTCCAGCCCCTTGACGAGCTGGAGCCATCGGGGGCGGCCGATCTTTGGCGCCGGCCCTATTGCCACTATCAGATCCTCACCCAGAGCATGGGCAACCGTAAGCAGTCGGGATACCTCCGGTTTGTCGACGCTAAGGGCGGCAGATAACGTGTCGCGGTCGAACCCCCGACCTTCCATCTGTAGAGCGAACCGCGCCCGCTCAATGTAGGTCAGATCCTCGCGCGGCCCATTCTCCTGCCCCTGCAGAATGACCATTTCCTGATCGGAGAGCTTGCGGATGATCGCTTTGAGGCTCAGCCCCAGCTCTTGTGCCACGCGCCATCGGCGGTGTCCCGCAGCGATCTGATAGCGCCCCTCCTCCGTCGGATGCGGGCGTGCGATGATCGGAATCTGTTGGCCGTTTTCTGCTATCGCCGCCTTGAGGTCCTGGAAATGGCGGTCACTTGTCGAAGGAATTCGGTCGGCCACGATAGAGGGCGTGAACAGGCCGGGATCAAGTACCTGAGTGGTCTCGCGACTGGCAAGTTCCTCGCGCAGCGCTTTTGCTTGAGCCGCTTCGGCCGAAAGGCGATCGAGCCCGAGGCTCATTGCCTTGACCGCACCCGACGGTCGAGCTTGCGGCAACGTACCCTCGGCCGGACGGCTGGGCTTGCCGGCGGCGACAAGGCCCTGAAGGATATCCCTCCCCCTTCCATCGGCTTTCTTCATCTGACCGCCCTCCCCCACGCTTGCAGGATCAGCTTCTCGATGTCGGCATTCACGGCGTCCATGGATTCGATGGCACGGTCGTAGGTCTGCCGATGCATCGACTCGCGTGGGGCTTCATAGACGGTCTGCTTGGACAGGCCGGCATCCGAAATAGCGGTCGATTTTACCATCATTGGAGTGAGCACACGCTCGCCAAACAAGTTGCGCAAGAAAGCTACGATCTGATTCTGCGGGCCGTCGTTCGGTTCATGCCGCGTCATCAGATAGCGCATCCAGTCATAGTCGAGGTTGCCGCCGTTGTTGCGCACAACCGCCAACAGTTGCGATGTCATCGCCAGAAACTGGTTCATCGAAGCCACGTCGAGCATTTGCGGGTGCACTGTAATTAGTACGGCAGTGGATGCACACAGGGCCGACATTGTCAGAAAGCCGAGTTGCGGCGGACAATCAATCACCACGACGTCATAGTCGTCGCTCACACTGTGCAAGGCGCTAGCGACGCGCATGAAAAAGAGGCCATCTTCATCATGCCCGCCGTCCGCGAGTATTCGGGGCGTGTCGTGCTCGAACTCGTGCAATTCGAGGTTACCCGGCACGAGATCAAGGCCGGCGAAATAGGTCTTGCGGACAATTTCGGAGAGCGGTCGTCGCTCATCGTCGTACCGGATCGAACCGTAAAGTGTCTGATTGTCAGCGACATCGAATTCTGGTTGATACCCAAACAAAGCCGACATCGAGGCTTGTGGGTCGAGGTCGACCGCCAGCACGCGGTAGCCGCGTAGGGCAAGATACTGGGCAAGGTGAGTGGCGGTGGTGGTCTTACCGGACCCGCCCTTGAAATTGGTGACTGCAATGACCTGAAGGTGCTCACCATCCTTGCGCCAGGGAACATAGGACGTCTTGCCCTTCGTTAGGTGCTGGCGCAGTTCGTGGATCTGCCCAAGAGCGTAGCGGCGCCGGCCATTGTGCGCCTTTTCAGGGATGGGACCCTCTTCGACGGTGGCAAGGTTTCTGATATAGCTTTCGGTGACCCCGATCAGCTTCGCCGTCTCGGCGGTTGAGAACGAACGAAGCTCTTTCTTGGCCTCTGGCGGGAACAGGCGCTCCCGCAAGACTTGGAGTTGTGAGCCCAAAGCCTGCGAGTCTTCGCCGATCGTTTCGTCGAACGCTTGGGTGTTTCTCGGTTGCAAAATCGCAGCTTCGTTGGGGTTCATCGCTAAAGTCGCTAAACTGAGCCAATCAAATAAATTTCCGCAAATTGGTCAGAGTCTCCACTAGCGGTCAAGGGAAATAGAGTTAACAGACTCTTAACAGCGTGTTGCCCCCGTATCATCCTTATGATTTTTCAGCTTTTTTAGGAAATTGTCAGATGACAATTCCTCCAGTGAAGGCTGTCTCAAGTCGTCTCGATGCCAGCATCACCACCTGCAACAGACCCGACTCACTACCTCCGGGCACCCCGGGGAACCGGGGCGGCTAAAATAGTGAGGCATGAAGGTCAGACCCTCCCAGAGCCGGCTGATCTAGGCACTCGTTGACTGATTGGTCGGCGACACATCCTCAATTCCGACGGCCGGCTTTTCGTGGAAGACCGCATTGACCAATGCAGCGATAGACGGGCGGCACTAGCGGTAATGGCGGACCGAAAGCTCGAACAGGACGAGATCCGAGTTGCGAGCAGCTTTGGGGCAGACTATCGGGCTGCCTCAATATCGAGCCCCAATCCTCCTTAATTCACAACCTCAAATCTGTGCCGTCGGTACTGACGGGGGACAGTAAGGCACTGGAGGCAACAAGTCAGCACATTTGCCGATATTAGCTGCCGATCTTCTTTGCCGATATCGGCTGTCGACCAGGACGCCCGCCGACCTGGGCGCGAACTCCAGGAAGCATTTCGTCGGCCGATACCCTGCTCCGGCGCGGCAGTCGAGGCACTCAACGCCTTTGGCGCTTCGATTGAGCATCATCAAGAAGTCGCGCAGGGCAGGGGGGAAAGATCCGAATATCTGAAGTTGCGCTCCACTCGCACGATCAACATCGATTGGGCCCTCGGCCGAAGACGGGCTTGCCCATTCCGCCTCCAAAGGGGCCGCGCTCGTTGCTCATTTTGACGCCACCAGGCCAATTAAGCTCGCTGCCCGTTTGACCTCTCCCTGGCTCCGTGTAGACGTCAAGCACGTCGCCTCTCCGTTCCATCGCCCGGTCGACGTCCTGAGCCATTTCTCGTTGGTCCAGCCTTGGACCAACTTTGGCAACGCTAGCCAAAATTCTGGAAGAGGATCGCTCAACCCGATCTTCACGATCTCCCAGCTAAGCCAGACAAGGCGTGAATACACGAAAGGTCAAATTTTGGACAAGCGACCCAAAAGGCTGCTGTCTGTGCAGGGCGCAGATAGAGGCAAAACGGCAAAGGCGACTGGTAGAGGAACCGGTGGCAACAATACTCCTGGCGGGTCTGCTGGCTCACCAGAGGAAGCCGCGATAGACATGCGCTTGTTTCGCATCCCGCTGCGAGAGGTCGAGCCGGGCAGACACTACGAAGTTCGGTTCAAACGGCAACGCAAGTGGAAGCTCGCATTCCGATGGGAAAAGCTTTGGCTTGCCAATGGTGATCTGGTGGGACGCGTCGAGGATACCGCTGAAGTCCGGGCTTCGGAACAGGAGGTAAAGACGGCGATAGATGTCGTTGCCGAAACGATGGCGAGGCCTTGGGACGATGGCGACACACCGGCGCTGCGGCAGCACTATATCGACAAGGTCGTGCACGAGTTTGGCGACACGCTTCTCGGAGGAAATAGCCCCTCCCCAGATCATCCGTCTGAACAGAAGATCGCGGTTTTCCAGGCAATTAGACTCGCGGCGGCAGCAAAAGCGATTCCGTCGGTGCCATACTCTGAAATCGCCGTCGGCTATCGCGTAACTGACAAGGCTGGGAATACCGTATTCGAGACTCCCGTAGTCGAAGAGGCGGTCTTGTTCGCAAAAGACCACCGAATAAACAGGCGCAAGGGCGTGGCTGTCGTCTTCGCCGACGGGTCTGTGCGCTATGAACACGAAATATTTCTGCTCTCATGGCTCAGGCCTTGGTATAAGTGACGAACCTATTTCGCTGGTTTCCCCGCACACGGTTATGAATATGAATGACGGCCTCCGAGCCGAGAAGGTCGATCCATCGGAATTGTTGCGGATGATGGACGAAGAGATTGTGTTCGGAAGCTGATTATTCCACCCGGCGCCGGGGAGACGCGGGCGTTTATGGTCGGTGAGTGATCAGCATCCACATCTTACGAAACCAACCGAGACCCTTGCTCACCGCACGGCAGCCGCTCAATATGCCAGACTTGGTGGGCAAGAGCCTTCTTTTGGTCAGAGCGCTACTCGTCCCCAAATTCCTTACGGCGGACAGCGTTGAGCGCCAGCGACGACAAGACCGCGTATCACCGGGCGATACCTATTCTTGACCCTAGCGACGTATCATGTCATGTTACGTTTCCGAGGTGAGACATGATCCGATCGTACAGGGACAAGAGGACCAAGGCAGTTGCCAATGGCAAAGCGCCGGAGGGCTTCCCGTCCGATCTGGCCGCTCTGCTCAGCGGAAACTGTTCATGATCGAACACGCCGTGGAACTGAAGGACCTTATGTCGCCGCCCGGCAATCGGCTTGAGGCACTGAAAGGCGATCGCGTCGGTCAGCACTCAATCCGCATCAATGACCAGTTCCGCATCTGCTTCCGATAAAAAGATGACGGAGCGGAAGATTTAGAGATTACCGATTATCACTAATCCCGAAAGGATACGGAGATGACCACCACCTCTCTCTCCACCGTGTTCCACCCCGGCGAAATCCTCCGCGAGGAGTTCCTTATTCCGCTGGGGTTGAAGCCATACACTCTGGCGAAGAAGCTCCGCATACCCCGCACCCGTATCGAGCGCCTTGTTGCCCAGCGCACCCCCGTGACACCAGACACGGCGCTTCGGCTTGCCAAATTCTTCGACACCACCCCGCAGTTCTGGATGAACATGCAGGCAGCGTTTGATCTTGCGGCCGAGGCAGCAGCAAAAAAGGAGGAGATCGCATCCATCGAGAACTACGCAGAGGCCCGCCTGGCGGCTTGAAGCTGCAGCCTGCGAGCGCGAAGATGTTGCGCTTGCCGGTGTCGGCGCTTTAACTGCCCAGAATACGGATGCAACAGCACGATGAAGGTAGGAAGCATAAGATAGAGACCGAGTTGGCCCAGCCAGGACAAAGCAAACACGGTGTGGGGCTGGCAATCTTTGCCTTCTCATGTTGGTAAGCGCCATGCGGGAACGATGGCCAGAGAGACGAGAAAAAATTGACGCTGGAGAAATTGCGGCTGCAGGATAAGCCAAAAATGGGGACGCTAGGTGGAGATGACTTCACTGGACGGCCTTTACTCTACCCGGCGCTCCCTGGCCTGTTTGTCACCGCCCTGTTCAAGACGAACGGTGGCCTTCGCCTCGGCCTCAACCAAGAACCGAAGCTCCTGCGCTGCCATTGCGACCGCCTTCATCCGGTACCGTTGGGTCGCGTTTCGCATCGCAAACGATGACAAGGGCTCGTCCCGCGCTTCCCGTAAAACGCTGTCCTGAGCAGTCCTGGCGAGATCCTCGATCGTCGCGCCTTTCAAGTGCTCGCCTTCAATTTGCTGCCAGACTATCTTCGTCGCGGCAGCCTGAATGGCATTATCGCCCCAGTTGAACGCGTTGAAGGGGTTCAAAGCGAAATGGGCGGCGAACTCCTCAAGCACCCCGTTCGCGGTGTCGAGCTGGTAAGCAATCTTGTGTTTCAGACGGTTGGACATTTCAGACATAGCTAAAGCTCCTGTTATCAAGAGACGGCCCTCGCCGGAACCGCAGGGAAGCGGCTCGGGGGAGGGCCGGGGCTTGCCCCGGCCGTCGCCTGTCAGCCTGCTTTTTTGGCCACGTAGCGGCGGTACCAGGCAACGTTCTCCAGTGCGCCATCGAGCGCCTCGGTCTTCGTCGCGCAGTACCCTCGCGTCCCCTCCGATCCGCCCACGAACGCGGCATGATCGCGGCAGAAGTCGTAGTTCCATTCTCCGTCTCCTCTCCCGATCCTGACACCCATTGAACGGAGCGTTTGATTGACCTGGCCGACCGACAGTTTCGGTGCGCGGGCTTTGAGTTCTTCGATGGTCAGGATGGTGTTCATGTCGCGTTCCTCTGCATCGCCGGCCTATCCGACAATCTACAAAAAGGATGAGGGATGGCGGGCAACCGGGTCAATGACTAAGTTGTTGACAGATAAGGATAATTCGTTGACGAAACGAGGAAGATCAAAGGGCGGTCTACAGGCTCGGTGACAAGAAGTGTCGGCAAAAGAGCCCTCCTGACTTAGCTGCGCCGCGCCGGCTTTTTCGCCGCCGGTCGGGTGGAAACCGATAGTTCGCAGCGGAACCATCTTTCCGGCGGACGATCAGTTTCGCGGCACAATCGTTTCTCCTGGTTCGAATTCACGATGCCTTACAGCGTTCTGTCAGACTTCGGAGAGCGCGCGGTAGCCCGCGCTCGCCATGACGAGGTTGCCCCGCTTCGACACCAGACCACGCCGGGATAGCTTGTCGATGCAATTGCGCAGCCTGCGTGACCTAGAAGTGAAGCCGGTGCGACGAGCGATTTCGTCAAGAGACAGCGGCTGAGCAGATGCAAAGCTGGTATCGAGAATGCGCAACGCATCTGGTTCCAGCGAAGCCCTGAGTTTTCCGAGGCGCTCGGCGAAACTCTGACCCTTGGCGCCATCTCCTTTGAGGATCTTCCGTCCAGCAGCAGTGATGGAAAGGCGCTTGCGACCAGAAACGAGCCCACGCCGACGAAGACTGGCAATAGCCGTGTCGATCGAAGCGGCTGTTGTTTCCTGCCTCAGAAGCAGCCGAACGGCGGTCTTGGCGAGGCTAGAACGCGTTCCTGCAAAAAGGCCAAGCACCGCCGAGTCGAGCGAGGCTTCGGCTCCGCAACGGGCCCTCTGCTCAAGCGAGGAAAAGTGGCTTTCCGCTACTTCCTCCGATACTCGGCTGCCGTGATACGGAACCCCGTTTGCCGCGGCGCACAGTGCATCTACCAGTTCAGCTCCTTCGAGTACTGGCGAGCTTAAGGCAGACTCCGTCTCAATAATCGTGTCGAGCCTCGTTCGCGGCATCTCGAAGGTGATCTCGGCAATTTCGTCCGAGATGTCGGGACCGGTGGCGAAGAAAGTACCGGGTTTGAGCTTCGACAGCCTTCCCGCCTGGTGCTTCGACAAGCCGAGCTCATCCGTCGCGCGGTCGATTTCGCCAGCCTTGGTATTCAGGCCGACATACAGGTTGTGGCATTGACTGGTGCAATCCTTCGCGGTTCGCGAGAAGCGCTGGGTGGCAAAAACGAGGTAGTATCCCCGCTTGCGACCGCGCGCGGCAAGTTCGGCCAGCGGTCCCGAGCTCTCGGTCTTTCCCTGCTGCGGAGCGAAGAGATGCACCTCGTCCACCACGAACAGGCGCTTTGCCCAATCTTTGCGGGGCATGGCCATCAGAGCCTTGGCAATCTCTGCCACGACCTTCTGCTGCTCAGCCGGGCTGAGATCGTCGATCTTGACGATGAACGGCGCGCGGTTACGAAATGCCTCGGTTGCCACCGCGCCGATGGTCTCAACGTCGAGCTTCACTTTCGTACCTTCAGTTGCGATCACGATTACGTCCGAAAAGGTTTCCGCGAGGGGGCTAAACTGGTCCTCGACGTCGATGATCGTGAAGGGCATGCCCTGATCGACCGCCGATTCGACCTTTCGGCATACGGCCAACGTCTTGCCCGCCCCCGTGCCGCCCTGAATGAAGGTATGCGGAGCCCTAAGTCCGAGCATGTCGATACTGAGGGGGCGTCCGTCCTTGTGATGTGCGATCGGCGCGACGGTGTTTGCCAGGCTCTTGGCCGCTGCGGCTTTCGTACCGTCGTGGAATGCTTCGTGACGCATGTCGGTGTTTCCTTCCGGTGTGGCGTTGAGTGAGAATGTGACTGGATCAGGCGGCGGAACGGCCAGGCGGCTTGAACGCCGGCATATCGAGGAGGGCATGCGTGATGAGCAGGTTCATGCGATCGGTCCTTCCCAATGAAATTTTGGCGCAGCTTTCCTGATACGGCCGCCGGTCGCGGCCGCTGAGCTCAGCAATTTGTTTGAACCCCGACGCGTCAGCGCCACAGGGTCGCGGATCGGCTGTTCAACGCGCTCGGGGCCAGCGGCGCGGATAGTAGGGACTGCCTGCGAGGAGCATGGACACCATTGCCTGGTTGAGCAGTTCCGTTCCAAGGGGACTGAGGCGACGACAGCCGTCTACCGTGAGGCGACCGCCCATTTCCTGCCGGAACTTGTCGATGATGGAGCCGGCCAGATCCTCAGTATAGTAGCCCTCCCTCATCACCGACTCGATGAACTCTCGCCGAATGGACATGATGACTTCATCCACCTGGAAACGAGCCCTACTCGGCGTAACAGACGCCGTGCCCTTGCCTGCCTGTTCCAGAGCAATGACGTTAGCGAGCTCGTTGACTGCCCACTCCTCCGCCTCCTCCACGCTCGGAAGCGGCATTCCAGCCGGCGTACCGAAAACCATCGGAAACCCGACGGGCATGCCCTCAAGCTCGAAGTCGGCATGGAAGCCGCCTTCGGGAGCGGAATAGATGTGGACCCCGCACGTCCGCTTGAAAAAGGCACCGGGCGGGAGAGTCTCACCCAAAAATGCAAGATATTTGGAATTGATGGCATCCACAGCGTCGACGCTGGCCGCACGCACCTCGGCACGCGCCAGCAGCCGCTTGAGGGTTGCTTTTGCCCGCATGCGATTATGGGAATCACGATGGTCATACATTGAGTTTCTCCTGAGATATGGTTGTGTGGAATTAGCCGGCGAGGTCAGCAGACCCGGGCAAGACATGATGCTGGCGGCTCGGCAGCCGATAAGCATCGTCGAGTGGGGTGGCCCGCACGTACGAGCTGATGGAACGAGGAAATTGCCGCGTCAGGAAGATTCCTCCTGCGCACGCATGCCAATGACCCAGCGATCTCGGCTTGGGCTTCCGGGCAAATCAAGCTTTCGAGCAGAGCTTCGGCACTGCTGCCGAGAAGCGTCAGCTGATAGCCCTCAATGTCTCTGGTCGCTGCCGCGCAGATGGCCCAGTCCAGCGTGTGGGACCTCACACCAGCGGCCTGCTTGTCTGCAAACCGCCTCGACATCACCAGCCCCGAGATCGAAGCATTGACACGGCCCTGGAGGACCCCTGCCACATATCCGGGGAGAGCATTTGCTCCGTCAACAAACCGGGAAGTGAACTCTTCCCCATCGAAGCGCAGGATTTCCGAGCCCGCGCCGACAAGCACCCTCACCCCGAACACCAGGTTGGCGTCGAGGCGAAGTCGGACAATTCTGCGGGCATTGGACTGGCACATATGACATCTCCGTGCCGCTTGATCGCGGTGGAGATGAAAAAAGCACGCTATCTTCGTTGGGCGTTACCACAGTCCCCCTTGTGGAACACGATGGTCGCACCAGAAAATTGCAAGGCGCTGAAATTGCGGCGTTTTCGGCGGATGGCCAAGAATTCGGTTTCGCACAGTTGTAAGGACCGGACGCATCGGCAAGGGAAATGCCGCACCCGATAAAGTTCGGCGCAAAAGTCTCCTTTGCCACCACCAACCAGCGCTGCAAGGTCGGCCAGTTCGTGCTCGGCGGCATGTCGGCTCTCAGCTAGATCAGGTCGCCCGTATCACCGGAAGCCCGCCCGCGCCTATGTCGATCGCGGCTATCGCGGCCATGGACTCAACCGCGACGGGTTGGAAATCCATGTATCCCGCACGCGGGGCATCACCTCACCCACCATCAGGCGCGAACTACAAGGGCGAAACGAGATCGAGCCGGTCATCGGCCGCATGAAGCAGGACGGCTTCTGGAGCAAGATCCACCCAAGGTCGTGGAGGGAGACGTTCAACGTCATGCTCTGCGCCATCGGCCACCACCTCCGGCTCCCGATCAGCGCAGCCCGCTCACGCGTCGCCTGCCAAAGCGGGTTCACACAGGCGACACGATGACCGAAAGCGGAGCGCGCCAAATGATCAGCATCTGAGGAAAGTTCGCGCCTCGTGGCCATGGAGCACGGGAAGGCGACAATGCACGCGGCAAATTGCTCGACCCTGCCTTCTCCCGAGCCCTGATCCGGCCTCGGGAAAGGCTGCACGCCACAGCAGGAAGCCTAGGCCGTAGACTCATTACGGCAGGCACCAGATGCGGGTTGCGACGAGCTTGACG
>Ga0076930_101071_pt1 | contig 17237 bp, 19 predicted proteins | sample HotLakConsoUCCRE_FD_71149 | JGI IMG/M metagenome (GOLD analysis project Ga0076930, IMG submission 71149) | Hypersaline microbial mat communities from Hot Lake, Washington, USA - Hot Lake Consortium UCC-RE (version 3) (version 3) ...
GGCAGGTGGTCTCCGAACTTGGAGACGATGATCTGGGCGATCAGCGCCTCGGTCGGCAGGCCTCCGGGCACCACGCGTTCGGGCGCATGCGCCTGGACCACGGCGCCGGAGCAGCGGCGGCAGGCGTATCGCGGCCGCCGCGTGACCAGCACGCGGAGCTGAGCAGGGACGATGTCGAGACGCTCGGAGACGTCCTCGCCGATCTTCGCCATCTCCCCGCAGCCGCACGGGCACAGGATGCTCTGGGGCTCGATCACTCGCTCGATCCTGGGCAGGTGCTTCGGCAGGTGGCCACGATTCCGCTTCGGCGTACGATCCGTGTCGTCCGTCGCGCCCTTCAGGGCTCGCCGCGCCCTCTCCTGGGCCGCAACCCGAGCGAAGCTCTCGCGCATCTGGACCTCACGCGGGACAGCCGGATCCCGGCGTGATTGGTGACGGGCATCGTCGGCAGAGCGCCGGGGGTGCATCCTTCAGACCGGCCGGAGAACGTCGGTTGGCGATGTTCGCGCATGGTTGGCGTCGGGCATCTCCAATCCCGGGTCATCATTCCGCGCGCTCACGTGTCACCGTCTTGCGAGGCGTCATCGTGGCCTTCGCGTTTTCGGGGTTTGCCACCCTTTTGAGGCGAGAGGTGCGCAGCCACCTGATCCTCGTGTCCTCGATGGCTGTCTCGGCCTCGATCAAGAGCCTGACGGCAGCATTCGTGATTTCGGCTTTGACCTCCCGGGTCGTGGGCTCGAAAAGAGAACGTTTCATCTTCAAGGGGGTCTTCCTTCTTTCTTGCATGGGGATATGGCGCGCCTTTCGGCGAAACCGGGTCTTCGGCAGGTCATCTGCCGCAATCTTGCGCGCTGTCGAGCGCGTCCCGGTTCAGGCCCGCTAGGGGCCTCAATACGTGGCTCGGTCCCTCTTCGACCGTCCGGTCAGCCGCGACTGTCTTCCCGTGATCGTGGCGGCAGCAGTCATCGGCTGGCCTCCACCCGCGCCGGTTCGGCCGTCATCCCGGCGTCACCTTTCTCGAGCGACACGATCTCGGCGAGCTTGCGCCGTCCGAGACTATCGCGGTTCCGGATCGTCCCCGTGGTGCAGCCGCAGATATCTGCCGCGTCCCGGGGCGAAAAACCCGCCGCTCCGATCAGCATCAGAGCTTCGCGCTGCACATCGGAAAGAACCTCGAAGGCGCGCCGGAAGCGGCCGAGCGCGGGCGCGCTGTCGTCGCCGGATTGTTCCGACACCCATTCGGCGATTGTGTCCTCGTGGTCCGCGACCTCGCGGGCCGCGTTTCGACATCGGGCGTAATGGATGGCGCGCAGGATCGTGAACAGCCAGACAAGCATATTCGTGCCGGGTTCGAACCTGTCGATGTCAGTCCAGGCCTTGACCACCGTGTCCTCGACGAGACGGTCCGCCAGTTCACGGTCCTGTGCGAGTACCCGCGCGAAGGCGCGCAACGGGGCCAGATGGTTCTTGATATCGTCACGCGGGTCGACGAGCGCTGTAGCGCCCTTCGTTCCTTTTCCCCGGACGACTTCGACGGAATGACACGCGGGTATTGATCGGCGATCCATGGTCCCTCCTTGCTGCATCCTTGCAGCGAATACGGTGCCGTTCGCCCGGAAAGACGCTGCGCAATTTCAGGCAGGGGGCTTTAGGCTCTGCGTCTCCGGGCGGCACGAGGCCAAAATGCAATCGGTGGGCCCGATTCGCGCTGATCCGCGTTAGCCAGAAGCATCTTTTCGTTCCGGGAGACATTTGGAGCTGGCCGGACCGCCGGGTGGAGCGCGCCCCGTTCCTCGAAACACGGCCGCGAACCGCGTCACCGCAGGAGCGGCCCGTCCTGATCGAGGTAGGATGTGTCGAAACTCGCAAGCTCGCTCAGACCCGCGAAGTTATCGAAAGCGACGCGACCTTTCTGGAAAGTCACGAGATGCATTTCTCGCAGATGTCGCAGGACACGGTTGACGTGCACGGCGCTCAGCCCCAGCGCATCCGCAAGGTGGTACTGCGTGAGCGGGCAGTCATACCCCGTCCTGTCGCCCATCCCGACAAGGTTCAGCCGCGCGCCCAATTCGAGCAGAAGATGCGCCGTGCGCTCCTCGGCAGAGCGTCGGCCGAGGTTGACGAGATGCTCCACGACCATCGCCTCGTCCCGCGAGGCCGCCCAGAGAATGGCGGTTGCAAGTCGCGGCGCCTCCGAGAAGGCATCCAGTATGTCCGTTGCGAGGACTTCGGTCGCCTCGATGCGGGTGACGGCCTCGGTGCTGTGGTCGGAGGTGCGGAACAGGATGCTGCGCAATCCCAGGAAATCGCCCGGGACCTGGAAATCCACGATCTGCCGTTCGCCGTCGGGGAGCATCTTGTAGGAACAGGCCCAGCCCTCGGCCAGCACGAAGGCGGAGGCTTTCGTCTGGCCCTCATGTATTAGTTCGTGGCCGATCTCGAACCTCCGGCGCCGGCGGTAGAAGCGCGCAAGCGTCGCCAGATCGATGGCGGACAGGGCGACGAAGGCTTCGAGTTTTCGGGTAAGAGGGCTTTCATGCATGATATTCGGGCTCACAAGGAGGCATCATGGGATGCGGATAGCTGAAATTTCGGTGCTCAAAACTGCTCTCGGTCAGTCCGGTGCGACCGATCGCGCCTAGGATCGCCCTCTTTCCGGGGTAGTCGATGCCGGAGCCGTCCTTTCCAGATAAAGGCAAAGTCCAACATGACCTTACCCAGTGACATCCAGGGAGCCGCCGCCCTCGCCATCTGCGAATCGCTCCTCCTCGCGCTCAACGACCACAAGATCCTACCAGAAAGGGAGATCGTCGGCATTCTGCGGGATGCGGCGGATGCACATGACAACGCACCGGCGGGCGACGACGACGCGCTGCACGCGGCCGTGGCCGACCTCATCAACGGCATACTTGCCGGCGGCAATTCGGTGCGCCGGACCTGAGCGGTCGTGGGTCCGAAGCTCATGCAACGGGGGTCGCCACGGGAAAAAGGGCCCAACCTCGAGCCGGATTCCGGGGGCTTTCGGAAAGACATTGGCGGATGAAGCCGTCTCCAGATGCGCAGGATGGGAATCCCGGCGCCGCAGGCCGGCCATGTCGCACACTCCGACGATCGCGCACCGCAGCCTATGTCTCGGCCTCGCGATCCAGGTAATCCCCGACATAGACCTCACGGAGCAACGTGAGCCCAAGTGCGGCGAGCGGCGTCGCGAGCGCAAGGCCGAGCAGGCCGAACAGCACGCCCAGCAAGAGCTGCATCGAGATTATCAGTGCGGGTGGCAGTGAAACCCTCTCTTGCTGGATCAGAGGCGTGATCAGGTAGCTCTCGAGCGCTTGCACCGACAGGTACACCGCGACCACCAGCAGCACGGTGGTTCCGCCCTCCGGAAGCGCCAGGAGGATCGCCGGGACTGCCGCCAGCACCGGCCCGATATTCGGGATGAAGGCAAGAAGGGCTGCGATGAGGCCGAGTATGAACGCGAGAGGAATTCCGAGCAGCCACAGACCGAACCACGTCAGTACGCCCACGACCGCCATCGCAATCAGTTGCGCAATCAGCCAATTCTGGAGCGTGGTTCCACTTCTGCCGAGAACATCATCGCCTCTCGCGCGGACGGACGGTGCGAGGAGGGCCACGAGCCCCCGGCGGTAGGAGCCGGGATCGAGCGCGCCATACAAACCGATGAAGAGCATGATGATGAAACTGCCGAGTACGCCGAAAGTGCTTGTTACGGCCGTCGCGGCAGCACTGGCCCCTTCTTCAGAGTTCAAGTTTGGAGGGCCGATGCTTCGGAGCAGGCGTTCACCCCACGCAAGCTCCTCGATCCAACCACGCAAATCCTCAAGGGCCGCGGGGATTGCTTCAGTTAACTGGTTGAACTGTTCTACAGCTTCAGGAGCGAAACCGATCCCCGCTGCAGCAAGCGCAGCCAATAAAAGAAGAACGAAAATCCCGATACCCCAGCTTCGCGCAAGCCCGCTGTGCCTCGCAATGAACCCACCGCCGCCGCTGAAGAAGACCGCAAGAAGCACACCTGCGAAAATCACGAGCAGGACATCCGGCGCGACGATGAGTACGAACAGGAGTGTGATGAAGATTACTGCGAGCGAGACCGCACGCCGGCTGAAAATAAATGAATTCACCCGAGTTAACACGTCCGACCGGCGGATGTTCCGTGCCGGATCTTCCAACTGTCCGCAATAGGTTGACTTTGGACACGAGGGCTGGAGGGAGCTTCATAAAGCGGGTCTTTCCCAAATATGCTCCTCTGACGAAGATGGTGCCGTCCCGAGCCCCGTTGGCTGGGCTGCTGCCGTTTTCGTGGACGTCTGGTTAGGTTTGCATAGCTTGGTCCACGAGCGCCACTGGGCTTAGATAGCCAGCTTTGAGTGGCGTCGCCGCGGATTGTAGAAGCGCTCGATGTAGTCGAACACGTCGGAGCGAGCGTAATCGCGGGTGCGGTTGACCTTTCGGGCTGTTTGCTCGGTTGTCAGCGACGAGAAAAAGCTCTCCGTTGCCGAGTCGTCCCAGGCGTTGCCGTCTCGGCTTTCAGGAGGCAGGCCAAGCGGCGCTACCTCTGGCGGCCGGTCGCATCACGAGATCAAAGTCCGAGAGAGCTTCGTAACGGAAAAGCGCGACCATCGCATCGGCTCACAGATCGCTTTGACATGCGCCCGTCAGTGGAGTGTAGCGGTCATGGTTATCGAGATAGCGCCGAGGGCCTTCGACACGGGACAGGCATCCTTTGCCTTGGCTGCCAGTTCCTGGAACGTCTCCTTGTCGATGCCGGGCACCGACGCGTTCACGTTCAGCGCGCTGCTCGTGATGCCGGTCCCCGGGATCAGCTCGACTGCGGCCTGCACATCCAGCCTGTCAGGCGGTGTACCGTTCTCGGCAAGGAAGTGCGCGAGCTGCATAGCGAAGCAGCCGGCATGTGCGCCGGCAATCAGCTCCTCGGGATTCGTGCCGGACTTTCCATCCTCGTCGACGAAGCGGCCCTTGAAGGTGTAGGCCTGATCGGAGAATGCACCGCTCAGAAGGTCGAGCGTGCCATTGCCGTCCTTGAGGCTGCCGGTCCAGTGAGCATCTGCTGTCCGTTTCATGAAAATCTCCCTTGGGTTATCCCAACGATAAACCGCAGGGATCGCAACGGCCAGCCCATATGAGTTACGGCTGAATGGAAGGCGGGATGATGAGCGGCCGAGCACCCCGCCCGCGGTAAGCCCAGCCGCAGCGGCGCCAACTGGCGGGCGCGGGCGGGCTCCCGCACCATCATGAGGTGCCGGCCATCGCCAGCGTCAGGGGGGGCGCGTCCGGCAGCGCCTTCAGCTGCCCGAGCCCCGCTGTGTCCGACACCGGGCCGGGAACCTCGTCCGTCCATACCCTCAGGCTTTCGAGCGAGTAGGATCCAAAGGACGTCACCATTGCCCCGTCCGCCGCGTCACGTCCCCTGACCATCAGCACGCGGCCGATCCGTGGCGTGTTGTAGCGAGCATCGAAGGTGAACCAACGGCCCTCCAGGTAGGCCTCGAACCAGGCGCAGAAGTCGCCTGGACCCGACAACGGCACGCCGATGTCGCCCAGGTAGCCGCTGGCGTAGCGCGCAGGGATGTTCATCGCACGGCAGAGAGCGATCGAAAGATGCGCGAAGTCGCGGCAGACGCCCGTCCCCTCCCGCAGGGCGTCCGCGGCAGTCTTGGTCGGGCGGCCGAACCTGTATCCGAAGGTGATGTGGTTGTGGACGAAGTTGCTGACCGCCTGCACCCGTGCCCAGCCGGGCGGTGTCGCGCCGAAAAGATCCCATGCCTGCTGGGACAAAACGTCGGATTCGCAGTATCGGCTGGCGGTGAGAAACGGTAAAGTCTCAGGCGGAAGGTCCTCGATCTCGTGCTGGCCGGCGTTCCAGTCGTAGGGGTCGGGCTGCCCGTCGTCCTCCACCACATTGTCGGACCAGAGCCGCAATTGCCCGGTCGGCGCCACCAGTCTAGCGCGCCGATTTCCGAAGCCGTCCAGAAACTCCTCGATCGGCAGGTCCGGCTCGCTCCTGATCCGGTCGGTGCCGAGGACGCGCCCGCGGAAGGAGGAATGCGGCGACAGAGCCAGGATAAGCGGCAACCGGGCATGCGCGTTGATCGTCAGCTCGAAGCCGAACCGAATGAACATGGCGAGAGTTTCCTCCATATGAACTTAACGTTGACCCTACCAAAGACCCGGCTCGGCACCCTCCGGGCAGATCGGAGAACTGCCTTGACGACCGCTTTCGCCGCATGACCACATTTCGGGTTCGCCACCACACCACCTACTCCTACGACCGCCCCGTGGAGTTCGGCGCCCACAGGCTGATGATGCGCCCGCGGGACGGCCATGACCTGCGGCTGCTCGAGTCGAATCTGACCATATCGCCGCCGGCGGACATCCGGTGGGAGTTCGATACCTTTGGTAACTCCGTCGCAGTGCTGTCGTTCCCGCATGCGGCGCAGCGTCTTGCCGTCAGGAGCGACCTGACCGTCCGGCGCTATGGCCATGACGACCCGACCGACCGACTTATCCGGCACACCGGGCCCTATCCGTTCGAGTACGATCCCGAGGAAGTCACGGATCTCGCCCCTTTGACGGCGCTGCTCTTTCCCGGCGACCGGAAGGCGCTCGGGGTATGGCTGGCGCGGGGAATCTCGGCCGTTCCGGGGGAGACCATGGCGCTTCTGGACGCGCTGATGCAGGCCATCCATCTCGGCTTCTCCTACAGTCGACGGGAGACCGCGGGTGTGCAGTCCCCCGCCGAGACCATTCGTCTCGGCAGCGGGACCTGCCGTGACTTCGCCGTGCTATTCATGGAGGCCGCCCGCCACCTCGGCTTCGCGGCAAGGTTCGTGACCGGCTACCTTTTCGATCCAGTCACCGTTGCCAACGGCGTCGGGCGTGCCGATGGGGCGGCGGTGCAGGGCGGCGGCGCGACCCATGCCTGGGCGGACGTATTCGTGCGCGGCGCGGGATGGGTGGAGTTCGATCCAACCAACCGGATCATTGCCGGCCGGAACCTGATCCGCATCGCCACCACGCGCAGCCCGTCACAGGCGCTTCCCCTCAGCGGCACGTTCAATCGCGGCGACGCGAGCTTTCTCGGGATGGACGTGCAGGTCGACGTTGCACTCGTGACCTGAGGGTGAACGCGACATGTGATCAAGAAATTGGAGCGCTGCGCGCATCCCGCCGACGACGTGCCAAGGTCGGATACGGGAGTTCAGGTGCGTGTGAATGAGACGCCTTCGCTGCCGCACGCGCGGCACACCGCCACCTCTGACGTCCTTCCATGGCGCTGACCGCTACCGTGACCTACCCAACTCCAGCATCGCACCCGGTGTCCTTGGCCAAGTCGCGCTCCGTAGATCAGCGCCGCCTCCTCTTCACCTGGCGAACGCCAGCACGCGCCTGTTTCGGCACCTTTTCATTCTCTCAGGACTGAAGGCCATCTCCGTCACCGCGTTCACGGTCCAGCATGTCCACTGTCGCACTCGCAGTAAGGCCATGAATGACAGTAGACGCAAAAATCGTGAAAGCGACGACCGCCCAGAGCGGCCCCTCGTCGATGAATTCCACGTGCGTCGATGCGTACCCAAGGTAGTAAAGCGACCCGATCCTGTCTGGCTGTTCTCGCCTTTCTTGGTCGAGCGTATAGACAGCCTTTACACCGCCAGCCGACCCGGTCTCCTGAGCGAATGGATCCCCCCGCGGGACCGGATCAAGACACTCGGAAAACCGAGCAGGTTCCACGGATAGGTCAGGCGCCAGGACACCGCGAGCACGCTTTCTTCACGAGCACCGACCCGCACCCGCTGTTCGCCAACATGCCAGGCGGTGAGCGGCATCGTCGGGCTGACCACGACGTCGAGATTGGCAAAGCACTGGGCGAGGGGCGAAGCCTCGTGCGGCAACGCGATGAGACAGAAGCCTGCACCGTAGCGCTGCTGTCGTACCTGCGCGACTATCAGCTGCTTCTGCCGCCCGTGCCTGCGTGGCTTCTCACGCCGGCTTCAGCGACCAGCCAAAGGTCTCGGGGTGCGATCTGCAGGGGAAGACCAGTTTGTTGATGGCGCGTCGTCAACCTCGGGATCGACATGACGAACCAGCGCCTCGGCTTCGACTTCAACACGGTAGGGGCCGATCAGCCCGGCCACCACGACCAGCGTGTTCGCGGGTTTGATATCACCGAACACGCGGCCATGTGCCTCCGAAACCGCGGTCACATCAGTTTCGTCGACCAGATAGATACGTGTGCGGATTACATCTTCGGTCGAGGCGCCGAGCGCGGTCAGGGCACTCGATATCTTGTCGAGAATGAAGGTCGTCTGGGCACCGGCATCTCCCTCGGCCACGACCCGGTCGGCACCGGCGGTGGCTGTTGTCCCCGAGACCAGTATCCGGTCGCCGACGCGCTGCGCCCGGCAATAGCCGGCGATGTCCTCCCACCGACTTCCCGTCAGGACGTGCTGGCATCCGGGCCGGGAACTCGCCTCGACCGCTTCGAGTGCCCGCGGCATGGTATCGAGGTGATGACTGAGGTCGCCCGACGCCGTCATGAAGGGGGGTTTCCGGTATTCATCGCCGCAGTCGCCCGGAAGGGCGCTCGTTGCCTCAAAGGCGTTTTCTAGAAGCGCCCTGTCCGTGTCGTCGAGCGCGAAGTCGAACAGCCGTGCGTTCTGCGCGGAGTGATTTGCTTCGCCTAACCGGGCTCCTATGATGACCCCAGCGACATGGGGCTGATCCAGCACCCATCGGGTCGCGACGTTCGAAATGGTAACACCGTGCCTGCGGGCCACATCCGCCGCCACCCCGAGCACGGCCTGGAAGGCATCCCAACCGCCCGCAGCCTCGATGAAGCGTCGATACTTCATCTTGCTCCAGTCCCTGACGTCGCATGGGGCGGCGGCGCCCGCCCAGCGATCCGAAAGAAATCCTCCCGCAAGCGTGCCATAGGCGAGAAGGTGCACACCCCAGCGCGACGCCACTTGCAGGAGCGGGCCGGCGGCCCGCCGGTCGATCAGCGAGAACGGGACCTGGTTGGTCACGATCGGAATACCGTCGGCCAGAGCGAGATGGAGATGCGCGGCGTCGAAATTCGTCACGCCGATCTCGCCGATGAGACCCTCTTCGCGAAGCTTCGTCATCTCGTGGAGGGCATCGAGCCAACCGGGGTGGTCAAAACTCCACCAATGAAACTGAAGAAGATCCACCCGGTCTGCTCCAAGGCGCTCCAGACGCTCCACAACACCTGCGCGGACGACCTCCGCGTTCATCGGGCCCGGTGTCGGGCACCACTTGGTGCAGATCACGGGTCGGGGCCGGGTCGTGCCGGCGCGCGCCAGCAGTCGGCCGGCGATGATCTCGGCGCTTCCGTAATGATCGGCCATGTCGAAGGTGTCGAAGCCCGCGCGGAGATAGGCCTCGAGCGCATCCGCCCCCGTTTCCGGGTCGATCACGCTGCCATCTTTCTCGATGTCGGCGACCTGCCAGAGACCGGTGAGAACCTTCGCGATTTCGAGCGTTCCGCCGAGTTTCGTGCGTTGGTCGCGCTGCGAGGTCATGGTTGCCGTCCCGTCCTTCGTTCCGTGACTGCCTACGTAGGGGAGCCCCGGCGTCACTGTCCATGGGGCGTGGCCGCAGGCGGATGATTGACACCCCGTGGCGAAAAGACCACCCATGGAAGGTGCGAAGGGGGAGCGGCATGACGGCGGGCGAAGCCGAAAGCGAATTCTGGCTCTACGACCTCAGGGTCGAGACCGTTGTCGGCGACAGAACCGCCGTGTGCCGGCACGTCGAGGGCGAGGCGTTTCTCGTCGAGGGCGAAACGCTGGTCTTCGAGAGAGGCACCCGGGTTTCGATGTACGCGCTGGCAGCACTCCTTCCGCTTCTGCCCGCAAAGCAGCGCCCCACCGAACCCGGCGACTGGATGACGACCGACACCGAAGTAGCCTGTCCCGACCCGCATTGCGGCGGACGGTTCAGGGTGACGCGCCTCAAGCGGCGAAAATTCGACACCGCGGGCACGAGCGGGCATCCCGAACACCGGGGCGCTCCCTATTGGCAGCGCCCGGGCGCGACGTGATGCGCTCCGTCGAAACCGCGAGCCTTTCGCCGGGCTACGACATATCTCGCGTGATCAAGGGCTGCTGGCAGCTCGCCGGCGACCACGGCGCTGTCGACCGTGCCGAGGCCGTGCGCAACATGGAGGCGTTTCTCGACGCCGGAATCACCACCTTCGATTGCGCCGATATCTACACCGGCGTGGAAGAGATGATCGGCGAGTTCATCGCCGACATCCGCAATCGAAGAGGCGCCTCGGTCGCCCATCGGGTGCGCGTTCACACAAAGCTCGTGCCAGACCTTTCCCGGTTGCACGACTTCCGCCGCGAAGAGGTCGTCGCGATCATAGACCGTTCGCTGAAGCGACTTAACGTCGACCGGCTGGACCTCGTGCAGTTCTTCTGGTGGGATCTCGCACTCGGCAATGCCGTCGAGGCCCTCTCGGTGCTGATGGATCTTCGCGCCGAAGGCAAGATACGCCATCTCGGTGTGACGAACTGGGATTCAGGAGAAATCGAACCGTTTCTCGACGCGGGCTACGAGGTCGTCTCGAACCAGGTGCAATATTCCGTTCTCGACCGACGGCCGGCCGCCGGTCTTGCCCAATGGGCGGCCGAACGCGACATGTCGCTACTTTGCTACGGCACACTCGCCGGCGGATTTCTGACGGAGGGCTGGCTCGGGGCGGCCGACCCCGGTTTCTCCTTCGAGAACCGATCGCTCGTGAAGTACCGTCTCATAATCGACGAGTTCGGGCCGTGGAATCTGTTCCAGGATCTTCTGGCTGTGCTGAAGGCGGTCGGGGACCGCCACGGCGCCTCTCTTTCCGCGGTGGCGTCCCGCTGGGTGCTCGACCAACCCGGGGTCGCGGCGGCCATCGTCGGTGCGCGCTATGCCCGGCACCTGCCGAAGACGCTTCAGGTCTTCGACATCGCCCTCGATGCCGAGGACCGCGCTGCGATCGGCGCTGTCATCGCACGCGCTGCGGGTCCCGGGGGCGATGTCTTCGCGCTCGAACGCGACCGGGGCGGGCGGCACGGAAGCATTATGAAGTACAACCTTAACGCCCGCCCCGACGACCCGGTGCATCGCGAGGCGGCGGGAGAATGACGTCAGCAATTCTTTCGACGCGCGCGATCACCCGCGACTTCGGAGCGTTGCGGGCGGTCGACGGGGTGACGCTCGATATAGCCGCCGGAAGCATCACCGGTCTCATCGGTCCGAATGGCGCGGGCAAGTCCACTCTCTTCGACGTGCTGACGGGCATGCTGCCGCCGACATCGGGAGAAGTTCGACTTAACGGGGAGGACGTGACGGGCCAGTCGCCGGCCGCTCTCTTCGCGAAAGGTCTGGCGCGCACGTTCCAGATTCCGCGGCCCTTTCCGAGAATGAGCGTCCTCGAAAACGTCATGCTCGCCCCCCTCGCGCAGATCGGCGAGAACATCTGGGGCCCGGTATTGCGTCGCGGTGCGGTGCGCCGGCAGGAGAAGACGATCCGTGCGAAGGCGCTCGACGTTCTCGAATTCACCACCCTCGGCCCTCTGGCCGACCAGGCGGCGGGCGAGATCTCGGGGGGCCAGCGAAAGCTGCTGGAACTGGCCCGGGTCCTGATGGCTGACCCGGACCTCATCCTGCTTGACGAACCTGCGGCTGGGGTGAACCCGACCCTAACCGCAGTTCTTCTGGAGAAGATCGAAGAGCTCAACCGGCAGGGCAAGACATTCGTCATCATCGAGCATGACATGGATTTCGTGATGCAGCACTGCGAGCCGGTCATCGCACTGGCCCAGGGCAAGGTCGTCTTCGAGGGGACAGCCGCCGAGGCGCAGGCCAACCCGGTTCTGCTCGACGCCTATCTCGGCGCGATGGCCGATGCGTGAGGCCGCGCTCACCGCCACCGGTATCGTCGCCGGCTACGTGAAGGGCCTGCCGATCCTGACGGATGTCTCCATGACGGCGCGCCGCGGGGCAGTCACGGTTCTCATCGGCCCCAACGGGGCGGGGAAGTCGACGCTGATCAAGGCCATCGCCGGTCTCGTAAGGGTGACACGCGGCAAGGTCGAGCTGGGCGGTCGCGACATTACCAATCCCCGGACAGACACCCTGCAGGAACTCGGCATCGCCTATGTCCCGCAGTCCGACAACATCTTCGGGACCCTGACAATTCGTCAGAACCTCGATCTCGTCCTGCGGCGCGACAGGCACCGGGCGGCGGAGCGGCGCGCGGCACTTTTCGAGCAGTTCCCGGATCTTGCGGGAAAGGAGAACGAACGCGCAGGCAGTCTCTCCGGCGGGCAGAGGCAGTTTCTCGCGGTGGCGATGGCGCTGGCGACAGACCCGTCGACCATTCTGCTCGACGAGCCCTCGGCGGGGCTTTCACCCCGGGCCGCGGGCGAGGTCCTGGCCCATGTGCGCAAGCTGGCCGACAGCGGGGTGACGATCCTTCTTGTCGAACAGAACGTAAATCAGGCCCTCCGCATGGCGGATGACTGCTTCATTCTCGCCGACGGGCGGAACCAGATCGACGGGCCCGCGGCGGCTCTGCTGAACGACCCGGTGGTGGGAGAGATCTACCTCGGCGGAAAAAGGGTGCGTGCATCGTGATCCAGAGCCTGCTCGACGGAGTTCTGGTGGGGGCGATCCTGTCGCTTGGTGCCATAGGGCTGACGATGGCAATGCACATCCTGCGCTTCGCCAATTTCTCCCATGCAGAGCTTCTCTCGATCGGCGCCTACGCCGCCCTGGTCTTCGACGGTATTTTCGCCGCCCTCTTTCCACCTCTCTCCGAGTCGATCGGGCCGCTCAGCCTGACATGGGCCTTGGCCGCGGCGATAATCGTCTCGATGGCCATCACGGCGGTCTCGGCGATCCTCATCGACCGGATCGTCTTCCGGCGCGTGCGCGCGCTCGGAGGAGAATTGTCGATGGTCTTCGCCTCCTTCGGTGTGGCGCTCGTTATCCGGAACTTCATCAGCCTGATCTTCGGGCTGAAGACGCAGCTCTATTCGGAAGACATCGTCTTCGCGGTGATCCTGAGCCAGGACCCGCTGCTTATCGTGAAGCCCGACCAGGTCTTCGCCCTGATCGCCGCGCTCGTGATCATGCTGGCGCTCCACCTCTTCCTGTCGCGGACCACCCTCGGGTATGCCCTTCGCGCCGTGGCCGAGAACCCGACGCTGGCAGAGGTCAACGGCATCAACCGGAAGAACATGATCGCCGTCGTCTGGATCATCGGCGGCGGGCTCGCCGCCTTCGCCGGCGTGTCCTACGGTCTGACGAACCAGATCAGCCCCGTGATCGGGCGCGACCTCGTGCTGCCGATCTTCGCGGCCACCATCGTCGGAGGGATCGGAAGCGTGTACGGAGCGGTGCTGGGCGGCTTCATAGTGGGTATCGCGGCGAACCTCGCGCTGGTCGTCCTGCCTTCGGGCTACAGCCCGGCGGTGCCGTTCCTCATCATCATCCTCGTGCTGCTTGTGCGCCCCAACGGCCTTTTCGGGGAGGCGCGGGCATGATCGGCGTGATCTCCTATTTCGTCTTTTTCGCGACCGTGGCCTCCATCCTCGCAATCGCGGTTCTGGGGCTGAATCTGCAATGGGGCAACACCGGGCTCTTCAACGGCGGAGTCGTGGCGTTCTTCGGAGCGGGAGGCTATGCAACGCTGATCCTCGGGGGCACGCAGCAGGTCGGTCACCTCGGCGGCTACGAACTGCCATATCTCCTCGCCCTGGCGGGAGGCGCCGCCGTCGCGGGACTGCTCGCCTGGGTCGTGGGGGTGCTGACGCTGCGGCTGAGGCACGACTATCTCGCCATCGCGACCTTCGGCGTCGCGGTGACATTCGAGACCGTGATGCGCAACGCCGAATGGCTGGCGGGCGGTGCCAAGGGCGTTCGCGGGTTCGAACGGCCGTTCCGCGAGGCGCTGGGTGACGGTTTCACCTACAACATACTTTTCCTCGGCTTCGTTCTCGTCTTCGGTGCCGCTGTCTATGTCTTTCTCGAGCGGCTGATCCGGTCGCCCTTCGGTCGGCTTCTGCGCGCCATCAGGGAAGACGAGGTGGCCGCCCGGTCGCTCGGCAAGTTTCCCGATCGCGTGCGCCTGACCGCTTTCGTCGCGGGCGCGGTCATCATGGGAGTGTCGGGTGGACTCTACGCCACCTTTTACGCTTTCATCAGCCCTCAGGATGTCCTGCCGATCCTCACGTTCCAAATCTGGGCGATGTTGATCGTCGGCGGGGCCGGCAACAACCGCGGAGCGATCTTGGGCGCATTCCTTATCTGGGGGGGGTGGACAGCGAGCGGCTGGGCGCTGTCGCGCTTCGCTCCCGTCGATGTGCAGCTCTACACCGGCACGCTCCAGTTCATCCTAATCGGGCTCATCATCGTGGGAATGCTGATGTGGCGGCCCCAGGGCCTTCTGCCGGAGAGACTGGTCGTGTCGCACACCGGATCACATAAGAAACACCAACAGGGGAGAAAAGAATGATACCGACAATACTGAAACGGAGCGCGTATGCGTTCGGCCTAGCCGCGGGGCTCTTGGCCCTCGGCGGAGCGGCGATGGCGCAGGACTGCACGACGAAGATCGGAGCGGTGCTGCCGACCTCGGTGGATTGGGGTCGCCCGATCGCCGAAACGGCTCAGTTTGCCGTCGACCAGGCCAACGAGGCCGGAGGCGTGGCGGGCTGCCGGATCGAGATGGTCCTGCGCGATACCCAGATCGACCCAAAAGTGGGCGTGGATGCCGCGAAGGCGCTTGTCGATCTCGACGGCGTTCAGGTGCTGATCGGCGCGGTCTCGTCGGGTGTCTCGATGCCGATTCTGACCTCGGTCACCGTGCCGGCGGGCGTGATGCAGATGAGCTGCTGCTCGTCCTCGACCGCCTTTTCGGTCCTTGCCGAAGAGGGCAAGACGAACGGACTCTGGTTTCGCACCTTCGCCACCTCGGGTGTGCAGGCCGCTGTCGGTGCCATGGTCGCCCGCGACAACGGCGTGGAGTCCATCGCGATTCTTTACAAGAATGACGACTGGGGACAGGACATCGGCAAGCTCATCGCAGCCGACTTCGAGGCGCTCGGGATCGAGGTCACCGCGTCTGTCGCCATCACCGACGGTCAGCCGTCCTACCGCGCAGAGGTCACCCAGGCGCTGAGAGGCCAGCCGGAGGCGCTTTATCTCGCGCTCTACCCAAAGGAGGGCGTTGCGGCGGTGCGGGAATGGATCTCGCTTGGTGGCACCCAGAAGATGATCGTCGCCAACTCGCTCAAGTCCGAGGAATTCAGGGATTCGGTTGGCCTGCAATATCTCGGCGATACGCTCGGAACCGACACGGCCTCGCCGCGCGTGTCTTCGGCGGACACCTTTGTCGAGCGCTATACCGCGCGGTTCGACGGTCCGCCGGCCGGCCCCGGCCTCGCCAACAGCTATGACGCGACGATGATCGCGCTTCTCGCGATGGAAGCGGCAGGGGAGGGTGCCACCGGTGCGGAGATCGCCGCTGCCGTTCCGCGCGTGACCGACCCTGAAGGCACTCCGATCACGGCCGACGCCGTGGGCTTCACCGCCGCCAAGGACGTGCTCGCCGAGGGCGGGAGCGTCCTTTATCAAGGCGCGACCGGCAACGTTCGCTTCGACGCGAATGGCGACGTCTCGGCCCCCGCTGTCGTCTGGGGCTTCGCGGAAGGCGGCATCGAGGAGAAGCAGTACATCCCCCTCGAGGACGTGGACGCGTTCATGGCGACTGTGAAGTAGGCGGCGACGCCTTCAGACCCACGGTCGGACCAGCAAGGCCGACCGTGGGTTCTCGTGAACGCGATCTGAACGGCGTCGCGGGCCTCGCGCGCCGATGTAGTTGCTGGTTTGTCCCTTGACCTAGTGTTGCCACTTTTGACCTTGATAGTGCGGGTTGGTCAATCGGTTAACCGGCTAATGTTCTGGAGAAGAGTTAACGCTGCGGCAAGAGCCTCGGACGAGGATTGGCCAAGTCTAGAAACTTGGTTGCCAACGTCCGAAGCGTGCTCCGAATGCCGGCCCGACCTTGCCGAACAGGCCTCTATCAATGCGCGCTCACGTCCCAAGGCGCCGGCCCGCGCGATCGAAAAGGCGCGGGCACGTCAGGACGAGCTTCGGGAAACGCTGGATATACCGAACTTTGAATTGGACGCCAACGACTGGGACACGATCGACGATCACGAGATGAGCGACGTCGGAAAAGATCGTCTGGCGTCTGGCCTTCTGCGGCTCGATGATCGGCATCCCGTTGATCCTGTTTCTCACCAGCTCATACCCCGCGGGCACCACCGCGAGGCACTAAGCGGCGCTGACCGGGTGCCCGGTCGCCGAGATCCTCAACCTCGCGCCGGCCCGGAAAAGGACAGCCGGGATACCATGGGATCTATGACGAAGCTGATAATGGGATCCGTGGGGCTGTGCGCGGCAAGGTGGTCAAGACGACGGTCCCTGACACGTCAGCGCCGTGTCCGCGTGACAAGGTGAACCGCGTGTTTCAAGTACCAGCCCCGAACCTGCTCTGGGTTAGCGATTTTACCTATGTGTCCACGTGGCAGGGCTTCATCTATGTGGCCTTTGTCATCGACACGTTTGCCGACCGCATCGTGGGGTGGCGGGTCTCGCGGTCGGCCAAAACTGACTTTGTTCTCGATGCTCTTGAACAGGCCCTGCACGATCGACGGCCCGTCCAGGAGAGCGGTTTGATTCATCACTCGGATCGCGGCGGGCAATATTTGTCCATTCGATACACCGAGCGTTTAGCCGAAGCTGGGATTGAGCCATCGGTCGGCAGCGTCGGGGACTCGTATGACAACGCCCTCGCTGAAACGATTAACGGTCTCTACAAAACCGAGCTGGTCCATCGCCAAGGACCGTGGCGCAACATGCAGGATTTGGAACTGGCCACTCTTGGCTGGGTCGACTGGTTCAACAACAGGCGGCTGCTTGGGCCCATCGGGAACATCCCGCCAGCAGAGGCCGAAGAGAACTTCTATGCACAGCGGGACGTGCTCGATATGGTCGCGTGAAATGAAGCTATAGGTCTCCGGTGAAACCGGGGCGATTCATAGGCCCAAGCGGCCGGTTGGGTGACAAACCGCCAACCAGCTTCCATGCTCGACTTCGTCCCTCGGCCGCAGTGCGCGCCA